>Ga0207706_10007067_pt1 | contig 10379 bp, 7 predicted proteins | sample KBSC53metaG_FD_184318 | JGI IMG/M metagenome (GOLD analysis project Ga0207706, IMG submission 184318) | Corn rhizosphere microbial communities from Kellogg Biological Station, Michigan, USA - KBS C5-3 metaG (SPAdes) (version 2) | ecosystem: Host-associated > Plants > Roots > Rhizosphere > Soil ... | reverse complement strand
CGCGTCCAGGAGGTCGGCGACTCCGAGACGATCTTCCGTGGGCCGAACCACCCTTACACGGAGGCGCTGCTGTCGGCCGTGCCGAACATCGACGGCGAGGAGCGGACGCGGATCCGCCTCGACGGAGAGGTACCGAGCCCCGCGAACCCACCGAGCGGCTGCGTGTTCCACACCCGCTGCCCGCGAGTCATCCAGGGGTTGTGCGAGGTGACCGAGCCGCCCCTGGCCGAGGTCGAACCGGGCCACCTGATGAAGTGCCACATCCCGCTCGAGGAGCTGCGACGGCTGCAGGCGCAGCGCAAGGAGCTGGTGGTCGAGGAGCAGTCGGTAGCCCCGCTCGACGAGGTCTAGGTCGAAAGGCCGGGGCGCGGTGTTCGCTCGCCGCGAACGATCGACGCCGCAGGGAATCGACGCGGCAGGGAATCGACGCCGCAGGGGCCGGCCGCCGAGGGGCGCTGAGGAGCCGAAACGTCTGCTGGCAGCGAGCGATCGACCTTCCTAGGTTCGATCCGAGCTGCGTCGGCACCGAAACGTTCGCTCTCAGCGAACCGCTTGCGCCCGCAGCGGTCCTCGCGCGGCGGATCTAGACGTCGGAGTCTGGGAAGCTCGCCTTGCGCTGCTCGATCCACGCGAGCAGCTCCTCGTGGATGGCCTCGTCGAGCGGTGGCTCCTCGTACTCGGCCAGACGTTGCTTCCAACGCACGTTCGCGCGCTGCGCGGCGTCCTGCGACCCGTTGAGCTCCCACTGCTCGAAGCTGTTGTTGTCGGCCAGCTCCGAGCGCCAGAACGCGGTCTCGAAGTTGGCTAGCGTGTGCGGCGACCCCAGGAAATGCTGGCCCGGGCCGCCCTGCAGCATCGCCTCGAGCGCCAGTCCATTCTCGGACACGTCGACGCCCTCGACGTACTTGCTGGCCATCGACGCCTGATCCTCGTCGAGGATGAACTTCTCGTAGCCGATCGCGAGACCACCCTCGAGCCAGCCTGCCGTGTGCAGGTTGAAGTTCACCCCAGCCTGCATCGTGGCCATGAAGCTGATGGCGCTCTCGTATGCCGCCTGGTAGTCGGGCACCTTCGACGCTGTGAAGTTGCCGCCACTCCGGAACGGGACGCCCAGACGACGCGCAAGCGACGCGAGCACGAACAGGACCAGCTGCGGCTCAGGCGTCCCGAATGTCGGGGCACCCGTCTGCATCGACATCGACGATGCGAACGAACCGAAGATCACCGGCGCTCCCGGTCGCACGATCTGGCAGAACGCCATGCCCGCCAGCGCCTCGGCGAGCGTCTGGGTCGCATCCGCCGCGACCGTGACCGGCGCCATGGCCCCGCCGAGGATGAACGGGGTGATCAGCATGATCTGGTTTGCCTCGGCGTACGCCTTGGCCGAGCCGAGCATGTTGAAGTCCCACGACATCGGCGAGTTCGCGTTCGCGAGCCCCATGATCACGTGCTCGTTCTCCAGCGTTTCCGGGCCGAACACGATCTTGACCATGTCCACCGAGTCCTGAGCGCGACTCGGGTGCGTGACGGAGCCCATGAACGCCCGATCCGAATACCGGATGTGGCTGTAGACCATGTCGAAATGGCGCTTGTTCACGGGCAGATCGACCGGTTCGCAGAGCGTGCCGCTGTCGTGATGCAGGACACGGCTCGTGTAAGCGAGCTTCACGAAGTTGCGGAAGTCCTCGATCGTGGCGTACCGCCGGCCCTCGTCGAGGTTGTGGATGAACGGCGAGCCGTACGTCGGGACCAGAACCATGTGCGGGTCGCCGATGACCACGCTCCGATGCCGGTTCCGGGCGACCTGCGTGAAGGCCTTCGGTGCGGTGGCCTGGACGATCTTGCGGCACATCCCGCGCTCGAACCGGACCCGCTGCCCCTGGACGTCCGCTCCGGCCGCACGGAAGATCTCGGTCGCTTCGGGGTAGTTGACGATCTCGATACCGACTTCCTGGAGGAGCGTGTCGGCGTTGTATTCGATCGCCTCGAGACCGTCCGTGGACAGCACCTCGACCGGCGGTAGCTTCCGGGTGAGGTAAGGGACCGACTCCATCGCGCGAGCGAGCCGTTCGGCTTGGCGCGCGGAACGTCCGCGGCGAACGGGGGCGGAGTGGTCGATCTGCTCGGTCGCCATCGCCGGTATCGTACGCGCCCTGCGCGCAAGGCTCACACCCGAAGTGCGAGCTCGCGGCCCTCGTAGATGGCAAGGCTCGCCCGGCGAGGAGCGACGCAATCGCCGATCGCTTCGAACGCGATGCCGCGGCGGCGTAGCTCGTCCGCGAGGCCCGTCTCGGCCACGGCTGTCTCGGCGATCACGAGCGTATCGGCGGGCAGCCGTTCCTCGGCGTCGCCCGTGCCGGAGCGCACGGTCGCGCCCTCGCCGTCCCACGAGAGGACGACCGTGCCGGGTCGCATCGTGCCGCCTGCACTGCTGAACCGAGCGCGCAACGGCCCGTCAGCCGCGCTGTGGTAGAGGCCACCACCCACGACGGCCGCCGACGTCACGATCGTCACGTCGTGCCCGCGCTCGGCGAGGTACAGCGCGGTGCCGAGCCCGCGCCAATCGCCGACATCGTCGACCACGACCACGCGCGGACCGACATCGACGGTCTCGGCGAGCACCGCCTGGATCGAGACGGCATCGGGACGATCCGTGCCGGGCATCCGCTCCACCATCGGCAGTGCGCGCTGGAAGCCGGTCACCGGCGCCCGCGACCCGGTCGCCACGATCACGTCGTCGGCACCGAACGCATCCACGTCATCAGCGCCGGCTCCCGTGCCGAGACGTACATCCACGCCGAGCACCGAAAGCCGATGCTCGAACCAGGTAAGCAGGTCAAGGATCTGGCCGCGCGACGGCTGGCGTCCAGCGAGCCGGAACTGGCCGCCGAGCTGTGGTTCGCGCTCGAGCACGGTGACCCGGTGACCGCGCTCGGCCGAAACGCGAGCGGCCTCCAGGCCGGCGGGTCCACCGCCCACCACCAGCACAGAGCGGGGCGCCTCGGTCCGCGGTGGGTTGTCGCCCGCCCGCCATTCGCGACCCGCCGACGCGTTCCCGAGGCACGAGATCCAGTAATCGCGTGATCGGCGGCCCCAGCACAGCTGGTTGCACGAGATGCACGGCCGGACATCCTCGGCGCGATCCTCGCGCGCCTTCGTGACGAGATAGGGGTCGGCGATCTGGCCGCGCACGATGCTGACCATGTCCGCTTCACCCGCGGCCAGCACGGCCTCGGCGGCCGCCGGCGTCCGGATGTGGCTCTCCGCCTGGACGACCGCATGCTTCACGACCCGTTTCAATGCCGCGGCGAACGGCACGCCGAGCTGCTGCTCATAGAGCGAGACCGGGATGATCGGGTAGAAGTCGAAGTAGGAGCCGGTGCCGCAGGTCACGTAGTCCATGAGCCGGCGCTGGTCGTGCCAGGCGACGATCTCCGCCAGCTCGTCGATCGTCAGGGCCGGCTCCGAGCGGCTGTCCATGCTGACCGCCAGTCCGAGGATGAAGTCGCCCCCGCAGGCCCCGCGGATCTGCTCAAGGAGCGTGCACGAGAACCGCATCCGCGCGTCGAACGAGCCGCCCCAGGCATCGGTCCGGCGGTTCGACCACGGCGTCCAGAACTGATCGACGAGCGCGTTGTACGCGGCGAAGATCTCGATGCCATCGAAGCCGGCCGCTTGGGCGCGTCGTGCGCCGGCGACGAACCCGGCGATCACCTCGTCGATCTCGGGTTCGGTCATCGCGTGGCTGCCGTCGGCATCGTGGTACGAGGGCAGTCCAGATGGCGACCAGTTCGGCGCGAACGACACATCGGCGTCGCCGTGCTGTCCGACGTGATACAGCTGCTGGATCATGACGATGTCCGGGTTCGCCTCCCGACACGTGTCGGTGAGACGGCGGAAGGCCGGGATGATCGAATCGTCGTCGTGGCGGAAGTTCCCGCGGGTCAGCACAGCTGTGCGGTGCACGGGCACGGGCTCGACCACGATCATCCCCGCGCCACCGAGCGCCCGCTCGCGGTAATAGCCGACATGGCGATCGCCCGGCAGCCCGCCCTCGGCCATGTTGGCGGTGTGCGCCCCAAAGTTGATCCGGCTCGTGAGGGTCCGATGGCGGATCGTCAATGGCTCGAAGACGTGCGGGAAGGGCATGGGCCGTGCAGTATGCGGCCATGGTCAGCCTGCCGCCGCTCATCGTCGTCGCCGGGCCGACGGCGACTGGCAAGACCGAGCTCGGCATCCGTCTCGGCGAGTCGCTGATCGCTCAGGGTCGCCCAGCGACCGTCATCTCGGCCGACTCTCGGCAGGTCTACCGTGGCCTTGATATCGGGACCGCGAAGGTCACAGGCGCGGACCGCCAGCGCGTCCCACACGCAGGTCTCGACCTGGTCGACCCCGACGAGCGGTTCGCGGTGTCCGATTTCTCGACGCACGTAGCCGGCGTCCTCACGGACGTCGCGAAAGCCGATGGCGTCGCGCTCCTGGTCGGAGGGACGGGGCTCTACCTCCGAGCCGTCGCCCGCGGCCTCGATCTCGAGGCCCTACCCGACGATCCGGCTGTCCGCGCTCGGCTCGAGGCCGAGTTCGAAGCGGAGGGACTGGAGCCGCTGGCTGCACGCCTCCAGGCGACGGCGCCGACCCTCGCAGCGACGACGCATCTCGCCAACCCGCGCCGGGTGGTCCGCGCGCTGGAGATCGCCGAGCTCCGCGGGGATGGACCGCGTCCCGCCCCGCGCGGCTACGACGGGCCGTCGATCTGGCTCGGTCTGGACCTGCCGGGGGATGAGCATCGACGTCGTATCGCCCGACGCGCCCGCGGCCAGTTCGACGCCGGCCTCATCGCGGAGGCGGTCGCGCTCCGGGAGCGCTACGACCCATCGCTGCCCGCCTTCTCGGCGATCGGCTATCAGGAGGCTTGGGCGGTCGCGGACGGCGATCTCACGACGGAGGCTGCGATCGACCAGGATGCACGCCGCAATGTCGCCTTCGCCAAGCGGCAGCGGACGTGGTTTCGAGCCGAGCCCGACGTCATGTGGCTGAACGGCCGCGACCCGTTCGAGAAGGCACTCGAAGGGATCCGACCGGTGATCGAGTAGGGCGACCGCAGGCCTCAGCCGGCGGATCCGTCCTTGTCGAGCACCGATGGTTCGATGTCCGGGTCTGGCCGCTTCGCGTGCTCTGCGGCGGCGGGATGGACGAGCGCGTCAGACCGTTCGGGGGTCGCGTCATCGAGATCCTGCGAGTCCTCGAACGGGACCTCGTCGTCGATCGGCTTCGTGCTGTACAAACGGGCGTCGGTCACGGGACACCTCCTCGTGATCGGATGGTGCCCGCGTCGCCTTACAGGAGCGTCACCCGCTCGCGGCGGACGGTCACGGTATCCTGCAGGCGCATGGCCCGCCACATGATCGACCTCGAGACACCGGTCGAGAAGGCCTTCCTCGTCGCCGTCGATACCGGGTCGGAGGACGGCTGGACCGCCCAGGAATCCCTAGCTGAGCTCGCCAATCTGGCGACCACGGCCGGTGCCGACGTGGTCGGCGCCGAGTGGCAGAACCGGCGCCACGTGGATCCGAACTGGTACGTGGGAAAGGGCAAGGCCGAGGAGCTTGCATCGGCCAAGCGCGAGACCGGCTTCGACGTGCTGATCGCGGACGACGAGCTGTCCCCGGCCCAGCAGCGCTCGCTCGAGGAGTTGCTGCGCATCAAGGTCATCGACCGCAGCCGCCTGATCCTCGACATCTTCGCGTTGCATGCCCAGACCCACGAAGGACGGCTCCAGGTGGAGCTCGCCCAACTCGAGTACCAGCTGCCCCGGCTGACCCGCCTGTGGACGCACCTTTCGCGCACGCAGGGTGGCATCGGGTCACGCGGTCCCGGTGAGAGCCAGCTGGAGACCGACCGGCGCGTCATCCGCATTCGCATCGCCAAGATGAAGGACCGCGTCGACCAGGTGCGTCAGAACCGCGCCACGGCCGCCCGCGGCCGTGATCGGCGCTTGTGGCCCACCGTGGGCATCGTCGGTTATACGAACGCCGGCAAATCGACGCTGCTCAACACACTCGTCGGCGCGGAAGTGGCGCGAGCCGAGGACAAGCTCTTCGCGACGCTGGACCCGACGTCGCGCCAGGTCAAGCTCGGTGATGGGCAGACCGCGATCGTGACCGACACCGTTGGCTTCATCCACAAGCTGCCGCACCAGCTCGTCGATGCGTTCCGGGCGACGCTCGAGGAGGTCAACCGCGCCGACGTCCTGCTCGAGGTGGTCGACGCCTCGGATCCGCACACCGATGAGCATCGAGCGACGGTCCAGACCGTCCTCGACGAGCTCGGGGCGGGCGACAAGCCACGCCTGGTCGTGTTCAACAAGGCCGACCTCATCGATCGCGCGGCCATGAACGGTTCGACCGTCGCGCCATCGATCGGCGGGGCGGTCTTCGTCTCGGCGCTGACGGGCTACGGCATGGAGACGCTCCGTGCCGAGATCGCCGCGGTGCTGGCATCGCTGTGGGTCGACGTCGACGTCGCGCTGCCATACGCCGCAGGCGAGCTCCTTGCGCGTGTGCGTGAGCGGGGGACCGTCGATATCGAATATCGCGAGCGGGACGTTCGCATCCGCGGTCGCGTGGCGCCATCGCTGGCGGGGGAGCTCGAGGCGGCCGCCGCGCGCTGGGCTGATGCGATGGACGGCTCGGGATCGGCATCCACGATCGCCGCGCGACAGGGCGGCTGACGGGGTCGGTCTCGATGCCGTATGTCCGTCGTGGTGGTCACGCCCGGAATCCACTCGGTGACCTGATCACGTGGTCCGAGGCAGAGGGTGAGCGTGGCACCCGCTGGCGAGAGGCCATCGAGCGGGACGGCCGCCTCACCCGATCGCTGCTGCTCGAGGCGTCGACCGACGGCCGCCCGACGCGTCTCGAGATGACGACCCAGGCGGGGCTATTGACCTTGCACCCGGAGCGGGATCAGTCGGCGCTGCATGGCAACGTGGTCACACCGGACGGTATCCGACACCTGGCGTTCGCCTGGAGTCCGGAGCACGAGCTGTTCGTGGTCGCGTCCCCGGCGTCCGCGACGATCGGCATCCGCAGGCTCGCGCGTTCCATGGTGGTGGGTGCCGCGGCCACCGTCGATCTCGTCTATGTCGACGACGAGCTCGAGCCACGACCGGCACGCTGGCGCGTCGGACGGATCGGAACCCATGGCTGGCACCTTCAGGACGTCGCGGGCACGGAAGAGCGGCGCTTCACGGTCGCCGACGACGGGCGTCCGATCCTGCTCGATGAGGTCTCCTGGCCGCTCGAGACCTGACCGCGGCTCCGAGACGATCGACACCCGGCCATTCGCTACCATCGCCGCGTCATCTGGTTGCGGAGGAGGGCACGCGCGATGAGGGCCGTCCGATGGATCGCACTGTCGATCGGCATCTTGTTCCTGGTCGGCACCGCGCTCCAACTCGTCGATACGTTCAACCTCTACGTCAGCCCGCCGGACACGCCGGCGGCGAACATGGTCGATCAACGCCTCGCAGCCCAGGACTATCGCGTCGCGATCTGGCCGGTGTTCTTCCTCAACAACTTCGCGTTCGGCGTCGCGTTCGTCGCCATCACTGGGCTCGGCTTCGCATTGCTGTCATCGATCGAACGCGGTGACCTTCGTCGTGTCGCGGTCGTGCTCGGACTCGGGGTCGGCGGGATCCTTGGCGCGGTCGGTCAGCTGATCCTGCTCGGCGCGACGCGCGTCACCATCGACATCGCGTACTGCGACTGCGGCTTCAAGGAGACCGAGATCGTGAGCCAGATCTGGGCGCAGATGCTCGCGAACGGAGCGAGCGAAGCGCTCGTCGACGCGGCGTCGCTCCTGGCGGCGATCGGCGTCATCGCTGTCGGGTCCGGCATGCGGTCACGGATGCCCGCGGGCTGGGAGATCGTGTCGTGGGTGACCGCGACAGCTTTGGTCCTCGGCACACTCCTGCGCTTCTTCAGTCTGGGAAGCGAAGACCTCGGAACGTTCCTGTTCGTCGCCATCTCAGGCGTGCTCGTCCCCATCTGGTCGATCTGGCTCGCGTGGTCGTTCCGATCAGAACCGCGGCTCGAGGAGCCGTCAGCGGCGGCCTGACGCACCCTCGACCAGGGCGCCGCCCGCCAGCTGTGGGAACCGTGTGGACAACGACTTCAAGAACGACACATCTGCGATGAAAGTCGTGGATAAGTGCCTTGTCCCGATACCACCCGTCTCGTATCGTTCTTCTTGCCCGAAGGGGCACGAACATCTAGGGATCTGACTGGGGTTTACTTCGGTCGGAGCATCTAGTGATCGAGTTCCTTCGGGCATTTGCTTGTCCGCCGCCTGGTCCGACCAGCGCCGGCGCATCCCATCCACCACGTCTTCGGCCGGACCGTGGATTCGTCGTGGATAGATATCGCGGAATCGGCCCACGAAACGCGAAACTCGTGGATAACTCGGTTCCCAGGAGCACCGCGTCCCGGTAACGTAGTCCTTGCTCGAAGGGGCTCGGATCGCAAGTTGCGGTAACGGTGTTTACATCGGGACTGAGAACAGCGGACCAAGTTCCTTCGGGCGTTTTCGTGTGTCCGTCGCCCCGCGCCGGGAGCGGGGCGCAAGAGCGGGTACCATGCCGCACGTGGCATCGCCCCCCCCGACTGACGGACGCGCCCCGTTCCGTCCCGATATCGAAGGCTTGCGGGCCGTCGCCGTACTCCTGGTGCTCGCGTATCACGCGCGGATCCCCGGATTCCCGGGCGGCTACATCGGCGTCGATGTCTTCTATGTCGTCTCCGGCTTCCTGATCACCGGGCTCATCGTCCGCGAGCTCCGCGCGACGGGGCGGGTCGATCTCCTCACGTTCTATGCACGTCGCGCTCGCCGGCTGCTTCCTGCGGCCCTCGTCGTCATCGCGCTGACCGTCATCGCGTCCGCGATCGTGCTGCCACCGCTCCGTGTCCCGGACGTCGCGGCTGATGGCGCCGCAGCAGCGCTGTATGTCAGCAACATCCGCTTCGCAGCCCAGGCCACCGACTACCTCCAAGCCGAGCTCGATCCCTCGCCACTCCTCCATTTCTGGTCCCTTGGCGTCGAGGAGCAGTTCTACCTGTTCTGGCCGGCTCTCCTCCTGCTCGTCGCAGGTCGGGGGACGAACATCCGGCGGATCGGGCTGGTCGTCGGGATCGTCGCGCTGCTGTCGTTCGCGCTCGGGGTCGTCTGGACCGACAGCGACGCTCCGCTCGCGTTCTTCCTGCTTCCGGCGCGTGCGTGGGAGCTCGCCGTCGGAGCCGCCCTGGCGATCGGCGTGGCGAGGCTGTCGCGGATCCCGATCTCGCTGACGCCCGTGGTGGTCGGCGCGGGTCTGGCCCTGATCGTCATCGGGGCGGTCATCTTCGACACGGACACGCCGTTCCCGGGCACAGCGGCGCTCCTTCCGGTGATCGGCACAGCCCTCGTCATCTCCGGCGGGATCCCGCAACCGCTCAACCCCATGTCGCGCCTCGTGTCCGTACGGCCGATGCGCTGGATCGGCGGGATCTCGTACTCGCTCTACCTGTGGCACTGGCCGTTGCTGGTCCTGCCCGCCGCCGCCGCCGGAAGTGACCTCCCGTTGCCCGCACGGCTCGGGCTGGTCGCGCTGACGTTCGTACTCGCCGATGCCAGCCGGCGCTGGATCGAGGACCCGATTCGCCACGGACGCGTCGCAAAGCTGCGGCCGTCGCGGTCGCTCGGCATCGCCCTGGTATCGAGCGTTGCCGTCGCCACGGTCTCGCTCGGGCTAGGTGTGACGGCCGGTCCTCCGGCGGTGGCCGGCTCGATCGGCAACGCAAGCCAGAGCGCGATCGTCGACCTGAACCTGCCGACGTCGCTCCCATCGACCGCGGCTGCGACGAACGCACCCCCGACGCCGTCCGCCGAGCCGACCCTCGCGCCCACGCCCGCAGGACCGGTCCCGGCCGACCTCGTCCCGCCGCTTGCGACCGTCCGCCAGGACCTCCCGCCCATCTATGCCGACGAGTGCCATGCGGAGTGGAAGGAGACCGCGCCGCCCGATTGCGTCTACGGCCGCAAGGACGGCAAGACGGTGTTCCTGATCGGCGATTCGCACGCCGCGCACTGGTTCCCGACGTTCCAGCGCCTTGCTGACGAGCAGGACTGGCGCCTGGTGTCGCTCACCAAGTCGGCCTGTCCGGTCGCGGATCTGCCCGTCTACAACGGCACGCTGAAGCGTGAATACACCGAGTGCGACACGTGGCGGACCGCCGTCCTCGACCGCATCAGCCGCGAGAAGCCCGCGATGGTCGTCGTGTCGGACAGCCGGATCGGGCACCTGTGGGTGAATGGGAACGCCGTTCCGTACACGGACCGCGAAG
>Ga0207706_10007066_pt1 | contig 10379 bp, 18 predicted proteins | sample KBSC53metaG_FD_184318 | JGI IMG/M metagenome (GOLD analysis project Ga0207706, IMG submission 184318) | Corn rhizosphere microbial communities from Kellogg Biological Station, Michigan, USA - KBS C5-3 metaG (SPAdes) (version 2) | ecosystem: Host-associated > Plants > Roots > Rhizosphere > Soil ... | reverse complement strand
GGCGATGCTGTATTTCACGGCGCGTCTGTGTGTGCTGGTTGGCTTGAAGCTGTGCGCAAACGAAAGCGTGTGCCTGCTGTCATTCAAGTGGCTGAGCGCCTAGGTCTAATCTCATTGAGGGAGGAAGCATGAGCGAACCTGAAATGTTTTTCAACGGTATCCGTGTCGAGAGTGTCGAAGAACTTGACCGCCTCCTCAATGAGTCAATGGATCGAGTGGATGAAGCTGAAAAGGCCGTCCAAGAGAAGTACGGTGTCTCGCACACAACAGCTTGTGCAATCGTCTATCTGCGTTCGCGTTCTCGTTGGACGCCTGAAAAGGAAAGCGAACTTGTTGCGCGTGACAAGGACGGCGATCCCATCCCGCTTTCAACTGTCCTCAGTGGAGAGTTTTGATAGTTGAAAACTACTTGACGCTTGACTTAAGCGAGCTTTCGGGCAGAGAGTGGAAAGCGCTCATGAAAAAGCTCACGTTCTTGGACGCGGATCAGCGCGTATGGGAATGCTTCCGTAAGATGCCTCAGAAGCATGCGATGCGTATTCCACGTGGAGCCTGGAACCTGATTCCCCGGCATGTCGTCTACGAAGACAAACGAGTAGCACCGCCAATGCCTGAGTTCGATTTCAAACTTGAGCTTGACGCCACCCTTCCTGACGGTCGTTCGTTCGAAGGCCAGAAGGATGCTGTCAAGCAGATGCTATTTCAAGAACAAGGGCTACTCATTCTGCAACCCGGTTCTGGCAAGACAGTTATTGCTCTGGCTTTTTCAGCGGTCTGTGAAACGAAGGTGCTTGTGTTGGTTCACACCGAGGACATTTTGCAGCAGTGGATCGAATACGCGCGAACAGCAATTCCAATGGCCAGTATCGGTGTAATTCGCGCTGAGGATTTTTCGATTGGCGATGTGACCATCGCAACAGTCCAGACGTTTTCAAAGGCTGTGCTCACGAATCGTGATCTGCGCTCCGAGTTTGGCGCTGTAATTCTCGATGAAGCGCACCACGCTCCTGCCGCCACATTTGAGCACGTCATGAATCAGATGAAGTCCAAGTACCGATTTGGTTTCACGGCAACAGATAAGCGAGCAGACGGGGCGCATCCGTACATGAAGTTTGTAATTGGGCCAGTAATCGTGCGCCACAAGTTCAAGTCCAAGGTGCCGATCAAGGTTGTGCCAGTCAAGACTAATTTCAAGTATCACTTCCGAGGCAGTTGGGATTGGGGCAACCTGCTAAACGCTCTCACCACTGACAAGAAGCGCAATCGTGTAATCGGCATGATTGCCGCTGAACAGGTGCAAGAGGGCCATTCGACCCTTGTGCTCAGTCGGCGGATCGAACACTTGCAGCTTGCCTACGACGTGTTAGCCGAGTTCACAGTCGAGGGTGAAGTTGAAATTTTGACTGGCCAAAGAAGTCGAGCCGAACGACTCAGAATTTTAAAAGACTTCCGTGCAGGAAAGGTGAAATGCCTCCTGGCTACACAATTGGCGGATGAAGCTCTCGATGTGCCGATCCTTTCTAGGATCATCCTGACGTTCCCTGGAAAGCACGATGGTCGCATAATTCAACAGATTGGTCGAGGCATCCGCGAGCACCCGGACAAGAAGGACGCAATTGTTTTCGGTTTTGTAGATGACCGTGTAAGTGTTTTGAGAAAGCAGTGGCTCCGCAGGAAGCAGACATATCACAAGTTGAAAATTCCATTGGCGAAAGAGAGGAAATTCTAGTGGCCAAGAAAGCTTTGATGGGTATTTCAATTAAGAATCAGGCTGATCTTGAGAAGGCGCTTCAACAACTTGAGGAATTGAATGATGAAATCAAGCCGTTGGAAGCTCAGGCTGTGATGGTGAAGAAGGCAGCAACTGAGTACGCTGTCAAGAAGCGTATTTCAGTTGTTCAGTTGGATGGGGTCTACTACCGCAAGATCGTTCGCACGAATCGAGCATGGGATAATGAAATACTTCGCAAGATTCTCAAGCGAATCAAGGTTGATGGGAAGCCGCTTTGGAACAAAGTGACCAAGCGAGTAATCGACCCGGACAAGCTCGCAGAGGCTGTTGCTGTCGGATGGGTGACTGAAAAGAAACTTGACGAGGCTTACGTTGAGACACAGCAGGCACCTTTCTTGCAGCGCTACACAGGAGAGGCAGACTGAAATGGCTAGACACCCGCGCAAGATGCGTGATGTGACGCATTTCAAAACGAAGCGATTCCCTGAGCACATGACTGTGATGGAAGTAGCGCGAGCAGTGAACCGGGATCGGTCGTGGATTCTCAAGCTCGAAAAGGATGGTCGGATTCCAAAAGCTCGCCGTGTTAAAGCAGGCGATATTTCAGTTCGTCTTTGGAGTCCTGAACAGGTCGAGGAAATCAAGGCGGTACTTGAAAAGATGAAACCGGGACGGCCAGCAAATGTCTAAGCCGCAAGCCAAAAAGAAATCCAGCAAGACTAACATGCGCACGAAGACGTTTTCAGTTGTGGGTGTTGGTCACAGGATTACAATGTCTACGCTCAACCTGATTGCCGCGAAGATCAAAGCAGAAGGTGCTCTAGGATGTGTCTTGTTCCGTGAGCGCAACAACCCGCATGATGAAAATGCGATTAAGGTTGTTTTGGACGATGACCCATACAACGAGCTACACATCGGTTATCTTCCGCGAATCGTTGCAGCAGTGATTGCGCCTAAATGGGACAGTGGAAAGGTTGAAATCACGCGGGCAATTCTCACGAGCCTGGAACCGCGTGAGGGCGAGGGAGAAGTACGAGTCACGTTTTCCATTCGCAGGAAAACGGCTTGAATTAGCCAGAAATTTAACTCTTGACAGGAACGTTTTCATCATGTAGATTTCGTGGAGCAAGTTTCGATCCCCGAAGCTTCGAACGTACCGAGAGGAGGTAGCACACAATGGCAGAGAACCTTCTGACATTGAAAAAGCGGGCTGTGAAGGCCGGGATGGACAAGGCCGAGGCTCGCAAGGCAGGACGCGATACGCTGCTCAAGTTCCTGAGCAACGGCGCGGGTAGCAAGAAGGCCAGCAAGAAGGCCACCGCGAGCGCGGTTGCCAAGAAGAAGGGTGCCGCCAAGAAGTCGAGCACCAAGGCAAGCAAGGGCAAGAGCAAGACGAGCACCAAGCGCAAGGCGTCCAGTAACGGCAAGGCAGGACGGATTGCAATTGGAAAGCTCAAGTTCTCCGGGTACGATCCCGATGACTGGAAGCCACGGCCCGATTCCGTCACTGGAATCATTTTCAAGGCTCTGAAAAAGAGCAAGGGTGACGTAGATGCCACCTACGACGCGCTCAAGGGTCAGCTTTCCAAGCTGGTTCCGTCCAAGACGCGCGGCGGTCGGAAGCGCACCAAGGATGAGCAGAAGTCCGATCTGAAATACCGCATCAACCGAACGAAGTGGGATTTCGCCATGCGCACAGGTCAGCACAGTGCAGCCACGAACCGTGTCGAGTACGGTTCTGGCGACCATGCGAAGGCCACGAAGAAGGCCAATCGGAAGGCCACCAGCAAGAAGAAGGGTGGCAGTAGCAAGAAGAAGAAGGCAAAGCGGTAATTTCAAGCTAACGATGGGCCGAGGTTCGATCACTCGGCCCATTGCAGCTTCATGGAGAGGACAGCATGAAAAAGCACATCGCAGTGTCCGTGATCATTCTCGGATTCCTATTCATGGGAATCGGCTACGCGCTTGCATCGACTCAACACTCGCAGCGTGTGGTTTACAACGGACGCGGGTTCAGTTGTAGCGCTAAGGCAGGGACTGTCTATTGCGCTACTGGAACCGAGCCGTCCTACGGGATTTCATACGACCACAATCTTGTGATGGTCATGAAGTTCTACCCAAATGGAGGAAATCGGGTAGTATTCAAGCGTTGGCAGCCATAAAGATTTCAAAGGTCTAGCGGGTTGGCCAGCGCCTCCTATGGGAGTAGTGAGTAGCTGGGTCACAGACCAACCCGCTAGAAAATGTGAGGCTCAACCCTAAGCGGCGGGGTTGAGCCTCACTTATTTGGAGGGAGTTTGAAATTGGGAAATCTCATTGTGGGTGTCTTGTTGTTGTGGTTCGTCAAGGAATTCATTTTGTCTCTGGCGAGAGTCCCGCTTGCGCGACGGTTAAGAATGCCACTGCCGCAGCATCGTGATCCCACACGTCCGCGTTTCAAGAACGAGGACGAGCGAGCAGGCTATGTCACTGCCAAGATGGAGCGCTTTGAGCGCAAGCTTGACAAACGCTCCTAGGGATGGTAAATTGAATTTGTGAACGCGAAGCATCATCCGACAGACAAACCGCGCGGTGTACGTGATCCATACCGCTGCAAGGTGCAAGCTGGGGGAACGCTCGTTTTCCTTTACACGCTTCCAGGTGTCTGCGAACGAAGGCCGATGTTTTGGACGAACCGACCTTCGAAATTTGCAGGTCATATCAGGCTCATGTTGAGCAAACCTGGCGCGAAGGTGGAAGATGTGAAATGGAAGCAACTAGGTAGCGATACTTGGTGGCGCATCCCTGCTTGGCCAGATGGAGAGGGTGAAAATGGCTGAGAACGCTTTCAGAGTCGATTACATAGAGCGCCTAGGTGATCGAAGATCATTGACGCGAACATACACAGAGCCTGCCGAGGCATTGGATCGTGCAGAAGCCTCGCTGCAATACGGCATACCCAACGAGTCATACTGCGAAATCTTTTTCAACGGCGAGACTGAGCCGCATTACAGACTCTTTCTCCTGCCTCCTGATCATGGGCAGATCACATTCGGTTTGTTCATGACCAAGGCTGCAAAGTGGGACGTAAGCTACCCACAGGGATACGGTGTGAATCTTGAAATACCGCCACCCTGGTTTCAGACTCAGCAGCAGGAGGGTCAGTCTCCCGAAGGTGAGCAGAAGCAGGATGAGAAACCCGAGGGTGAAGACGGCAAGCATGAAAAAGATGACGACGCAGATACGATGGATATGGGTGGTGAAGACGACGAAGACACCGAGGATGAGGAAGATGACGACGATGGAGATTTCAACGCTGACGACGAAGACGAAGACGAATCCGGCACCGAGGGTGATGGAGAATCCGACAGCGAAGGTGAAGGGGATGAGGACGAATTGCCACGCCTGACTTTCTTTTCAAAGATGCGCGGCCCGAAGGGTTGGCGCAAACGCGCTGAGAGCAATTCTGAGCGCGATTACAACCGATTCGAGTTCAAGGTAGGGGTACTCGATCCTGACGACTCACAACGCGACTCAAGGCGCGAGAGGGATGTGCGGGTGAGGGTGCAATTCACTGAGCACGACTTGCAGCGTGATCGTGCTGAGCTTCGCATTCTTGTGCCCGAGGGTGCAGAGTGGGAAATGAAGGGTCGCTGGATGGTGACTGAAATTCCGCTTGTGGAGGATGACGAATGATTGTTGAGGGAGCAGAATTCAAGGTTCAGGTTATCATCGAGGAACCGCCTGGAAAGTGCGAGCTATGCGGTGCAATCGAGGAAACGCGACCTTACGGGCCACAGAACACATATGCATATGTTGTTGAAGGTCGCGCTCTGGCTACAGGAATTGCAGCAGAGCTGGTGGCTTTTCAACAAATTCCGTTTTCGCTTGAGTACGATGACCAGGATGGTGTCATGCAATATATTTTCACAGTGCCGTGGGATCAGCGCAATGCAATCAAGATGATTGGTGCAGCAGCATGAGCAAGCAACAAAGACGCCGTGAAATTCAGCACGAGCTTGACGAGGAATCGCGCTTGACAGAGGACGACCTTGATCTGCTCAGGCATGTGTTTGAGGATGATGCGCGACCACCACAGGGTTTGCACCAACAGGGGCACAATAAGCGCACCCGTCGCACTGAGATTTCAACACAGGGTGACGACCTCGACGTGGAGGAATACTTGTACGGCCCGCGTGATACATGGGACGTTTGACAAATCATCCCCATGATGATAAAGTGGGTCGCATGAACGCAGTTATCGGCATCGGCTCGGTCTATCTTTTCATCGCGGCTAACGTCGCATGGGTGTGCTGGGCTGACATTCAGCGCTTTCTCAGGAGGGGGCAGAAGTGAACCCTGGCGACACGATCAGCGTGAAGCTGGACGGCAACAAGACAGCCGACCTTCAACTAGAGGAATTTCACCCGGTTGAGCTTTCCACGTATTGCTGGGAGGCAGGTTGGACGGCATACGACCTGAACACTGACACCGAGTATTTCGTGAGCTTGTCCGGCTCGGTCTGGAAGCAGCCTGAAAACCGTGAGGTTGGAATCTGCCCCGTCTTCGCAGCCGAGGCAGATCGCATGGAAGCTGAAATCAGCGAAGCGCTCCGGGTGGAAGCATGAGCAGAATCACAGCTTGTTGCAGCGATGGACTACATGATCAATGTTCAACGCGAGTAGTTACAAATCCATCCGCAGGGTGGCATAAGGCTAGCTATGCCCCTTGTGAATGCAATTGTCATTCTGTAGTAGCTGGAATCGAGCGAGCGCGACAAGCGCAACAGGAGCACGAGCAGAAGCACGATGTTCAGCTTGAAATTCCAATGTCCCAGCGCGAGCACACACAAGATTGCTTGGACGATCAATTCATGCACCATGCGGCAACGGGTGGAGACATTGAAAACTGTTACTGCCCACCAAAGATTCACGGCCCCGGCCCCGACTGTCAACCGGAGGATTGAAAAAATGGTTAGTCCAATTTTCATCGTAGCGGCTACGTTGGGAATCGCTGTAGCTCTGCTGGTCGGTTCATGTTCCTACAAGCAGGCTAAGACGAATCGAAATGACGTAGCAGCGGTCAAGGCTTGTGTTTTCAATCCGGCCTACGCAGGCACCACACCGGAAGATCAGCGGCAGTTGTTTGCGCAGTGTCTCGATGATTACAGAATGGCAGGCAAATGATGATTACGCCATTCTGCATCGCTGGCAAGCACCCAATTTCAGAACACACATTCTACAAGCTGATTCCGGCGTCGGCCACCATTTTCAAAGGAGAGTCGATCTGGCGCTACAATCCTGATTCGTCGGCTCGGATCGTTTGTTGTGAAAAATGCGAGCCAGGCTTGTTTGAAAGCAGCGCTCAGCACATCGGATTCCTTTTGAAACGTCGTGCTGAATCAGGTGATACCTCGGATCATGATTGGCCAACAGCACAGGAGCAGGCAGAATCGTTCGACCTGCATGTGTGTGGTTGGGACGGGCTGCTAGCTTGACATTGAATTCCGAGGCTGGTAAAGTGGGTGGTACCGACAGACCCACTAAAGGGAGGCATGATGTTCGACGCATCAGAGGCAATTATGGTCGAGGAACTGGAAATCGGACAGTGTGCCGAGGGTGAAATCCCGTTGGCGGTCAAAGTCACGACTGTCAAGCACCTGAGCAAGTCGGGCACACCGATGGGGCCAGTCGATTACAAGCGCATCGTGCTCATGCCATGCGGCCACGCGAAGTGTGGTAACGTCATCAGCTACAACCTGAACTGAAAAGGGGGTGTTATGCTGAAACTGCGAATGCTCTTGTCTTGGTTTGATGGATTGCGTAGACTTGATATAATTTGCTTGAGTGGGGCAGGACTCCGTGAGCCTGCGGCCCTGAAAAGCTAGGGACTCCGTGTGCCCGATGCTTCAATTGGAATGAAAATGGGAAACAACAATGGGGAACTATCTGAAAAAAGGGGTTAGGCAAATTGCTTAGCCCCCTTTTCAGTTTCATGACCATGCAAACGGAAGGCACATCATGCGCAAGTTGTTCGCTGTTACGTTTTCATTCGCGGCCCTTGTCTCTGCCGCATGGGTAGGATCAGCACCCGCTAGTCCTCCCTGTTACGCTCCGTGTGGGTCAGGACTGAGCACCAGCACCTGTCCCTGTACGCGCTAAGCCTCTTACACGCAATACGCGAAGACAGAAAACCCGCCCTTGGCTGATTTCCTTTTGCTGGGGCGGGTTTTCCTTTGGCCAAAAATATTTTGAATTCCCCTTGACAAACTCTCCTGGGGATGATAGATTGGGGGAGTAAGGTAATCGACGCACAGGAGGAACACCAGAATGGCCAAGACGACGAAGGTACAGGTCACGCTTTCCGACCCGCAGCCCAAGAAGTCCGTCACTCGTTTCAACGCGAGCGATGAGAACGCAGCGCTCGGCAACGTGTACGTCAGCAACGACGCGCTCAAGAAGATCGGCAACCCGGACAGCATCACCGTCACCATCGAGGCCGCGTAGCCGATTTCAACCCCAAACAGGTCTGAGCCTGCGACTGTGAAACCCGCGCATCGGGCAGGATCGCAGGCTCAGACCACAAGATTTCAGGTGAGGGGTACGGCAAAATAGGGTGTTAGCGGTACAGACCCACCGCGCCTAGCATCTGCCTCTCACCTGAAATATTTCAGCTACACTGCCTTGAGCCTTCACTGTGAAACCGCTGGGCGGCAGGATGAAGGCTCAAGGGAGGTAACTGAAAATGAAATCACAAGCTTGGGAAGTCAGATTCCGCAACCGTCAGACAGGTCGGATTGTCACAATCCGTGTGGATTCTGCGATTTCAGCCAGTCATGCTAAGCGCATCGCGCGGGCAAAGTTGGTCAAGCAAATGCCTGATACCGCTCCGCGTTATGAGCCTTTCGACTGGACGCCTACGAGCGCTTGACAACGGGAATTCAATTTGCTATAGTTGGGGAGTAGCGTTAACCACCTGAGCCGCTGACTGAGAAACCGTTGGCGGCAGGATCAGCGGCTCAGGTGTCACCCGACAGGAGGATCATGGATAGAACGCCACTTTTCAATCTCGGACGTGTCTGCATGACCGCCACTGCGCAGGCTGAGGTTCTGAAAGGCCGCGACCCATTCGACCCGGCCTATAACGCGAGTGTTCTTGCAATGCTCAACCGCTACATTCATGGCGATTGGGGAAATCTGTGTGACCAGGACGTGCGGGCCAACAACAACGCGGTTCAGGATGGTTCACGGATTCTCGGCAAGTATGAAATCGACGGCACCGACCTGTACGTGATTACCGAAGCTGTTGAGAGCGCCGACACTCCGCGCTACCTCACCACAATCATGCTTCCTTCCGACTACTAGATTTCACGCCTCGCGCCTCCCTGAGCGCCGACGCCGAACGCCTCGTCAAAAGCGGGGCGTTTTGCGTTGTGCTGTAAGCCTCTCTAAGCTCGCGCTGATGCTGGGATGGGTTCGGGTACCTCTCGACACCTGCTAGGCCGTTAGAACGCGAATAGCAGCCTTTCTGAGCGGCCTACAGGTACCCACACTGCCCCATATGGCACCTAGAAGCCTCTGAGCAGCGATCTGAGCACCAGCTAGGGCGGAAACAGTCTCACCGCTCAGACGGTAACTCGCACCCGCTTAGAAGGCATTTCACGGCTCAGAATTTTACCCCGACCTCTGCCAGAATTTTAAATCTGCCGATGCCAGGATTCAGACTCATGCATGTATGCATGGGTCACACGTGAAATGGTCACTCTAATTCGGATTCCAATTCCGCTCGTGTGGCGCAACCTTCAGCACGAGCTTGAAATCCTAATGCGCTCGTGAATCTGCGCACAGTGAAATCGCGGCCCGCTCGGTTTCAAGCCTGGATGAAAAACCGAACGAGCCGCGATCTACTTACAGTGTACGTCACAGGGCGGGATTTGTCAAGTCATTGCGAATTCAATTACCCACATACGCGAGAGCGCGTACACGGTCGCAGGAAATTCTTGCATCCAGGGTTGAAATTTGCTAGGTTGTACCTGCATCACCGAATCTTGAAAACCGAGTTAGCTGAAACCCTCACCCGTCGGGCGGGTACTCCGTGGAAAGATTCCGGCTCACCTAGACGCTGCCGAAAGCGGCAGGATTTCAGGGGAACACCCTGATTACTGAGGTAGCTAACTCGGCAGGACTTTGACAATGGAATCGACTTTCTAGGCTTAATGAGCCGCTCTTGTGTGCTCGGATAATCCGACAGACTCAAGAAAGGAACTCATGAATTTCAAGCCTGGAACTAAGCGCTATCAGATCGCGCATTTCGTCCGCACCGGCGTTGCACCCCGCGATGCTTTCCTTGCAATTCGGCCAAAGGTTGAGCGGCAAGAAAAGCCTTGGATTTTCAGTGCGAACGTGAAGGACGAGCAAGGCTCACGGCGACAGCCTAAGCCGATGCACGATCAGCTAGTGGAACTGCGACATGAAATCAATCGAGTGTATGCGTTGCTCGGCAGGGAGGGAATGGGTACGGAAGAAATTCCGGCGTCCGATTCTCCCCCGCCGGTTCCAGTGGAGGATTCCCCTAAGCCGAAAGCAAAGGGGAAGACTTCAAAGGATGACGAACTCCGTTTCTTTTTTGCGGAGTGGAAGCGCATCCGCGCGTGGATTTCAAACCGCTC
>Ga0207706_10007065_pt1 | contig 10381 bp, 7 predicted proteins | sample KBSC53metaG_FD_184318 | JGI IMG/M metagenome (GOLD analysis project Ga0207706, IMG submission 184318) | Corn rhizosphere microbial communities from Kellogg Biological Station, Michigan, USA - KBS C5-3 metaG (SPAdes) (version 2) | ecosystem: Host-associated > Plants > Roots > Rhizosphere > Soil ... | reverse complement strand
ATCCAAGGCCTGCTCGAGGACAAGATTGACATCATTATGTCTGGGATGTCGATTACGAATGAAAGAGCCAACCTGGTGAGCTTTACGGACCCTTACGTCACCATAGGACAGATGGCACTCGTCCGCTCAAAAGATAGTGGAAAGTTTCGTGACGTGCAGTCATTTTCAAGCATTAACTCGAAGGTAGGATTTGTGCGAGCAACAACCGGCGAAATGGCGGCTAAAACGTTCTTCCGAAGCGCCACCCTAGTGCCTCAGCCGAACGCCAACGAGGGGATCACTGCACTGCGCAAGGGAGAAATAGAAGTCTTTATTCACGATGCTCCCACGGTCTGGCGGATCGGGGGCAATCCCAACGAAAAGGAACTCACAGGATTGTACTGGCTTCTGACCAAAGAGCCGCTCGCATGGGCGGTGAGAAAAAGCGATGAGCCTTTGCGGTTTGCACTCAGTCGCACGATTCAGCAGTGGCAGGTAAGTGGGTTCGCAAAACAGACCTTGACCCGATGGGTGCCGATAAGAATTTGGTAGAATCGCGATGGACGGTCCATTCAGGGCTGCTACATCGAACATTCACAATTCAATTCTTAGCTAAAACTTCATATGACTTTGACTGCGCGAATTTTCCTGCGCGAATTTTCTCGCCTAACACAGAAAGCCGGCTCTAAAAAACGAGCAAAACCAGCGACGTAAATCAGCTCTCACATCATATTGGACCAAAGTCCAATATCCCGTGGTTTATTTTGGTAATAGAAATTTTACGCAGCCTAGCGCTGCGGTCCGAATGATAGGTGATCCGCAGACAGAGAATGATTGAAGATGGGGGCAATAGTCAGGCTACGAAACGTCCATTGCTGTTCCAACTCTGCAATCGCAAATCGGAATCGCTTCGTTACCGCGCAATGTGTTTGCCCGTTCCTGTCATACCCATGGGATCTTAAGAGCGAAGTGATTTATGAAGGCCGCTGAGTTGTTCGAAGCCAGTTTGACAACTGCGGAGAAGCGCGTCCTAAGGCTGGTTTCGCAATCGATGACCAATCGCGAAATCGCGTCGAGCTTAAGTATCAGCCCTGCCACAGTAAAGCGTCATGTGGAAAATATTTTCCGCAAGCTACACCTGCGAAATCGCGTGGAAGCGGCCATCTACGCTTTGAGCATCTTGGAATGTGACGAGCGCAACGGCGCTGATTGTCCGCTTGCCGCTTGGCGCAGGCGTTACAAGAGCCGAAATGGGCCGATCGGCCAATAGTTTGTTTCTCCCGCCAGTGCTATAAGCCGGTCTAATTCTACTCGTTTTTAGGTTACACGGAACGGGGAATCATGAAACGATTTCTGTTCGTGACATTTGCTGGCGTCGTGTTGTTCGGCGCTGCGCATTGGACATGGACGGCGGAAAAAGAACCCGTTAAAGAACCTGCGAAAGAAGCCGCCAAAGAAACGCCTCCTACCTACGTCGGCACCGAAGTTTGCCAAGCTTGCCACGCCCCGCAGTTTGAAAAATTTTCCAAGACGTTGATGGGAAAAATTTTTCTCTTCAACGCACGCAACGAAACCGAAAAACAAGCTTGCGAAAACTGCCACGGACCCGGCAGCAACCACGTCGCCGCCGGCGGTGGAAAAGGCGTGGGCGGACTAATTACGTTTCGGAAAGACAGTGGCGAATCGGTTGCTCTGCAGAACCAGACATGCCTGACGTGCCATCAACGCGGAGTTCAAACTTACTGGAATGCGAGTGCCCATGCCAACCGCGGGATGGGTTGCGTGACTTGCCACACGATCATGGAGAAAACATCGGATCGCTATCAATTGGCCAAAGTCGGAGAACACACGCCGTTTTTCACCAAGCGCGCGGAGACGGAAGTTTGTGGTCAGTGTCACCTGCAGCGAAACGCGCAACTTTTGCGCTCGTCGCATATGCCGGTCCGCGAGGGAAAAATGACCTGCAGCGACTGTCATAATCCGCATGGCAGCCCAAGCCCAGCTCAGCTGAGACAAAACACCATTAACGAAAACTGTTATACATGCCATACCGAAAGGCGCGGCCCCTTTCTTTGGGAACACCCACCGGTGTTGGAAAATTGTACCAATTGTCACGAACCGCACGGGACGGTGAACGATCGGCTGCTCAAAGTCACCGATCCGCGACTCTGCACGGGGTGTCACATGGCAACGCAACATCCGAGCACTCCACGAGCTCCCACCTCGGTCTTCTTCTTCAACCGCAGCTGTACTAACTGCCACAGTCAAGTTCACGGCTCGAACCATCCGTCAGGGAAATTCTTCATGCGCTGAGGAGGTTCGTATGAACTGGACCCGACGCCTTTTGCGCCTTGCGACTTTCTCGTTCCATCTGGTTGCGGCCCCATTCGTCTCGGCGCAAGTTGACATCGGAGATCTCACCATCAGCGGCGGGGCGGAAGTCGGCGGTCTGCCGCGGACATTTACCGGCGACAAGGCCAAATTCGAGGAGTACCGCGATATTCCCGAGAGCGTTATTGTTCCGCAATTGCAGCTCCTTATCGGCGGTAAAAAGGAAGACTATTATCTTAACTTCAATGCGACCGAGGTGGGCCGCAGTGACCAGATGTATAGCTTGCGCGTGGGGAAATATGGGCTTGTCGACATGGAATTTTCATGGGACCAGATCCCTCATGTCTTCAGCCTCGATACGGCACGGACTCCATATGGGCGTCCCGGCGGCGGAGGTACGTTTACACTTCCCTCCAAGCCGACGACGACAGCCGGTACAGACGTGCGCGACTGGGTGAACGGCGCGGCCAATTCCGTCGATCTGAAACTTTTTAACGGCATCGGGCGATTTAATGTCCGTTACACGCCGACGCCCGGATGGACGTTTACCGGTACTTATTGGTCAAACAACAATAGCGGGAAACGCGCCTTTGGGGCGCTCTTTGGCACCAGTCCCGGCAGCTACAACATCACGGAATTAACTGAGCCGATCAGCTACCAAACGAATAATATCGAATTGGGGGGTGAATACGCGGGAAACGGGTGGACGCTCGGGCTAAAGTATACGGGTTCTTTCTTTCACAACAATATCAGCACGCTCGTTTGGGATAATCCGATTAACTTAACCGGCGTGGGCAGCGCGTGCGTCGATACACCGACGTATCAAACCAACGGCACCGGCGGTCCCTGCCGCGGGCGAATGGATCTCTATCCAAGCAACCAGGCGCACACGTTCGGCTTAACCGGGACAGCCGCGCTTCCAATGAAGACGCAGTTTCTCGGAACCGTCTCCTATGGCTGGCGACTGCAGGACGACCATTTCCTCCCTTTTACGATCAATCCAACGATCGCGCAGCCGCGCATCAGCGCCACGAGTCTTGATGGTGATGTGCGGCCTTTAGTGGTCAACACGACGTTCGTTAATCGTTATTTCGACAAATTGGATCTGAAGGCCTATTACCGACTCTACGATTATGACAATCGCAGCAAGCGTGTGTCACTCCCCGATGGCTACATCAAAAATGATTCTAACCCGCCGGTGGTTCCAGACCTGGTTACTTTTCCCTACGCTTACTCGAGGCAAAATATCGGCATGGACGCGGGTTACACTTTTGCCAAATGGCTGACCGGCAAGTTTAGCTACGGCTGGGAACGAATGCATCGGGAGCAACGCGAAGTTTTGAGTTCCGATGAGTTCAATGTCGGCCCTACTTTTGACATCAAGCCGTCTCCGTGGGCGTTATTCCGCGCCTCTTATAGGCACTACTGGCGCAATGCCCCAGACTATGACGCTGGCCGGCAGGTCGTGATCGAGACGGACGAAACCCGCGAAGACATTCGCGAGGCGCGACTAGAAGCGCTCAGAAAATTTGACGAGGCGGCACGCCACCGAGACAAGGTGAGCCTTTATGGGCAGTACTCCGTTTGGGAGCAATTGACTTTGAACAGCGGCTTCGATGTCACGAGCGACCGCTATCCGAACTCTGAAATCGGCGTGCAGAACGACTTTAACTATTCCCCTTCGGTCGGGTTTAACTATTCGCCCTTGGAGTGGCTCAAATTTTTCGGTAATTACAACTGGGAACGGTTCGACTGGAAGCTTAACGCCGTGCAGCGCTCCGACGCGACGCAAACACCACAAACTGATCCTTCGCGCCTCTGGGTTAGCCGGGGGCGAGACCAGATTCATACGTTCTCGCTCGGCAGCGACATCGAACTTATAAAAAATCTCCTGGGATTGCGGATACAGTACGGTTTTTCCGACGGGCGCAGCGACGTGCGCGCAAGCGGGAGCACATGCTCGGGATGTACACAGGCGACGAATTATCCGACGATCAAAAACCAGTGGCACGAATTACTCACTCGGCTTGAGTACCAGGTTCACAAAAATATCGCTTTCAATGTGGGGTACTACTTCAATCACGCCACGGAAAACGATTTCGGTGTGGACATCATGAAGCCGTGGATGGGCGATGTCGACACCGGCGCGAACGTTCAACGGTCGATATTTTTAGGCGATCAGATCAAAGGACCGTTCACGGCTCACGTGGGTTATTTCACAGTCAAGTTCAGATTTTGACGTTCGGTCGATGGTCCAGAACTAAGTTCAACGGTAGCAAGCATGGCGAACCACGCTGTTACGATTCTCGTCGTTCTGAGCGTTATTCTCATCGGATTGCTGATTCTTCGGCCGTCTCTCACCGCCGTAACGGGCGGCAAGGTACTTGCCTTTATCGCCTTGTTTATCTTACCGATCAGCGCGCTCGCTCTGGGCTCGGTGGCTCATCTTCAACACGCGACATCCACAAGTTTTTGTCTATCCTGCCATCCGATGGAAGCCTACGGGAAAAGTCTGCGCATCGACGATCCGACCTATATTCCCGCTTCCCATTTTCAAAACAATCGCATCCCGAGAAATGAAGCCTGTTATACCTGTCACACCAATTACGCGATGTTTGGCGGCTTGAAGGCGAAGATGGGAGGATTGAAGCATCTCTACATTTATTATTTCGGGACCGTACCGGAGAAAATAGTTCTTTATGAGCCCTACAATAATCGTGAATGCCTGCACTGCCACGCCAGCGCGAGATCTTTTGAGGAGACCTCGCCTCACAAGGAAATGAGGGAGCAGCTGGGCGGCAATGAGATGTCGTGTCTGACCTGTCATAACAAAATCCATGATGTGCAGAACGCGGACAAGTTGAAGTTTTGGAAAGGACCGTCATGATGGTCGAGAGTTCCCCAAGGTTGCAACAGAGGCTCAAAATTGCAGCTTACCTGCTGATAGCCGGACTTGTTCTTGAAGCCGTAACACTCTACTGGTCGAGTCCCTTAAGTTTCATCCTTTTTGCGGGAGGTGCCGGAACTCTGATTGGCTTGGGCATTATCGTTTACCTGATCGCTATTGCTGCCGCATGACCTTTGAATGCGAGTTGTCAGGCCAAGCCTTAAGAGATGCCGAAAAATTTGCCACTATGCATTGAATACAAATTTCAGCCGTCTAAACTTCGAGAAGTTCTCTCTCAGCCAATTACTTCACCGAGGAGAAGAATGATGAAGATTTCGCTTACATTAGCAATCGGCAGCATCGTTGTGGTGTTCGGCGCGCCCGTTCCGCGGGTGCTGGCTGGTGATGCGGATGCAGGTAAAGCACTCTACGCGAAAAACTGCCAGGGCTGCCACGGCGGCGACGGCAAGGGAAACGCGGCAATGACCAAAGCTCTCGGAGAAAAAGGTTTGAATCTCACCACTCCGGAAGCAAAAAAGATGTCGGACGAACAGATGGCGAAAATTATCGCCGACGGAGCCGGGAAAATGCCTGCTTCCAAACTCAGCAAGGCAGAGCAAAAGCAAGTGCTGGATTACAGCAGATCTCTGCAGAAGTAACTCGCGATCGCGATTCACGAGAGATTGTCAAGGACGCGCAGGTCGGGTCGCTCGTGGACGAGATTGTGCGGGCTTCAGGACCAGCGCTTGTAACGTGCCGGCTCGGCGAAGATCGTTTCTGGTTCCACTGATGACACGGATCGCCGGTAAGAGAGAGCGCATTGTCGGCTCTGGTTTCGACATCCCGACGTGCTCGCCGTTCTTGGAACCTCTGCGCTGCCATTGATTGCGATACATATGTGCGCGAAATGAATCAGGCAGTCTAGGCTGCACATGTACTTGAGCCTCCGTCAATTCTTGAAAGACGATGCGATTGGGTTTTCTCTGCCAGTAAATTGTCTTCGATCATGCGTAGCCACAGCTTCTGGCCTATCTCATCGAGAGGTATGATTCGCTGGGGCAAAAAGAGTTCGCTTGCCACGTTGGCTTCTCCGTAGACTCCCAGAGAATTTGCTCTGTCTGCGTGTCCCAGAGCTGCAGCCAAAGGCGGAGAGTGATGACCCGATTCCTGACCACCTTGAGTCCAGAAAGCTCAAATCTGTCGATGAGGATTTGACTAAAGTCGGCGAGACCCGGCAACAACACATAGCGCGAGCCGAGTGACGATCCGAGCCGCTGTAATTGTTCACGTTCTAGAATCCTTCCGAGTAAAGCCCGAGATCAACTCGGTGTATTCGGCTGATAACCCCTGATCATTGATCATGTTCATTGTCTGATAGGTCGGAATTCCCGGAATAGACGGAGACGCTTCCGACATCTCCTGCAATAAGGGCGCGGGACAGAAAAGGACTGAAACCCTGAAAACCGGCCGGGGTAATAGGGCCAAAAGTCTCGCTACCGGCTGGCGAGCCAGCTCGGCCACACCGATAGATTCCGGCCTTGGCCTGGCTGTAACATGGGTATCCCACATGTAGAGCGGGGTACAGCTGGCGAGGAGTATTGCCGAGAATACGTAAATTAGGTCACTCACGCGTTTTGTTCGTGGTAGTCCAACCATGCGCGGCTCTCCATTCATCTAAAAAAACTTTTGCTGTCTACTCCTGATCCGCAGTGTTGACGCGGGATCTCGGGGTGGCTACATCAAACCACGTTACATGAATCGATAATCCTCGTCTCGAATAAACTCTCCGGACCCTATTGGACCAAGGTCCAATAGGCCGAATTTATTTTAGCGATAGACCTTTTCTCAGACGCAAAGCCCTCGAGAAGCTGATTGCGAGTAACGACGCGACGCCGCGTACAGTGAAGGCGATGCAATCAGGCGATTGGTTTATCGCCAGACGATACAAAGCCCTTATTGGACCAAGGTCCAATATAACGAATTTTGTTTTAGCGATAAATGTTTTAGACACAAGCGTTGAAGAAGCTGAACAATTAGGATCAATTCGCGCCGACGCGGGAGATCCATAGGAGCTTATCAATGGACAATTCAGTCGATGTCATTGCCGGTGTCGGATTGGATCAAAGAGCGCGAAAAAGTCACTGGCCCGCGCGGCTGGATTTTGCGCAGAGCGCGAGCGGATTGTTTCTCGGTCTCTTCATGTGGGGACACATGGCTTTCGTCTCGACGATTCTGATCAGCAACGATGCTATGTATTGGGTCACCCGGATGTTCGAAGGGCAAATGTTTTTCGGCAAGAGCTACCCCGGCCTGGTCGGCGCGATCGTCGCTCTCGTCACATTTATGTTCGTGCTCCACGGCCTCCTCGCAATGCGCAAGTTTCCCGCCAACTATCACGAGTACAGAGAATTCAGCGGCCACCGAAAATTGCTGCGGCATGAAGACACAACGCTGTGGTGGATCCAGGCGGTGACGGGATTCGCGCTTTTCTTTCTCGCCTCCGTTCATCTGTACCAGATGCTCGTTCATCCAGGTAACATCGGCCCATACGAATCGGCGGACCGCGTGTGGAGCGGCAATTGGTGGCCGCTTTATCTGGTCCTTTTGTTCAACGTGGAGTTGCATGGGGGCATCGGCCTTTACCGATTGGCAGTCAAATGGGGCTGGTTCGAAGGCGAGAATTCCAATCGAACCCGCATAGTACTGAAGCGCCTCAAGTGGGGGATCACGATATTTTTCCTGACCCTCGGGCTCCTCACGTTGGCGGCTTACATGAAACTCGGCCACGAGCATCGCGACCGGGTTGGGGAACGATATGTTCCGTCTTGGGCCGCGCCGGGTGGGCACTAGGTGAAAAAAATTCGCAGCACGAAACCCGAAATTCGAAACAATTTCAAATGACAAAAATAATTCAAGTCAAAACAACCTTTATTCCGGTGTTTTGAATTTTCCAACCTTAGAATATTTTCACGGAGTTTGTTTCGGATCCTCCGACATAGCTCAGGACAAATTTCGATATTCGGATTTCGGATTTGTTCACAGTGGTTCTAACGAAAGAAGCTAAGCCATGAAAATGATTTATACCGACGTTCTGGTCATCGGCGGCGGACTTGCGGGTTTGCGCATCGGCATCGGCGCGAAGCGGCGCGGCCATGATGTGATCATTTTATCGCTGGTACCGCCGAAGCGCTCGCATTCAGCGGCGGCGCAGGGCGGTATGCAGGCGAGTCTCGGCAACGTCATTAAAGGCGAAGGCGACAACGAGGATGTGCACTTCGAGGACACAGTCCGTGGCAGCGACTGGGGCGCCGACCAGGAAGTCGTGCGCATGTTCGTCGAAACGGCGCCCAAAGCGGTGCGCGAGCTTGCGGCCTGGGGTTTGCCATGGAGCCGCGTGAGCCGGGGTGACCGCGAGGTCATCATCAACGGACAAAAAGTCACGATCACCGAACGCGATGAAGCCCACGGCCTGATTGCTCAGCGCGCCTTCGGCGGCACCAACAAGTGGCGCACCTGCTACGTTTCCGACGGCACCGGGCACGCCATGCTCTTCACAATGAGCGATCAAGCGATCGCCAATGGGATACCCGTGCACGAGCGCGCCGAAGCGATTGCGTTGATCCACGACGGCAGCCGTTGTTACGGCGCGATCGTACGCAACATGATCACTGGAGAGTTGACCGCGTATGTTGCCAAAGCCACCGCAATCACCGGCGGCGGCGCCGGCCGGCTCTATCGAGTGACCACCAATGCGGTGATCTCCGAAGGTATTCCCACGGCGATTGCGTTGGAGACCGGCATCGCTACGCTCGGCAACATGGAAGCGGTGCAGTTCCATCCGACGCCGGCTTTTCCCGCGGGCATCCTGCTCACCGAGGGCGCCCGCGGTGACGGCGGTTTGCTTAAGGACGTCGATGGCCATCGCTTCATGCCCGACTACGAGCCAGAGAAAAAAGAACTCGCATCGCGCGATGTGGTGTCGCGGCGCATGGAAGAGCACATCGCCAAGGGCAAGGGCGTGAAGTCGCGATTCGGCGAGCACCTGTGGCTCGATATCACGCTGCTGGGCGAGCATCACATCAAGCACAACCTGCGCGAGGTCTACGAGATTTGCCATTACTTTCTTGGCGTCGATCCGGTGAAGGATTGGGTGCCGGTGCGGCCGGCACAGCATTACACGATGGGCGGCGTGCGCACCAATTACACCGGTGAAAGCCCGACCCTGAAAGGTTTGTTTTCAGCCGGCGAAGCGGCCTGCTGGGACATGCATGGGTTCAATCGGCTGGGCGGGAACTCGGTGGCCGAGACCGTGGCGGCGGGCATGATCGTCGGTGAGTTTATCGCCGATTTTTGCGAGCGCTCCGAAAATTCCGGACATATTCCCACCGGCGTAATCGAGGAAACGCTGCGCCGGGAACAGGCCAAGATCGACACATTGATCGACGGTCGCGGCACGGAAAACGCCGCTGCGATCATGGCGGAAATGCAAAATGTCATGACGAACAAGGTGGCTATCTTTCGCACCGGCAAGGTGTTGGAAGAGGCGGTGCACGACCTGCAACAGCTTTTATTGCGCAGCCGCAACATCGGCCTGCGCTACAAGGCGCGCGGCGCCAATCCGGAACTGGTGACGGCCTACCGGGTGCAAAAGATGCTCAAGATGGCACTGTGCGTGGCCTATGGCGCGCTGCAGCGGACCGAAAGTCGCGGCGCTCACTTCCGCGAGGACTTCCCGCGCCGCAACGACAATCAGTGGCTAAATCGTACTTTGGCAACCTGGAAGTCCGAGAATGATACTTTACCCACGCTCGCATACGAACAACTCGATGTCATGAAAATGGAGTTGCCACCGGGTTGGCGCGGTTATGGTGCGAAGGATCACATCGATCATCCGGACACGCCCAGGCGCATGGCCGAGATCGAAGCGCTCAAGCAGGGGCGCGATGATGCGGATCGCTTTACCGTACAGGCCAAGTTGATGCCCTACGAGCATCTGATGCCGAAGGCCCTGCGCGGCAGGAATGAACGGCTTGGCGAAACGATTCCAGAGCGTGAAAAGTCTCGCGAGCTACGAGCAGGATGAGGTTCCGAAGTTAAAACGGCTTTCGAACGCAAAGTCGAGAATGATCCGATCACCTTGAAGCCAGTCGAGTCACTTCTTTGCAGTATTGTTACAGGAAAGGA
>Ga0207706_10007061_pt1 | contig 10386 bp, 11 predicted proteins | sample KBSC53metaG_FD_184318 | JGI IMG/M metagenome (GOLD analysis project Ga0207706, IMG submission 184318) | Corn rhizosphere microbial communities from Kellogg Biological Station, Michigan, USA - KBS C5-3 metaG (SPAdes) (version 2) | ecosystem: Host-associated > Plants > Roots > Rhizosphere > Soil ... | reverse complement strand
TGAACGAGGGCCGCAGCACCACCGGCAGCCCGAGGTCGCCGGCGGCGGCCAGGCCCTCGTCGACCGAGCTGACCTCGACCCCGCGGGGCAGGTCGAGCCCGGCCGCCCGGCAGGTCTCGGCGAACTCGACCCGCGACTCGGCCCGGCGCACGGCGTCGACGGTGGCCCCGATGAGCTCGACCCCGAGCCGCTCCAGGGTGCCGTTCTCGTGCAGGGCCACGGCCAGGTTGAGGGCGGTCTGCCCGCCAAGGGTGGGCAGCAGGGCGTCGGGCCGCTCGGCCTCGAGCACGGCCGCCACCGGGCCGGGGGTGAGCGGCTCCAGGTAGGTGGCGTCGGCCACCTCGGGGTCGGTCATGATCGTGGCCGGGTTGGAGTTGACCAGCACGACCCGCAGCCCCAGCCCCCGCAGGGCCCGGCAGGCCTGGGTGCCCGAGTAGTCGAACTCGGCCGCCTGCCCGATGACGATCGGCCCCGACCCCACGACCAGGATCGTGCGCAGGTCCTCCCGCAGCGGCACTAGGCCTCACCCCGCCGGACCTCGGGCGGGGCGCCGCTGGCCGGGGGCGGCGCCCCCGGCTCGGCGGCGGCGCCCGACTGGTCGTAGGCGCTCTGGCCGGCGTCCCAGCCGTCGTAGAGGCCCATGTCCATGGCCTCGGCCCACAGCGCTCTGACCTGCGCCGGGCTGAGCAGGCGGAGGCGGATGGCGAACCGGCTGGCCCCCTCGACGCTGGCCACCAGGGTGCGGAGCTTGGCCTCGTCCTGGGCGGTGGTGCGCCGGCCGGTGGGCGAGACGCCGGCCTCGGCCTCGCCACGAAGGCTCGACTTGAGGGTGAAGACCCGCTCGAACTCGGCCCGCAGGGCGTCGGCGACCTCGCCGGCCGGGGGCAGGGCGCCCTGGTCGACCCCGCCCAGGGCCCGGAACGTCCGCTGCTCACCCATGTCTGGCTCCTTCCATCAGGCCGGCGAACCGCTCGAACAGGTGGTGGGCGTCGTGGGGGCCGGGGGCGGCCTCGGGGTGGTACTGGACCGAGAAGGCGGGCACGTCCAGGCACTCAAGGCCCTCGACGACGCCGTCGTTGGCGTTGGTGTGGGTGACCCGCACGCCTCCGGGCAGGCTGTCGCCGTCGACCGCGAAGCCGTGGTTGTGGCTGGTGACCGCGACCCGGCCGGTGGCCAGCTCGACCACCGGCTGGTTGACGCCCCGGTGGCCGAACTTGAGCCGGACGGTGCGGCCGCCGACGGCCTGGCCGAGGAGCTGGTGGCCGAGGCAGATGCCGAACACCGGCACCCGGCCGAGCAGGTCGCGGGTCGCCAGGACGCCGTGGCCGACGGTGGCCGGGTCGCCGGGGCCGTTGGACAGCATCACCCCGTCGGGGCCCCAGGCCAGCGCCTCGGCGGCCGGGGTGGCGGCCGGCACGACCCGCACCCTGGCCCCGAGCCGACGCAGCCGCCGGGCGATGTTGGCCTTGGCCCCGAAGTCGTAGAGCACCACCCGCAGGTGCTCGTCCCCGTCGGCGGGCAGCTCGACCGGCGCGGCCCTGGTCACCTGGTCGACCATGGCCAGGCCGTTGGGGTCGGGGGCGGCCAGGGCGAGCTCGCGCAGCCGCCCGGGGTCGGCGACCTCGGTCGAGAGGGCGCCGCGCATGGCCCCGCGCTGGCGCAGGTGCCGGACCAGGCGGCGGGTGTCGAGGCCCTCGACCCCGGGCACACCGGCCGCCTCCAGCTCCTCGGCCAGGCTGCGCTCGGCCCGCCAGCTGGAGGGCCGCCGGGCCGCCTGCCGGACCAGGAAGGCGGCCACCTGCACCTTGTCGGACTCGGCGTCGGCCGCGACGGTGCCGTAGTTGCCGACCTCGGGGGCGGCCATGGCCACGAGCTGGCCGGCGTACGACGGGTCGGTCAGGACCTCCTGGTAGCCGCCCATGGCGGTGTTGAACACCACCTCCCCGGCCACCGTTGCCGGGGCGGCGGTGAACGCCTCGCCCCGGAACGCGGTGCCGTCCTCCAGCACCAGCAGGGCCTCCAGGGCCGGACTCATCGGGGCACCAGCGGCCGGAGCCGGTCCGCCCAGCGGGGGGCGGTGCCCTCGTCGAGGACGAACCCGGAGCGCAGGGTGGCCGGGCCGAGCCGCCAGTCGACGACCAGCACCTTGTCGGCGTAGACCTCCTTGCCGGCGTGGTGGGAGGTGACCTCGACCCCGCGCAGGTCGCCGGCCGGGATGCACCAGGGGCCGCCGTCGTGGTCGACCCGCAGCCCGCCCTCGTCCAGGGCGAGGCCGACCAGCCGCCGGCCCAGCAGGCCGTAGCCGTTGAAGCGGCGGACGGTCGAGGGCGCGAAGGTGGTGCCCAGGTAGCGGGCCTGGTCGCTGAGCAGCGCCGGCCCGGCCGGCGGGCAGGCGGGCAGGGGCGGCAGCCCGGCCTCCTGGCGGGTGACGGTGCGCCGGACCGCGCCGAGGACCAGCCAGGCCGCCAGCCCGGCGATGCCCAGCACCGCCGCCGAGCCGAGCAGCCAGCTCACGGCGTCCGCCCGTGGTGGCGGCTCACCTGGTCGCCCGTCCGTCGCGGACGGTGAAGGCCCCCCGGAGGAGGGTGTGGACCACTCGGCCGCGGAGCTGGCGGCCGTGGAAGGGGGTGTTGCGGGCCCGGCTGGCCAGCTTGGCCCGGTCGACCGTCCAGGCGGCGGCCGGGTCGACCACGGCCAGGTTGGCCGGGGCGCCGGGCGCGACCGGGCCGCCGTGGCCGCCGAGCCGCCGGCAGCGGGCCGGGCCGGCGGTGAGCCGCTCGACCGCGGTCGCCAGCTCCAGGTAGCCGGGCTCGACCAGCTCGGTCAGGGTCACGGCCAGGGCGGTCTCCAGCCCGAGCATCCCCGGCGGGGCCGTGGCCCACTCGACCTCCTTGTCCTCGCGGGCGTGGGGGGCGTGGTCGGTGGCGATGGCGTCAAGGGTGCCGTCGGCCAGCCCGAGGCGGACCGCCTCGATGTCGGCCTTCTCCCGCAGGGGCGGGTTGACCTTGAACACCGGGTCGTAGGAGCTGGCGGCCTCGTCGGTCAGGGTGAAGTGGTGGGGGGCGGCCTCGGCGGTGACCCGCACCCCGCGGGCCTTGGCCGCCCGGACCAGCTCGACCGCCCCTCCGGTGGAGACGTGGCACAGGTGCAGGCGGCCGCCGGTCAGCTCGGCCAGGAGCAGGTCGCGGGCGACCACCATCTCCTCGGCGGCGGCCGGCCAGCCGGCCAGCCCGAGCATGGCCGACACCTCGCCCTCGTGCATCTGGGCGCCGTCGGTCAGCGAGGCGTCCTCGGCGTGGTCGGCGATCACGGCGTCGAACGCCCTGGCGTACTCGAGCGCGAACCGCAGCAGCCGGGCCTCGCGGATCGGGCGGCCGTCGTCGGAGAAGCAGTCCACCGCGGCGGCCGAGCGGGCCATGGCGCCCAGCTCGGCCAGCTCGCTCCCCCGCTGGCCGAGGGTCACCGCCCCGACCGGGAACACGTCGACGAGGCCGATCTCGCGGCCCCGGGCGGCCACCATCTCGACCACCCCGGCGTTGTCGGCCACCGGGTCGGTGTTGGGCATCGGGCAGACGGCGGTGTAGCCGCCGAGGGCGGCCGCCCGCGACCCGGTCTCGATGGTCTCGGCGTCCTCGCGGCCCGGCTCTCGCAGGTGCACGTGCAGGTCGACCAGGCCGGGGCAGACGACCAGCCCGTCGCAGTCCACGACCTCGGCCCGGCCGGCGTCCAGGCCGGGCCCGACCTCGGCGACCCGGCCGTCGTCGACCAGCACGTCGGCCCGGGTGTCGGTGCGCGAGGCCGGGTCGACCAGCCGGCCCCCCTTCAGCAGGGTCTTGCTCATGCGACCCCCCGACCCATCGGGGCACCCCTCTGGGGTTCCCCGAACCCCTCCGTCGGGCCACCCAGCAGGAGATACAGCAGGGCCATGCGGACGCTGATGCCGTTGGCCACCTGGTCGGCGATCACCGAGCGCTCCAGCGAGTCGGCCACCTCGGCGGCGATCTCGACCCCCCGGTTCATCGGCCCTGGGTGCATGACGATGGCGTGGTCGGCCATGGCGTCCAGCCGGCGCCCGTCCAGCCCGTACAGCCGCGCGTACTCGCGCAGGGACGGGAAGAACCCGGCCCGCTGCCGCTCCAGCTGGACCCGGAGCATCATCACCACGTCCTGCTTGGGCAGGACCGCGTCCAGGTCGTAGGAGACGGCCGCCCCCCAGGTCTCGACCCGGGCCGGGAGCAGGGTCGGCGGGGCGACCAGGGTGACCTCGGCCCCCATGGTGGTGAGGGCGAGCACGTTGGAGCGGGCGACCCGGGAGTGGAGCACGTCGCCCACGATGGCCACCTTGAGGCCGTCGAAGCCGGGGAACCGCTGGCGGATGGTGTACAGGTCGAGCAGGGCCTGGGTCGGGTGCTCGTGGGTGCCGTCGCCGGCGTTGACCACCACCGCCTCGACCCACTCGGCCAGCCGCCAGGGGGCTCCGGAGGCGCCGTGGCGGATGACGATGGCGTCCACCCCCATGGCCTCCAGGGTGATGGCCGTGTCCTTGAGGCTCTCGCCCTTGGAGACGCTGGACCCCTTGGCCGAGAAGTTGATCACGTCGGCCGACAGGCGCTTGGCGGCCAGCTCGAAGGAGATCCGGGTCCGGGTCGAGTCCTCGAAGAACAGGTTGCAGACGGTGCGGCCACGCAGGGTCGGGACCTTCTTGATCGCCCGGTCGGTGACCTTGGCCAGGTGGGCGGCGGTGTCAAGGACCCGGGTGATGTCGTTGGCGGTGAGGTCGGCCGCCGACAGCAGGTGCTTGTCCATCTACGAAGCCACCACCTTCTCGGCGGGGCCCTCGACGACCACGCCGTCGGAGCCGTCGGTCTCGGCCAGCTGGACCCTGACCGCCTGGCCGAGGGCGGTGGGCAGGTTCTTGCCAACGTAGTCGGCCCGCAGGGGCAGCTCGCGGTGGCCACGGTCGACCAGCACGGCCAGCTGGATGGCCCGCGGCCGGCCGAAGTCGGTCAGGGCGTCGAGGGCGGCCCTGACCGTCCGCCCGGTGTAGAGGACGTCGTCGACCAGGACGACGACCTTGCCGGCCAGGTCGAACGGCAGCTCGGTGTCGTGGGTGGCCTGTGGCGGCCGGGTGCCGATGTCGTCGCGGTACATGGCGACGTCAAGGGTGCCCGCCGGGACCTGCCGCCCCTCGATCTCGCTCAGCTTGGCCGCCAGCCGCCTGGCCAGGGGCACCCCGCGAGTGTGGATGCCGACCACCACCAGCCCGTCGGTGCCCTTGTTCCGCTCGACGATCTCGTGCGCGATCCGGACCAGCGCCCGCTGGACGTCGGCGGCGTCCAGCACCGTCGCCATCCCGGACATCAACAACGCCCCCAGCCCACAGGGCGTGGAGGCGTCGGACAGCACAGCATCAGTTCCTGGCTCCCTTCCCGGCCTCACAGGACCGGCCCTTAAAGGTCGCTCGTCGCCGCGCATGGTAGCCCCCCGGCCGGACAGGCTCAAGCACCGCTGGTCGGCCAGCCAGCTCCGGGACAGACCCGCTCAGGCGAAGGGGTTCTCGATGCTGACGCCACCGATACGGCGGCCGGGCTGGAGGTCCTCGGTCAGGAGGCGGGTCGCGCCGGAGCGCCGGGCCGCCTCGACGATCAGCGCGTCCCAGAAGAGGGTGTGGCGTTCCTCGAGCTCGGAGGCGGCGAGGACGAGCAGGACGTCGATCTGCACCACCGGCCACTCGGCGTAGAGCGCGACGATCTGTCGGGCCCGGCCGCGCGGCATCGGCGGGTCGAACTTGCGCGTGGCCACGACGTAGAACTCCTGCAGCACCTGGGTGCTGAGCAGGCCGGCCCGGTCCCGCCAGAGCGCATCGAGGATCGCCTGGGCGATCGCCTGCTTTCGGCGCTCCGACCGGTCATGGGCATAGGCCAGGACGTTGGTGTCGACGAAGGTCGCCTGGCGTTCGGCCACGAGCCGCTACTCCTCGTGGAGATCGTCCCGCTGCCAGGTCCTTCCACCGCGGGGCGCCGACTCCTCCATGAGCTCGACGGCCCGGCGCCTGGCCTCCTCGTAGCGGGCGTTCTGGGCGACGAGCTGCTCCAGCTCGCGCGCCACCAGCCCGCTGACCGACGTGCCCCGCTCAGCGGCCAGGATCTTGGCCTGCCGGATCGTGTCCTCGTCCAGCTGCACGGTCAGGTTGCGTCGAGCCACCGTCCAACCTCCAGGCTCACAGTATTTAGCGTGCTCCACAGTCTAGCACGTGGAGAGGGACTCAGACCCGGAGGAAGGTGAGGACGGCCAGGACCCGGCGGTGGTCGGAGGGGACGGCGGGGAGGCCGAGCTTGGTGAAGATGCTGGAGATGTGCTTCTCGACCGCGCCCTCGGTGACGACCAGGCGGTCGGCGATGGCGGCGTTGCTGCGGCCCTCGGCCATCAGGGACAGGACGTCGAGCTCGCGGGGGCTGAGGGTGGCCAGGGGGTCGGCCTTGCGGCGGCGGCCGAGGAGCTGGGCGACGACCTCGGGGTCGATGGCGGCGCCGCCGTCGCCGACCCGGCGGACGGCGGCCAGGAACTCGCCGACGTCGGCGACCCGGTCCTTGAGCAGGTAGCCGACGCCCTGGGCGCCGCCGGCGAGCAGGTCGCCGGCGTAGCGCTCCTCCACGTACTGGGACAGGACCAGGATGGCCGTCCCGGGGGCGCGCTCGCGGACCTCCAGGGCGGCCCGCAGGCCCTCGTCGGTGTGGGTGGGCGGCATGCGGACGTCGACAACGGCCAGGTCGGGGCGGTAGGCGTCGACGGCCGCGACCAGGCCGGGGCCGTCGCCGACCTGGGCGACGACCTCGACCCCGCCGTCGGCCAGCAGCCGGGCCAGGCCCTCGCGCAGCAGGACGGAGTCCTCGGCGATCACGACCCGCACGGAGGCTCCCCCCTGATCACCGAGGGAATTCTCGGGGCGATCACGACCCGCACGGCAGCTCCGCCCGGATCACCGTCGGGCCGCCGGGTGGGCTGGTGACGGTGAGGTGGCCGTCGACGCCGGCCACCCGGTCGGCCAGGCCGCGCAGGCCGCTGCCCTTGGCCGGGTCGGCCCCGCCGGCGCCGTCGTCGATCACCTCGACGATGAGCAGGTCGCGGTGGCGGGTGATGCGGACCCCGATCTCGGACGCCCGGGCGTGCTTGGCCGCGTTGGTCAGGGCCTCGGCGACCACGAAGTAGGCGGCCGACTCGACCGGGTCGGGCAGGCGGCCGGTGGACACGTCGACCCCGACCGGGACGGGCGAGCGGGCGGCCAGGGCGGAGATGGCCGCGTCGAGGCCCCGGTCGGCGAGCACGGCCGGGTGGATGCCGCGGGCCAGGTCGCGCAGCTCGGCCAGGGCCCGCTTGGCCTCCTCGTGGGCCTCGCCGACCAGGGCGGTGGCGGCGGCCGGGTCGGTCTCCAGCTTGGCCCTGGCCATGCCCAGGTCCATGGCCAGGGCGACCAGCCGCTGCTGGGCGCCGTCGTGCAGGTCGCGCTCGATCCGGCGGCGCTCGGCCTCGGCCGAGTCGACGGCCCGGTCGCGGCTCGCCTGGAGGGCCTCGACCCTGGCCTGGAGCTGGTTCTGGCTGGGGCCGAGCAGGGCCAGGGCGACCGCGCCGTGGGCGGCCGCCATGCCCTTGACCGCCCAGGCGGCGGCCACGCACAGGGCGGCCCCGGCCACGCCGGCCAGGATCGCCTCGGGCAGGGTGTCGATCACCAGGTTGGCACGCACGCCGTCGTTGAACAGCGCCATCCCGCCGTCGGCCGGGACCCAGAACCACAGCGGCGCCGTCAGCATGCCCAGGGCCAGGGCCCACAGGGTGGTGGTGACCACGAACCAGATCAGCCCCAGCGGGAACAGCACGACCAGGTAGGCCAGGTCCTTCCAGGTGGCGGGGTCGGCGGCCAGCACCCGGGCCCGCCGCCACAGCGACCCGGCGGGCAGCGGCCGGTAGGGGTCGGGGATGTCGACGCCCAGCATCGCCCGGACCCAGCGCCGCTCCAGCCAGGCCCCGCCCCGCCAGGCCAGCAGGGTCAGGGCGAGCACGAACACCCCGATCCAGATGATCAGCGTGCCAACGCCGAGCAGCAGCCCCGTGGCCAGCACGACGTGCCAGGTCAGCCCCACGAACATGCTGACCAGCAGATAGATGGTGGCCGTCAGGGTCCTCGGCTGGAGCAGCGGGGCCAGCGCCCGCCCCAGCGCGCTCCCGCCTCCCGGCGTCCCCGCCGCCGCCTGCCCGATCGCCATCGCCTGCTCCTTGGTGTCGCTCCGATCTTGCCAGCCAAGGCTAGGGCGCGGGAGCGGGCCGGCCCATCCGGCAGCCCGGCCGGCCGGGGTGGGGACAACCCGAGATCAGGGCCGGGGCAGGAGGCCCTCGAGGTGGTCGGTGATCAGGCGGTCGACCAGCTCGTCGGGCTCGCTGGGCCAGGGGAAGGTGGGCGCGGCGAGCAGCAGCGAGGTGATGCCGTGGACCAGGACCCACAGGCCGATCGAGATCTGGAGGGGGTCGCCGGGCCGGAGGGCGCCGGCGTCGAGGCAGCGCTGGACGGACTCGACCAGGTGGTTGAAGGTCTCGGAGCGGTACAGGTACTCGTCGTCGACGTTGTCGGGGACGTGGTTCTTGTACATGAACAGGACCCGGTAGGCCTCGGCGTTGCGGAGGCCGAAGCGGACATAGGCCTGGCCGCGGCGGCGCAGCGCCTCCAGCGGGTCGGCGACGCCGGCCTCGGCGGCGGTCATCTCGTCGTCGAGCTGGCGGAACTGCTCCTCGCAGACGGCGAAGATCAGCTCGGTCTTGTCGGCGAAATGCAGGTAGATGGACGGCGGCGTGACGCCGACGGCCTCGGCCACGGCGCGGATGGAGACCGCCTCCTCGTCGCCGGTCTCGGCCAGCAGTCGGGTGGCGGCGGCCAGGATCTCCTCGCGCAGGCGGGCGCCCTCCCCCCGCCGGGCCCGTGCCCGGCGGGAGGAGGCGGAGGACCGCGCGGCCGTCATCAGGCCCCGCTCGCCCCCGGCGCCTCGCGCAGCCCGACCCGGGCGTGCAGGCGGCGCAGCGGCGCCGGTGCCCACCAGTTGGCCCGGCCGGCCAGGCGCATGAACGCCGGCACCAGCAGGGCCCGGATCAGGGTGGCGTCGACCAGGATGGCCAGGGCGGTGCCGATCCCGAACAGCTTGAGGAAGCTGACCTCGGAGGTGGCGAAGGCGACGAACACGATCGCCAGCAGGGCGGCCGCGGTGGTGACGATGCGGCCGGTCCGCTCCAGCCCGGCCGCGACCGAGGCGACGGTGTCGCCGGTGCGGTCGTGCTCCTCCTTGATCCTCGACAACAGGAACACCTCGTAGTCCATGGAGAGCCCGAAGGCGATGCAGAACAGCAGCACCGGCATGGAGGTGTCGATCGTACCGGTTGGCGTGAACCCGAGAACGCCGGCCAGGTGGCCGTCCTGGAAGATGAAGACCATGGCCCCGTAGATGGCGGTCAGCGAGAGCAGGTTCAGCACCAGGGCCTTGACCGGGATGACCACGCTGCCGGTCATCAGGAACAGCAGGGCGAAGGTGACCAGGGCGATGATCGCGCCGGCGGCCGGGAGGTTGCCGAACAGCGACGCCTTGGTGTCGACCAGCTGGGCCGACGGGCCGGTGACCTGGGCGCCGAGCGGGGCGTCGAGGTGCCGGACGGCCGCCACCAGGTCCTCGCCGGCGGCCGAGTAGGGCTCGACCGATCCGACCACCGACAGCCAGGTGCCGTCGGCGGCGGCGAAGCGCCGGGCCTCGGGCGGCACGGCACCGTCGCCGGTGGGCAGGGGACCCTGGAGCCGCTGGCCGGCGGTGTAGCTGCCGGTGAGGGCGTCGACCCGGTCGACCCCGTCCAGCCGGGACAGGGCGGCGGCGTAGCTGTCGATGTCGGCCAGGTGGGCGGCCGGGTCGCCGATCCCGCGGGCGACCACCGACAGGGCGCTGGACTCGTCGGCGGCGAAGTTCGCCCGGACGGCCTCGGCCACCTGGCGGCCCTCGGCGCCGGCGGGCAGGACCCGGTCGTCGGGCAGGCCGAAGCGGACGCCAAGGAACGGGCTGCCCAGCAGGACCAGGAACGCGACCACGGCCAGGGCGATCGGGACCGGGCGGCGCATCACCGAGGTGGCGATCCGGTGCCAGAGCCCGGCCCCCGGCTCCCGGGTCGCGACGGCCGCGGCGGCGCGCCGGCGGCCGATGGGCAGCCGGAGCCGGTCGACCCGGCGGCCGAGCACGGCCAGCAGGGCCGGGAGCACGACCAGGGCGCCGACCGCGGCCAGGGCGACCACGGCGATGCCGGCGTAGCCGAAGGAGCGCAGGAAGTAGAGGGGGAACACCAGCAGGGCGAGCAGGGAGACGG
>Ga0207706_10007056_pt1 | contig 10388 bp, 11 predicted proteins | sample KBSC53metaG_FD_184318 | JGI IMG/M metagenome (GOLD analysis project Ga0207706, IMG submission 184318) | Corn rhizosphere microbial communities from Kellogg Biological Station, Michigan, USA - KBS C5-3 metaG (SPAdes) (version 2) | ecosystem: Host-associated > Plants > Roots > Rhizosphere > Soil ... | reverse complement strand
CCTGATCTAGCGGCCCCAAAAGCGAAAGAGGGGCCGCCGGGTTACCCCAGCGACCCCTCCAACATGGGTCAGCGGCCGGATGTCCGGCCCGGGAGACCCCGGCGTTTCCAACAAATGTTAGAAGCGCGTCTCCCGAACGGACTGAACCGACCTCCCAGCTGAACCATGAGACATCGGATCACCTCCTTTCGCTAAGTTGAAGAGCGACTACGAATGTGAGTCATGCTGCGGTCGCTCGCAAGACTTGAATTCAATTATTTTGCTGTCAGGATGCTTTGCCTCGCGTCGGGGTTTTGCCGAACAGGGTTCGCAATTCGTCCTTGGCGCGCTCCAGCACCTTCTTCTGTGGCGCATCCAGGCCGTGCCCGGCACGGTTAATATAGAAGGTCAGCATTGACATCGCCGATTGAAAGGCTGTGCCCTTGCGGCGCCTGCTATGCTCGGCCGATCGCTTGAGCGACTCCGCGATCTCCTTGGGATCCGGTTTCTTGAAGACGTCCGCCTCGAGGTCGAGCGCGTTCGAATGCGCGGTCACATTTTGCGACCAATGCCTGATCGCCATTGATCAATGCTTCTTGAAATATTGGACTTCGCGCTCGTGCTTCTGCGCGGCCTCCTTGCTGCCGAACGTGCCAAGATTCTTGCGCTTCCCGTCCGCGCCCTTCTTGCGCGAATAGAGCCGATATTCTCCCGATTTGAGCTTACGGATCATTACCGCCTCCGCGCATGTGGTCCCAGGCTAGAACGGTGATCGGGAAGGGCGGTTCCTAGCTGCGACAGTCCTCGATCACGCGGCTCGGTTCGGCCCAGGCGGGAACGTCGATCTCGGCCAGTCCGGGCCCTGCCACCGAAAAGCGGCCGCGGCTGAAGGCGATCTGGTCGAGCGCGGGATCATTCGCCGTGAAGCTGATCTGGGTGCGGCCGTTCGCGCCGACCTGCGCCGGCCAATTCCGTTCGCTATAGGAGGTGCGGATAGTCAGCATCGGCACGGCGCCTGCGACCGACAGGATGACCAGCCGCCGCGAGAGATCGCATTGCATGACGAACAGTGGCGGCGCGCCATCCTGACCATATGCAGCGGAGCGATCGGCATAACGCCAAGCGCCAGGCGTATACGGCTTGTCGCGCCAATCGACGGGCGCGGACGGCCGCGGCGGGACCACTACGGGCACGGGCTTGGGCGCGGCGATCCTGGGCGGCGGTGGTGGGGCAACAGTGCAAGCCGCCGCAATCAGCGGCAACGCCAGGATAAGCCGCTTCATACGGCAACGGGCGCGGCGATATGCGCCTGCGGGGCATAGTCGCTGATTTCGATATCCTCGATCTTATAGTCGAAGATGCTCGGCGGCCGCCGCAGCAGCCTCAGCCGCGGTTCGCCCTCTGGCGTGCGCGCGAGCTGCTCTTCCACCAGATGCTGGTGATTGAGGTAGATGTGGACGTCGCCGCCACTCCAGATCAACTCGCCGGGCTCCAGATCGCATTGCTGGGCGAGCATCGCGATCAGCAGGGATGCGGAGAAGACGTTGAAAGCAAAGCCGAGCCCAAGATCGCACGAACGCTGCCACAGCATGCCCGACAGCTTCCCGTTCGCGACATGATATTGATAGGTCATGTGACACGGCGGCAGGGCCATCGCGTCCAGCTCCGCGACGTTCCAGCCGGTGAAGATGTGCCGGCGTGAGGCGGGATTGTTGCGCAGGCCGTCGACCAAAAGCTGGATCTGGTTGATGCCGACGCCGGGTTTGTAGAGGCCCGGTTCGTCCGCCGCCTCGTAGCGCGGCCAATCAACCCATTGTTTGCCGTAGACCGGCCCTAGCTCGCCCCATTCGGCGGCAAAGGCATCGTCCGCCAGGATCCGTGCCTCGAACGTATCGCGATCGATCTGTTCGCCGGTTGCGCGGCGATATTTGTCGAGCGGCCAATCCGTCCAGATATGGACCTTTTCGGCGACCAGCGGGCGGATGTTGGTCGATCCGCTCAGGAACCAGAAAAGTTCACGCGCCGCCGTCTTCCAGGCAACGCGCTTGGTCGTGAGCAACGGCACGCGATTGTCGGAAAGATCGAATCGCATCTGCGCGCCGAACAGGCTGCGCGTGCCGACGCCGGTGCGATCACGCCGCTCGTCACCCGTCTCCCAGACCTGCCGCAACAGATCCAGATATTGCTGCTCATAGTGCATGCGGTCGACTTAGCCCGAGGTATCGGCGGCGCCAACCGGCTATCCGTCATGCTGAACTTGTTTCAGCATCCATTGGGCCGGCAATCGCCTCGCCGCCGCGTGGCCCCCTTAACTTTCGTGGGCGTCCCGCACTCGCTCATGGTGACGGATCACCTCGTCGATCACAAAGCGGAGGAATTTTTCGGAGAAATCGGGATCGAGGTGCGCGGTTTGGGCGAGCGCGCGCAACCGGGCGATTTGTTCGGCTTCGCGCGATGGATCGGCGGGGGGGAGGCCGGCCTTGGCCTTGTAGGCGCCGACGGCCTTGGTCACCTTGAACCGCTCGGCGAGCAGGAAGATGAGTGCGGCGTCGATATTGTCGATGCTCTGGCGAAATTCGGCGAGCTGCGCGTCGGCCACGTGTTTCGTCTCCTCGTTCGGCGCCCTCATGCGGGCGCGCGTCTTTACGCGCAAGTCGTCCGCTTGCCTTTGCGCGACGAACGGGCCAAAGGCCCGCGCCATGGCCGCCACGGTTACGCCGCTCCACCGCAAGTCCGCCCCGTCGCTCGATCCCATGATCCAGCTGGTGGCGGCGGACATGAATCAGGTGAACAGCGTCATCCTGGCGCGGATGCAATCCGACGTGCCGCTGATCCCGGAACTTGCCGGCCATCTTATCGCGGGCGGCGGCAAGCGGATGCGGCCGATGTTGACGCTCGCCTGCGCACGCTTGCTCGATTATCCCGGCGCGCGTCACCACAAGCTGGCGGCGGCGGTCGAGTTCATCCACACCGCGACGCTGCTGCACGACGATGTGGTCGACGGATCAGGGCTGCGGCGGGGCCGGCGCACGGCCAACATCATCTGGGGCAATCCCGCGAGCGTGCTGGTCGGCGATTTCCTGTTCAGCCGCGCCTTCGAGCTGATGGTCGAGGATGGCAGCCTGCGCGTGCTCCGCATTCTCTCCGGTGCGAGCGCGGTGATCGCAGAAGGCGAGGTCAATCAATTGACCGCGCAGCGCCGGATCGAGACGAGCGAGGAACGCTATCTCGATATCATCGGCGCCAAGACCGCCGCCTTGTTCGCCGCGGCCTGCCGCATTGCCGCGGTCGTAGCCGAGCATGACCTGGCGGTGGAGGAAGCGCTCGACGCTTATGGCCGCAATCTCGGCATCGCGTTCCAGCTGGTCGACGATGCGATCGATTATGCGTCGGATCAGGCGACGATGGGCAAGGATGCCGGCGACGATTTCCGCGACGGCAAGGTAACGTTGCCCGTCATCCTGGCGCATGCCCGCGGCGACGATGCCGAACGCCGCTTCTGGCGGGAGGCGATGGAGGGGCATCGCACCTCCGACGAGGACCTCGCGCATGCAACCTCGCTCCTCAACAAGACCGACGCGATCACCGACACGCTCGAACGCGCGCGGCACTACGGCCAGCGCGCAATCGACGCGCTTGCAGGGGTAGGCGGCGGCCCGGCCAAAGCGGCGCTAGTCGAGGCGGTCGAGTTTGCGGTAGCGCGGGCTTATTAGGCTGCCGTTCGAAAAGCAGTCCATATCCACAAGCCCGAACATAATGGCGGGCGGATTGACTAAGTCGCGGCTCGCCGATGACTATTAATCTACCGAAATCGTAAACCGATCCGGATAGAAAGCGAGATAGCCGGCGATTTGGGCTACCGCTTCATAAGGTTGCTCGTAGCTCCAGATTGAATTCGGCAAGCCTTCCACGCTTAGATAGGAGGCTTTGCCCTTGTAAGGGCAGTAGGTCTGGTGTGGGCTGGACTCCAGATGCGCCATGTCGGCATCCGTGCGGGGGATATAATAGACCGGCGGATAATCGGCTTCGCGCAGCGTCAGCGCATGTCGACTATCGGCAATGATCCTGTCGCCCTGTTTGACGACCACCCTGCCCGGATGGGGCTCGATCGTGATCGGGTGATCGGGACCGGGGATGCGGATCGGTTGGCTGCTCATCATCGTCTCCGGAAGAGGGCGAGGCCGAAATGGGGTGAGCGCGGTTGGTGACAAGATCAGCCCGATCATATTGTGGCCGAGATGTGCCCAGCCTGTCGCGCAGAACCGGCAGGCGATCAGGTCGTATTTCGATGCATGTGGATACGGACCGCGTCCCTGAACGGTATGACGAGCAGGATATTCCCGTTGCCATCGGCGATCTCGATGGAGCCGCAGAGGTCCAGTTCTCCCTGGCGCGCTTCCTCGCTCAACACCGAGCGCACGCCATCGATCGCGGCGAGGCGCGCCGCATCAAGGTCGGGAAGATCCTGCCCTTCGAAATCCTCCGCATAGCCGCCGCCGTTGCGGATATGGAGATAGAAGCGCGCCATTGGGCGTGAACGCGCATCCTCGCGCCCGGTTCTATCCGGGCGCGAGTTGTTTCTCCTGCAAAACCAATTAGCTGCGGGCGCTTGCTATATAGCGTTCGACCACGCGGGCGAGCATCGTGAGCGGCATGTTGCCGCCGAGCACGATCGCATCGTCGAATGTCCGGAGATCGAAGCGCTGGCCCAACGCGGTCTTGGCGTGGTTGCGCAGGCGATTGATTTCGTTGTGGCCCATTTTGTAGCCGCACGCCTGACCAGGCCAGGAGCAATAGCGATTGAGCTCCGCGCGCAATTGTTCGCGCGGCTGGCCGGTGCCTTGGCTGAACCAGTCAAGCGCCTGATCAAAGCTCCAGCGCTTGGCGTGGATGCCGCTGTCCACGACTAGGCGGCAGGCGCGGAAGTTGATCGACTGGAGATAGCCGATGCGGCCGAGCGGATCGTCGGCGTAGGCGCCGAGCTCGTCCCCAAGCTGTTCGGAATAAAGCGCCCACCCTTCGGAATAGGCATTGAAGGCGAGCAGCGAGCGGATCAGCGGCAATTTGTAGCTATATTCGCCCTGCCAGACGTGGCCGGGAATGCCTTCGTGATAGCAAAGCGTAGGTAGCGCGTAGCGCGGCCAGTTCGACGTGTCCTTGAGGTTGATGTAATAGATGCCCGGCGTGGTCCCATCGATCGAGCCCGGGCCGGCATAGCCGTCGGGCATGCCGTCCTGGATCGCTGGGGGCACGCGCTTGATGACCAGATTGCCCCTGACCATCGTCGCAAAGGCGCGCGGCAGGCGCGTGCGGATATCGGCGATGCGGCCGTTCAGATAGGCGAGCAGCTTGGCGCGGCCTGCATCGTCGTTCGAGAAGAGCAGATCCGGTCGCTTGGACAGCGCCGTCAGGCGTTCGCCGACGCTGCCTTTGGTGATGCCCTGCTTCTTGAGCAAGGCGTCGATCTCAGCATTCAAGGCAGCATTCTGCTCGACGCCGAGCTTGTGAAGCTCTTCGGGCGTGGCGTTGGTAGTGGTGCCAGCCTTCACCAACCAGGCATAATATGCCTCGCCATCGGGGCGCGCCCAGACGCCCGGTACGTCAGTCGCCTTGGGCCGGGCGGCGGCGAACGCATCGATCTGGCCGCTGAGCGCGGGGACGACCAGCGCTTCGCACACCTTGCGTGCTTTGTCGGCATAGGATGCCGGTAGCCCGGCCTTGGCGCATTTGGCGGCGAGGCTTTCGACGATGCTCCATTTCTCGGCCGGCTGATCGCGCATGCCGGCGAGCTGCTTGGTCGCGATATCGATCAGGAAGCCGGGCAGGATCGCTCCCTTGGCCTGATCGGCGACCAACCGTCCCGTCTCGCCCTTGAGTGCTTGCGCGTAGCTTTCGATGCGCGACACGTAGGCATCGGCATCCTCCGCCCCGGCAATGTCGTGATGGTTTTCCAGCGTGTCGGGCAGTTCGACATAGGCGCCCGTATTCTGGGACACGACATAAGGCGTGCTGCGATAGCTGCTGTTGGAGTTGAAGGTGGCGACATCGCCCACCGGCATCGTCTTCCAGCCGGCGTCGGCCAGTTCATGCGCGCTCTGGCAGACGTCGAGATCGAGCGCGACCGCCGGCGAGAGGGCATTGCGATCGACCGCGCGAAGTTGCGCGAGGCGTTCGCTACAGCGCCGGGCGCGCTTCGCGTCCGCCTCGTGGCTTCGGTCGCCGAAGCGACTGTGAAGCGCCACGCGCGCGCCCTTGTCGATGCCCAGGCCCGCCGCCGTTTCGGGGAAATCGGCCAGCAATTCGTCCGCGATCGTATCGAGCAGCAGCTTCGCTTGTGCATCGTGCGGAGAGCCGGGGGAGGAGGGCTGCGCCAGCGCGGGAAAGGCGGCGGCGACGCCGAGCGCCCCGGCGCCGGCGAGCAATTCGCGGCGGGTGGTGAGCATGAAGGTCAAGACTCCTGACGTTTAGCCGACGTTAGGACGTTCGACGATAGTCGGGAAGCGCTCCGTCGCGCATCGCCGCCATGAAATGTCGGCGGCACATGGCGACGTAAGTGTCGTTGCCGCCGATCTGGGTTTGCTCGCCTTCGCGCGCGACGCGGCCGGTTTCGTCGACACGAAGGTTCATCGTCGATTTGCGGCCACAACCGCACACCGCCTTGATCTCATTGAGGCTGTCCGCGAGCGCGAGAAGCCATTTGCTGCCCTCGAACAATTCCGCCTGAAAATCGGTTCGCAAGCCATAAGCGAGGACGGGAATGCCGTGCTGATCGCAGATGCGCGCTAGTCCAAAAACCTGATCGCGGGTCAGGAATTGCGCCTCATCAACCAGCACGCAGCTGAGTTGCGATCGGGAATGTTCGGCAAGGATCGCGGTTTCCAGATCCGTGTCGGCATCGAACAGGTTCGCTTCGCGTACGAGGCCGATGCGGGAGGTTATCGTGCCGGCGCGGTAGCGATCGTCAATCGCCGCGGTCCATAGCATCGTCGCCATGCCGCGCTCGCGATAGTTGAAGTCGGCCTGGAGCAGGGTGGTGGATTTGCCCGCATTCATTGAGGCGTAGTAGAAATACAGCTTGGCCATGCCGGGCTTTAAGCGGCTTCGCCGTTGGTTCCGCAAGAGGTGATCGGCGAGGCGCGTGCACCGCGTGGATTCTTAATTTTTCTGAACGCGAGCGCTCGCCCGGCGCGATATTCTTCCCCTGCCGTCGCTAATCGCGAAACATCGCGACCGAGTATGCAAGTGGCGGCGCGTGGAGGGGGAAGATGAGGCGAGTTTCGTATCTGCTGCTTGCGGTGGCAGTATATATTCTTTTCTTTGGGACCTTTCTGTATCTCATCGGCTTTGTCGCGGGCCTTCGGATGCTGCCGACGAGCGTAGACCATGGCATTAGGGTGCCCGCGGGTATTGCGGCGCTGGTCGATTCCACCCTGATTACCTTGTTCGGCATACAGCATAGCTTGATGGCGCGGCCAGCGTTCAAGGCACGATGGACCAGAGTGATACCCAAGCCGATCGAGCGCACTATCTATGTGCTGGCAGCTAGTCTGACGCTCATCGTCCTCTTCGCGCTTTGGTGCCCGATCGAGGGGATGTCATGGCAGGTCGACGCGCCGGTAGGCCGCAACGTGCTTTGGATGCTGTTCGCTGCGGGTTGGTTGATCGTGCTGCTCTCGACATTCCTGATCAGCCATTTCGAACTGTTCGGGCTCAGCCAGGTGATCGGATATTTGCGGCACCGGCAACCCACCAGACCACAGCTGCGCACGCCGCTCTTCTACAAGATCGTGCGCCATCCGCTCTATGCCGGCTTCTTCATCGCGTTCTGGGCGACGCCGGAGATGAGCTATGGCCACCTTTTGCTGGCATCCGGCATGTCGCTCGTCATGCTGATCGCGATCCATTATGAAGAGCGCGACCTGCTGCATGTGTTCGGCAGAAAATATGAGCAATATCGCACGCATGTCGGCATGCTGACACCGCGACTGCGCCGCTCGCACTGATTTCCCGGCCGGTCTCTTCGGAGGCCGGCTTTGTGCTGATGGCTTCGTCTGGCCTAAAGGGGCCGACGATGAGCGACCTGCCGATCTATGCGATATTGCCCGACCTGCTCGCCGCGCTCGATGCCGGATCGGGCGCAGTTTTGGTGGCGCCGCCCGGCGCGGGCAAGACGACCGCGGTTGCGCCGGCCTTGCTCGATCGGCCGTGGTGCACGGGGCGCGTGCTGCTGTTATCGCCAAGACGCGTTGCGGCTCGGGCGGCGGCCGAACGCATCGCCGAACTGGCGGACGAACAAGTGGGCGGGCGGATCGGCTATGCCACGCGTCTCGACAGCCGCCAGTCCGCCGCCACGCGCCTGCTGGTCGTTACGCAGGGCATTTTCGTTTCGATGATCCAGGCCGATCCGGAGCTCGGCGGCATCAGTGCGGTGCTGTTCGACGAGGTGCACGAGCGCAGCCTCGATGGCGATTTCGGGCTTGCGCTCGCACTCGACGTGCAGGCGGCGCTGCGGCCCGATCTGCGGCTGATCGCCATGTCGGCGACGCTGGAAGGCGAGCGGTTCGCCCGATTGCTGGACGGCGCGCCCATCATCGAGAGCGAGGGGCGCAGCTTCCCGATCGAGCATGTCTATCTCGGCCGGCGGGAGCAGCGGATCGAGGACGACATGGCACCGGCAATCCGCCGCGCACTTGCGGAGACCGCAGGCGGAGTGCTCGCCTTCCTGCCGGGCGTGGCCGAGATCGAGCGCACCGCCGAGCGGCTTTCCGGCCTTCCACCCGAGATCAACCTGCATCGCCTGCACGGACAGCTCGAACCGAGCGCACAGCGCGCCGCAATCCGCGCCGAGCCTCCGGGCAAGCGCAAGCTGGTGCTCGCGACCGCCATCGCCGAGACCAGTCTGACGCTCGACGGCGTTTCGACCGTGGTCGATTCCGGGCTTGCCCGCCGCCCGCGCTATGACCGCGCCGCGGGTGTCACGCGGCTGTCGACCGAGCGCGTCAGCCAGGCAGCCGCGATCCAGCGCGCGGGCCGCGCCGGGCGGCAGGGGCCGGGGGTGGTTTATCGATTGTGGGAGGAGGCGGCGACCGCGGGGCTCGCGCCCTATGACCCGCCCGAAATCACCGAGGCGGATCTGTCGGGTCTGGTATTGGCTTGTGCGATCTGGGGGGTGACCGATCCGGCCAGCTTGCGCTGGATCGATCCGCCCAGCGCGGCGGCGATCGCCGAGGCCAAGCGCAGGCTTCTGTCCTTCGGTCTGATCGACGGTGATGGCCGCCCGACCGGGCATGGACAGAAGGTGGCAAGGCTGCCCGTCTCGCCGCGGCTCGGGCATATGCTGGTTGCGGCGGGGGAGCATGGCTGGGGACGGACTGCGGCCGAGGTGGCCGTCTTGCTGTCTGAGCAGGGGCTTGGCGGCAATGATCCCGACCTGGAGACCCGGCTGCGGCGCTGGCGAAGCGAGAACGGCCGGCGGGCGGAGGCGGGGCGCGGCCTTGCCCAGCGCTGGCAGAGGATGGCGGAAGGCGGCAGCGGCGAGGGGCCCGTCGGCGCCTGTGTTGCGCTCGCTTTCCCGGATCGCGTGTCGAAGCGGCGCGGGGCGGACGGGGCCGACTGGATTGCGGTTGGCGGCCGCGGTTTCCGGCTCGACCCGGCGTCGTCGCTGGCGCGCGCGCCATGGCTGGCCGTGGCGGAGACGCAAGGATCGGCCGCGGGCGCGCGCATCCTTTCCGCCGCGCCGATCGAGCAGGCGGAGGTCGAGGATTTGTTCGGCGAACGGATCGAGCTGCGGCGGAGCGTCGGTTTCGACCCTGCTACCGGAGCGGCGACGGCGACGCGCGAGCGGCGGCTGGGCGCAATCCGGCTTGCATCGGGTCCGGATAGCAATGCCGATCCGGCCGTAGTTGCTGCCGCATTGGTCGAAGGCGTGCGCGCACATGGGCTGAACCTGTTGCCCTGGTCCGACGCCGCACGGGCGCTGCGCCAGCGCGCGGCTTATGCCGGCGATGACGAACTATCCGACGCGGCGCTGATCGAGCGGCTCGACGAGTGGCTGCCGGCCCTGGTCGAAGGACGGCGGCGCCTGTCCGACATTCCGGGCTCCGCGCTGTTCCAGGCGCTCGCAAACCTGCTCGGTTGGGAAGGCAAAAGCCGGCTCGACAAGGAAGCGCCGCCGCATTTCACCTCGCCACTGGGGACGACGCACCCGATCGATTATGGCGCGGAGGGCGGCCCGGCGGTGGAACTACGCGTGCAGGCGCTGTTCGGGCTTGCCGAGCATCCGATGGTCGGGCGCACCCCGCTCGTGCTGCGGCTGACTTCGCCGGCCGGGCGGCCAATCCAGACGACGCGCGATTTGCCCGGTTTTTGGAAGGGGAGTTGGGCGGCGGTGGCGAAAGAGATGCGCGGGC
>Ga0207706_10007055_pt1 | contig 10388 bp, 9 predicted proteins | sample KBSC53metaG_FD_184318 | JGI IMG/M metagenome (GOLD analysis project Ga0207706, IMG submission 184318) | Corn rhizosphere microbial communities from Kellogg Biological Station, Michigan, USA - KBS C5-3 metaG (SPAdes) (version 2) | ecosystem: Host-associated > Plants > Roots > Rhizosphere > Soil ... | reverse complement strand
CGCCCGCGTCGTGGCGAGAAATGGCCTCGACGGAGTGTTTCGCGTAGAGGGTGCGGGCCGCCTCGACAATCGTCGGCGTCGGGCGGTACGGGGCGGCCCCCCACGACGAGCCGTTGATAGGCGGACCGCTGCTCTGGGTGAGGGCTTCGTCGATCGCCGGTCGCACGACGGTTTGGAACAGGGCTTGTTCCTCGCCCTCATGGACCTTGGCCGCGATGACGAGTCGGCGGCGTGTCCGTCGCGCGAGCTCGATGGCGAAGTCGACGCCCTTCTCTCGAGTGACCCGTCCGACGAAGAGGAGATCGTCACCGGGGCGCCCGCCGATCGGCGTCGTCGTGAAGTCGATACCGTGGTGGATCGTCGCGAGCCAGTTCGCATCCGGGTTCCAGCGCCGCTGGCTGTCGCTGATCGCGACGAGCGGGATCGACGGCATCGCGTCGATGTACTGCGTCGCACCGGCGACGTCGAGGCGGCCGTGGAGCGTGGTCAGCACCGGAACCGGCGCATGCTCCGCGAACAGGAAACCCTGCGTCTCCACGTGGGAGTGGATGATGTCGAACCGCTCGGCCTCATCCCATGCGCGCGCGACAGCCATCTGGAAGTAGACGCCGAGATCACCGGTCATGCCTTCGCGCCACAACGCCCGCGGGACGACGGGGACGACCTCGCACGGAAGATCGGAGTCGCCGGTCGTGAAGACAGTCACCTGATGACCGCGGGCGTGGAGGCCCAAGGCGAGCGACGTCACGATCCGCTCCGTGCCGGCGTAGGTGGGCGGGGGGAGCGAAACGACGGGCGGGGCGATCAGGCCGATGCGCATCGGCCGCGTGTCGCCCTCTGAACGCGGCGCGCGCGGGAACGTCCTCACGGTGGGGTGGCCTCCTCGAAACATTGACGTGGACCCGGGTCGCGACCGCGAGTCGTGGGCAAAGGGTCGCTTGTCAGGCGGTCAGGCCGCGCCAGCGCGAGCAGGAGGAGACATCACAGAATCATCGCGAGCACGGTCCGCCGAGCCGGCCAGGGTCCGTCGCAATGCGATTGCACCGTCGTCGGCCCGTTCTGCGTGACCGCTGTCGAGGCTCGCGCCGCATGTTTCGTGCGTACTGATGAGATCCTGGACCGGAGGCGAAGACGTGTCCCACCCGCGAAGGTCGCGAGGCTGATGATGGCGGCGCATCACCTCCACCCGGCCGACAGACTGCGAGCTATCAGGAGGCGGGTGGTACGCCTCCTCCCGGGCGCCCCGGAGACGGTGCGCTACCGAAACGATGCCGCCGGGCGGATGGCCGCGCTGACCAGGCCGGCAGTGCTGCGCCAGACGCCCAGGTCGACCGGCGATCGTCGTCCGTGACGCACGCGAGGATGCGCCGAGCGACCTGAGATGCGGTCGAGACGGATCGCGGGTGCCCGCTGGTCGCCGCTGCATCTACCTTCGAGTGATGCTGGTCCCAGGCTCGATCCGGCAGTGGCCCGATCGAGCGCGGCGGAACGACGGCGTGAGGGCAGCCTCCGCGCCCAGGGCGCTCCCAGAGCGGGACGCCCCCGGGCCCGCTGCCTGACGCCGGCACCAGTCGGACGAGAACATCGTTCGGTACCCATGCGGGTCGCGTGTGGGACCTTCGCGTCGCAGACTGACCGGTCCGTCCCGGCGACCGTCGGGGCATGGCGTTCTCGCTCACCCCGGTCTCGAGTCGTGGACCGATAGGACTCGTGGTGGTCGCCGGGCTGGCGGCGGCCGCGCTTTTGGCGCTGCCGGGCTCCACGGCTGCCGGGCCCAGGGCCAGCGGGGACTGGGCGGCGGGCGGGTTCAGCGCTGATGCCGAGGCTGCACTCATCGCCGCGACCGAGCACTCTCGTGACGAGGCCGGTGACGCATCGTTGGTCGTCGATGGGGCGCTGACCGCCGTCGCTCGCTGGCGCAGTCGTGACATGGTCGAGCGGGCGTACTTCAGCCACGACATCCCGGACGTCGGCACCGTGTTCCACCAGCTCGACACGGACGGGTACTGCTACGAGCTCGCCGGCGAGAACATCGGCTGGGACACCGACGCCGACGAGGCGGCGCCGGCCGCGATCCACCAGATGTTCCTCGACTCGCCCGACCATCGGCGCAACATCCTCGAGACGCGCTGGGACGCGATCGGGGTAGGGGCGTTCAAGGCCGCGGACGGCCGCAAGATGTGGACGGTCCTGTTCGCCGATCGCTGCGGCTAGCCGTCGCGACCGATCCAGACCGGCACGGACCGACCCATCCCGCGCAGGGCAGGATGCTAGACTCGCCTCGAGGTCGCGCCCCCCGACGACCTGACTTCGGAGTCTCGCTTGACGATCGCCCTGCCGCGACTCGACCGAAGCACCGCCGCTGACCGCGGCATCACCCTCGCAGATTTCCTGGTCCCGGTCGCCATCGCCGAGCGCACCCCGACGCGCGTACGACACATCGCGCTGATCGTCGCCGGTGCCCTCGTCGTCGCGCTCTCGGCCCAGGTCGTCATCCCGATGGAGCCAGTGCCGTTCACCGGCCAGACGTTCGGCGTGCTGGTCGTCGGCGGCGCGCTCGGGTTCCGGCGCGGTGGGGCCGCCCTGTTGCTCTACCTGGCCATCGGTGCCTTGGGCGTCGGCGTCTTCGCCGGGGGAGACTCTGGCGTTGCCAAGATCGTCGGCGCGACCGGTGGGTACCTGATCGGTTTCGTAGTCGCTGCGGCGATCGTCGGTCGGTTGGCGGAGCTCGGCTGGGATCGGCACATCGGCGGGTCGCTGGCTGCGATGGCCATCGGCACGGCCGTGATCTACGCGATCGGCGTTCCGTGGCTCAAGGTCACGCTCGGGATCCCGTGGGAGACAGCGGTCTCCGAGGGGATGACCAAGTTCCTCCTGTGGGACGCGGCGAAGCTCGTCGTCGCGGCCGGCATCTTCCCCGCCGCCTGGTGGTTCATCGGGCGCCGACCTGAGGATCGCTGACCGCCGTCTTCAACGACCGGTACGACTCGCGGAGCAACCACGCCACCTCGGGCCAGTACGCTCGACCTGATCCCTTCGGTCCGTCCGGGTCGTCGGTCGCGCCGCGGTCGCGCACCTCGGCAGCCAGGCCACGCAAGCGTCCGGCCTCAGCCACCGCGGACTCCGGGACCTCGTAGATCGACGCATACAGCCGTGTGATCGCATCGCCGGCCGCCTCGCCCGCAGCAAGCCCGATCTCGCGCCGAACGACCCACCAGCGAAGCTCACGGCGAGCGACGTCCTCCGCATCGACGTACTCGGGCAGGCCGAGCCGTCGATATGCGCGGGCGATGTCGCCTGCGTATCGGTCGTAGTCTCCGGTCGCCCTCGCGAAGCCCGCGGCGGCACGTGTCAGCAGCACGCTGGCGACCAGCGCGGTCGGCCACGAAGCGCCCGCCTGTTCACGGAGGGCGAATACCAGCCAGCCGAAGAGCCGGGCGGGCTGGCGTCGGTAGTACGCCTTCCACATCCGTGTCTCGAGCGTCGCCGATCGATCGGCGTCGAACGCCGTGCCCCAACGTCCCAACGGTGCCTCCAGCGTCGTCCCGGTATGGTGCTCGAGGTGGATACGCAACGTCGTGAGCCAGGGATGTCCGCCGACCCCGGGATGTTCGGGCCGGACTCGGAGGCATGGCGGTTCGATCGCGAGGCCATGCTGCTGCTCGGTGCGGGTCCGCGCGCGCTGCTCCTCCAGCTGGCGCATCCATCGGTCGCCGCCGGTGTCGATGAACACTCCGACTTCAGGGCCGATCCGTGGCGCCGCCTCGACGGGACGCTCCGGAGCTACCTCCGGATCATCTACGGCTCCACGGCGGCGGCGCGCGCGGAGATCCGGCGGCTGAACGCGCTCCATCGCGGGATCACCGGCGCGGGCTACAGCGCACGCGACCCGGGGCTCTCGATGTGGGTCCACGCGACGCTCGTGGACTCGACGATCGTCGCGAACGATGCGTGGGCCGGTCCGGTGACCCGCGACCAGGCCGCACGCTTCTACGACGAGACGAAGCCGATCGCGCGGGCATTCGGCGTGACGGACCGCGACCTGCCCGCTGACCTCGCCGCCTTCGAGACGTACCTCGCGGACCAGATGGGCCCGGACGGACCGGTCAGGGTCGGCGACACGGCACGTGACCTCGCCGAGGCGATCCTCCACCCGCCACTCCCGGGCGTCCTGGGTAGTCTCGGTGTCCCGACTCCCGTCTACGACTGGACGCTGTGGCCGTCGCTCGGTCTGCTGCCCGCGCCGATCCGGGACGCCTATGGCTTCCGTTGGGGACCGATCGAACGCGCGATCTCCGCGTGGCTCGTCACGGCCTGGCGAGCGTGGAACCCGATCCTGCCCACGTCCTTCCGTCAGATGCCGCAGGCCCTTGCCGCTGAGCGGCGGATCGCCGCGGTGCTCGCCACGGCGCCCGGGGGCCCGGAGACGGTCGCTCAGTAGATCGACGGGAAGCGCGGTCGGAAGACGGCGGAGAGATAGACCGGCGTCGCGTCGTCGAGGGTGGTGAGCAGCGTCGGTGTCGTCGATATCCGGTAGCGCTGTGCGGTCACGTATGACCGCAGCGTCGACCAGAAGAGGGTGGATCCCATCCGCCGACGCACGTCGTTAAGCAGGTTGCCGCCCTGGATATAGACGATCTCGTAGTAGCAGGCGGCGCTGTAGCGGTAGATCGACAAGTCGAGTCGGGACGTACCGCAGCGGCTCGCCCGTCTGGTGCCGGTCACGTCGCGCGCCACGAAGTCGGCGACGGCCTCGTCCGCGAAGGGCTGCCGTGCCTGGTCGTTCCCGACCAAGCTGTAGAACCACTGGTGGGCGGTCTCGTGTGCGACGAGGTATCGCAGATTCGCGCTGCCGACCCCGAACGGGATCCACGTCAGGCCCGGCGACTCCATCCCGTAGCCCCCGGCCGACTGGACGACCTTGTAGATCGTGTAGGGATACGGCCCGAGTCGCGCCTGCATGGCGCGAAGCGCATCGACCGCCGCATCGAGGATGAGCGCGTGATTCGCCGATGAGCGGTAGTAGTAGCGGACCTTCTTCGTCCCGAGGGTCGCGGTGACCGTGCGGAAGTCGGGCGCAGCGGTGATCGTGACATCGCGGACGTTCCGGGCGACGAAGCGCTGTGTCAGGCCATCGCTCGACTGGGAGACACGGTCGGCCGTCGAGGCGATGACGAGCCGGCGGTCGGCCCGGACGCTGACAGTGACCTCGGGACTCACGGGCGTGACGAACGGATCGCCGTGGTTGGGCCTTGTGAATGGGGTGGCGCGACTCACCCACGGGATCCACCGGTACGCATCGACGATGCCGTTGGTGCGTGTGAACATCCAGTTCGAGCCGGCCAGCGTGCTGCGCAGGGTCGCGGTGTAGTGGACACGGATCGTCACCGTGTCGCCGGCGGCGAGGATGCCCCCGAGCGGCACGAGGATCGTCTGGTCGCTGACCCTGGCGTCGACGCGCCGCCCGTCGACTTCGACGACCCGCAGCCGCATCCCGCCGAGCCGCGCCGCGATCGTGTTGAGCTCGACGCGGTCGATGGGGCCGCCCGAGGTGTTCGTGATCGTCGCGATGGTGTTCGCCTGGAACGACCGACTGGAGAACCCGAGCGTCAGACCGACGAGATAGCGCGCGGTCAGATCGACGCTCGATCGGTTCACCGTGCCCGGGGTGATGGTGGAGATCGCTCGCGTCGTGGCATCCACGACGGGCGCCGGCGCCGAGGCCGGCTCGACGGCCGAAGCGGCATCCGGATACGACCGCGAGTCGTGGAGATCCGCGAGCCGCGGATCGCAGGCCAGCGCCGGACCGGCGATGCCGGCGATCATGAGCATGGCGAGCCCGACCGGCGCGAGCGCGCGACGTGCCGTCCCCCTTCTCATCGGCGAATCGTATCGGGTGGCGTCCACCGCCCGACCCGGAGGGTCGACCGGCGCGCCCGTACACTGCCCGCCATGGCGGCTGGCATCGTCACCGACGGCTTCATCGACGCCCTCGGCGCTCGTCTTCCGGGCTTGCGACTCCTCACCGACGAGACCGACCGCGAGTCGTACCGTCGGGACGAGACGCCGTTCATCAGCACGGGCCTCCCTGGTGCGGTCGCGCTACCGACCGAAACAGCCCAGGTCGTCGGCATCGTCAAGACCTGCGCCGAGTTCGACGTGCCGATCGTCCCGCGCGGTGCCGGCTCAGGGTTGAGTGGTGGCGCCACCGGCATCGATGGCGCCCTGACCGTCGCGTTCACCGCGATGGATCGCATCGTCGAGATCGACGCCCCGAACCTCTGCGTCGTGACGCAGCCGGGCGTGATCAACGCTCGGCTCAAGGCGGCCGTCGCTGAGCACGGCCTGTTCTACGCGCCGGATCCCGCGAGCTTCGAGATGTGCTCGATCGGCGGGAACCTCGGCACGAATGCGGGCGGGCTGTGTTGCGTGAAATACGGGCAGACCCGCGACTCGGTGTTGTCGCTCGAGGTCGTGATGGCCGACGGCAGCGTCATCCGTACGGGCGGCAAGAACGTCAAGGACGTTGCCGGCTATTCGCTGACCCATCTGATGGTCGGGTCGCAGGGGACGCTCGGGCTGATCACGGAAGCGACCCTTCGCCTCCGCCCCACGCCGCCCGCCCGCGCGACGCTGCTGGCCTTCTTCCCGACACTCGAATCCGCGGGTGATGCAGTCGCCGGCATCGCCGCCGCTGGCCTATCGCCAGTGACGCTCGAACTGATGGACCGGTTCACGATCAGGGCCGTCGACGACGTCCACGGGCTCGGGCTCGATCGCGACGCGGCCGCGATGCTGATGATCGAGTCGGACCTGCCAGGCGTCGCCGCACACGATGAGCTGGAACGTGCCGAGACGGTCTGCGCCCAGGTCGGGGCGACGGCCACGATCCGCTCGCAGACCCCCGCCGAGGCCGACATGCTGCGCCAAGCACGCCGCGCCGCCCACTGGGCCCTTGAGAGGATCGGCGACGTCAAGATGGAGGACATCGGCGTGCCTCGGTCGCGTGTACCGGACATGCTGCGTGCGGTCGAGGCGATCGCGGCAAAGCACGACGTCCAGATCGGCACGTTCGGGCATGCCGGTGACGGCAACCTGCACCCGGATCTGGTGCTCGAGCGTGGCGACCCACGAGGCGAGGTCGTGACGAAAGCGGTCCAGGCCGATCTCTATCGCGCGGCGCTCGATCTCGGCGGGACGGTCACCGGCGAGCACGGCATCGGGTCGGTCCGCCGCGAGTGGCTCGAGGAGCAACGGGGAGCCGACGCGATCCGCGTCATGCGCGCGATCAAGACCGCACTCGACCCGCAGGGCCTGCTCAACCCGGGTAGGGTCCTGCCCTAGCGCCGGCGCGCCCATTCCCTCGGCGACTCATCCGCCCGCGTCCCGACTGCGCATGACCGGACAAGCCACGACGGAAGAGTCGCGACGTCGTCGGGGCGATCCATCGGCCGGGGCCCTGTGGAGGAGCCCGGCCGCCGCTCCACAAAAGGAGGGATCGCATCCCCCATGTCTTCTCGGAAGCTGGCCGCGTTCGGCACAGCGGTCGTGGCGCTGACCATCGGCGTCGCACCGATCTTGACGAACGCAGCCGACCACCTCGACGCCCCCGCTCTGGGCGGGGCGACGGCGAACGGGCAGATCGCCCCGCACTCGGAGCACGGCGACCGCGACATCAATGATGTCTACGTCTTCCGCGCGCCCGACAACGCGAACCGGACGGTCATCGCCATGACCGTGAACCCGGCGATCAACCTGTTCGGCGGCCATTTTGGGACCAACGTCCGCTACATCTTCAACGTCGACAAGAACGGCGACAACAAGGCCGATCTGGCCTACGTCGCCCGGTTCGGCAGCGTTGACCGTGGTAGCAGCGCGATGAAGCCCGAGCAGGACTACCGGATCGTGAAGTACACGGGCTCGAACGCTCGCTCGTTCGACGAGGGCACGACGGTCGCCTGGGGCGAGTCGAACGGCGGCAACGCCTCGACCCGCTACAGCCTCCGGGCCTGGGCCGGAGTTCGCTCCGACCCGTTCTTCTTCGATCTGACGGGCTTCATCGGCACGTCGACCAAGCTGAAGACGGGCACAGCGGTGGGCGGCGATGCGCTCGGGAACAACCCGACCGACTTCTTCGCCAACCTGAACACCAACGCGATCGTCCTGTCGATCCCGAACTCGCAGCTCCCGGACACCATCGGTGTCTGGGCGACGACCCAGTACCGCAGCGACGGCCGCTGGCGCTCCGGCGATCAGATGGGCCGCCCGGCGATCAACACGGTCTTCAACCCGCTCGCCGACAAGGACCTGTTCAACCGGACCCCACCCAGTCGCCAGGCGACGGCCTACGACGGCAAGTTCCGCAAGAACGTCATCGACACCCTCAAGTTCTACTCGAGCCTTGACTCGGAAGGGGCGTACTCGAACGCGCAGGCGGCGGCGCTCGCCGGGGTCTTGATCCCCGACGTGCTCGTCTACAGCCGCTCGAGCAAGCTGCCCGCTCCGCTGAATGGCCGCGCTCTCGCAGACGACGTCATCGACGTCGAGCTGAACGTGACCACGGGCGGCGACCCGCTCGGGCTGTTCTCGGATCGCGACGCCACCGGCGCCGTGCCGAGCGACGGCATCGGGCCGCACACCGACTACCTGGCGAACTTCCCCTACCTGGGCAAGCCGCACTAGGTCGGACCTGGGAGGCGGCCTTGCGCCGCCTCCCACGACCATTCGATGGGACGCGACACCATGAGCCTTCTCACCCACGCCGGATCGCACCGAGGCCCGCGGGTCGTCGGATTCTCGTTGGCGGCGCTCGCCGTCGTGGCAGCCACGTACGTCGCCTCGGGCCTGCGGCCGACAGCCGCTCCGGTCCGGCCAGCGGTCGCTGCCGCGACCACCCTTGGCGTCGATCCAGCAACCGCCAACACGCCGCTCGATGCGGGCAGCGCGCCCAACGTCAGCCTCGAGCAGGTCGACCACTCGATCGAGGCATGGACGAAGAACCTGGCGACCAACCCACACGACTACCTCGCCGCAACGAACCTGGCGATCCTCTACCAGGGTCGCGGCCGCCTCAGTTACGACCTCGGCGACTACCAGCGGTCGCTGGACGCGGCTCGCCAGGCGCTCACCATCGAGCCCACGGATGTCGAGGCGCGGCTCGCGGAGGCATCCACGCTCGTCTCGCTCCACGACTTCGACAAGGCGCGTACGACGGCAGACGAGGTCCTCGTCGATGTGCCTGGAGCGCCGGCTGCGCTCGCCGTTCGCTTCGATGCCGAGGTCGAGCTCGGGCGGATCGATGACGCGCGGAAGGATCTCGCCGAGCTGAAGTCGACCGGGGGACCGGCGATCCTGATCCGCGAGGCGCGACTGGCGTCAGTCACCGGCGATGCGACGGGAGCCGTCGGGCTGGCGATCGACGCCCGCAAGGCCGCGGTCGAGGGCGAGGTCCAGGATCTCGGCATCTATGACTACGCGGTCGGCGAGTACGCCCGCCTGGCCGGTGACGGATCACGGGCGCTGGCGAGCTACAAGGCCGCGCTCGACATCAGGCCGACCGATGTCGGTTCGCTCATCGGGATGGCCCGGATCGACGCGTTCGAAGGAAAGACCGACGATGCGATCGACGCCCTGCGCCGCGCGACGGATATCGCGCCGCAGCCTGAAGCGCTCGGGTTGCTCGGCGATCTGCTTCACGCGACCGACCCGGCCGATGCCGCCGCGACGAAGGCCTTCGACACCATCCGTTTCATCGAGCAGCTCGGCGACATCCAGGCGACGACGTACGACCGGCAACTCCTTCGCTTCGAGGTCGATCATGGCGGCGCGAACGACGCGCTTCTGGACAGGGTCCGAACGTCAGTCGAGGCGCGACAGGACGCGGCTGGTCACGACCTGCTCGCGTGGACCCTATACAGGCTTGGACGGCCTTCAGAGGCAGCTGCTGAGGTAGCCGCAGCTCGGGGCCTCGGCGCCGATGACGCCCGACTCCGGTTCCACGACGGCGCGATCCGCCTGGCAATGGGCGATGTCGATCACGGACGCGTGCTTCTGCGCAGTGCCGCGGATCTGGGTCCGGCGCTCGACCCAAGCGAGCGCCAGGAGGTCGCCGCGCTCCTCGCCGGCTGACGAGTTGACGCCGCTCGGCGGCGCGACGATGATGCGGCCACATGGCCGCACATCTGTTCCGAACATCTGTGCATCGCGGAAGCTGGAGCGTCGATGGGCGCTGACCGGGACCTGCTCGTCCAGGTCAGCCGCCTCTACTACGAGCTGGGTGAGACGCAGAACGAGGTCGCCGATCGGCTCGGGCTGACCCGCCCGCAGGTGAGCCGGCTGCTGAAACGGGCCCGCGCGGAGGGCGTCGTCGAGATCCGCATCATCGACCG
>Ga0207706_10007051_pt1 | contig 10389 bp, 12 predicted proteins | sample KBSC53metaG_FD_184318 | JGI IMG/M metagenome (GOLD analysis project Ga0207706, IMG submission 184318) | Corn rhizosphere microbial communities from Kellogg Biological Station, Michigan, USA - KBS C5-3 metaG (SPAdes) (version 2) | ecosystem: Host-associated > Plants > Roots > Rhizosphere > Soil ... | reverse complement strand
TCGGTACGCGGCCCGCAGTTCCCGATGGTCGGTGACCACCTGGTCGAGAGGACGAGCCTGCGGACTTCGGATCAAGGTCTCGTCGTCGAACAGGCCGTCGAACAGTTCCATGGCCTGCAGGCTACGCAGGACTGGTCGAGTGGGTCTCACTAGTGTGTTGCAGCGTGAGCCGGTTTCCGCGGCATGAGGTCGACGTAGCGCTCGGTAAGGTGCGAAAGGCGTGCCTGAGCTTGCCCGAGACCTCCGAACGACCGAGTCATGGCGGACCCGCCTTTTTCATTCGGGGCAAGAAGTGCTTCGTGATGTTCCTCGACGACCACCATGACGACGGCCGGCTCGCGATCTGGTGCGCGGCACCCGATGGCGTTCAGGCCGAGATGGTGGATACCGAGCCGGAGCGTTTCTTCCGGCCGCCCTACGTCGGGCATCTCGGCTGGCTCGGCGTCCAGCTGCCGAGAACTGATCAAGCTGAGCTCGACGCGATTTGCCGGGAGGCATTTATCGCCGTCGCGCCGCCGAGTTTGCTCAAAGATTTCAAAACGGACTAGGACTAGATGCTGAGCTGTCCCGTTCAGGCTCGGATGGCAACGCCGACTGCTGCGAGCTCGGCCGATACCTCTGCCACTCGCCCCGGGGCAACAGCGGCAGTCAGATCCAGCAGCACGCTGGTGTCGAAGCCCTCGCGTACGCCGTCCAGCGCCGTCGCGCGTACACGGTAGTCGGTGGCAATGCCGCAGACGTCGATCTGATCAACCTTTCGCTCGCGCAACCAGGCCGACGTCGATGCGGCTCACGACTGCAGCGCCACCGGCCACGCCCAGCGAGCCACCCTCGCAGAAATCACGCTGCGGATCGGCGATGATCAAGGCACGTGTCATGCTCTCGACGCTCTCGTGGGCTCAGCGTGAGTACTCGAATAGATCGTGTCTATTACCGGCTCACCTCGAGACATCTTGAGCGCTTCGAGCGGAAGCTCGGCGCGGGCGCGTCTGTGTCGCTCTCGACTAGTGTCGAGAGATTCCTCTCCGATGATCTTGCCGCCATCCACCAGCTGCACGAGCAGCCGTCGATCGTTGGAATCGCCACTGGGGGCGGCGCCGATCCCAATGACCTCCGCTTCGGCCGTACCTTGCTCGGAAAGGCGCCGCAGCGCGTACTTGCGACCTCCCACAGAGATTTTGTTGGTGCTCTTCTTAGCCACGGCGACCATGGGTGCGGCCAGCTCATCAGATTCGCTTCGTGCGACCAACTTATAGACGAATTCGCTCGTGGGGTGACCACTGCCGGTCACCAATGCGGTGCCGACTCCGTAGCCGTCGACCGGGGCAGCATCCAGGGCCGCGAGAGTGAACTCATCGAGGTCGCTCGTCACAATGATCTTGGTGCGGGATGCGCCCAGGGAGTCGAGCAGCTCGCGGGCTTGGGCAGCCAGGAGACCAAGATCGCCGGAGTCAAGTCGGACCGCGCCCAATTGCCCGTTGGTGAGTTCCACGCCGGTCTTGATGGCTTCGAAGACGTCGTAGGTGTCCACTAACAACGTGGTCTCAGTTCCCAACTCGGCGATCTGTGCCGCGAAAGCTTCGCGCTCACTGGCATGCAGCAGGGTGAATGAGTGCGCCGCCGTACCTCGGGTTGGTACGCCGTACCGTCGACCCGCCTCCAGATTGGAGGTCGAATCGAAGCCAGCGATGTACGCGGCACGAGCGGCTGCCACGGCGGCCAGCTCATGGGTGCGCCGGGAGCCCATTTCGATACATGGCCGATCGCCGGCCATAGCAGTCATCCGAGAAGCGGCGGAGGCGATGGCTGAGTCGTGGTTGTAGATGCTGAGTAGCAGCGTTTCCAGCACCACAGCCTCGCCGAAGGTACTTTCCACGATCACGATCGGCGAACCGGGGAAGTAGATCTCGCCTTCCGGATAGCCCCAGATGTCACCGGAAAATTGGTAGTTGGCCAACCAGTCCGCCATCACATGATCAACGATCTTGCGGTCGCGCAGGAATTGCAGCGATTCGTCGTCGAAGCGGAACTGTCGCAGGGCGCGTAAGAATCTGCCGACGCCGGCGACCACCCCGTAGCGACGACCTTCCGGCAGGCGCCGCGCGAAGAGCTCGAAAACACAGCGGCGATCTGCCGTTCCGGCTCGCAGCGCCGCGCGTACCATCGTCAACTCGTAGTGGTCGGTCAACAGGGCGGTAGTCGGGACCTCGCGCGGGCCCCAAGCCGCTGCCAGACCGGGCGCCGGATCCGTCGCGGTCACGGCGTCAGCCTAGCCAGCGAAGTGTGAGCATCGGTGTGGCCCGCTAGCGGCCACCATGCTCTGGCGGCCGCTCCTGCCGGCGTTTGCCCGCACAAAGCCACGAATTCAGCTCGAAACGGCTGAGCAAGCGCCCATTCGTGGCCCTGTGCGTAATGACGCACACTCGCGGCCCGTCCGGTGGCAGCCGCGCGCTGCGGTAACACCGTGGACGTTGCAAGAATGGTCCCTATGCCTGATTCCGACGGGGAGAGCCTGACGCCCGCAGGCGGGACCGCCGTTGCCGAGCGACCGGTCGATGAGGTCCTGGCGCAAACTCCGTGGGTCACCATCGTCTGGGACGACCCCGTCAATCTCATGTCGTACGTGACACACGTATTCGTGAGTTACTTTCACTACACCAAATCCAAGGCTGAGAAACTGATGTTGCAGGTGCATACGACAGGCAAGGCGATCGTCTCGAGCGGTAGTCGCGAGGCGATGGAGCGAGATGTTACGGCGATGCATGAATATGGCCTATGGGCCACCCTTGACAAGTCAGATAAGTAAATTGACGCGGTGTTGAATTGCCTCGCTCGCCAAACTCGCTCGGCGCGGATCGCGCTGGGAAGCCGCTGCCTTCCTCACTCGCTCGCCGACGAAAAGCGTGTCGGTTCGCTCGCTCGTCCAGGACAGCCGCGCGCGATCCGGGATTCGGCTGTATGCCAGACAGGGTGCCATGAAGAAGTTTCATAAGCGGCGGGGCGTGATCATTACGCAGCTCAGCGCCTACGAAGTAGAGCTGCTGGCGTCCTTGATCATGCAACTCGTCGAGTTGCTCTCCGACGGTGAGCCGGCCGGGTTTGCAACACAGTCGGAGCCGAGCGACGCCTTCGACGAGATTGTCAAGAATCTGGAGGGCGAGCCCGACGAGCCAGGACCACTGGAGGATCCAGTGCTCAAACGACTTTTCCCTGATGCGTATCCCAACGACTCCGCAGCGTCTGCAGACTTTCGGCGATTCACCGAGCGGGACATGAAGGCGATCAGAGTCACCGAAGCACGGGTAGTCCTCGACCGTCTTGCCACAACCGAGCTCGGGGCTCGCGATCTCAAGATCCCAGCTGAGGAGGTCGAGAGCTGGCTGCGAACCTTGACGAGTGTCCGGCTTGCCGTGGCAACCCGCCTGGGGATCCGCGATGCAGCTGCTGCTGATGAGCTGGCGGCGCTGCCGGAGGATGACCCGCGAAGCTTCATGGTGAGCGTGTACGACTGGCTTGGCTTTGCGCAGGAGACCCTGATCTCGGCGCTATAAGCACAACCGAATCGCGCGAAGCACGCTTGGCGGGCGAAGCCATCAAACTCGGATCGCGCTCCGCCGTGCTGAGGAGGAGCGAGCAGACACGCACTATCGTCTGCGGGTGACGACGAAGTAGGTGGGTTCCAAGCGCGGAGCGAGCGCAGCGAGCGGAGCAATCAACTCTGAAAGGCGGCAGCGCATGGCGAGGTACGAACTGAACGAGGCCGCAGTGGCCAACTGCCGCAGACTGATCGATGCCCGGCAATACGTTCTCGACAGCGACTGGGGCGAAGTGCAGCCACATGCTGAAGCCCAGAACGCGTTCCTCCAACGGCATTCCTTTGACGAGTACGCCGCCTGGCATCTCGGGCTCACCGAAGGCGCTACCGACGAGACGAAGGCTCGGTATGCATTCGTCTTCGGCGACTTTCGGCGCGTGCACCGTACGGCGCTGATTGCCTGCGTCTACCGCGCATCAGAGTGGCGGCACAAGAAGATCGAGCTTGCCGCCCACGACCTCTTGCAGCATCTCGATGCCACTTCTGGGTGAGCCTCGTTCCGAAAGTGGTCACCTGCCACATGCCGCGCGGCGTGTCGCATGTTGTTCGTGACCACGTTCGTCAGTAGTGACCTGCAGATCCAGGGTGAGGCGGAAAGCCCAGAGGTGGACGTGTGGTTTGGGGCTGTGATCAAGCTCGGGCGCCCGCACGAAGCCGAACTCGCGATAGAGCGCATGCGCCCTGGTCATCTGCGGCAGTGACGACAGCAGCACCTCACGCATGCGCTCCGCGCGGGCGCGCTCGAGACATGCGGTAACGAGCGCGCGGCCCACCCCGCGGCGCCGTCCGGCCGCGGCAACGGACAGCATCCGAAACTCTGCTTGATCTTGCTCGGTAGCGAGCTCGCGCCACGGGGATGTCGGTGGACACAACGTCACTGTGCCGAGAACGTTCCCGTCCTCGACGGCCACCAGGAGCTCGGCCTCGCGTGCCCTGCGCCCGGCGTCGGTCAGCTCGGCCTCATAAGCCGTGTCGATGAGCCCGTCAGCGCGTTGCAGCAGGTCGTCGATCCGATAGGCCTCGGCCGTGACGCGGCCGGCTTCGGCGTACTCGGAAGCCTCGGCAACTCGAATGAGAAAGCTCACCCAGGCACCGTGCATGTGAAGGTGAAACCGGTGCCTGCGTTGGGTATCTCGAACCGGCCATTCGTTCCGATGATGGTGACGTCATCGAGGGTGCCCGCGTCGGGCGCCGCACCGTGCAGCACGAGCACCAAAGACTGGCGCGCGAATTGCGGAAAGCCTTCTCCGCTGACTTCGGCGTTGACCGTCAGCTCAGTGCCGGTCCGTTGGACGGTGAAGATGGTTCGGTAGCGAGCACCTCGCACGGCGGCAAAGCTCACGCCGTCGTCTTCCTGCAGCGTTGAGTGCGACACGCCGTCAGTGGTCGGCACGAAGAGGTGCAACTCGACTGCGGTGGGGCGATAGTCGTTGGTCGAGGCGGGCGCTTCTGGCCACATCGGAATCACCGCTCCGCCGCGCGCATAGATCGGGATCCGGTCCAGCGGCGTATCAGCGATCACGAATCTTTTGCCGCCGACGAGCTCGCCGGTATGCCAGTCGTACCAGTCGCCTGCCGGCAGGTAGACCTGGCGAGCTGTGACCCTTGGCTCGACCACGGGTGCGATCAGCAGATCACCGCCCAGCAGATACTGATCATCGATATCGCGGACGGTCGCATCGTATTGATGATCAAAGACCAGCGGACGCTGCACCGGAGCACCACTCTCCGATGCCTCTAGGAAGCAGGCGTACAAGTAGGGCAGCAACCGGTATCTCAGCTTGATCGCAGTTCGTACCTGATCTTGCACAACGTCACCGAACGCCCAGGCGTACTGATCAACATTGCCGATCTCGGAGTGGTTGCGGCAGAACGGGGTCAGGACGCCGTACTGCATCCAGCGCAGGAAGAGTTCCGCGTTGGAATTTCCTTGGAATCCGCCGATGTCGGCACCGACGAATGCCTGCCCTGAGATTCCGAAGCCTGATCCCATCGCGATGCTCAGCCACAGATGATCCCAGCGCGACTGGTTGTCGCCCATCCAGTTGGCAGCGAATCGCTGAATGCCGGCAAAGCCGGAGCGAGACAGCACGAAGGTCCGCCGGTCCGGCATCGCGTCAAGCAGTCCTGCGGTGGTGCCCATCGCCATGAGCAGCGCGTATTGGTTGTGGTAGCGCTCATGTGAATACTCGCCGCGACCAAAGCGCATCCGGATGGACGGGATGTTCCCGGTCGCCGGCTCGTTCATGTCATTCCAGATGCCAGCCAGTCCAGAGAGCACATGTGCCGCGTTGAGCTCTCCCCACCAAGTGCGCGCATCCTCGGTGACAAAGTCGGGGAAAGCCGTGTTGCCCGGCCACACCTGGCCGATATAGATATCGCCTCCCTCTGTCCGGCACAGCACGTCGCGCTCGACGGCTTGATCGAAGACCCAGTAGCCGGGGTCGAACTTGACGCCCGGGTCGATGATGGTGATCACCCGGAATCCTTGCTCATCAAGGCGTTTGAGCATGCCGGGTGGGTCCGGGAACCGGTCGCTGTCCCAGGTAAAGACGCGGTAGCCGTCCATGTACTCGATGTCCAGCCACAGAGCATCACAGGGGATGTCATTGTCGCGATGCCGCTGGGCGACGTCCTCCACAGTGTCTTGGGTGTATTCGAACCAGCGGCACTGGTGATAACCGAGTGACCAGATCGGCGGTAGTGCCGTACGTCCGGTCAGCCAGGTGTAGGCCTCCAAGATCGCAGGCATGTCTGGACCGGCGAAGACGTACTCGGTGTATTGACCGCCGCGGAAAATGATCCGGTACTCCTCGTTGTGGGAGAACTCGTATTCACCGCGATATCCGTTGTCCACAAAGGACGCCGCCATGCTGCCACCCGGATAGGACTGGTGGTAGAAGAACGGAATGCTGACGTAGTAGGGATCGAATTCCACGCTGTGGAAATCTCCGCGCGGATCATCGGCAGCCTTGCCGGCGGTGAACTCCAGCGTCTCGGATGGGCTCAGTACGTCGGTGTTCCACAAGGTGAAGTCGCGGCCCCTGCGATTGTGTCGGCCCCCTTTTTCACCGAGGCCGAAGATCGCATCTTCCTGGCGGCAGCGACGCCTGATCGTGAAGGAGTCATTAAGCGTCGCGTACGCCCAATACTGCTCGTCGGAGTCCTGCGCGGTCTCGATCACCGCCGACCCATCGCTGCGGTGCACATCGATCCGAAATGGGTCCAGCCAGAGCGACGCGGTGCACGCACTCGTGATCAACTGCACGCGTTCGCTGTCTTCCTCGACCCGAAAGTGCGCCGGTGTTGCCAACGGATCGACACACACAGCGAAGGTCGGGGATTCATCGAAGACGCCTCCGCGGCTGACCTTGATCCGCAGCAGATCGGCGCGTACCACGTCAATGCTCAGCCGTTCGCCGTGCAGCTCGGCGAGGATTCCTGTTGGGGTCTGATTGACCTCCTCGACACGCTTCCAGCGGTAGTAGTTGTCGGTGTAGATCATGCCGGCGCCTCCCGGTTTGGAACAGACAGGTCAACGATGAGCGCGCGATGATCAGACAGCGGCAACGCCGGCGCGCTACTGCTGGTGACCTTGCCCAGCCAACCACGCAGCAGGATGTGATCGAGCTGCCGATCGGGCTCGTCGAGGGGGAATGTGAAGTGCTGAGCCAGCTGCCGGTAGCCAGTGATCTGAGCCGGGAGACCGTCGGCCATGTTGAGGTCACCCATCAAGATCACCGGTCCGTGTAGCGGAGCAAGATCGCGACGAATCCGCCGCAGCTGGTGGCGCCCCCACCCCGGTACATAGGACAAGTGAGTGTTGGCGACGACGATCCCACCTGCCGGAGTCCGCAACCGCCCGATCACCGCAGCTCGCGGCTCCTCCTTCACGATGATCATTTTCCGGGGGGTGCGGAGATACAGCGGAACCGGCGTAGGGATTCGTGGCAGTCGGAGAACTTGCCAGGAATCCGCGGGATAGCGCGAGAGCAGGGCGATCCCGTACGACGCCACCCCGGGCAGGTCATCCTCCGATGCCGCCATCCAGGTAGCTCCGGGTGTGCCCGAGAGTGCGGCGGCGAATCGGTGGGCTACTGCACCCATGGCCTCTGCGGCAACGGCGGTCAGGTCGGCAAGATGGGAGCGTGGCTGGTCCCGATCGACCTCCTGTAGCGCCAGGATGTCGGGGTCCAGCGTGCGGATAGCATCAGCCAGCCGATCAAGATCGACCACTCCATCGTGGATCGAGCGGCCGTGCAGGATGTTGAATGTCGCCAACCGCATGGGAAGAAGGTACCCACCATCGCTGAGCAATCTTCGCCACCGCCCGGTACATCCGACGAGCCGCTGCTGCGTGGCGCGCTGAAGCATTCGGCATCTGCCCTGAAGGCGGATGGCATCCCCTTCGCGCTCGGCGGCGGATATGCCCTGTGGGTTTACGGTGGGCCGGAACCGAGCCACGATGTTGATCTTGTCGTCGCTGAGGCCGACGTCGAGTTGGCTGCCAACAGCCTGGTGGCGGCCGGGCTGCAGGTCGAGCGGCCGCCCGAGGATTGGCTCTTCAAGGCCTACGTGGCGGAGGACGACGCAACGACACCCGCCGAGGAGCCGGCGTTGGTCGACGTACTGCATCGACTGGGCGGCGTACCCGTCACCAAGTCGTTGCTTGACAGCTCCCAGGAACACGAGGTCTTGGGCATCCGGATACCCGTGTTGCCGCCGACTCCGATCATGATCGCCAAACTTCGATCGTTCAGCGAGCACTACTGCGATTTCGAGCAGCCCTTGCTCGCGGTACGCGCGGTGCGAGAGCAGCTGGATTGGGCCGAAATCCGCAAGGCCATACAGAATGAGCCTTTCGCGGAGGCTTTCTTGTTCCTCGTCGAGCGCCTGGGCATCATCGCGCCCCTTTGATGTAGAGCTGCTCGCGCATCGTGCTACCCGAGATCCAAATTTCCGACCATTGCGGACTTTTCGACACTCGACCGGCTACTTCGGGGTCTAAAAACCGCCACTGGTCGGAAATTTGCAGCAGCCGCAATCGATGGAGGCTCTGACGGTGCCGGGACTGGCGATTCCTGTAGCTCGCGGCTAGCCAGCGCCCACATGACAATGCGATCTCATAGTCCGGATGGACGGAGTGGGAAGGGGTATCACCCCTAGTGTGACCGCCGTGTTGAAGATCGCCCGGGAGCATGTGGATGCCATGATCGCGCACGCCCGGGAAGATCATCCAGACGAGGCGTGTGGGGTGATCGTCGGGCCGGAGGGATCAGACGTGCCGACGCGCTTGATCAGAATGACCAATGCCGAGCGCTCGCCGACCTTCTTCCGCTTCGAGCCTCAAGAGCAATTCGCCTTGTACAAGGAGATGAGTACGACGGGCGAGGAGATCGTGGTCGTCTACCACTCTCATACCGCGACAGAGGCCTATCCATCGCGTACTGACATCTCCCTCGCTAGCGAGCCTCAGGCGCACTACCTGATCGTCTCGACCGCAGAGTCCGACGTCTCCGGTGGGTCGGTGAGCGTACGCTCCTTCCGGATTGTCGATAGTGCGGTCACTGAGGAAGAGATCGACGTCACGGAATAGCACTCGAGGCCCAGTCGTTGGCAGATCTAGTCAGTGATACAGGAGAGACTCCATGTCAGTAGAGGTGAGGATCCCGACGATCCTCCGCACGTTCACCGGTGGCGAGAAGGCGGTGCGCGGAGATGGGGCGACCCTGCAGGAGGTGCTCGACGACATCGATGGGCGCAACCCTGGCTTGAAAGATCGAATCGTCGAATCCGAAGCGCTTCGTCGATTTGTCAATGTCTACGTCAATGACGAGGATGTCCGCTTCACCGGCGGCCTCAATGCCCCGACATCGGATGGCGACGTCGTCGTTGTGCTGCCCGCCGTTGCCGGCGGCTGATCGGCATCCTCGATGGTCCGATACGCCTCGCTCGGCGAGTCGGTCGGGCATACCCCGCTAGTGGGTTTGCCACGACTGTTCCCGAGCGAATCCGTGCGGCTTTGGGCAAAGCTGGAAGATTACAACCCCACAGGTTCGATCAAGGATCGGGCCGCGCTGCAGATGATCAAGGTCGCCGAAGCCGACGGCACGCTGCGACCGGGAGCAACAATTCTGGAACCAACGAGCGGCAATACCGGCATCTCACTGGCGATGGCGGCCAAGTTGGGTGGCTATCGGCTGATCTGCGTGATGCCAGAGAACACCTCAGTCGAGCGCAAACAGATGCTTGCCATTTGGGGTGCAGAAATCGTTTCCTCTCCAGCTGCTGGCGGATCGAACGAGGCGATCCGCGTCGCCAAGCAACTCGCTGCCGACCATCCCGACTGGGTGATGCTCTATCAGTATGGCAATCCAGCCAATGCCGAGGCGCACTACGCGACGACTGCACCGGAGATTCTCGCCGATCTTCCTGAGGTGACGCACGTGGTCGCCGGGCTAGGCACGACGGGAACTCTGATGGGTATCGGCCGTTTCTTCGCCGAGCAAAAACCCGCAGTCAAGATCATCGCCGCCGAGCCGAGGTACGGCGAGCTGGTTTACGGCCTGCGCAACATCGAGGAGGGTTTCGTCCCCGAGCTCTACGACGCCTCCTATGTGACGTCACGGTTCTCGGTTGGCTCTCGGGATGCGGTCCGCCGCGTCCGCGAGCTGCTGGAACGCGAGGGGATCTTCGCCGGGCTCTCCTCCGGAGTAGTCGTGCACGCCGGACTTGCTCAGGCCGCCAGAGCCGTGCAGGCAGGGGAGAGCGCCGACATCGTCCTGATCATTGCC
>Ga0207706_10007050_pt1 | contig 10389 bp, 13 predicted proteins | sample KBSC53metaG_FD_184318 | JGI IMG/M metagenome (GOLD analysis project Ga0207706, IMG submission 184318) | Corn rhizosphere microbial communities from Kellogg Biological Station, Michigan, USA - KBS C5-3 metaG (SPAdes) (version 2) | ecosystem: Host-associated > Plants > Roots > Rhizosphere > Soil ... | reverse complement strand
CGCCGGCCAAGAACAGCGACTGCTGCGGCAGGAGGCCGATGGCTCGTTGGTTGATCATGTCGATCTGAGCGGCTTGCCCGGCAATCTCAACGAGATCGTGGTTGATGGCCGCGGCACCATCTACGTCAACGGCGGCAACGACTTCTACCCCGACGAGGGCGTCGCGCCCGGCTTCATCGCGGTGATCAACTCGGACGGGGCCGTGCGTCAGGTCGCTGACGAGCTCGCATTTCCCAATGGGATGGCGGTGACCGAGGACAACTCGACCTTGATCATCGCGGAATCCTTCGCTGGCAAGCTGACCGCCTTCGACATTTCCGACGACGGGAGCCTCGAAAACCGCCGGACCTTCGCGGAGGTGATGGCCGACGGGATCTGTATGGACGCCGACGGCGCTGTCTGGACTCCAAGCTGGTATGAGAACGGGCCATGCTGCCTACGGGTGGCCAACGGCGGAGAGGTATTAGATCGGATCCCGCTCGAGCAAGCCGGCTTCGCCTGTGCGCTCGGTGGACCCGACGGCCGGACCCTGGCCATGCTAAGCGCCGACTGGCACATGGACGAGGACTTCACCGACAACTTGAAGCGGCTCACCGAGGGCACGCGTACCGGACAGCTGCACACCACGACCGTTGCGGTACCGAGCGCTGGTTTTCCCAACCACCGCTAGAGATTGCGACGTGTTGCCGGAAGCGATGAATGAATAGCGTGGCCGCGATTGCTGGATCCATCTCGACCGCGCTATTCATCGCGAGCACGTTGCCGATGCTGTGGAAGGCAGCTCGTACGGCCGTGACCTCAGGAGAGGCGCGTGGCGTGCTGGACAGCTGGATCCCCAGCGTCTGTACCTGGTCTGGAGCGGTTCGATGCGGAGTGGGCCGCCAGCGGCGGAAACCGGTGACACCATGCTGATGGGAAACAACTTGCTCCATCGGAACCGCAACATCCGCCTTATCTAACGGGGTGAGGGATTGGCTAAGCGCCGGCTAGTGGTGCTCGATACCGATATCGGGAACGACATCGACGACGCCGTCTGCTTGGCCTATCTGCTTGCTCAGCCTCGGTGCGAGTTGCTCGGGATCACTACCGTCACCGCCGCACCGGATCTGCGGGCCGGGCTCGCCAGCGTGCTGTGCCGAAACGCAGGGCGCGACGTACCCATCTATCCCGGCGCCGCCGATCCACTCGTCGGTCCGCCGGTGCAAGAGCCTCCACCTCAGGCCGTGGTGTTGGACCGCTGGGAGCACGACGCTTCGTTCCCGACCGAGCCCGCGGTGGATTTCATGCGCAGGACGATCCGAGCACATCCGGGCGACGTGACGCTGTTGACGATCGGCCCGCTGACCAATGTGGCCTTGCTGTTCGCTGCCGATCCGGCGATTCCGTCGTTGCTGGAGTCCCTGGTGTCGATGGGCGGCTCGTACGGGGATCAGTCTGGGGAGGCGGAGTGGAATTTGCACTGCGACGCACACGCCGCGGCCCAGGTGTTCGGTGCGTCCACGTTCGGTGAGCCGGGCTTTGTTCACCGCGCCATCGGGCTCAACGTCACGACCCGGGTACGCATGCCAGTGGATGAATTTCTGCAGCGGTGTGAAATACCGGCACTACGTCCGGTGGCGGACATGGCGCAATCGTGGTTCGGTGATCGCTCCGAGGTGGTCTTTCACGATCCGCTGGCCGCGGCGACGATCTTTGAACCGGACCTATGCACGTTCGCGGCCGGCGAGGTGATCGTGGACAGCTCGCCAGGACCGCTTGCGGGCTCGACCACGTGGCGGCCGAAGCCGGGCGGCGGCCGGCATCAGATCGCGGTCGACGTGAGACCAGATGCATTTGTCGAGCACTATTTCGATGTCGTCCGCTGATCCGATTCACTCATACGGCGCAGCTCGGCGATGACCTGCTTCGTTTGGCTCAGATATGTGGTGCACCCATCGCAGCCGGCAAGATGGGCCTCAAAGCGCGACTTGAGCTGCGGAGACAGGCCATCCTCGAGATAGTCGGCCGCAAGTTCGACCAGTTGCTTGCACGCGAGATCGCCGGCGCGCTCGGTCGCCTCCACGGCCTCCTCCTTCGCCGTCACTGCTACCTCGACCGGCGCCACTCCGCGGCTCGCTCGGACGCTCACGACTAACAGCACGGCAACGACGAGGACGGCACCGGCCAACATGAATCCGGACCGGTTGACGCCGTTCTCCCGCGCTACCCAGCCGAACACCAGAGAGAAGGGCAGGAACAGCAGCCAGGTCATCGTTCCAGCGCCGGACGATACGCCGGCCCTGATCGAGGATGGCACTGCATCGTGCAACAGCTGGCTGGCGTGAATTCCGACCAGGGCCAAGATCAGCGCGAGCACCACCTGAGCAGCCACGACGATCACCAGCGAGCGCGTCCAGCTCAGCAGCAGTGCCGCAGCCAACGCCAAGATGATCACGACTGTCAGCACGAGCCGACGGTCCAGGCGCAGCTTGTTGATCAGTAGTCCGCCGATGCCCAGAGTCGAGGTCAGGGCGGCCCAATAGGGCCCATAGAGCACAGCGGGCGCGGCCAGTGCCACCAACCAGAGCGGCCCGAACTCGAAGATGGCCGAGGAAAGCAGCCCGGCTGTGGCGGTCAGTAGCAACACCCGGAGCACCGCTCGCTGGGTGATCATGGTCCGGAACGTCAGGGCAATATGGCTGCGCAAGCTCAGACGCTCGGCGGCCTCGTGCAGCCGGGGCTCGTCGAAGCGCAGGAACCCGATGATCGCCAGCCCGACGAGAGGCACAGTGACGAAGTAGGTGAGGCGGGTCGAGGTGTACTGCGCCAACACTCCTCCGGCCAGCGCGCTGAGCACGAAGGCGGCGCTTTCTACCGCTCGAATCCGGCCGATCCATCTCTCGTACAGCTCGTTCGACCCCGTCTCTTCGACGACGGCGTCATAGACGATGCTGTCCACCGTGCCGGAGCTGAACGCAAAGTAGACCCCGAGGACCATCGCGCCGATCACGTAGGTGATCACGTTGTGGCTCAGCCCGCCGATCAAGGAGCTGACCATCAGGGCGATGCAGCCCAAGATCAGCACCCAGCGGCGGCTCCAGCGATCGGCCAAGATGCCCGACGGCACTTCGAGCAATGGCGTGACAGCGGCGTACGCGGCGGCCATGGCACCCACCGCAGCGGCGTCGAACCCGATCTGAGTCATGAACAACTTCTCGATGGGCACCCATAGGAGCAGGCCCTGCAAGGCCACGCCGATCTGCAGCGGGAGCAACCGCCGGGCGAGTGTTCGAGGTGCTGCCGCCGTGGAGGTGATCATGATCGGTCAGCGTCGTGTTCGAGCGCGCGGCTGACGGCCTGCCGAATCGACTCCCGCGCCCGGTTCAATACGTCCCGCTGCTGATCGGCGGTGAGCCCGGTCGCCGCCGACACCTCCGTGGGTGACTGGCCTTTGACGTCTCGCAAGATCACCACCCGGCGCCACAGATCGGGCAGCGCCGCGAGAGCGGCGTCAACGTGCGGTGTCACGGTCGCTCCGTCAGGCCATGGGTGCGGGAACTCCCTCCAGTGATCGGGATAAGGCTCGCCCTCGCCCTGGAATCGATCGGCCTCGACCGTCCTGGCCGGTGGGAACCAACGGCTCCACCAGGCGAAGCGATTGCCGATTGTCCGGCCCTTGGCGACCAGGTCCGTGATCATCCGGGCCATCGAGATCTTCATCTTCTCCTCCGAATGCGAAGGCCTACGCTAGTTCCCTTTCAGGGCACCAGGCCCCGGAGTTGCCAATCCCTGATTCAGCCAAGCCTCAGGAGCGCCGATGCCCGACCGGCCACTGTGGACCTGCCCGAGGTGCGGCAGAACCTTTGCCAACGTGAACCAATCACATACCTGCGCCGCACTGGGCTCAGTTGACGCACACTTCGACGGCAAGGATCCCGCCGTACGTGCTGCCTTCGAACGGGTGCTGGCGGTGCTAGCGCCCCTCGGGCCGGTCGACGTGTTAGCGGAGCGGTCCCGGATCGCGCTCCATGCGCGGATGAGCTTCGCAGCGTTCACGCCGCGCCGCCATTGGCTGGACGGGCATCTGGTGCTGGCCCGACAAGCCGAACATCCGCTGTTTCGAAAAGTAGAGGTCTACTCCGCCCGCAATGTGCTGCACGCCTTCCGACTAACCTCACCGGCTGAGGTGGACGACGCATTCGCTGCACTCGTTGCCGAGGCGTACGCCGTAGGCCGGCAAGATCACCTCCGGCACTGACTAAGGCCGGCGATATCACGGCGCAGCTCGCTCGAGCCGTGCCCTGAGCTGCAGAAACCGGAAGACGCTCGCCGACCCCGTCGCGTCCGCGTAAGCCTCGACGACATCGCTGACAAAGGCATCAGCTGTGGCTCGTGGCAGGTGGTCGGTCCAGCCTCCAAACCCGACTGAGCACCACCGACTGAACCTCTCCCGAGACTCGAAATCCCACTCGAGATCATCAACAGTGGTCTCCGATACGCGTAAGCCGCATGACTCAGCGGTGTCGGTCCACACTCCGACGTTCGGATGGATGAAGGGCGTCTCGAAACCTTCGAAGTAGGGCTGCCATGCACTACTCCGAACGACTTGCATCGCGACGCTCTCGAGGCTGGGCCGCTCCCCGGCACAAACGAATACCAGAAACGCCCAGCCGGACGGTCGCAACGCTGCGGCGATCCGGGTGAGGGCAAGACGCTGATCAAGGACCCAATGCAGTGCGTTGAAGGACACCACCGCGTCGAACCTGCTCTGATACGTCATCGAGCAGACATCCCCGAGCTCGAATGTCAGCTTGCCGCCAGCAGGGGCAATCGAGATCATCCGCGGAGACGGGTCGAGACCGACGACATCCGCCTCGGCGATCCGGCGCGCGATCTCGGCGGTGATCCGGCCGTCTCCACAGCCGACATCGAGCAGGCTGCGAACTCCATCGAGGTTGAGCCCGTCAAGAGCGCGGTCGGCCAGCCACTGCTGCAGGTCGCTGACCTTGCGATACTCCCTCCCGTCCCAGTCGACCATGGCTATATCCTGCTCCGTGTCCTCAGACCAGGCAGCAGGCGAACGTCGGCTGCTGCTGTTCTCGGTCTGGGCATCGGCCGGGTTCGCCGTATTCTCAAGCCTCTGGGGAATCCTCAGCGGCTCGAGCATGATCGTTTTCGACGGTCTGTACTCCTTCGTCAGTATCGGGCTCTCGGGCTTGGCGTTACTCGCCCTACGCTTTGTACGGCGAGGCCCCGACGAGCAATTCCCATGGGGCAGGGAAGCGGCGGAGCCGGTCGTCGTCATCCTCAAGGCCGCAACTCTTGGCGCGCTTTGCGTTTATGCCGGGATCGGCGGCGTGGTCGACCTGCTGTCGGGTGGCACAAAGGTCGAGCTCGGCTGGGCGATCGTGTATGCCGTCATTGCCACAGCTGCCAGCCTTGCCGTCGGCCTGGTTCTCAGGCGCGGTACACGGTCGCAATCGTCCAAGGGCCCGGGCAAGGATCTTGTTCGCTCCGAGGCGGCCGAGTGGCTGGGCGACGCCCTACTGTCTGTGGGCGTGCTGGTCGGGTTCGTTGTTGCTCTGCTGTTGACGTCGAGAGGCCGAGCCGACCTTGCTGCGTACGTCGACCCCGCCATGGTGGTCCTGGTTTCTACCGCATTCCTTGTGGTGCCGCTCCGACTCATCATCGGCGGGATGCGCGAGGTGATGTCGATGTCGCCGCCGAAAGAAGTCCAGTCTCAACTCCGCGCAGCTGTCGACGAGGTGGGAACGCGCTATGGACTGGAGGAGTCGTTCGTCCGCGCCGCGAAGGTAGGTGGCCGGATGGACATCGAGGTCGACTACCTGGTTGGGCCCGAATCGAGGGTGGTAACAGTCGCCGACTGTGATGCGGCTCGGTCGGACTTGCACGAACGGCTGGCGGCATTGGGCTACGAAAAGTCTGTCGTCGTGGCGTTTACAACCGATCGGCGCTGGGCGGAGTAGTACCGGCCGCGCGGGGCCGCTAGGTCTGGAGACTGGGACCCTGAAACGCATCCCCAGTGAGCTGAAACAGCCTCAAAAGCTGGCCCAGGAGCTCAATAGAGATGCAAAATCAGGCCGTCCTCTTACGACGCCGGATATGCGTGCGCATCTATCGGCTCGGATTGATCAGCTGAACCATCGATCGATCGTCGCCGGCGGGGGTTCCCGAGAGACAGGCTTGCCACTAGTCCAATGACGAGGAAACCGGCGGCGGTCAAAGCGGCTACCCGCGAGGCGTCGGTGAAGGCGACCCGCGCAGGCTCGGCGGCAGCTGCAGTACCCGGATTGGCAGCCAGGCCTGGAATCGCGGCTCCCGCGCTGTCCTTGACTGCGTCGACAAGCTGCACTCGCTGGGCTTCCGGTACGCCAAGATCGGCCAGCGCAGTGTCGTAGCGTGCGCCGAGCGTGGCGAACAGCACAGTGCCGAGGATGGCGATGCCAAGCGCCGACCCTACCTGCCGAGATGTGCTCTGGATGCCCGAGCCCTCTCCGCTGCGGGCCAGTGGTACATCCGTCAGCACAACGCCAGTCAGCTGCGCAGTCGCAAAGCCGACACCGATGCCGTAAATCAAGAGCAGCGGCGTTGTTGTCAGCCACGTCGAGTCCGGTCGGAGGAAGATCGCCAATCCGCCGATGCCGATGATCTCGAGAACGATGCCTAACCGAACGATGAAGATCGTGCCGCGCTTGCGCCCGATGGGTGCGGTGAGGCCACTCGCCAGAAAGCTGCCACCGGCAAGGGCCAGCAGCGCCAATCCGGTCTGGAACGCGGTGTATCCGATGACGTTCTGGAACCACAGCGGCAAGGAGAAGAGAATGCCAAACTCGCCCAAGCTCACGATTGCTGCGGCGATATTGCCATTACGGAACGATTTGATGGAGAACAGATTGAGGTCGAGCATCGATACCTGGCCACGTCGGTTACGTCGCCGCTCAACCGCCACAAAAACGGTCAACGCGGCAAAGCCGATCACGAAGGCTACGGCGACCGGCGACACCGACCATGGCCAGTACCAGCTTCCAACGGTCAGAGGCTTAGTCGTGGCGAGCCAGCCGTACGTCCGGCCCTCGATCAGACCGAAGACGATGCCACCGAAACCGATGGCCGACAACACTGCGCCGAACCAGTCGGCGCCGCGCTGCCCGGACGTGTCTTTGGACTCCGGCACGAGTAACAAGAGTCCGACGATCACCAGCAGGCCGAGCGGAATGTTGATCCCGAACGCCCAGCGCCAGGAGTACGAGGTGGTCAGCCAGCCTCCGAGCAGCGGGCCAAGTGCGGCCGTACCGCCGATCGTCGCTCCCCAGATGCCGAACGCGACGCCACGATCACGACCGCGGAAATTCGCATTCAGCAATGACAGCGAGGTCGGCAGCATGAGCGCTCCACCCAATCCCTGGACTGCCCGGGCGGCGATCAGTTGAGTCCCGTCGCCGGCCAGCGCAGCCAGCACGCTGGCGCCGGCGAAGATCACTGTGCCCAGCAAGAACAGACGGCGCCGGCCGTACTGGTCGGCGAGACGTCCGCCAACCAGCAGCAGCGCGGCGAACACGAGTGTGTAGATCTCCTGGACCCACTGGGCCTGGGTCGAGGTGATGCCGATGTCGTTGATGATCGACGGGATCGCGACATTGACAATCGTCGAGTCGACGATGATCAGGGCCACCCCGAGGCTGATGAACACCAATCCGATCCAACGCTTACTAAGCATGCTGAGTAATATAGTCGCTAGGGCCGTTAGGCTTCGAATCGTGAACGTGCCAGACGCAGAGGATTGGTCGCTCGGCCGGCTGCTGTCCACCGCAGCCCGGCTGATCGAACATGACTGGAACGCGTGGCTGGCGACGCACGATCTGACTCATGCGGGACTACTAGCGCTGCACGCTCTGGAGGGCGGTCCGCTTACCCAGCGGAAGCTGGCTGCGGCGAGTCGGGTGGAAGAACAGACCATGAGCCGGGTGGTGGCCCGCTTGGAACGGGCCGGCTATGTAAGCCGGGAGCGCGACCCCGCCGATCGCCGCCGCCTGGTGATCGCTCGTACGACGCAAGGCTCTGAGGTATTCGCAAGAGTCCAGGCCGCGGGAGTTTCCGATCACCTCGTCGAACGCTGGATCGATGACCCGCAACAGTTCCGAGCTGAGCTGGTGCGGCTGGTTTCAGCGGGGCGGACCGACGTGCCGAACGATCAGGACGAGTAATCAGGCATGGTCGGCCAGAGCGTTGTCGCAAGCTTCCAGAATCGACGGGCTTTGGTGCTGTCGCGGGCGTCCTTGCTCGGTTCGGCAACTTGCCGCTCGAGCAGATAGCGGCCACCCGATCCAGCAAGCTCGGGGGCATCGAGGGCCCAGGCAACATTGGCCGCGGCCTGTGGAACGCTCGTCGTAAAGCTCAGTCGCGGCAGGATGCGGCGGAGCAGGAAGCGTTGCCAGCCCTTCGTGTACGCAGCAGCCGTCGTCGGTACGAAGCCGGGGCAAATGGCATCAGCGGTCAGCGTCGCCGGCAGTCGTCGGTTTAGTTCGTTGCTGACCCAGATCGCGGCGAGTTTGGAGTTCTTGTACGCGCGGTCCGGGCTGTATCCGTGCGCGAGGTTCGGGTCATCGAAGGCAAAGTCAACGGCGCCGCCGCGAGAACCCGGTTGATGTAACCGCGAGGTCAGGGTCAGGACTCGGGCGCTCGGTGCAGCGGCCAGGGCCGGCTCCAGCGCAGTGGTCAACGCCATGGGTCCGAGGGCATTGGTAGCAAGGGTCACCTCGACGCCCTCCGGCGTCACATGTCGGACGGCGGGTGGGCGCAGAATCCCGGCGTTGTTGATCACAGCGTCGATCGGTTCGCCCCGGTCGACGAGCCGTTGGGTACATGCGTGTATCGAGTCGGGCGAGGCCAGGTCGCAGATCTCCATTTTGATGCGGCGGTTCGGTCGGGCCTCGGTCAGCTGCCGTCGTGCCTCGATGCCGCGCGCAGGATCTCGGGAGGTGAGGATCACCTTGTTCCCGGAGTCGGCGAGTAATTCGACCAAGGCAAGGCCAATTCCGCGGTTGCCGCCCGTGATGACGATCACGCGGTCTTGGGTGCTCGGCAGCTCCGGCGTACTCACGCGCTGCGGCCAGCGGCGGTCGGGTGCGGCAGCTTCCAGTAGTACCAAGATGCTCCCTGATCGGGCGCCAATTCGATGCGGGACAGTCTCTGGCCGAGCAGCCAAACAATGCCGGTAAGCATCAGGCAGGCGAGTAGACACCACAGCAGCGGTGCCTTGATCACCCGATTGCTCAGCATGCTGAGTAGTTTAACAATGACGCCCTGGGATGTCGGCCCCAAGAGCACCTCGTCAGGCTGCTAACCAGACGGCGGCGTGTACTGGCTCACGGTGAAAACGGCGCGCTGCGGATCGCGAATCCGCGCGTCCCTCGTCCACACGCTGTCGTTGCTGGACAGCACAAATGCACCGAGGTGCTCAGCCGTCGTGGCTGACTCGTCGCGATCAGCAACCGTGAATGTCACATGCCAATGCGGTTGCTCCCCGTCGGGCAGTAAGGCCAGCCAACCGATGGCATCGGCAAACCCGGGTGGCACTTCAGCACCGGACTGGCGTTTGTAGATATCCGGATCGGACGTTGCAGCCAGGTGATCGCCATATCCCGGTTGCCGGATCACGGTGGCGAAACCAAGGTCATCGAACTGCCAGCCGAACACGCGAGTATAGAAGGCAACCGATCCTCCAGGGTCCGCGGTGTAGAGATCACTGAAATTCCACGCTCCCGGAACATTGGTCAGCTGCGCGCCGAGCCGGCTCCGGGGTTGCCACAACCGGAAGCCGATGTCCTCGGTGTCGACGCACGAGGCAGTTCGGCCAGCCTCAGCAACGTCCGACGGTGGCTCTGTCACGCGGCCACCGGCCGCCTCGACGCGCGAAACCGCCTCGTCGACATCCTCGACGGCGATGTAGGTATTCCACGTTGCGGCGTGGTTTGGGAAATCGTCCGTGGCCGACAACTGCCCGATGCCGGCGACATCCTGGCCGTCGAGTTGAGCGATGAGGTAGCGAAGCCGAGATCCCGGTGCCGTTGCCTCGACGTAGGTCCAACCAAAGAGGACGGCATAGAACCTTGCGGCTGCCTCGACATCGGCCACCTCGATGTCGATCCAGCAGCTAACGCCCGCTGGGTAAGTCCTTGGCGTGTTCATCAGGGCCTCCTTCGCTCAGCATTACCGTACGGACGTGGGCTGACAGGTTTGTGGGTGACGGCACGATCATTGCTCGTGCGACGGCTTGTCGAGGCGCTCGAGCTCGTCGATCTGAGCCTGTAGGCGTTCCAGCTCAATGCGTTCCGCCTCCAACCGCTCAACTCCCCGCTGCTCGGCCTCTCGCTTTTCCGCCTCCAAACG
>Ga0207706_10007049_pt1 | contig 10390 bp, 9 predicted proteins | sample KBSC53metaG_FD_184318 | JGI IMG/M metagenome (GOLD analysis project Ga0207706, IMG submission 184318) | Corn rhizosphere microbial communities from Kellogg Biological Station, Michigan, USA - KBS C5-3 metaG (SPAdes) (version 2) | ecosystem: Host-associated > Plants > Roots > Rhizosphere > Soil ... | reverse complement strand
CGCCGGTCGATCTGGTCACCCCGAAGTTGCCCGGGCTCCATGCGTATCAACTCTCGTTGAGCGCACCGCAACCACCGAAGCGCTCGTTCGACCCGGTGGCGGCGGCCAGAGGCAAGGCGTTGTTCAACGGGAGAGCGCAATGCTCGACGTGCCACGTGCCACCGTTGTTCACCGAGCCGGGTCAGAACCTGCACCCTGGTAGCGAAATCGGCATCGACAACTTCGAGGCAGATCGCTCGCCAACCCACATGTATCGCACGAGCCCGCTGGCCGGGCTGTGGACGCACCAGGCGGGCGGCTTCTACCACGACGGCCGGTTCCCGACCTTGCTGGCGGTGGTGCAGCACTACAACGCCACGTTCCACCTGGGCCTCACGGCCAGACAGGAGAACGACCTGGTGCAGTACCTGCTGTCGATCTAACGAATGTCAAGACCGGAGTAGCTGGATGAGGTACGTATACCGCGCACTGACCCTGCTCGGCGGACACCGAGCGCAGCGGGTCATGGGTGCCGCGACGCTCGTTGGCCTGGCGGCCACCGTGGCGATCGGACTGTTCGTGGTACCGCCGGACGCGGAACAGGGCGACGTGCAACGTCTGATGTACGTCCATGTGCCGGCCGCGTGGGTGACGTACCTGTCCTTCGGGGCGGTGTTCGTCGCCAGCATCGCCTACCTCCGGACCGGCCGTATCCAATGGGACCGGGTGGCCTGCGCATCGGCCGAGATCGGTGTGCGCTTCTGCGCGCTGACCATCGTGCTCGGCGCGCTGTGGGGCCGCCCGGTCTGGGGCACGTGGTGGACCTGGGATCCGCGGCTGACAACGACTGCCGTCCTGCTGCTGATCTATGTGGGTTACCTGTCCCTGCGACGGGTCGCCGACAACCCGATTCGTCGGGCCCGGTGGGCGGCCGTGGTGGGCGTCGTCGGTTTCATCGATGTACCGATCGTGCACATGTCGGTCGTGTGGTGGCGGTCGCTGCACCAGCAGGCGACCGTCGTGCGGCCCGGGGCACCGACCATCGCCGGCAGCATGCTGGCGACACTTCTCCTCGCGTTCGTGGCGTTCTCGCTCGCGTACGGCTACCTGATGGCCGTACGCATGCGGGTCGGGCGGCTCGAAGACCGCAGCGCGCTTCCGGTCTCCGAGCTGTCCACGCCGCGGGCACGCCGTCCACGTCCGGTCCAGGCCACCGCCGTGAATGGGAGTCCACACCATGCATGACCTCGGATACGTCGTCGCCGGATACGCCGTCACGCTGGTGACGCTCGCCGGGTACCGGTGGCGGCTCGCGCTACGCACGCGCCGCGCACGCCGGTACCTCTCGACGGCCACCGGACGCACGACCGCAGGGCGGCACTGACGATGAGCCAGGACCTTCTCCAACCACCGGACGCCTTCGACCCGCCGGCCCGCCGTTGGCGAAGCTCGCGATTGCGGCTGATGGCCTGCCTTCTCGTGATCGCCGGTGCCCTCGCGTTCATCGCGGTGCGCGGCCTGACCGGAAACTTCGTCTACTACCTCACACCGACCGACATCGTCGCCGATCACAAGGCGAAGGTCGGGGAGCGCGTGCGGCTCGGCGGCTACGTCGTGCCGGGCAGCGTCAGCCGGACCCCGTCGTCATTGACCTTCACCGTCACCGACGAAACCAACTCGATACAGGTGTCGGACACGGGGTCGGTACCGGCGCTCTTCAAGGCCGGACAGGGTGTCGTGCTGGAGGGTGCGCTGGGCAGCGACGGGCTGTTCCACTCCGACACGCTCCTCGTGCAGCACGACGGGCGATACCGTCCGCCGGAACGTGGAAACAAGCCACCGACCCACGCCGATCTCGGCGGAGGGGGCTGACCGTGGGCGGACTCGGTTCGTACGGGCTGGTGCTGGGGCTGGTGCTGGCCGGATACGGCGCGGTCGCCACCGCTGTCGGCGGCCGGACGGAGCGTCCGGCGCTGGTGGAAAGCGCACGGCGGACCGCCTACGCGTTGTTCGCGACGATCCTTGTCGTCAACGGCGCCATGCTGGTCGCGCTGCTGCGCAACGATTTCACGCTGCGATACGTCGCGGGGAACTCCTCGCTCGCGACGCCGGCCTTCTTCCGCGCGCTGGCGCTGTGGGCCGCCGACGACGGGTCACTACTGCTGTGGAACCTCATCCTCGCCGGGTACATCGCTGCGGTCGCGCTGCGGTTCCGCCGTGATCGGCCAGGTACGTTCCCGTACGCGCTCTCGGTGCTGTTCCTGGTCCAGGTGTTCTACCTGATCCTGGTGAACGGCCCGGCGCGGCCGTTCGCCACGCTGGCACACCCACCGGCCGACGGCGTCGGCCCCGCGCCGCTGCTGCAGAACCATCCGCTGATGGCCGTGCATCCACCGTTCCTCTACCTCGGGTTCATCGGTTTCACGGTGCCGTTCGCGTTCGCCATCGCGGCGCTGCTGGCCGGTCACGGCACTGACGAATGGGTGTCGATCATCCGCCGGTGGACGCTTGCCGTGTGGTGCTTCCTCACCGTCGGGCTGCTGTTGGGCGCATTGTGGTCGTACTCGGTGCTCGGCTGGGGCGGCTACTGGGCCTGGGATCCGGTGGAGAACGTCGCGTTGCTGCCGTGGCTGCTGGCGACCGCGTTTCTGCACTCGGTGATGCTGCAGGAACGGCGCGGCATGGCACGGCTGTGGAACGTCGCGCTGGTGATCGGGGCGTTCTCGCTGACGACGTTCGGCACGTTCCTCACGCGCGGCAGCGTGCTGTCGTCTGTGCACGCGTTCGCCCAGACGCCGGTCGGCCCGGCGTACCTCACGTTCCTCGCCGTCGTCATGCTGGTCGGCTTCGGGCTGGTGATGTGGCGGCTGCCGACGCTGCGAACGCCGGCGCGGCTGGACTCGGCGGTCTCGCGCGAGGCGGCGTTCGTGGGCAACAACATGCTGCTGCTCGCGGCGACCGCGATCATCCTGCTCGGCACCGTCTTCCCGCTGATCGTGGAGGCCACGTCCGGTGAGCAGATCACCGTCGGTGGCCCGTACTTCAAGAGCGCGCTCAGCCCGGTGTTCCTGTTCTTGCTGCTGCTCGCGGGGACCGCGCCGCTGTTGCCGTGGCGCGTCACGAACCGCGCCCGCGCGCTGCGGCGGCTGCGCGTACCGGTGATCGCCGCCGCGCTCACCATGGTCGCCACGGCGCTCGCCGGCGTCGACGGGGCCGCGCCGCTCGCCGGCGTCGACGGGGCCACGGCCGTCGCCGGCTTCGGCCTGGCCACGCTCGTGCTGGTGGCCAACGGCCAGGAGGTCGTGACCGGGTCGGCGATCGGCCGGCGCGGCGGGCGCGGGGGGATCCTGCGCGCCATGGTCCGGGGCCGACGGCGCTACGCGGGGCTGGTCGTCCATGTCGGCCTGGCGTTGGCTGCCGCCGGCATCACCGCGTCGTCGACACTGGGCCAGCAGACCGAGGTCACCTTGAAGACCGGACAGAGCGCGGTGTTCGGCGGTTACATCCTGCGGTACGAGGGCCTGCGCACCGACCAACAGGCGCAACGCGTCGTGCTGACCGCACCGCTGACGGTGAAGAAGGTCGGTGGCGGAGGAGCCGGCACGCTCGACCCGCGGATGAACCTGTACCCGGCCGCGTCCGAGCCGATCGGTTCGCCGTCGATCCAGCGCGGTGTCGTCTGGGACCTGTACGCCTCCGTGATCTCGCTGCAGGAAGAAGGTGACTCGGCGACGTTCCGGTTCTACCGGAACCCGGGCGTGAACTGGTTGTGGCTCGGCGGGTTCGTGATGGCACTCGGCGGTGTCGCGGCCGTATGGCCCGCACAGCACGGGCGTGACCGACACGAGGCACCGGTGAGCCCGGCGCCCGCGCGTACCGCCGACAAGGTCGGAGCCGTCTGATGTCCCCTGTCACGCGCCGTCGCGCGCTACTGCTCGGCGTCGTCGCCGTCGTGGTGTCCGCCGCCGCGGTGGTGCTGTCCGTCGGGCTGCGCAGGGACCCGTCCGCGGTCCCGTCGCCGTTGATCGGGCGCACCGCACCGGATTTCACGCTCAACCAGCTCGACGGCAAGCCCTTCACCTTGTCCACGTTGCGCGGTCAGATCGTCGTGGTGAACTTCTGGGCGTCGTGGTGTACCGAGTGCCACACCGAACAGTCGACTCTGAACCAGACGTGGCAGCGGTTCCAGGACTCGGGTGTGGTGGTCGTCGGCGTGAACTTCGAGGACACCACCGATGACGCCATCGACTACGTCCGCACGGCCAGTGTCTCGTACCCGGTGGTCGAGGACAGCGACTCGCGGACCGCGTTGGCGTACGGCCTGCGCGGCGTCCCGGAGACTTTCGTCATCGACCGGACGGGGCGGATCGTCGATCGCATCATCGGCCCGGTGGACGCGACAAGGCTGACCAACCAGATCACCTCGATGCTGCCGGCAGGTGAGCAATGACCGCCACGGCGATCCTGCCGCGCGTGCGCGCACAGCTGTCGCTGATTCTCATCCTGCTCGCCCTGCTGGCCGCCGGGATCACGCTTGCGGTCGTGGCGATGCGCGGTGACGGCGCGAACCAGAGCGAGGCGCAGCAGGTCCAGCAGATCGCGGCGGGGTTGCACTGCCCGGTATGCAAGGACCTGTCCGTGGCCGACTCTCCAGCCCCGCTGGCACAGCAGATGCGCGAGCAGATCGCCCAGAAGCTGCGCGCCGGCGAGACGCCGGACCAGATACGCGCGCAGTTCGTGGCAGCGTACGGCGACTCGGTCCTGATGTCGCCGCCCAAGCGGGGGCTGTCCGCCGCCGTGTATGTGTTGCCGACGATCGTGATCGCAGCCGGTCTGGCCGTCGCGACGATGCTGGTACGGCGCTGGGTGCGCCGCCCGGAGCTGGAATCGGACGAGGACGACGCGGCGCCGATGGCCGCATCGGACCGCCGCGCCGTGCTCAAGGCGGTCGAGCGGCTCCGGGAGGAGGAAGCGGCATGACAGCGATACTCCTGATCGGCGTGCTGACGTTCACGGCCGGATTCGTCATCCTGCGCCCCTTCGCCGACGCGCACCGCCGATCGCAGGCGCGGGCACCGGCGTCCCACGAGGTGCGCCGCCGCGAGCTGCTGCGCCAGCTGCGCGACCTCGACGACGATCTCGCCGCCGGCAAGCTGACCTCGGCCGATCACGACCGGCTTGCCGGTCCGGTCCAACGGCAGGCCGCGGCCATCCTGCGGCGCGCCGGGCGTCGCGGCGTGGCGGCCGGAACCCGACGTGCCGGCGCGGTGGCGGTGAAGGAGCGCCCAGCGACGACCGGGGACGCCCGCCGGGTACCCAAGCGGTGGCGGCGGCGGACCGTGACCATCCTCGCGTTGGGCGGTGGTGTCGCCGGTGTCACGCTCCTCATGCTCGGCGCTGTGACGCCGCGGACCGCCGGGCAGTCCGTCTCGGGCGACCAGGTCGCTGGCGCGGCTGCACCGCCGGGCGTGGCGGCACCGCCGGGCGCGGCCACGAGCGATGGCGCGGCCATCTCGGGGCAGCAGGCGACCCCGGAGCAGCTCGCCGCCATCGACGCGGCGGCGCAGCGCGTCAAGGACAACCCCAAGGACGTCGACGCGCACCTCGCGCTGGCCCAGGCTTACGAGGCCGGCGGCGCCAGCCAACTCGCCGCCGTCGAATGGCTGGCCGTGACCACGCTGGACCCGTCCAACGCCGAGGCGAACACGGCCCTCGCACAGCTCGCGTACGCGGTCGGCCAGACCGAACAGGCCAAGACCCTGCTCGACACGGCGCTCGCCGCGCACCCGAAATACCCGGAGGCGCTCTACGCCCGCGGCCTGATCCTGCTCGTGGCGCTGCACCAGCCCAAGGAGGCCGTAAAGGACCTGGAGGCGTACCTGGCGGTCGCCCCCTTCGGCCCCCAGCGCACCCAGGCCGAGACGTTGCTGGCGCTGGCCCGCGGGCAGGACCGCTGATGGGCGGCCTCGCCTGCGTGTCGATCGCGGGCTGCGACGTGTCGCTGGACCTGCTCGAGGCGGTCTCGTACGGGCATGACGAACTGGCGCAACGGCTGCCGGCGCTGCGCGCGACCAGCGCGGCGAGCGGTGTGGTGGTGCTGTCGACGTGCCAGCGCACCGAGGTGTACGCGACGTGGCCCGGCCAGCCGGCCGCGGATGCGCTTGTCGCTGCCGTCGCGCGCGACTGCGGCGTACCCGAGCCGCCGGTGCGCGCGGTCGCCCGTACGCTGCACGGCGACGCCGCGGCGCGGCACCTGTTGCGGGTGACCAGCGGGCTCGAGTCGTTCGCGCTGGGGGAGTCGGAGATCGCCGGTCAGGTGCGCGCGGCCACCGAGGCGAGCCGGGCCGTAGGCGCGTGCGACGTCGTACTCGAACGCCTGATGGACGCCGCGGTCAGCGCGTCGCGCAAGACCAGGCGGCGCACGTCCATCGCCGCAGCCACCCGGTCGGTCGCCACCGTCGCGGTCGACACGATCGTGCGGTCCCGCGGGCGGGCGATCGCCGGCCAGCAACTGCTGGTCGTGGGCGCCGGCCAGGTCGCGGAGGTCGTTGTGGACCGCGCGATTGCGGCCGGAGCGAAGGTCACGGTGTGCAACCGCACCCGCCGGCGTGCTGCCCGCTTCGCGGCCGCTGGCGCGCGCGTCGTCGACCTCGCCGACCTGCCGGCGTGCCTTGCCACGTGCGACATCGCGATCCTCGCGACCGCCGCGCCGCACCCGTTGGTCAACGCCCGGATCCTGCGTGCGGCTCGGCCGGTGGGCGCCGGGCCGCTGATGCTCGCCGACCTGTCGTTACCGCGCAACGTCGACCCGGACGTACGCCCATTGCCGTCCGTCCAGCTGATCGACCTCGCTGACCTCCGCGACGCGACAGCCGTCGAGGCGCAGGATTTCACCACCGACATGGCGGCCACGGAAGAGATCATCGAGGGCGAGCTGAGACGGTACCTGCGCTGGGTGGCCGGCCGATCGGCGGCGGCGGCGCTCCGTCAGGTCCACCGGAGTGCCGAGAGCATCGCCCGGGAGGAGATCGCGCGTGCCACCGGCGGGGCGCCGTCGGAGGTTCGCGATGTTGTCGAGCGTGCGCTGCTGCGCACGGTGCACCGGTTGGCACACGGTCCGACCCGTCGCCTGCTGACGGCGGCCGAGGCCGGGGACACCGACCTGGTGAACCTGCTCGGCGGCTTGTTCGACCCGACGGCCGCGGCCCGGTAGGCGCGAATCGAGGAGGTGGTGGCAATGTCGGCGACGGCCTTGGCGATCGCGTTCGCAGGCGGAACGGTCTCGCTGCTGTCACCGTGTGTGCTTCCGGTCCTCCCGGCCTATCTGTCGATCACTACTGGGCTCGGCATGTCCGCGCAGCGGCAGCCGGGCCCGTACGCGGCATCGGATGTGACGAAGCACGCTGACGTCGACGCGGGATCCCCGGTCGCCGTCGCGGCCCGGCTGCGCGTGGTGCCGCGCGGTGGCCCGGCGACCGCGACGGTTCTTCGTGGCGGCCTCCTGTTCGTCGCGGGCTTCTCGGTCGTGTTCGTCGCGCTCGGGCTATCCGCCACCGCGATCGGTTCGTTGTTGCTGCGCAACCACGTCTCGGTCACGCGGGTGAGTGGCGTGCTGGTCGTCGTGATGGCGCTCGCGCTGCTGGCCAGCACGCTCCGGCTGCCGTGGCTGCCCGGTCGTGAGCTGCGCTTCCACCCGCAGCTGAGCCGGTACGGCGTCTGGGCGGCGCCGGTGGCCGGGGCCACGTTCGCGTTCGGCTGGACGCCGTGCATCGGACCGGTGCTCGGGTCGGTGCTGGCGGTCGCGGCCGACCAGGCACGGCTCGGGCAGGGCGCGGCCCTCCTCGCGATGTACGCGGCGGGCATGGCCCTGCCGTTCCTGGTCATCGGCCTCACGTTTCACCGGTCCCTCGTCGCGGTGCGGTTCCTGCGCCGCCACTCGGTGCTGTTGACCAGGGCATCGGCGAGCGTGCTCGCGGCGTACGGCATCCTCCTGGCGTTCGACCGGCTTACCTGGGTGACCCTGCAACTGCAACACGCCGCGATCGCACTGGGCCTGTCGTGGCTCGCCGGACTCGGTTGAGACTTACCTCGGCGCGTGGCTGCTCCCACCATCACCCGGTGGCGCGTGCAGCGCTCCTCCAAGATCAACACGATCATGAGCGGGTCGGCTCGCGGACAGCGCGAGCAATCGCCAGCTCCTCGTTCGTGGGCGCTAACGTCAGCCGCCCTCGGAAGCCCTTGGAGAGCGCTCTCTTGACCGGGTCGGAGCCGCTTCCTAGAGTTCGACGTAGGTCGATCGACGCTGCTCCGCGCCCCCTCGGACGCAACCGGACGCGGCAACCACAGGATGGCGTCACGGCCGATCGAGAAGGGAGGAGACCATGCGTAATCGACGAAGTATCGCCGCCGCGGTGGGCATCGGCGCGCTGGCCGTCCCGTTCGTACCCGCCGTCGCCGCCGCCGCGCCCACTCAAGGCGTCACGGTCGGCACCGAGCGGGGTGTCTACACCGTCGACGAGGGCGGTGCGGTCGAGATCGGAGTCGTCGTGCGGACCGCAGACGGCCAGCCGTTGGCCGCCCCTCGCTCCGTCCGCTATGCAGTGGGCGACGGCACCGTGACCAATGCCGCCACCGCCGGATCCGACTACCCGGTGACGAGCGCAACGATGTTCTTCCCGGCCGGTACCGCGTCCGGCGCCGTCCAGCGGATCACCGTGCAGGCGCTGGCGGACCGTGCTGCCGAAACCGCCGAGGCCGTGCCGGTCACGCTGGAGGCCGGCGAGGGCGCGACGGTCGCGGCCCCGCACGTCGTGATCAACGCAAACGGCCTGCCCTATCTCAACCCGCACCTGCCGGTCTACTGGCGGGTGCTCGACCTCCTGCGGCGCATGACCCTGGAGGAGAAGATCGGCCAGATGACCCAGGCGGAGCGCGCCGCGGTGGACGCGGACCGGCCCCAGATCGCCCGGTTGCTGCTCGGCTCACTGCTCTCGGGCGGCGGCTCCACGCCGGCCGAGAACACCCCGGCATCCTGGGTGCGGATGGTCAACGACTATCAGTCCTACGCCCTGACGACCCGACTGCAAATCCCCCTCATCTACGGCATCGACTCGGTGCACGGCCACGGAAACGCCTATGGCGCAACGATTTTCCCACACAACATCGGCCTCGGCGCCACCCGTGACCCCGCCCTGGCCGAGCAGGTCGGACACGCCACGGCGGTGGAGACCCGAGCCACCGGCATCCCCTGGGTCTTCGCACCGTGCGTGTGCGTGAGCCGCGACGAGCGCTGGGGCCGCTCCTACGAGAGCTTCAGCGAGGACCCGGCGCTGGTCCGCCGGATGGAGTCGATCATCGATGGGTTCCAGGGGCCGCGGCAGCGCGATCTGGACGACCCGGATCGGGTGCTGGCCACGGCGAAGCACTACGCCGGCGACGGTGACACCGAGTACAACCAGGCTGTCGCCGACGCCAACGCCGGCCTGCCGTGGTGGGAGCAGAAGTACCCGATCGACCAGGGTGTGACGGTCACCAACCGGGCCGACTTCGAACGCATCGACCTCGCGCCGTACCGGACCGCGATCGACGACTACCGGGTCGGCAGTGTCATGCCGTCGTTCTCCAGTGTCGACTGGACCGAGGACGGCGTGGGCAACCCGATCAAGATGCACGCCAACCAGCAGCTGATCACCGATGTGCTCAAGGGCCGGCTCGGCTTCACCGGCCTTGTCGTGTCCGACTGGGAGGGCATCCACCAGATTCCCGACCCGGACGAGCCCACCAACGCCGGGCTGACCGCCTACAAGGTGCGGGTGGGCGTGAACGCCGGCACGGACCTGTTCATGGAGCCCAACACCGCGCCGCAGTTCGAGCAACTGCTGCTCGCGGAGGTCACCGCGGGCCGCGTCGCCATCGCCCGGATCGACGACGCGGTGGCTCGCATCCTGCTGAAGAAGTTCCAGCTCGGCCTGTTCGAGCGGCCATACGCGCCCACCGACCGGATCGGCCTGGTTGGCTCCGCGCCGCACCGGGCGATCGGCCGGCAGGCCGTCGCGCAGTCCCAGGTACTGCTGAAGAACTCCGGCAACGCGCTGCCGCTGCGCCGCGACGCCAGGCTGTACGTGGCCGGGCGCAACGCCGACGACATCGGCAACCAGGCCGGCGGCTGGACCATCCAGTGGCAGGGCGTGTCCGGCGACACCGTCCCGGGCACGACGATCCTCGAGGGCATCCGGGAGGTTGCGCCGGGTGCCCGGGTGACGTTCAGCGCCGACGCGTCCGCACCGGTCGGTGACGCCGACGTCGGTGTGGTCGTGGTCGGCGAGACACCGTATGCCGAGGGCTACGGCGATGTCGGCGGCCCGGAGTGCGGGTGGTGCACCGTGCCACAGCAGGAGGAGAAGTCACTGCG
>Ga0207706_10007048_pt1 | contig 10390 bp, 11 predicted proteins | sample KBSC53metaG_FD_184318 | JGI IMG/M metagenome (GOLD analysis project Ga0207706, IMG submission 184318) | Corn rhizosphere microbial communities from Kellogg Biological Station, Michigan, USA - KBS C5-3 metaG (SPAdes) (version 2) | ecosystem: Host-associated > Plants > Roots > Rhizosphere > Soil ... | reverse complement strand
GATGCGCCAGTCGAGAAGCGCCCACAACTCGATTTCGTCGGTTCAATTCTCTCGGCAGCCGGCCTGGGTCTTCTGGTGTTCGGTGTCTTGCGGACGGGTGAATGGGGCTGGATCCAGCCGAAGCCCGGGGGACCCTCGTGGGCCGGGCTCTCGCCCTCGGTGTGGCTCGTTCTCGCCGGATTGCTCGTCCTCTGGCTGTTCCGCTCCTGGGAGCTGCGGGTGGAAGCGCAGGGCCGAGAGCCGCTCGTCCCTCCGGGCATGCTGCGAAACCGACAGTTCAGCGGCGGCCTCGCGATGTTTTTCTTCCAGTTCCTTGCGCAGGCCGGGCTCTTCTTCGTCGTCCCGCTGTACCTGTCCGTTTGCCTGGGGCTTTCCGCGATCGACACCGGTATCCGGCTTTTGCCACTCTCTGCCACTTTGCTCGTCGCGGCGCTCGGCATACCACGGCTCGCGCCGAACGTCTCGCCTCGCCTCGTCGTTCGTGGCGGCCTCCTCGGGCTGTTCGCCGGGACTGTCGTTCTGCTCGCCGCGCTCGATACAGATGCCGGCCCGGAAATCGTCCTCGTCCCGATGCTCCTCATCGGACTTGGCATCGGCGCGCTCGCCTCGCAGCTCGGCGCGGTGACCGTCTCGGCGGTCCCTGACGATCAGAGCACGGAAGTGGGGGGGATCCAGAACACGGCCACGAACCTCGGAGCGTCGCTGGGCACCGCGATCTCTGGCTCTATTCTGATTGCGGCAGTCACGACGACCTTCCTTGCCAACATCCAGGAGAGCCCCGCGATCCCGCAGCAGGTGAAGTCTCAGGCCTCGGTCGAGCTCGCCGGAGGCGTCCCGTTCGTCTCCGATGCCGACCTGAAGGCGGCGCTCGACAAGTCGGGCGCGAGCTCCGAGGAGAGCCAAACGGCGCTCGACGCATACGCTGACGCGCGCATCGACGGGCTGCACAGCGCCCTGGTGATCCTTGCCCTCCTCACGTTGAGCGCGCTCTTCCTCACACCGAGGATTCCGAGGTCGCAGCCCGGTGCGGCGGCGGTCACGTAGCGATGTGCCCCCGGCTCGCCTACTCGGGGCCGCCCATCCGATGGAAGAGCATGGATGCGCTCAAGGCTCTCTATCCGGACAGCCTGGAGCTTTTGGGGCTCTCCGACGAGACGCGCGAGATCGTCTCAGAACCCCCTCGGGGACCTTCAAGGCGCGTGGAACGAGGTGCCCGAGTCGGACGTAGGCATCGTGCAGCCGAGGGCCGACGAGCTCAGGCCGTTCCGCCCGCAGCACTGAGGCGATTCGCCCATGCAGCCCTCGTCTGCCCGCGCGAGGGCTAGAATCCATCCCATGTCCGAGCTGGCGACCATGCGCGTCAAGAGCGGCCTCGCGGAGATGCTGAAGGGCGGCGTCATCATGGACGTCACCACCGCCGAGGAGGCCCGGATCGCGGAGGAGGCCGGCGCGGTCGCCGTCATGGCGCTCGAGCGCGTCCCTGCGGACATCCGCAAGGAGGGCGGCGTCGCGCGGATGGCCGACCCGTCGAAGATAAAGGAGATCCAGGAGGGCGTGACGATTCCGGTCATGGCCAAGGCGCGGATCGGCCACTTCGTCGAGGCCCAGATCCTCGAGGCGCTCGAAGTCGACTACGTCGACGAGAGCGAAGTCCTGACGCCGGCCGACGAGCAGAACCACATCGACAAGTGGAAGTTCAGCGTCCCGTTCGTCTGTGGCTGCCGGAACCTCGGCGAGGCGCTGCGGCGCATCAACGAAGGCGCGGCGATGATCCGGACGAAGGGCGAGGCCGGCACGGGCGACATCGTCAACGCCGTGCGCCACATGCGAGCCGTGATGGGCGACATCCGCCGCCTCCAGTGCACGCCCGAAGAGGAGCTCTTCACCATCGCGAAGGACATTCAGGCGCCGTTCGTCCTCGTGAAGGACGTGGCAGAGCGGGGGCGCCTTCCGGTCGTCATGTTCACTGCGGGCGGCATCGCGACTCCCGCGGATGCGGCTCTCTGCATGCAGCTCGGTGCCGACGGCGTCTTCGTCGGGAGCGGGATCTTCAAGAGCTCATCGCCGTCGGCCCGGGCGAAGGCGATCGTCGAGGCGACGACCCACTTCCGGGATCCCGAGGTGCTCGCCCGCGTTTCCGCCGGGCTTGGCGAGCCGATGCGGGGTCTCTCCACCGCCGCGCTCGCCCCCGAAGAGCTGCTCGAAGCGCGCGGCTGGTAGACCGGCTCCACACAGCGCTCGCCGACGCCGAGCGCGAGCCCTTCTGGCTCGCCGCGGTCGACCGGCCGCCGGCCCGCGAGCCGCTGGAAGAGGAGATCGACTGTGACCTCGCTGTCGTCGGCGGCGGGCTCACCGGGCTCTGGGCTGCGGTCGAAGCGTTGCGGGCGAACCCTGGGCGCTCCGTCGTCCTTCTCGAAGGTGAGCGGATCGCGTTCGGTGCGAGCGGGCGAAACGGCGGCTTCTGCGACTCGTCGCTCACCCACGGGCTCGCGAATGGGCTCTCACGCTTTCCTGAGGAGATGGAGCGCCTCGAGGAGCTCGGGCGCGACAACCTCGCCGGGATCGTCACCGCGATCGACGAGCTCGGGATCGACGCGCGCTACGAGCCCGTCGGCGTCCTCGACGTCGCGACCCGCGAGCACGAGGTGGCCGACCTCGAGGAGCACGTGGAGGAGCTGCGGCGCTTCGGGCACGAGGTGGAGTGGCTCGACGGCGAGGCCGTCCGAGCGGAAATCGACTCGCCCACGTACCTCGGCGGTGTCTGGCAGAAAACAGGCGTGGGCGTGCTCGATCCGGCCCGGCTGGCGTGGGGGCTCGCTGCCGCGGCGGAGTCGCTCGGAGCCCGGATCTACGAGGCAACCCCGGCCCTCGGCATCGAAGCGGACGGCGCCGGCGTTTCCCTGCGAACTCTCGGCGGGCGCATCCGCGCGCGACGTGCGGTGCTCGCGACCTCCGCGTTCCCGCCGATCGTCCGCTCGATCCGCCGCTACGTCGTCCCGGTTTACGACTACGTGCTCGTGACGGAGCCGCTATCTGCGGAGCAGCGGGCCGCTGTCGGTTGGAAGAACCGCCAGGGTGCGGCCGACTCGGGCAACCAGTTCCACTACTACCGGCTGACGAGCGACGACCGCATCCTCTGGGGCGGCTACGACGCCGTCTACAACTTCCGCAACGGCCTGGGGCCACACCTCGACCAGCGGCCGGAGACCTTCGAGATTCTGGCCCAGAACTTCTTCGCCACTTTCCCGCAGCTGGACGGAATCAGCTTCACGCACCGGTGGGGCGGTGCTATCGACACGTGCAGCCGTTTCTGCATGACCTTCGGGAAGGCGCTCGGCGGGAAGACGGTGTACATCGTCGGGTTCACCGGCCTAGGCGTCGGCGCGAGCCGCTTCGGCGCACGCGCGGCCCTCGACCTCGCGGACGGAGTCGAGTCCGAGCTGACCCGGCTTCGGCTCGTGCGGACGAAGCCTCTGCCGTTCCCGCCCGAGCCGATCCGCTGGGCCGGCATCACGCTGACCCGGAAGGAGCTCGCCCGTGCCGACCGGACGGGCAGACGAGGCCTTTGGCTACGGGCGCTCGACCGCATGGGCCTCGGCTTCGACAGCTAGTCCGCGTCGTCCGCCGCGCGGACCATTCTCAGGGCCCGACCTGATCTCGAACGGCGGCGACTGGACGGCCATCCTCAGCATCCTGATCGGCCTCGTCTTCCTCGCCGCTGCGGTGGGCATCGATCTGGGGGAGTCGAGCTACTACGGGCTCTGGCTCCACGTGGCGGCCGGCCTCGTCATCGGAGGCGGGCTGCTGTGGTTCCTCCACGACGGGGACGTCGACTTCATCCTGGTCGCGGTCATCGCGCTCGCGTATATGGCGATCGGGGACGGACTCGCGCGCTCGAGCTGGATCGTGCTCGGCGCGTGGGGGCTCCTGCAGACGGCCGAGCATTTCGCCGCCAAGTGGTCTTCGGTCGGAGACTTCCTCTTCTTCTTCCTGCCGTTCCCCTTTTCCCGTTCCAGCAGCCGTCGTTCGAGGAGGAAGCCACTACGGGACACGAATGGGCCGGCCCTCTCGTGTTCGTGGCGGCCGGGCTCCTCTTCATGACGGTCGCGCTCTTCCTCGCTCGGCGTCGGCGGGACAATGTTCCGGCCGCGGGTCTCCTCTAGCGCGACTCTAGAATTCAGGTCGTGAGGATCGGTGTTCTCGCCCTCCAGGGGAACTTCCGCGAGCACATTGCGACGCTCGCGGGTCTCGGCGTGGAGGCGGTCGAGGTGCGCAAGCCCGAGCATCTCGAGGGGCTCGACGGTCTCGTCGTGCCGGGCGGCGAGTCGACCGCGATCGGCCGGCTGATCGGCCTCTATTCCTTCGAGGAGCCCCTGCGGAGGTTCCCGGGCGCCATGTTCGGCACCTGCGCCGGGATGATCCTCATGGGACGCGACGGTCTCCTCGGCCAGGTGGACATCGGCGTCGACCGCAACGCCTACGGCCGCCAGGTGGCGAGCTTCGAGGCGGATTTTCCCCTCAAGGGCGAGGAGAGGCCGCTGCGCGGCGTCTTCATCCGGGCGCCGCGCGTCACCGAGGTCGGCGAAGGCGTGGAGGTCCTGGCGGAGCTCGACGGCGATCCGGTCCTGCTCCGGCAGGGTAGGTTCCTGGTCGCGTCGTTCCATCCGGAGCTGACGGACGACACCCGGGTGCACGAACGGTTTCTCGACCTCGTCAGGGAGGAGGCGCATGTCGGGGCATAGCAAGTGGTCGAGCATCAAGCACAAGAAGGGCGCGGCCGACGCGAAGCGCGGCAAGCTCTTCTCCAAGCTCTCGCGCGCAATCATCGTCGCCGCGCGGGAGGGCGGGCCCGACCCCGACGGGAACGCGACGCTTGCGACCGCGATCCAGAAGGCGCGTGACAACTCCATGCCGAAGGACAACATCGAGCGCGCGATCGCACGCGGCGCCGGCACGTCCACCGACGGCGAGGCGTACGAGCACATCACCTACGAGGGCTACGGGCCGAGCGGGGTTGCGCTCTTCGTCGAGGCGTTGACAGACAACCGCAACCGCACGGCGTCGGACGTGCGCCACATCTTCACGAAGAACGACGGCTCCCTGGGCGAGTCGGGGTCGGTCGCGTGGCTCTTCGAGCGCAAGGGCGTGATCCTCGTCCCCGACTCGGCCGATGAGGACGAGCTCACGCTCGCTGCCGCCGAGGGCGGGGCGGAGGACGTCCTCCGCGAGGGATCGAGCTTCGAGGTGATCTCGGCTCCGGACGACCTCCAGGCGGTGCGGGAAGCGCTCGAGGCGGCGGAAATCTCGTACGAGTCCGCCGATTTGACGATGCTGCCCAAGACGACCGTTCCCATCGAGGACGAAAGCGCGGCGAAGAAGCTCCTGCGGCTCATGGACGCGCTCGAGGAGAACGACGACGTCCAGGACGTCTACGCGAACTTCGACATCCCCGAGCGGGTGCTGGAGACCGTCGCGACGTAGACAACTGGCAAGGGGGATTTCCTAATCCTTCCTGCGGCTTCGTGCCGATACGTCTGCCGTGCGCGTCGAAGTGAGTGATCCAACCCTGCTCGAAGACCTGCGGGGCTTTCTCCTCAAGAACGGCTGTCCGTCCGAGTCCAGGTCGGAAGACGTCTTCGAGGTGCGAGTCCTCTGGTCCGAGGGCGAACGTTCCGACTCTGCGGACAGACTGAAGATCTTCGGGCACCTGCGGGAATGGTGCTCCGAGCATCCAGGCGTCAAGGCGAACATCCTGGCGTGAGGGTGCGCATGGGAGGAACGTCCGCTCCCGTGCGTAACCTCGATGCGTGAAGGTCCTCGGAATCGACCCGGGTACTGCAGCGTGCGGATACGGAATCGTCCACGGAAGCGGCGGCCGCCTCAAGGCGGTCGAGTTCGGCTGGTGGCAGACGCCTGCGCGGGAACGTCCCGAGCTGCGCCTGAAGCAGATCCACGACGCGATCGCGGAGCTCATCGAGCGGCACGAGCCGGAGGCAGTCGTGCTCGAGGAGTCTTTCGTCGGCGCCGACGCCCGCACCGCGCTCTCCGTCGGGCAGGCTCGCGGCGCCGCGCTCGTCGCCTGCGCGTCCGCAGGCGTGTTCTGCACTGAGTATCCGCCGTCGAGCGTGAAGCATGCGGTCTGCGGCTACGGCCGCGCCGAGAAGGCCCAGGTGCAGCGGATGGTGAAGGCGATCCTCGGCTTGGCCGAGACCCCGAAGCCCCACCATGCCGCCGACGCCCTCGCGGTCGCGATCTGCCATGCGCTCGCGCCGCCACTGGCCGCCCTCGCCGGGAGCGCGCGATGATCTCGCGCCTGCGCGGCAAGGCCGTTGCGTGGGATGCGGACGGCCTCGTCCTCGACGTGAACGGCGTCGGGTACCGGCTCTTCGCAACGCCGGCCGCGGTGAAGAAGGCGGACGGCGCGGACGAGGTGGTCCTCGAGACCCATCTGCACGTACGTGAGGACGCCATGCAGCTTTTCGGCTTCGCCGATGCCGACGAGCGCGAGCTTTTCGAGCAGCTGCTCTCCGTCAGCGGAGTCGGGCCCAAGGTCGCGCTCGCGATCGTGTCGGGCTATTCGCCGGGCGAGCTGCGTCGCGCGATCGTCCGTGAGGACGACGCGCTCTTCCAGTCCATTCCGGGCATCGGCAAGAAGACGGCGCAGCGGGTCGTGCTCGAGCTGAAGGAGAAGATCGCACCGCTCGCGGCGGTCGAGGCGCCGCATCTCGGGGCCGGCGACGGGCACATCGTCGCGCGCGACGCGCTCGTCGAGCTCGGGTACTCCGCGGCGGAGGCCGAGCAGCGGCTGGCAGCAGTCGACCCCGATCTCCCGCCGGCCGAAAGGGTGCGCGAGGCCCTGCGAGCGGCATGAGCGAGGAGCGCGTCACCGCCGCCGTCCTCGCTCCCGAGGACGAGGATTTCGACGGCTCACTCCGCCCGCGCAGCCTCGACGAGTTCGTCGGCCAGGAGCGCATCAAGGAGCAGCTCGGAATCGTCCTCGAGGCGGCGAAGGGGAGGGGAGAAGCGCTCGACCACGTTCTCCTCGTCGGGCCGCCGGGCCTGGGCAAGACGAGCCTCGCCTACATCGTGCGGGAGGAGCTCGGCGTCGGCATCCGCTCCGTGGCCGGGCCGGCTCTCGAGCGCAAGGGCGACATGGCGGCGATCCTGACCTCGCTCGAGGAGCGCGACGTCCTGTTCGTGGACGAGATCCACCGGCTGAACCGGGCGGTGGAGGAGATCCTCTACCCGGCCCTCGAGGACTACCGGCTCGACATCATCGTCGGCCAGGGCCCCGCCGCGCGCACGCTCACCCTCGACCTCCCGCCCTTCACGCTCGTGGGGGCCACAACGCGTACCGGGTTGCTCACGACTCCGCTCCGCGACCGCTTCGGTATGACGTACCGGCTCGACTACTACGGCGCCGAGGATCTCGCCCGCATCGTCCGCCGTTCGGCGCGGATACTCGGTGTGGAGATCGAGGACGAGGCGGCGCAGGAGATCTCACGTCGCGCCCGCGGCACGCCGCGCGTGGCGAACCGGATCCTCCGTCGCGTCCGCGATGTCGCGCAGGTCCGCCACGACGGCGCCGTCACGCTCGCCATCGCGCAGGAGGCGCTCGCGCTCCTCGAGGTGGACGGCGAGGGGCTCGAACGGATCGACCGCGAGCTTCTGCGGACGATCGTCGAGAAGTTCGACGGCGGCCCTGTCGGGCTCTCGACGCTCGCGGTCTCGCTCGGCGAGGAGACGGACACGATCGAGGATGTCTACGAGCCCTACCTCCTCCAGCTCGGGCTCATCCAGCGCACGCCGCGCGGTCGCGTGGTCACCAAGCTGGGCCGGGCGCACGTAGGCGCAGCCGCGAAGGCCGAGTCGAGCCTCTTCTAGCGCCTGTACTGCAGGTCGTGCCAGGAGGGAACCGGCGCGAGCTCGAGCAGGGCGCGGCCACCTCTCGGGTCCCGGTAGCCGAACTCCGAGCTTCGTTCGTCCCAGGCCACCTCGAGCAGGTTCTCCTTCACGCGGTGGTCGAGCCAGGCGCCGCGAAAGATCAACTTTCTGAGCCAATAGACGAGCGATTCGTCGCCCATGACGGCGAGGCGCTCCCAGTTGCGGACGAGATAGTCGCCGAGCTCCGAGCGCGGATCTGCGATCTGGCCGTGCGCGGTGAGCTCGACGAGGTCCGCCGTTTCATCCTCCTCGAGCTCTCCCGCCTCGACGAGGCCGAGCTTCACCGCCGCAGCGTTCACGCGCTGCTCGAAGTCGATCTGGTTGAAGCTGAACCGGTAGCCGAGGAACTCGACGACGAAGTCCTCGCCGGAGAGATAGTTCGTCTCGGACACGGGGCTTGAGAATACCGTCCGACCGGCGCTCTACGGTCTTTTGCATGTACGAGGGCACGTGGAGGATGACTCCGTGCCCCCGCCCCGAGGTCGCGGCGCTGGCAAGCGCCCTCGGCCTCTCCGAGACGACGGCAAGCGTGCTCGTCAGGCGGGGGTATTCCGACCCTGCGAAGGCGCAGGCATTTCTCGCCGCCGAGATTCCCGAGCACGACCCGTTCCTCCTCGGCGACATGGAGGCCGCGTGCACCGCCATCCGGGCGGCTATCGATGCCGGAAGACCCATCTGCGTTCACGGCGACTACGACGTCGACGGCATCTGCGCGACTGCCCTGGCCGTCACCGTGCTGCGTGAGCTCGGCGCCAAGGTGTCCTGGCACCTTCCGAGTCGCTTCGAGGAGGGCTACGGCTTGTCAGGCGAGACCCTGACGCGCCTCGCCGGAGAGGAAACAGGCCTGGTTCTCACGGTCGATTGTGGGATCACGGCGGTGGAGGAGGTCGCCCACGCAAAGGAGCTAGGACTGGATGTCGTCGTCACTGACCACCACAGGCCTGGCGAGACCCTTCCCGACTGTCCTGTGGTCGCCACCCGCCCATCGGAGTATCCGTTTCCCGAGCTCTGCGGCACGGGCGTCGTCTACAAGCTCGCCCAGGCGCTCGGAGCCGCGGACCTCGACCGCCGGCTCGACCTCGTCGGGCTCGCCACGGTGGCCGATGTCGTTCCGCTCCTCGACGAGAACCGCGGGCTGGTCGCGGCAGGCCTGAAGCGGCTGGCGATCACGTCGAACCCGGGTCTCCGTGCCCTCATGAAAGCGGCGCGTGTGGATCCCGCCACCGTCGATGCGGGCGCGATCGGCTTCCGCCTCGCTCCGCGGATCAACGCTGCCGGCCGGTTGGGTCATCCGGGCACCGCCCTCGAGCTCCTCCTCACGGACGATCCGAAGGAAGCCGACCGTTTGGCCGGAGAGCTCGAGACGCTGAACCGCGACCGCCAGGCCGTCGAGGACCGGATCCTTCGCGAGGCGCTCGCACAAGTGGCGGAATGGCCGGAGGCGAAGCAACGCCGGCGCGGCTACGTCCTTGCCGGCGAGGGCTGGCATCGGGGTGTGATCGGCATCGTCGCGTCGCGGCTGGTCGAGCGCTTCCACCGGCCGGTCGTCCTCATCGCGGGCGGGGAGGGGGAGTGGACGGGTTCCGGGCGTTCGATTCCCGCCTTCGACCTGCACGGGGCGCTCGGCGCCTGCTCTGACCTGCTCGGCCGCTGGGGCGGACACCGCGCAGCCGCGGGCCTCTCCATCCGACCCGAGAACGTCGAGGCGTTCGCGGAGGCGTTCGCCGCCCGCGCGGCCGGGGAGCTGTCCGAGGACGATCTTGCGCCCGTCGTGCACGTGGACGCCGTCGTCCGCGGCACGGAGCTCACGCTCGACCTCTGCGCCGAGCTGGAGCGCCTTGCTCCGTTCGGGCTCGGGAACCCAGGCGTGACTCTTCTCGCTGTCGGCTGTGAGATCTCGGAGCTCGGTTCCGTGGGCGAGGGGAAGCACCTCAAGCTGGCGGTGAAGGCCGATGGAGCCCGCTCGGGGGCGATCGCCTTCGGCCAGGGAAGCCAGCTCGACCGTTACCGGCGCCCGGTGCGCTACGACGTGACGTTCAAGCTCGCCGCGAATCACTGGAACGGGACGGTCTCGCCGCAGCTCCTGGTCAAGCGCATCTTCGACACGCCGGACCGCTTCGACGATCTCCGCCTCGCCCTCGTCGCGGAGTGGAAGGCGGGGCCGGACGCGTGGTCGGAGTTCGGCCGGGCCGTCTTCACAGAGCTCGGTGTCGCCGACGGCGGGCCGTGGCGCTCGCTCGTCGAGTCGGAGACCTTCATCGCCGCCTTGAAGGAGCCGATGCCGCTGGCTGCGTAGAGGGTTCCGGACAGACCCCTAGCTAGAATGGGTTCATGGCGGATACGGTTTTGACGGCTTCCGCCGAGCGGCATCACGAGGCGTTCGAGGAGCTGCTCTCGGAGGTCGAGGAGTACAACCCCGAGGTCGACCGGGACCTGCTCGAGCGGG
>Ga0207706_10007046_pt1 | contig 10392 bp, 14 predicted proteins | sample KBSC53metaG_FD_184318 | JGI IMG/M metagenome (GOLD analysis project Ga0207706, IMG submission 184318) | Corn rhizosphere microbial communities from Kellogg Biological Station, Michigan, USA - KBS C5-3 metaG (SPAdes) (version 2) | ecosystem: Host-associated > Plants > Roots > Rhizosphere > Soil ... | reverse complement strand
CGCACGGCGCGGCGACCTGCCGAAGCCGGCTAGTTCCCCCGTTGTTTGCGTTCGATCACGATGAGCTCATGAGGCTTATCGCCGTTGTTCTCGGGCAGATGCCGCGTTAGGCCGGGTTTGACGGCTTCGCAGCTCACGTCGCCTGGCTTGAAATCGTTGGTCGTCACCTTCCCGTCGTCTGTTGTGTCTTTGCCGTGGAACTCGGTGAGAAAGATCGCGCACATGCCATTCGGGTGCTCATGCATCACTGATTTTTCCCTTGGGCCAAAATTGAGTCGGAGGACTCGAATGGTGGAATCCTCGTAAACGACCTTGTAATGCTTGGAATCCGCTTTGACTGGATCCTGAGCCACCGCTGGAACTGGTGCCAGGAGTATCGCAAACGCGATGGCGTGCAGCCTCATGTTCGAATCTCCCTTTATAGAAGGGTGCCTAGTGTCCGACTTCGCAGCCGCTGCCTGACCCACCGACCGCGCCCTTTGCAATCGTCGACCCTATGCGATGCTGGCGCAGATGTCCCTCGCCATGATCGCGCGGCGCGTTAGCGGCGCGTGGCCGTCCACGAGCCCGCGACCGAGTTCCGGCCCTTCGTCTGTGAGCCGGACATGGTGCTGCCGTTGACGTGGCCACTGAAGGTCCATGCGCCGTCTGGGTCGTTGGGCGCGAGGTTGAACCGAATCGAGCCGTTCTTCTGGACTGCCGCGACGCCGAATCCGGTGACCACGATATCAGGACCCCAACCGCCCGGGATTACGACGGTCGCGTCGCCGGTGAGGGTGCTATCCTGTTGCCCGGTGATGGTGATCGTGCCGGAGCCGGTCGAGACGCCGCTTTTGGGCGGGAACGTCGCGGTTATGTCGTAGCTCCCGAGCATGTCCGGGTACTTGTCGGGGCCACTCGAGTCGCCGCACGCGGCAAGGGCGACAATCGCGGCAAGCATGAGCGCGCGCTGCGCAGCACACTGCGTGACGACCGTTGTGTGTGTGCTCTCCTGTTCGGCGTTGACGAGTCGGCGAGCGGCGATTCGGGGAGCGGTCATGACTGCCTCAGTGGTACGGGAGCCAACACGACCAGCGGGAGCACTCGGCTACGACCGACTGCTTGGTCAGCTACGACTGCGGCACACGACATTCAATAGACGGACGCGTCTCGGGGGATTCGCGGATTGGCCTCCGGAGAGGATCGGCAACCGCGGCGGGAGGTCGCGCGATGAGAGTGCAGTGGTACCGGGTCAAGAAGACCTACGAGAAGCCGCAGGGCGGCTTCCTGGCGATCGGGCCGCGCTATCCCGGCGTGCTCTCCGACGACGGCCTAACGGTGCTGTTCACGCACCCGGGCGACGCACAGTGGACTGAGGTAGTTCCGATCGAGTGTCTCGACGAGGCACCGGAGGCGCCGAAGCCGCGTCGTCGTGGGAAGTAGTTAGGCGAGCCGTGGCGAGCTGGCGCTCGAGCCACGCCTCGATTAACGGGTGGTCGAACCAGAGAAAGAGCATGCAGTCACGATAGGCCAGGGCGTCAGCCAGGCGTCATTCCGGTGCGCTGCTGTTGACGGGCGATCGCGCCCCGCATAACGTCTGGTTCCTCCGACGACGGAGCAACGTCGAACGTGGACGTCGAACGGAGCCGGCATGAGAGTTGGGCTCGTCGCGGCGGGTGTTCCGCTCACGCTATTCCTCGAGATGCGCGCGGTCCACGCGCAGTCCTCGCGCGCGGTGTGCGACTCGCTTCAGGCGACCGCGCTGCAACGGACCGACTCGATCCTGGCCATTCCGCGCGGGCGGTGGCGCCCGGAGCCGAGGGACCTTGAGGAACGGTCGGCGATCGACATGGCGCACGTCGTTTTCCAGGTCCGGATCGACACAACCGGGCGGGCGGACCCTCGGACGCTTCGGGTCAGACGCTCGAGCGACGTCGCATTCGACGGGGTGGTGCGGCAGGCGCTTCGCCAGCTCGAGTTCCCGCCGGAGGAGCCGATGCCTGGCTGTCGGGTGGCCTTCGTGGCGACGGTGCCGCTACGATTTTCTCGGTGAGCGCCTGGTTCGCGGCCGGTACTCCCGGCGGGGAAAACCCTTGGCCCTCCCGTCCGTGTCGCTCCAAGACCGAGAGACCAACAGCTCCCATCAGTCCCCATCCGACGAGTATCGCAATTGAGAAGTCCCATGTGGGGCGACTCTAGCGCCTAACAGCGGCGTTCGCGACGTTGGGAACGAAGGTGCAGATCATGGTGCCGGCTCTACCTCGACAGCCGTGCCGCTCGCAACCAGGAACAGCATCGACTTTCCCTGCCCGCTGAATTCCGAGTAGTCAAGATCGACGGCGATCACGGCGTTGGCGCCAACGCGCACTGCTTCGCGACGGAGCTCGCGGAGGCAGGTTTCACGCGCCTCTCGAAGTGCACGCTGCGTCGTCTCGCTGCGGCCGCCGAACGTGTCGCTCATCCCCGCGAAGAAATCGCGGAATAGGTTCATCCCGTAAACGCATTCGGCGGTCACGATGTCGATCGTCCGGACGATGTTGTGTCCTGCGGGCTCGCTTGCGGTCGTGAGAGCTACCCGGACGGGACTCGCGCAGAAACGAAAGCGGCCCGCCAAGGGCTCGCGCCGCGCAGAGGATCGCCCAGGACGCCCGATATCCGGGGCGACCAAGCGGAAGTACCTCGCGGCCGTGCAGAGCTTCGCGACCTATCTCGTGAAGGTCGGTGTCTTGACGTCCAATCCCGTTCGCGACGTCCAGGCGCCACCGCCAAGCAAGCCCAGGGTCGTCGAGATCCCACTCGCCGATGTACTCCGGATCGTCGAGAACGCGCCGAGCCCCTACCCTGCACTATTCGCGCTGCTGTATGGCGCCGGCGTAGAAGTCTCGGCCGCTCTCGCGTGTGTCGAGTCTGACGTGGATGTCCAGCGTCGCGAGGTGCGAGCGCGCGGAACAAAGAACCACAACCGAGACCGTATCGTCCGCGTGGCGCAATGGGCCTGGCCGTTTGTGGAGAAGCATCTCGAGACCCTGACGCCCGGCGAACGGCTGTTCCGTGGGATCGATCGCTGGCAGGCTGGCGACGCGCATCGCGCGCGCCTAACGGTGCTCAGTCTCCCGCATCACCGCGTCCACGACTCGCGCCACTTCTACGCGATCCGCGCGATCAGAGCCGGAACCCCGTGGTGGCCAAGGTCTACGGCCGGTTCGCCCCGCGATCCGACGAGCGCGACCGGTGAGAGAAGATCGCGGCGGCACAGGACCAGAATTCGACCGAGATGGGTGCACCGGTGGGTGCACCGTCCGGGGTGCCTAACAATGAGAAAGCGCGCAAGCCGTTGGGTCCGCACGCTTTGGAGAATAGCAGGGGAGGGACTCGAACCCTCGACCCCGGCATTATGAGTGCCGTGCTCTAACCACCTGAGCTACCCTGCCCTGTGGGCCATGGATTATAACGCCTTGCCCACCTTGATCATAGTCGCCGGGAGGTCAGTCTGACCGCCGCGCCCGCGGCCGCTGATTGGAGTTCATTGACGTAACGTCGGCCCCGCTCGTCATCACCCCGTATCCCCGTTTGGAGCCCGTTCATGACGACGCCCGCCCGGCCGACGCCCAAGGTCAACGTCGCCGCGCTCGTCACCGAAATCGTCGAAGAGGCTCGGAGGAACGCCGAAGAACCGGCGCCTTCCAAATCTCGCGTCATCCCCAGCTACGTCGCCGCAGGCCTCGTGTTCGCGCTCTGCGCGTGGGCCTGGGTCGCGCCGCCGGCGTGGCTCGTGCCGCAGCCGGTCGCCGCCCCCTCGCGCGACTACCGCGAGGCCAGCACACGCGTCGCGCTCGCCCTCCACGCCCAACGCGTCGAGGCCTTCCGCGCATCGCACGGCTACCTCCCGCGCTCCAAACAGGAAGTCGGAATCGCCAGCGACCAGATCGTGTACCAGGCCAACGACAGTCTCACCTTCCAGCTCAGCGCGATCGTCGACGGCGAGACCGTCACCTACAAGTCGACACAGCAACGCGATCGGTACCTCGCCGAGGCGATGACCGCCCTGACGAGGGCCCGCCGATGATGCCGCGCCTAACGAACCCGTCGCGCCCCGTCCACGCGGCCCTCCGGTCGCGCCACGGCTTCTCGCTCATCGAGCTCATGACGGTCGTCTCCGTCCTTGGCCTGCTCGTCGCGATCGCCGTACCGCGCTACCGCGACACGAAGCGTCGCGCGTTCGCCGCAAAGATCGCGGCCGACTTCAGCACGGTGCGCGTGGCCGCCTACAACTACTACGCGGACAACAACACCTACCCGCCCGATGGGAGCCCCGGCGTCACGCCCGCAGCGCTGGTGCCCTACCTGCCGCAGAATTTCAGGTTCACCAACGGCAACTATACGCTCGACTACGACGTGTGGCCGTCGCCGTCCAATCCCAAGCAGCTCGTGGTCGCCGTCACAGTCACGTCGAGCGACCAGCAGCTCGTGAATATGATCGCGCGGAACAGTCCGTCCGGCGGCACGGGCATCAACGTCGGCAATGGGTACACCTACATTTTCGCCGGCCTGTAGCGCGACGTTCGAACATTGCACGAAACGACAGAGGCCGCCCATTTCGGCGGCCTCTGTCGTTTGCGATAGCGGGGGCGGGATTTGAACCCGCGACCTTCGGGTTATGAGCCCGACGAGCTACCAGGCTGCTCCACCCCGCGTCAGTGAGGCGAAATGTAGGCCTGACCACCGCTAAGTCAAGCCGGGCAGTTCACCGCGCACGCGTCGTGTCTGGGCGCGTCGTGTCTGGCGGAGTCGCAAAGCGATACAGCAGTTCCTTGTCGCCGCGCACCATCCCGAACTCCTCGCGCGCGATGCGCTCCTGCACCACCGGATCCGTGAGAATCGCCTTCTTCACGCGAGCGAGCGAGTCCACGTCGCGCGTCAGCGTATCGATCTGCGCGCGCAGCCGGGTCGCCCTCGCGCGCTGCGACAGCAAGTCGCTGGTTCCCCACTCGCCGCCCTGCACCGCGAACACCAGGGCGGCGATCATGACCGCCCAGAACAGAATGCGGCGAAGCATGGCTCGTGAACTCGAGGCTCAGAGCCCGTAAATCGCGCCGCCAGGGAATTCGGCGGCATCCCCCAGCTGCTCCTCGATGCGAAGCAGCTGGTTGTACTTCGCGACTCGATCCGTGCGCGACGCGCTTCCCGTCTTGATCTGCCCCGCCCCGGTCGCGACGGCCAGATCGGCGATGAACGTGTCCTCGGTCTCGCCGCTGCGATGCGAGATCACCGACAGGTACCCCGCGCCGCGCGCCATGTCGATCGCCTCGAGCGTCTCCGTGAGCGTCCCGATCTGATTCACCTTGATGAGGATCGCGTTGGCCACCCCGTTCTCGATGCCACGCGCGAGGCGCTCGGTGTTCGTGACGAACAGGTCATCGCCGACGAGCTGGACGCGGTCGCCTAACGCCTTGGTGAGCTGCGCCCACCCCTCCCAGTCATCTTCCGCGAGCCCATCCTCGATCGAGACGATGGGATATTCCTCCAGCCACTTCGCGTACAGATCGATCATCCCGGCCGCGTCCCGTGTGCCCGCCCCGCTCTTCTTGAACGTGTAGGTACCACCCGAGTGGAGCTCCGACGCGGCTACATCGAGCGCGAGGGCCACTTCCTTGCCCGGTGCGAACTTCGCGGCCTCGATCGCCTCGATGATGACCTGGAGCGCCTGTTCGTCATCCTTGAGGTCCGGCGCGAAGCCACCTTCGTCGCCCACACCCGTCGCCAGCTTCCGTTTCACGAGCACTTTCTTGAGCGAATGGAACACTTCCGCGCCGACACGCAGCGCTTCGGCAAACGACTCCACACCGACCGGGACCACCATGAACTCCTGGAAGTCCACGGTGTTCGTGGCATGCGCGCCGCCGTTCAGGATGTTCATCATCGGCACCGGAAGCGTCCGCGACAGCGGCCCGCCGAGGTACCGATAGAGCGGGAGCCCTGTCTCCGCGGCGGCCGCCCGCGCGGTCGCCATCGACACCGCGAGGATCGCGTTCGCGCCAAGCTTCTCCTTGTTAGGCGTGCCGTCGAGCTCGATCAACGTGCGGTCGATCTCCACCTGGTCGGTGGCGATCATCCCGGTGATCGCTGGCGCGATCGTCTCTTCAATGTTCTGCACGGCCTTCCGGACGCCCTTGCCCAGGTACCGGCCGGAATCGCCGTCGCGCAGCTCACGCGCTTCGTGCTCGCCCGTGGACGCGCCGCTCGGCACGGCCGCGCGCCCCGTCTGCCCACTCGCGAGCGTGACGTCGGCTTCGACCGTCGGGTTGCCTCGGCTATCGAGAATTTCGCGCGCGGCGATATCAATGATCGTGGACATGCTGGTGCCTGATCGATGGTGAGTAGTTAGGCAGGGGCGAGCGGCAGCTGGAACCGCGATCGGTCACTCAATCGGCCGCCGCACTCTCGCGCTGCAGCGCAGCGCTCGGGTCACTGTCGATTCCATAGAGCTCGTGCATCGCGTCGGCCATCGATTGCCAGGCCGCGTGCGACAGACGATTACGATCTTCGTACGTCAGGCCGTCGGTGTCGATCGGCTCGAGAAAGTGAATGTCCACCACGCCCGAACGTACGCGAAACGAATCGCGACGCATCACCTCGAGCGTGCCATGCACGATGGTCGGGACGATCGGGACGCCCGCCGCCACGGCGAGCACGAACGGGCCCTTCTTGAACTGGCGGAGCGTGTAGTCGCGCCCCCGCGTGCCCTCGGGAAATACCACCACGGACGCGCCGTTGCGGATCCGCTCGGCAGCAACGCGGTAGGACTCGAAGGCCGACTTTCGATTTTCACGCTCGATGGCGATCATCCCCGCCGCGTGCGCCGCGCGGCCAAAGAGCGGAATACGAAACAACTCGGCCTTTCCCACGAACTTGTAACGGGGCAGCACCGCCGCCAGCGTGAGCACGTCGAACCAGCTGATGTGGTTGCTCACGTAGATCCGCGGCGCACCGGTGCGCATGCGCTCCTCGTTATGCAGCCGCAGGCGAATGCCGGCAGCCGAAACGAGACACCGCGCCCACCACCGCGGTGCGTTGTCGTAGATGCTGCCCTCGGCATCCTTCACGCCGACAAGCGCGGCGATGATCACCATCAGCCCGAAGAACGGCGTCATGGTGATCAGTGTGAGAAAGACGAGGACCGTGCGCATCAACGTGAAAAGTGGTCGTGCCCCGCTGGCAGGTCAACGAACCGACCGTGCGCGCGCAGCCTCGCCTGCGGCGTGCTCTCGCGCGGTGCGGTCACCACACCGATCCGCGTGAGCGGCACGCTGAACTCGCGCGCGAACATGTGTTCGTCGACCGGCGCACGCGTCGTCACGACGAGCTCGTACTCCTCCCCGCTCGTCGCTGCGTCGAGTGGCGACGCGCCGCTCATGACGGGAATCGCGTCGAGCTCGATACACACATCCGCGGCGCTTGCCGCCGCGAGGTGGCCCGCGTCGGCGAGCAGTCCGTCGGAGACATCGATCGAGGCCGTCGCTCCGTGCGCCGCCAGCCAGAGCGCCTCCCTGATCCGCGGCGACGGACGTGCGAACCGCGCGCGGTGGTCTCGGTTTGGGAGGGTGCCGGAAACCCACGCGCTGAGCGCACAACCTGGACCGCCAAGCGCACCGGTCACATACACCGCGTCGCCAACGCGTGCGCCGTCGCGGCCAAGCGGACGCGCGGCGTATCCGAGAACGGTCACGGTGAGCGAGAGCTCCGACGCACGCGTGAGGTTGCCGCCGGTGATCGGCGCGTGAAACGACCGCGACGCCTCCCCAATGCCCTCGGCAATTCCGGCAAGCTGCTGACGCCATTGCTCGGGAACACACATGGCAACGAGCATCGCTATCGGCGTGGCAGCCATGGCCGCGAGGTCACTCAGCGCCGCTGCCGCGGCGCGATAGCCGATCTCGTCCGGTTGCAGCCATCCGTCACGAAAATGGACGTTCTCGACCGTCGCGTCGGTGCTCGCCAGCAAACGGGATCCGGCCGGCACATCGAGTATCGCCGCGTCATCGCCGATGCCTCGAGCACTGTCACCCCATCGACGGACCAGGTCGCGAATCACGTCGAACTCGCGGCCGGGGCCGAGCGCGATGCTATCGCTCACGGGAGCTCGGCGAGAATCGGAGGACGGGGACGCGACACAGGTTCACTCCACACGTTTGCAAGTTGGTCGACGACGTCGTCGATCGAGGTGCCGCGAGCGCCGCGCGAACCGGCAAGCTCCCCCGCGCGACCGTGAATCCACGCCGCGCAAGCCGCGGCATCGAGCGGATCATCGATCTGCGCGAGGAGCGTTCCCGCGACGCCAGCGAGCACGTCGCCGCTACCGCCAGTGGCGAGAGCGGGTGTACCGGCGGCCGAGACGAGACTTCGGCCATCGGGCGCGGTGAGAACGGTTGGCACTCCCTTGAGCAGCACGACGCATCCCAGCGTCGATGCCAACTCGCGTCCCACGTCGAACGGCGCGGCGAGTATTTCCTCGACCGACTTTCCGCTCAGCCGTGAGAACTCGACGACATGCGGCGTGACGATTGCCTTGCGACCACCGAGCAGCGAACCGAGAGCGGGCGCGTCGCCCTCGAAGACTGTCAGCGCGTCCGCGTCGAGCAGCACGGGACCGCGCCAAGCCCGCAGAATCCGCTCGACACGCGCACGGGTATCGGATGCGCGACCGAGTCCCGGCCCGATCACGACGGCGTGTGCCCACTCGCCGATCGACTCCTCGAGGTCGGCGTCGGAATCGGGCCACGGCCGCGTGAGGGCTGCGGGCACCGACGCCTGCAACGGTGGGACGCTCGCCGGGTGCACGACGGCGCGCACCATTCCCACGCCGCTCTTGAGGGCCGCTCGCGCGGCGAGAATCGACGCACCAGCCATGCCCTCGGTGCCGCCTACGATCGCAACGCGGCGCCGCGTTCCCTTGTGCGCGTTGACAGCAATCCGTGGCACGCGCGACGCGACCCACGCGCGATCCACGAGCGTTGCCGCGCCATCGTCGAGCGAGGTATGCGCCCCCAGCCCGATGTCGACGACAACGATGCGTCCGCAGCGATCGCGTTTCACCAGCGCGCCACGTTTCAACGTGCCGAAGGTGATCGTGAGATCGGCGGTCACCGTGACGTCGCCTTCGCCTGTGGACGCATCGAGGCCGCTCGGCACGTCGAGCGCGACCACGCGCGCGCCGGCATCGCGCAATTCGCCAATGCGACGAATGGCGTCGGCGATCGCACCACGGGGCGCGCCGGCGGAGCCGGTGCCCAGGATGCCGTCGACCACGACGCGTTCGGCGCCGCTCGGCTCGTGCGCGTCGATCAGCGCACGTGCGGACTGTCGCTCCGCGCGCGCATCGTCGGTTTTCGCCGCGGCCACTTCGACGACACGAACGGTGACTCCGACCGCCGCGAGCGCCGCCGCGACCACCCACGCATCGCCGCCGTTGTTTCCCGGACCGGCGAACACCGCGACTCCCTGCGCAATGGCGTCGCCGAACGTATGCACGATTTCGGCGGCCGCCGCGGCCCCCGCGCGCTGCATGAGCGCTCGCGACGGGATTCCGCCATCGATGGCGGCGCGATCGCGAGCGGCGGACTGCGCCGCGGTGACGACATGCACCGTCATGCGACTGTCGTCAGGCAGAATGACATGGCTGGCGGCGGATGGTGAAACGGCGGCCAGGTGGCCGCCGCGAATCGCCGCAGGCTGCTATTTGTGAGACTGACCCACGGACCTTCCGAAACTGATCTCGCCGTTGTCGATGCGCAAGTTGAATCCACATTCGGGATTGCTGCACACCCACGCCTTGTACGTGATCGGCGCGCCGTCCTTGCCGTAGTCACTGAGTGGCAGGAGGGAGCCTTCGCGACATTTCCGGCAGACCGGAAGCTCAGTCGAATTCACCGACCTGCGGTCCTGCGTCATCGAGGTGCGACGGGACAACGGTGAGGTGATGCACTGCTCTGGACGCGTTACGCCTGACCGGCGCGCCTCCAGGGATAGTCGCGCTCGAACGCCTGGTCGAAGCCGAACACGTCCGCGAAGTCGAGACGTGAATCGGTTGGCTGGCTGATCAGGAGACCCAGGTCCACGAGCGTGAACACCACGTCGCCGATATCAGCGGTCGAGCGCACGCCCCAGTGATCGAGGACGAGCCGCGCCATGACGCCGTAGCGGTCGAGCGCGAGATCCCGACACGCTTCGGCGAGCTCGCGACCCGTGATATGACGCCGCTCAGGGAGCCGCGACTGGGAGAACTCGAGCGCCGAGAGAACGAAGAGGTACGCGTGTTCCTGGAACCGCGGTTCGCGCAGGCGAATCTGGTCCATGATGCCTTCTCGAAACGCCAACTCCGGCAATGCAGCTCCTCGACCAAAAGGGGGTGAGCCG
>Ga0207706_10007045_pt1 | contig 10392 bp, 9 predicted proteins | sample KBSC53metaG_FD_184318 | JGI IMG/M metagenome (GOLD analysis project Ga0207706, IMG submission 184318) | Corn rhizosphere microbial communities from Kellogg Biological Station, Michigan, USA - KBS C5-3 metaG (SPAdes) (version 2) | ecosystem: Host-associated > Plants > Roots > Rhizosphere > Soil ... | reverse complement strand
GGACGCCGACGTCGTCGATCCGGCGGCCGTCACCGAACTGCGCGCGGAACAGGGCGACGCAAAAGGCCTCGCCCCGACCCTGATCGAGCGCGACCAGTGCGACGCGCGCGGCCAGCAGGCTGTTCTGCGGAAAGGGATCGGGGCGACGGAACGGCACATCGAGGTCCGCGCACAGCCGCTCGAGGTCGCGCCACATGTAGCGGCCCTTCTCCGGATAGAGATTGAACGGCGACGTGGTCCAACCCTGTGCTGTGAAGATCGGCCCGAGCAGGAACGGCCGGAAGCGCACGCGCACGTCGGCGCGCGCGGCCAAGGCCCCAATCCGTACCGCCGCCGGATAGGAGTAGGTCGAGGCGAAATCGAACCAGAAATCGAGTGCGGCCGGCATGGGGTGATGCTAGCCGGTCGGGCGGTGATGGGAAGGCGTTGGCATCGTCCCGATTTGCGGGGTCGGGCGGAGGTGATATGCAGAGTGGAGCAAAAGCGATGGCCGATTTCACCCTCCATGACCTCGAAAAGCGCGTGCGTGTGCGCGCGCAGGCGCCTGCCGACGCGTCCTATACGCGCAAGCTCCTCGACCAGGGCGTGGCCGAGTGTGCCAAGAAGCTGGGCGAGGAGGCGATCGAGACCGTGATCGCGGCGGTCGGCAAGAATCGCGGCCGCTTGATCGCGGAGACTGCCGACCTGATCTATCATCTCCTGGTCGTGCTCGCGGCGCGTGGCATCACGCTTGCCGAGGTGGAAGCCGAGCTCGCCGCGCGCACCCGGCAGTCGGGCCTGCAGGAAAAGGCGTCCCGCAAGGCGGGCTCTAGGTCGGCCCCGAGCGCGGGCAAGATCAAGACGCGACTTCGGCAGCCCAAGGCACGTGAGCAGGGGCGGGCGGGCAAGGGCGCGTGAGCAGGGCGATGGATCAGCGCACCGACGACAATGTCTCGCCCTACCGCATCTTCTCGCGGGCCGAATGGGCGGCAAAGCGCCACGACACGCCGATGACGTTGACCTCCGATGAGGTGACGCGGCTGCGGTCGCTGCATGACCGCCTCGACATGACAGAGGTCGAGGAGATCTACCTGCCGCTGTCGCGGCTGCTTTCGTTCTACGTCGCCGCGACCCAGCGGCTGTTCCACGCGCAGCAGAATTTTCTCGGCACTGAAGACGCCAAGATGCCCTACATCATCGGCGTCGCCGGCTCCGTGGCGGTCGGCAAGTCGACCACCGCGCGCGTGCTGCAGGCGTTGCTGGCGCGCTGGCCCAATGTGCCGAAGGTCGATCTCGTTACCACCGACGGCTTCCTCTATCCGAATGCGATCCTTGCGCGCGAAGGTCTGATGGAGCGAAAGGGCTTTCCCGAAAGCTACGACCTGTCCGCGCTGCTGCGCTTCCTGTCCGACATCAAGGCCGGCCGTCGCCCGGCGCGCGCGCCGGTGTATTCCCACCTCATCTACGACGTGATGCCCAATCAGTGGATCGAGGTCGATCGGCCGGACATCCTCATCGTCGAGGGTCTCAACGTGCTGCAGACCGGGGCGCCGCCGAAGGACGGCAAGGCAATCCCCTACGTGTCGGATTTCTTCGATTTCTCGATCTACCTCGATGCCGACGAGGATGTGTTGCGGGCTTGGTATGTCGATCGATTCCTGACGTTGCGTGGGACCGCGTTCCGCGATCCGAAATCATACTTTCACCGGTACGCGACGTTGTCCGATGAGGAGGCGGTCGAGACCGCGGTCACGATCTGGACGCGCATCAATCTGCTCAATCTCAACGAGAACATCCTGCCGACGCGCCAGCGCGCCGATCTCATCCTCAAGAAGGTTGAAAGTCACCTGGTCGAGGAAGTGGCGCTAAGACGGTTGTGACGTAGCGTTTCATTCGTTCCGAAAAAGCTGCAGACTTTTTTGCACGCCACTGTCACGTTCCGCGGGTTGGCACTAGCGTGCGACCGCCGCGCGCAGCGAGTCGATCGAGTACGGCTTGCGCAGCTTGGGAGCATCCGAGAATTCGGGAGGAAACGCGACCTGCTCGCCATATCCGGTCACGAACACGAACGGAACTCCGATCTCGGTCAGGCGCTTCGCGATCTCGAAACTGGTTTCGGTGCCGAGATTGACGTCCAGCAGCGCGAATTCCGGCGGACGATCGGAAATCTCCCGCAGCGCTTGCGCCACGCTGCTCGCGCTCCGCACCGTGCCGACCCCGAACTTGCGCATGATGTCCTCGGCATCGAGCGCGATGATCATATTGTCCTCGACTACGAGCACGTCCTTCGGCATCCGCCCGCCGTCTTCGGGCGATTCCGCAACCGTCTCCGCACCGGAGCGAACCTCGACCGGGGCGGCGTGGACGTAGGCTGCCGGAATCGTGAACACCGCGCGCAGGCCCGCGGGCGCGAATTCGACCTGCGCATCGCCTTTGAGATCGTGGCGGATGGACCGCTCGATCACGGTGCTGCCGAAGCCGCGCCGGGTCGGCGGCTTCACCGGAGGTCCCCCATGCTCGGACCAGTCGATCGTGAGGTGCCCGAGCGCATCGAGCGCGGTCGCGATCTCGACGCGGCCGATGCTGTCGCTCAGCGCGCCGTATTTGGCCGAATTGGTGATCATCTCGTGGATGACCAGTGCGATGGTGGTGAATGCCTGCGGTTCGATCAGCACCTCCGGACCGCTGATGACGACGCGATCCGCCTTGGCGGCGAGGTATGCGCCGGCTTCCGCCTTGATCAGGCCGCGAAACGAGGCAGCACTCCAATTGTCGGCCGTGATCTGATCGTGCGCCATCGCCAGGGCGTGAATGCGGCCGCCGATCACCTTGGTGAAGGCCTCGACATCACTGGCCGAATCCTTGCTTTGCGTGATGACACCGCGGATCAGTCCCAGAATGTTGCGGACGCGATGGTTGAGCTCCGCGATCAGCAGTTCCTGACGTTCCTGCGCCCGCCGGCGTTCGGATTCCGTGAGATCGGACAGGCGCAGGATCACTTCGAGCAGGCTGACGCGCAGCGCTTCGGCGATGCGGCACTCGACTGCAAGCCAATTCGACGACTGCCCGCGCACCGTCTCCCGCCAGAGCTCGAAACTCTTGCGCGGTGTCAGCCGGTCGCCGAGCGGGCCTGACGTGACCGGCTTCGACGGATCGCCGGCCCAGTTCATGGTGTGGGAAATCTCCCGGCGGAAGAAAATCAGGTAATCGCGGGCCGGCCGCGACAGCGGCACCACCATCATGCCGGCGGCGCGCTCGGCAAACGCACGCCCGGCCGGATACTCGGCGCCGATGTCGTGGCGGGCGAACACCTCGCTGATGTTCCTGTCGGCCAGAAAGGCGACCAGCTTGGCGAATTGCGCCTCGTCCGGTGTCAGCCCTTTCAAGGTCGCACGATCATTGATCCAGACGCCGATTCCGTCACAGGCCAGGAGATCGGCGAGGTCGTCGAGATGCGCCACGATGCTTTCGAACTGTGTCGCCTCGTTCGCCATCACTGTGATCAACTGATGGTGCAGCTTCTGCGCACGCGCTTCGGCGGCGCTCTCGTTGTCGCGTTCGCGGGTCTCCATCAGCAGGGAAAACATCTGCCCGAACAGCTCGGCCGCGGTCCGGCGTGCGAACGAGACATGGTGCGGCGCGTAGTGATGGCAGGCGAACAGTCCCCAGAGCTTTCCCTGGCGCAAAATGGACGCCGACATTGAGGCCGCGACGCCCATGTTCTGCAGGTATTCGACGTGGATCGGCGAGACGCTGCGCAGGATGCTCATCGAGAGGTCGAGGGCCTGTCCCTCGCGATCGAGCTGCGGCTCGATCGCGGCGGGCTTCGCATTGACGTCGGGAATGATGCGCAGCCAGTTGCGCTCATAGAGAATCCGCGCTTGGCGCGGGATGTCGGACGCCGGATAGTGCAGTCCGAGATAGGATTCCAGACCCGACCGCGCCGATTCCGCGATCACTTCGCCGGAGCCGTCGTGATCGAACCGGTAGATCATGACGCGGTCGAAGCCGGTCACGGCGCGCATTTCGCGGGCGGCGACCCGGTAGAACGTGCGCAGCTCGCTTGTCTGCTGCAGCCGGGCGATCATGCCGCGGACCATGGCGCCGGCATTGATGGCCGGGTCGTCGACGCAGGGCTCGCCTTCGATCACCACCGTGTCGTGCATGACATGCAGCGCTACGTCGCAGCGCAGCCCACCGCCGGTGAGAACGACGTCGAAGGCGCGCGCGACCGTGTCTCCCATGATCGCGCTTTGCAATTGTCCGCGGATGGTGTGGACGGCGTCGGGGGTAAAGATCTGGTCGAGCGGTCGACCCAGCAGGTCGGCGGCCTCGACGCCGAGCCATTCGACGACGTTGCGCGACGTCCGCGTCACGCACCAGGTCGTGCTGGACACCGCGAGCAGAAAGCCGAACGGCTGCACCGATCCGAGCAGGTGGATCGGCTCCCGATCGCAGTTGGTCAGGTCGACGGTCGTGCCGTTGTCAGTCTGCATCGGCAGTCTCGGCTGCGACCCGACGGGCGTGGAGCCCGGCTTCGGGACGCCCGGCGATGAACAAGGCGAACGCCATTCTTGCGCCGGCGATGGCCTCGTCAGGGCACTCCCTTGCGGGCTGCGAGGATTCCAGATGCGCCAGGAATGATTGCCACAACCGGTGGCCCTCGCCGTGACGCAGGTAACGCGTAGCGGCCCAAACCCGCGTGCTGCCGCCCGCGAGCAGATCGGGGACCAGCAGCCTGGCGCCGAGCCGGGATCCTTCGAGGACATAGAGCGCGCCGAACATGCGGGCCGCTCCAACGAGCGGCGGGGCTGTCGCGGCCGCGACGTCGGTGATGCCGAGATCAGTGAGATCGGCGCGCAGGGCCGCGGCGCGGGTTCGCCGCGTCCAGTCCGGCAGGAGCGAGCCCACCCCCGCCGTGAGCAGAGCCTGCTCCAGCGGAAAGACGGCGGCTGCGGAGGCGAGCAGGAAGGAACGGTACCCGGCTTCCCCGGCATCGAGCATGGGAGCAAACCGGGCGTCCACGACAGCGTGCAGCCCTGCGGTCGAAGCGCGCAGAAGCGAGCGCATCGAGCCCGAGACATCTGCTCCGCCTGGAGAGGGAACCATCATGTGCCCGTGGATTGACATCGCAGTTGGCGGAACGGGAAGTCGGCCTGCACGCGGCACAGCATCGTCGCCGCGCCGTGCGCGGCCCCGTCGCCATCCCATCGGCGGAGAAAATCGAGCTCTTCGCGAACTCGCCTGCACCGACGCAAGGGCGTGCTCGTGGTCGAAAATCGGCGTGGAGCCCCGACGAAGCCGTACTTTCCGTCCGCCTGCGGCGTGGCCATCCGGCGAGACCTCAGGGAGCGAATTCGCCGGTTCCGTCAGGGAACCAAGCACATCGTTCTTGCGGCGTCTGTTCACTTGTGCACATAACGGCGCCGCTGGCGCAATTTCACCGGTTGTGGGGACGCAACGCATGGGTTTTCAAACGGGCGGGACGGGTCGCCTCGCGACCGAAAAGCCGTTCAACAACCTGCTGCGTACCCTGCGCGACCAGGATTATACGCTGATTGTGCCGCACCTGGTCGAGGCCGAGCAGGCGGCCAACGAGCTGCTCTACAATCCCGGCGACGACGTCGACATGGTCTATTTTCCCTGCGCCTCGACGCTGGTGTCGTTTCTGGTCAGCAACGAGGACGGACGCGACGTCGAGACCATCCTGGTCGGGCGCGAAGGCGCGGTCGGCGGCATTGTCAGTCACGGCAAGTTGCCGGCCTACTGTCGCATCGTGGTCAAGTATGGCGGCCCGTTCGTGCGCCTCCCGGTGAGCGTGCTCGAAGCGGCGAAGGGGCAATCGTCGACGTTGCGCTACCTGTTCGCTCGCTACGCCGACTGCCTGCTTGCGCAGATGTTTCAGTCCGCCGCCTGCAACGCGATCCACTCCATCGAGCAGCGCGCGGCCAAGTGGATCACCTCCGCGATGGAGCGCACCGGCGACCATACCGTACCGCTCACCCAGGAGCAGCTCGCCTCGATGCTGGGCGTGGGGCGCAGCTACACCAGCCGCGTGATCCAGACGTTCAAGGCGGACGGAATTTTGCAGACGCGCCGGGGCTCGTTGGTGGTGCGCGACCTCGACGCGCTCAAGGCGCGCGCGTGCCGTTGCAACGAGTCTGTCACCACTCATTTCGACACCGTCCTGCGCGGCGTCTATCCGCATGAGGATAGCCGGGAGGTCGACAGCCGCGCCGTCGCGTGACCGCACGAATCGGCGCGCACCGCAGGTGTGCGATTTTTCTTTGCAGGCGACGGAATTAACCAGCCGACAACGAACGCACGTGTGGTTCGCGACCCGCCTCGATTCGTTCTCCGCGAACAAACCGGAACGCCGGCCTATCCACGCGGCTGAAGCTCAAATTGCACGTTTGCTCCACGCGACGTCTCGCCTCGGCGCGCTCCACCTGATCTAAAATTCTTTTGCGCCCGTTGCGGGATTAACCCGCCGACAACGAACGGGCGCATGATTCTCGAACAGGCTCGATTCGTTCTCCGGGAACAGACCGGAACGGTCGTCGGCGCACACCGCTGAAGGTGAAATTGACATCTGCTGTCGCATCGGTGACGTAGATTGGTTGCGAGAATTTTTTTCGTAAGCCGCGGAATTAACCCGCTGACAACGAACGCGCGCTGGGCTTTTTGGTCGGCTCGATTCGTTCTCCGAGAACAGACCGGAACAGCCGCCGCGCGAGCGACTCACGCCGGTGAGAGTCGTCGCGCGCACGCACAACCGAAGGCTTCACGCTGCGACGGTCGGGCTGGTGCGCCGCACGGGCAACGCAAAGGCCTTCATCACCATTCCGAGCGTGACGGCCCAAGCCACGATCCAGAACGTGTCGAAGGGAAATTGGATGACGTGTCGAATGATTGCTTCGCGCAGCGTCCACGACAGCGGATCCACCAGCAATTGGGCGATCCAGTTCGTGGTCGGTCGAATGAGCAGCACGTAGAATTGGTAGGATGCCAGGTTGAGCAGGAAGAATATCGCCGTGAGCCGCAGCCGGTTGCCGCGCACGAGGTCCAGGGCGCGCGTGCGATCGAACACTCCGGTCCGCAACATCTGCGCCGCGATCGGGTAGGTCCACGCCGCCACCGCGCTCCCCGCCAGGATGGGTAACGCGTCCGACCAACGCGCCCATGCGTCGAACGCGCCATCGCGCCCTTCAAACAAGGGATAAATTGCGAGCAATAGCTGGAACTGCGCCAACCGGAATATGCCGTCGAGAAGATTGGTCGCCACAAAGACGGCTGCTCCGAGCAGGACCGCCGGGCTGAGCTCGAACCGGATCCAACCGGGGCGAATGCCGGGCACTGTGACGGTTCCACGATCGGGATTTTGATCGCAGACCTTGCTCAGCACGAAGGCCCATACCATGGCCACCGCCGGTGCGTTCACAAGCGGCGTGAGCCAGGTCGGCGGAAAAAACTGATCGAACAGCAGCCATTCCGGCATGCGTCGCGGCCAGTCGTTGATGAGCCACTCCAATATGATCCGGCATGCGGATTCGAGCGCGCAGGGAAACCACGCCAGGACGAACAATTGTCCAGCGTTGCGCACGCAGTAGTCCAGCGTCGCTACCACCGTGCTGAAAACGCGCAGTCGCCTCGACCGCACCCGCCGCGCAATGTTCAAGACGTCCCCCGACACGTCGTCCGACCTCAGGCCATCATACCTACGCCGCCCGCCGGACTTCGTCGGCGAGTGCGCGATAGGACAACGCCTCGGCGAGATGCACACGGCCGACCTTGTCGGCGCCGTCGAGATCGGCCAGCGTGCGCGCCACCCGCAGCACCCGGTGATAGCCGCGCGCGGACAGCCGCATGGCATCGGCGGCGTCGCGCAGCAGCGCCAGGCCGCCGCTGTCCGGCCGCGCCACGTCTTCGAGCAGCGGGCCATGCGCCGCCGCGTTGGTGCGCACCTGCGGCAGGCCGGCCGCGGCGTAGCGCTCCGCCTGCATGGCGCGGGCACGCGCCACGCGCTCCGCCACCTCGCGGCTGCCTTCCGCCGCCGGCGGCAGGATCAGATCGGCGGCGGTCACCGCCGGCACCTCGATGTGGAGGTCGATGCGGTCGATGAGCGGGCCCGACAGCCGGCCCTGGTAGTCGGCGGCGCAGCGCGCATTCGCGCCGCGCTTGCAGGCGAAGCCCGGCTCGCTGGCGCGTCCGCAGCGGCACGGGTTCATGGCGGCGATCAGCATGAAGCGCGCAGGATAGGTCACGCGATGGTTGGCGCGCGCGATCGCGACCTCGCCGCTTTCGAGCGGCTGGCGCAGCGCATCAAGCGCCTGCGGCTGGAATTCGGGCATCTCGTCGAGGAAGAGGACGCCGTGATGGGCCAGCGAGACCTCGCCCGGCCGCGCCCGCAACCCGCCGCCGACCAGCGCCGGCATGCTGGCGGAGTGATGCGGGGCGCGGAACGGCCGGCGGTCGGTGAGCGCGCCGCCCTCGATCTCGCCCGCCACCGAGGCGATCATGGAGACTTCCAGCAGCTCCGCGGGCGTCAGCGGCGGCAGGATGCCGGCGAGCCGCGCCGCCAGCATCGACTTGCCGGCGCCGGGCGGGCCGACCATCAGCAGATTGTGGCCGCCGGCGGCCGCGACCTCGAGCGCGCGCTTGGCGCTTTCCTGGCCCTTGATGTCCTTGAGATCGACCAGCGCGGCGCCGGCCTCGCGGATCTTCGGCTGCGGGCGCGCCAGCACCTGGGTGCCACGGAAGTGATTGGCGAGCTGGATCAGCGAGGCGGCTGCGATGATCTCCATCTCCGGGCTGGCCCAGGCGGCTTCGGCGCCGCAGGCGCCGGGGCAGATCAGGCCTTCGCCGCGGGCATTGGCGCCGATCGCGGCCGGCAGCACGCCCGCCACCGCGGCGATCGAGCCGTCGAGCCCGAGCTCACCCAGAACGGTAAAGCCCGCGAGCGCATCCGCCGGGATGGCGCCGATCGCCGCCATCAGGCCGAGCGCGATCGGCAGATCATAGTGGCTGCCTTCCTTCGGCAGGTCGGCGGGGGCGAGGTTGACGGTGATCCGCCGCGCCGGCAACGCGAGGCCCGAGGCCACCAGCGCCGCGCGCACCCGCTCGCGCGCCTCCGACACGGCCTTGTCCGGCAGGCCGACGACGTTGAACGCCGGCAGCCCGGGCGCGACCTGCACCTGGACGTCGACGGCGCGGGCCTCGATGCCCTCGAATGCCACTGTCGCGACCCGCTGAACCATGACAGCCCCTGCTGACCAAAGGAGAGTAACTAAAGCAAGGCGAAGTCACAAGAACAATTAGGGAACAAACGAGAGCAGCCGGACCCGCTCGTTGCACCGTTGCCTGTGCTGCTGGCGCTCGCGCAGATCAATACGTCCCCGGGGGCTACGCCCCCTACAGGCCGTACCCTTGCGTCTTGATGGTCAGGCGGGCGCGCACGAGATCTCCGCGGGCGCTGAGGTCGAAATCACGCACGGACGCCACGGCACAGCCTGGATTGACGCAGAACGCCGGCGAGCCGCTCACGTCGAAGTGCTGATATTCGACGCCAAGGACCACATCGACCAGCGCGCCCCTGTGCACCATGTAGTCGAAGCCGCCGCCCGCATACCACCCGCTATTGCGCGACGCCCCGTTGCCGGTGGAGCCGGGTCCGTCGCAGAGGTTGGTGATGGACGAGCAATGGGCGTTCTTGAGATTGGCCGACGCCCAGCCGCCGGTGGCGAAGATCATCAGTCGATCCCAGGCGTAGCCGAGGCGCGGGCCGACGGTGAACAGGTTGGTGATTTTGTGTTCGCCGAACACGTTCGGCTCGAAGCCCTGGGCAACGGGCAGGACGCCGCTGGTGCTTCTGCATTCGTGGAAGCAACCGCTCAGCGCCGCTTCCACGCCCACGACCCAAGCGCCCCACTGCCACTGCGCGCCCGCGTGGAAGCCGAAGATGGCGTCGCGGTCGCTGGTGGTGACGTTCGGCGTGATCGCGCCCGGCGTGGTGAAAACGTGCGTGACATCGTACCAGGCGCCGCCGGCATTGAAGCCAAGGTAAGCCCCGGACCAGTCGTAATACGCCACCGGCTGCTGAAGGGCGGCCTTGACAGGCATATCCGCTGCCATGGCGGGCGCCGCGGTTATCGCCGCGAGCGCGATACCTCCGATCAGGAACTGCTTCATGACGGTCCCCCGGCCGGTCGTTGACGTCCGATCATACAATCTGCGCGGAGATTCCGCTGTCACCTCCCGGCAACATATTGCGGGAGTATTTCCGTCGGCGGACGCCACGTCTTTGGAGCGCCGATGACGCGGTCGCTCGGCCGCTGTGATATTGGCTGCTGTGATAGAAGACCTCGAGCTTCGGCGGTCGAATGCGCTGCTGCGGCCGGCATGGAAAACGGTGGA
>Ga0207706_10007044_pt1 | contig 10393 bp, 9 predicted proteins | sample KBSC53metaG_FD_184318 | JGI IMG/M metagenome (GOLD analysis project Ga0207706, IMG submission 184318) | Corn rhizosphere microbial communities from Kellogg Biological Station, Michigan, USA - KBS C5-3 metaG (SPAdes) (version 2) | ecosystem: Host-associated > Plants > Roots > Rhizosphere > Soil ... | reverse complement strand
ACCGGCCCGGTGCAACGCCGTATCGTGCAAGTGGGAGGACGTCGCGTCCGCGTGGTGGATATTCACGCGCACGTCACCGTCCCCGAGGTCGAGCCACTTCTCGCGGGGACTGAATTTGCGGACGAGGGCGGCGGACGGCCCATGGGACCCGAACGCATTTGGGAAATGGATAGGCGCGGAATTGATGTGCAGGCGATAAGCATCAATGGCTACTGGTGGTACGGGGTGAAGGATCGCGCCTTGGCCGAAAAGATTGTTCGTGCGGCCGACACCGGGATAGCGGCGTGGTGCAAAGCTCACTCGGATCGCTTCGTCGGACTGACTTCGCCCGCGATGCAGTTTCCTGACCTCGCAGCCGCGCAGCTTGACTACGCGGTCAAAACCCTCGGCTTCCGCGGCGCATCGCTTGGCGGACATGTCAATGGTGAATCCCTGGCGGACCCCAAGTTTGATCCGTTCTGGGCGAAGGCCAATGAACTTCAGGTGCCGGTCTTTGAACATCCCGGCGGCGCCGAGAACGTCCTGAAACCGAACGCCTGGGAGGGAACCAGGGGCGCTCTCGGCAACATCATCGGCAATCCACTCGAGACCACAGTCTTTTTCTCCCACCTCATTCACGGTGGGACCCTGGACAAGTTCCCTAATCTACGGGTGATCGGCGCGCATGGAGGCGGCTATCTACCGTCGTACCTCGGCCGTACCAACGTCGCCTGCGATGTCCGCGCCGGCGCCAATTGCCTCAACAAGAAAACACCATCGGAATACTTCAAGGATCAGTTGCTCGTAGATTCGATGGTCTTTTCGCCCGAGGACATACGGCATTTGGTGGCGAAGTCCGGCCCGACACAGGTGGTCTACGGAACGGACATTCCGATCTACAACTGGCCCGACGCCATCGACAACATCCTGAAGGCAGAGATTCCCGACGCTCAGAAGGAAATGATTCTCGGCGGCAACCTGGCCAAGCTGCTGAAACTTTGAGGCTCCCAGGCTTGGGGTCTCATGATGTTCCCTGCCGGCGTGTGGTGCTCCTCACGCCGGCTCTCTATCAACGCAAACGCGAGAAGGAGCGACGGCCCCGCAATCCAGACGTGAGCGCGTAGGCGACCTTTTCGGCTGAGCCCTGAATCCGGCAAGAGCGCCCGAATCCCGTATCAGTACCAATCAAAGCCCAGATTCCAACGCTCAAACTCCAACCAAAATCCCAAGGATTCGACGCTCACACGCTGCTATCTTCAGTCGCCCGTGATAACAAGGCCGAGTACCGTGGCGGTCGGCGTCGATGACCATAGGGGAGGGGCGAACTTTGCGTCTATCGCTCTGCACGACGCAAGACGGTAGCGTGCCCGCTCGCGTTTCCGCCGCGGCGGATGGTCGTCACGCGACGCGCGTTTACCGGTGACGATCCCAACCTCACGCCGCCTGCCGACCGGAATTAACTGAAGCTTCCGTTCGCAGCGTAGATTTTCTTCGCAGGGAGTAGACTCTCGTCATCGACGTCCTGCGCGAAGCAGACGGTGGCCCCACCGAGCCACGGCAGCAGCACGAAGGTGAGCCGATGCCTGTCGACGCGAGGTTGCATGGGACTCCTCTATTCCGGGACGACCCGCTCGAGCACCATCACGACTTCGAAAGGCCCCCCCTTGGGTCCACTGCCTTTATTCGTGACGGTGAGCGTCTTTCCATCGGCGGAGACCTTGTACCTTCCGGCCACGAGCACCTGACCGTCCACGTCTGAACCGAGCTCGAGGGTTTGGGGATCCGGCCGGCTGCCGAACGTCATCGCGCCTGCAGGCACACCCGGGATCGGACGTCCGCTCAAGTCGAGCAGGGGGCGGCGACGTCCGTCCGCGATGATCATCTGCGGGCGCTCCGCACACGCCTCACCGTTCACCACGCCGTATGCCGTCATCAGGTACCCGGTGTCGGTGGGCTCGAACCGCAGATAGGCCTGCTGCGGCGCCGGCCGATCGACCTTCCACAGCGAGGGCTCGCTCTGCCTGGCGCGCCACGTACCTTCGAAGACATCATCTGCCATGGTTGCCTCCCTCAATCTGTCTGCCCACGTTGAGAAGTGCTCGCATGGCAGACGTAACGCGAGATCCCCAAACAGCCGAATCAGCCCGACGACACCCTGCTGCTGCCACACACGCGGCACGAGGTCTTCGCCGAGCTGCCCCAGTCCATCACCGCAGATCGCGCGGTACTGGTGAGGAAAGGCTCGCGCAATGCGCCGATAGGCGCGACCGCACCCCATCACGAAGGTGCTCATGATCGCGCCTCCTGTCGGCGTCGTGCATCGAGCACCCGCACCAGATCCTTCAGTCGCTGACTTTCCAGATCGAGCACCCGCCGGCCGAGTGGCGTGAGCTTGTAATACCGGCGACGGGCATCGTCGAGCTCAGGCGCTGGACGCTCGCCGGACTCGGCGATCAGGCCCTTCTCGATCAGCCGTTTCAACGAGCCGTACAACGTTGCTGGCCACAGCCGCACCTTTCCGCCGCTCCGTTCCAGCACGTCCTGCATGATGCCGTAGCCATGCTGATCGCCCTCGACCAGGCAGACGAGAATGTGGAACCAGTTGCTCTTGAGCGGCAGGAACGCGTCGGGGTTCGGTTTTGGCACGCCAACTGTATATCAAGTGATATATATATGCGTCAAGTACTAGGTGGCCACAGGGAGTAGACTCTCGCCATCGAGGATCTAAGCTTTTCGAACGTTAGTTCTCGGTGCATTACGCAGGGTCTGCCTGGTTCAATGATCCCCGGAACGTCCGGTAACTCCTACGAAATCGTCCAAGCCCCTGGTTACGTCGCGATACGCTACGAGAGGATGAACGATGTTCGCGTGATTCCACTCGACGGCCGCCCGCACGCCAACATTCGAGTTCGCGCACATCTGGGCGACGCGCGCGGTCGGTTTCAGGGCGATACGCTGATTGTCGAGACGACGAACTTCCGAGACCAGAGCGCCTACCGAGATGCCAATCCCGATCGACTTCGCTTGGTAGAACGATTCACGCCACAACCTGACGGGATGCTCGAATGGAGCGTGACGGTCGACGATCCGAGCACATGGACCCGTCGTGGACGTTCTCGATGGTCCTCACGGCAGATCCCGAAGAACGGATCTTGGAGTATGCGTGCCATGAGGGAAACCGAGCTATGGCGAACACGCTGAGCGGGGCGCGCGCGGAGGAACGTGCATCTCAAGAATCCGGGAAATAAGCGCGCGCCTCTCCAGGGGCTCCAGCGATCACACCAGACGGCGATGTCTTTGCCCTCCGGCCTGGGGCCTGAAGCGCTTCGATAGTGTCGGGGAACCCTGGAGGCTCATGCTCAGGTCGTCAGCACTCGACGTGTCCTTCACGTCGGGAGATCTGAGAGAGTCTTTTGATTGGCGCGGAGCCCTAGCAAGCCGAAGCGAGGGCGTATCAGGCCGCGATCCCTATTCATTCTGCATTGGGCGAGCGGACGATGGTGCTGCGGCAGAAGGAGTCGAAGGTCGTTATACTCCGTCCCCTATGAACGATCCTGCCGACGGTCTGTTACGAATTTCGATGAGTCACGGCCTCCCCCGGTGTCTTCATGCAGTGGCAGAACTCGGCATTGCCGATGCCTTGGGGGAATCGCCGCGAAGTGCCGAAGAACTCGCGAGGGACACGGGAACAGATGCGGGAGCGCTGGCGCGCACGCTACGCGTCCTTTCGGCTGAGGGGATCTTTGAGGCTCGTGATGGAGCGTGGGGCCACACACCCGCATCGCGGTTGCTGCGATCGGATCATCCGCAATCGATGAGATCGTTTGTCCGGATGATCGGTTTGCCCGTCTACTGGCGAGGATTTGAATACTTCGCCGATGCCTTGAGGACCGGAGAGTCCGTTCAAGAGAAAGTCGTCCCAGGCGGTTATTGGAAGTACCTGACCGAGAATCCGGAGGCGGCCCGTCTTTTCGACGAGGCGATGATGGGGAAGGCGGCGGGACAAATTGCCGGCGTTTTGAGGTCCTACGACTTTTCCGCTTTTGGAACAATCGCCGACATCGGCGGCGGTCGCGGTCACTTACTGGCGGCCGTGCTGCAAGGCGCGCCCCGAGCTCACGGAGTGCTGTTCGATCAGCCGCATGTGACGGCTGCTGCTCAGGCTGTGGGAATGGAATCGGCACGGCTGCGGGTGCATCCTGGAGATTTCTTCATGGATGCGTTGCCGTCCGCCGATTGCTATCTCATCATGCAGGTAATCCACGACTGGAACGATCAGAAAGCCGCTCGGATTCTAGCCGCCATTCGAAAGGCGGCGGCGCCAGGTGCGAAGCTCCTGCTCATCGAGTGCATTGTTCCTGAGGATTCGAAGCCGAGCTGGACGAAGATGCTCGATCTTCAAATGCTGACGCTGCTGTCGGGCAAAGAGCGAACTGAGAAAGAGTATTCGGAAATGCTTCGAACAGCCGGCTTCCGTCTGGATCGAGTGATCGATGTAGGGATGTCGACGTCGATCTTGGAGTCAGTGGCCGTTTAAGGACCTCGCTGCTAACCAACACCTAACGACGTGACAACTTGCCGTTCCTGCCGCGTCTGAACCTCAGGGTCACGCGGCGATGCCCACAAATTCCACGTTCTCAAGGGAACACCCTTTGTCATAACCCCGTACCGGTACCATTTCTTGCCGATTCCTTTTCGCATCGTGGCGCGACGTCGAGCGCCTCCTGGAGTAGAGTCCATCATTGGCCGTTGTGGCGTACCCGACGCTCGATCAGGCCACCCTCGACTGGATTGAGTCGATTCGCGCCTTCACGTCCAACTTTTTTGTCAAAATCGCGCGATCAGAGCGTCGCCCTACAGAGGCTTGCGCGCCCAGGCTCCGAACTGAATTGAGGCCATCACCTGGCTACCCAGACGGATGGCTTCCTGTTCCAAGCGAGCCGCGAGAGTGTCGAGTGGCTCGAGCTCGCGAGGTAGTGAGAGTCGCAGTTCTGCAAGCCGCGGCGCGAGGCTCTTCACCGTCGCGGCGAGCCACGGATACATGTGCGAGCCCGGGCCTCCGCCTACCGTGCCTTCGCTGACGATGGTCGGGAACGGTAGTCCCGCACGTAGAAACGCGCTTCCGAACTTTCTGCCGAACGTGACGGGCGCACCGGCACACAAGAACGCCTCGCTCACCAACTTGTAGCCCTTGTCCCAAAGGGGACAAGGCGGATAGCTGGGGTGAGGATCCGTGAGGTCGACCTCGTGACATACGACGATGCCGCCGGGTTTCACGCTCTGGAGTAAACGTGCGAGCGTCGCCGCCGGGTCTGGCAAGTAGAGCAGGATGTATCGGCCCACCAGCGCGTCGAATCGATCGCTGGTCGTGAACGCATCGACTTTTGCCTGTTCAAACGTCACCCACGGCGCACAGCCGTTCTCCTCTGCCCGCCGGCGAGCATGCTCCAGGAAGCTCGGATCCATATCGATGCCGACAACGCGGCCATTCGGGCCGACGATCTCGGCGGCGAGCATGGCGACATCACCTATGCCTGAACCGATGTCCAGCACGTGCATTCCGGGCATCAGACCCGCAGCTCGAAAGAACCTCTCTGTGTAGGGACGGAGAATTCGCGCCTGGAGTGTGAGGCGCGCGTGCTCCTCGGGCGATCGGCCGTAGACATGTTCTGTCGTGGAAGGATGCCTCATGCGGCACATACTAACCGGAGTCGGGAGTCTTCCGCTCGGCGATCAGTAAGCGGCACGGCCGGCGCCCTTCTCTGGTTTGAATTGGAAGGCTTTGAGGCAGCTGGAAGTCGACCCGAGGCTATGGGCGCTGCGAAAGCCGCTAGTGTTGAGCCGTCCCGGGACTTTTGTGTATGACGCCTTCCCGCCCGAAATTGATCAGCACGGCGCTTCGGCGCGGATTGCGCAAGCGCTGTCCACACTGCGGCAAAGGGCCACTGTTTTCCGGTTGGTCTCAACTTGAACGCTGTTCGATCTGCGGCTTGGTCTTCACACGTAATCCCGGTGATACGTGGGCCTTTACCATTGTCGGCGATCGGCTGCCCGTCGCCGTGATGATCGTCTTGATCTATTTCGGAGTGATCCGTTCGCATCCCGTGTTGGGCCTGACGATGGTGGTTGTGTTGTTGGCGCTGCTGGTCTGGACGGCCCCCAACCGCTGGGGCGCTGGCATCTCGCTGCATTACTTGTCGCGAGTGTACTGGCCCGATCCGTCGGATCCTATCCCGCCGCCCCCTGCGAATTGCCAGGCGCCCACGAGTGTCATTCCCCCTCCTGGTGGCTATGGCTAATCATTGATTACGCGGCGATGCCGGCAAACGGAACGTTACAACCTTTCGCAAATCCCCGTACCGGTACCAGTTCAAGTTCAAAGTAGAAAGTGGAAAGTGGAAAAGTAAGTTCGAAGTGCGCTTGAAGGTACCTCGCGTACGTGAGCGGCATGCTCTCCCGCGCGCAGGCGCTCGAGGATCTCGATGTCCGATCCTTCTCGACTGGCAACGGGCCGCAAACGCGTCTCCACCGTAGACGCAGCAGGTGCGGATCGGCGAGTGGGCGCTGATCTGCTTTGATGTTGACTGTCGACGGACGTCGCTTCGTGCCGTACCCGTTCCGTTGACCAGGAATCCTCGTGGTAATGATGCCGGTCGACGATGGCACGCTGAGAGGTGTGCGGCGGGAATCGGTGAGCGTGGTTCGATTGGCAAGTCTGCGACTGCGTCCACCAGACATTGACGATGACTAAGTCAGCACGCCGCCGCCGTCTATGGTAAGCGTGATTCCGGTGACAAAGCCGTTCTTCATCAGAAACAGAACAGCATCGGCGACCTCCTCAGCACGCCCAACGCGCCCAACCAGCAATCGTTCTGAATACTCCGCGATGATCGCACTGCGGCGGTCGCCTAACGTGTCGTGGAAGGGTGTATCGATCAGGCCTGGCTGGATGGTGTTGACTCTGATGGGCGCGAGGTCGACAGCTAAAGATCGCGCAAATGCTTCGATGGCGCCGCACGAAGCCGTCGCTACGGAAGCGCTGCGAATCGGACGGATCGCCGCCGTACCCGACATGAATGTTATTGAGCCGCCTGTACTCATTTTGGCTGCTGCGAACTTAGCGGCATTGAATGCGCCCCAGAACCGCGTGTCGAGCGCAGGCCGGACCGAGTTGGCGTCCGTCGCGAGCTTCGGATCGAACAACGCCGTGCCGGCGGTGATGAAGACGTGATCGACAGTATCCAGTTCTGAGAACAATGCGCGTGTCCCCATCTCGTCGCCGACGTCGAGCCCGACTGTCCTCACCCCGTCGCCGAGCACCGCCCTGGCAGCTTGCAACCGTTCAGGGGAGCGCCCCGTAATCACCACACGAGCACCTTCTGCCTGGGCGGCTTTTGCAGTGGCAAGCCCCATGCCTGAGCTGCCGCCCAGTATGACGACCGTCGTATTGATCAGAGACACTTTCAAATGACTCCTAGCGTGGCGTGAGATTCATCTGACGCAGCAGCGCCTGGTAGCGGACATCGTGCTCGAATTTATGAAAGGCGGAGAGGTTGGTAAACCAAAACAGACCGGTGTCCCGTTGGTCCACTGAGTCGCTGAGCAACTCGAACATTCGATCGGTTTCCCCAAGGTATAACTGATGCAGCGCTTGGCTGTACGGGTCCAGCTCCCCGCTTTGCCGCGAGATCTCCTGAGCCTTTTGCAACCTGCCTCCCACGGCATGCGCCGCCACCAGGCCATTGACGATGGTCGGGCTTTGCGGTTCCAGTTGTTTCGCTGTCTCGAACGCCGTTATCGCTTCTTCCGGCCTTTCAAGGAAGACGAAATTCCACCCGATGAGCATGTGCGCTATCCAAAAGTGGCTCTCAATCTCCAGCGCTTTTCGGCACTGCTGAATGCTCTTCTCGTACTCGCCGGTGCACACGAAAACTTCGGCACTGTGATACGCAAAAGTCGGAATCAGTGGTTCCAGTTTATGGGCGCGCTCATAGGCCGACAGAGCTTCTTCGAAACGGCCCTGCGGCCACAGCACCCACCTGCCGTATGTGTCCAGGCAGTCGGCTGAAACCGTTTCCGCCGTCAACGCTTGCTGAAACTCCCGTTCCGCGCCCTCCCAGTCGTAATCGAGGCACACCCGCACTGCTCCCAATAGAACGCGGGTTTCCGCCAACGTGCCATCCAGGCCCACCGCTTTTTCCAACAGGCGTTTCGCTTCCGTCAGCGACGTGATCGCATCGGCGACCGCAATGGCAGAAAGCATAAAGAGGCCGGTGGCAATCCCCGTGTAGGCCAGAGCGTAGTTGGGGTCGAGCGCAATAGCTTTTTCGAAGCACTCTCGAGCCCGGTTCACCGAGGCGACGTCTATTCGCCATAAGTAATGACGGCCCCTCAGATACGCGTTGTATGCATCGAGATTCCGACTGTGCCGTTCACTGGAAGACGCCAGCGGCGCGGCCGACAGCTTGCCTTTCAGCTTTTCCACGATGCCCTGTGCAATCTCATCCTGGACGGCGAAAATGTCCGTCATCTCCCGGTCATAACGTCCGGACCACACCTGGAAGCCGTCGGAGGCTTTCACCAATTGCGTGGTCACGCGAATGCGGTTGCTGGCCTTGCGCACGCTGCCTTCCAGCACGTGCTCAACACCGAGCTTGCTCCCAATCTCACGCATCTCCACGTCCTTGCCCCGGAAAGAGAATGCCGACGAGCGTGACGTGACACGTAGTCCGGACACGTGGGCAAGAGCGTTGATGATCTCCTCCGCCAACCCGTCGGAGAAATATTCATTCTCCTTGTCAGCGCTCAGATTGGTGAACGGCAGTACAGCGATCGACGGTGTTGTGTCCCCGCCGTCATTCCCTTGCAAGTCTTCCAGAGCAAGCCTGAGGTCCACCGCGCTCTGGAATCGCTGGTCGGGTTCCTTGCGCATGCAGCGCGACACAATGCGATCCAGGTCCCGCGGCGTTTGCGGAGCCACTTCCTTCAACGGACGCGGCTCCTCGTACAGGATCGCCGCAATAGTCGAGATGGACGTCTCGCCACTGAAGGCGCGGCGCCCGGAAAGCATCTCGTACAGCACCAGGCCCAGCGAGAAGATGTCGGAGCGCGCGTCCACCGGGCGTCCCGTCGCTTGCTCCGGCGACATGTAAGCGGCCGTGCCGAGAATCGCGCCGGCCGCCGTTTCGCCAACGGTCAATTTGTCATCTTCTACGGCGTTCGGTTCGTGCAGCTTGGCGATCCCGAAGTCGAGCACCTTGATCATTCCGTCCGTGGTGACCATGATGTTGGCTGGTTTCAGGTCGCGGTGAACGACGCCGCACGCGTGCGCCTTGGCCAGCGACGCGACGATCTGACTGGCGTAGTGCACCGCTTGCTGCGTTTCCAATCCCTTTGGCGAGATGGTTTCGGACAGCGTCTTACCGGCCACATACTCCATCACGATGAAGTGCACGCCATCCGATTCGGAAATGTCGTGAATGGCTACGACGTTGGGATGATTGATCTGGGACGCGGCTTGCGCCTCGCGCAGGAAGCGCTGCAGGCGGTCGGCGCGCACTTGGTCAGCGGGTAGTACTTTGACTGCGACTTCGCGTCCGAGAACCGTGTCGCGAGCGCGATACACTTCACCCATGCCTCCCTCGCCGAGCTTCGCCTCGATGCGGTAGTGACGGAGAGTTTGACCGATCATGGATCTCAGTGCCGGGGGGATATTAGGCATCGATCGCGCCAGAGGGCAATATCTCTAGCCGAAGCAAGCGCGAATCAGGCCGCGATCCCCCGAAATTCTACATGCCAACCTTTCGCAAATCCCCGTTCCGGTACAGAAAATCACGTCGGGGTCGTAGTAGTGGTTTCAGGCCCGGCAAGCGGAGCCCGCAGCGGGATTAAGTTCCGTAGTCTCTCGTCCCGCAGCCAAATCCCACCCCATGCCAGCAGTCCCAGCAACAGCGGGAGCGTGATCAGAAAGGCTCCGCTGCCGCTCACGATCAAGCCGCTTACGCGAGCTACGGTTGGCAGGCCCCGTCAGGTTGCCAACATCCCGGCGAGCGCCCAGCCTGCGAGCCGCGCGAAGGTTGTCCCACCATAGCGCGAAGGTGGACTGGCAGGCCAAGCGACCTCACCTCGCTGCGCTACCTGAAATCAGGGTCGGGTGTCGTTCGCGCAGCGGCAGCTGCGATAGCTCGCTGCGCAGGCGCCGACCAATTTCAGAACCCGTTAATGCATGCGCCCGCTGCGGAGTTCAGCCTCGGCCGCATCGATATACGCGCGATAGCCCTCGGGGTCGATGAACGGGTCAACGGGGTTCTTCGCAGTGGTGCTCGCGACGAACTTGCGGTACCTGCCCCACCATCGTGCATGACACGTCACCCAGATATCGGCTGGCAGGCCGCGGAGAACGCGGATGCTGCGC
>Ga0207706_10007042_pt1 | contig 10394 bp, 9 predicted proteins | sample KBSC53metaG_FD_184318 | JGI IMG/M metagenome (GOLD analysis project Ga0207706, IMG submission 184318) | Corn rhizosphere microbial communities from Kellogg Biological Station, Michigan, USA - KBS C5-3 metaG (SPAdes) (version 2) | ecosystem: Host-associated > Plants > Roots > Rhizosphere > Soil ... | reverse complement strand
TCGAGGACCGCTACACCGACAACAAGTCGAAGGTGCCGCTGCTCGGCGACATTCCGTATCTCGGCGCGCTGTTCAGGAGCGAGAGCCGGACGAAGACGCGGACCAACCTGATGGTGTTCCTGCGCCCGGTGGTGATGCGCGACGCCGACACGACCAACCGCATCTCGCTCGACCGCTACGAGCAGATCCGCAGCTTCCAGCGCGAGATGCAGCCCAATCCGAGCGTGCTCGTCCCGATCAACGAATCGCCGGTGATCGCGCCGATCCGTCCGAGCGGCGACACCAGCCCGATCTCGGCGCCGCAGAGCTCGCCGGGGACGACCAAGCCGGTGCCGAAGCAGCCGGCCGATGCGACCGTGCCGGTCGTCGTCCCGGTGATCGTGCCCTCGGCGGTGCCGGCATCGGCGCCGGCGTCGGCGCCGGGCGGCTGAGGAGAACGCGATGCGCCACCCGCTGCCGTACGCCTACGCCAAGGCGCACACGCTGCTCCTCGAGGACGACGGCGCCCGCATGGTGTTGTGGGCGCCGGAGACCGTCGGCCTGCCGGCGCTCTCCGAAGTGCTGCGCACGTACGACGTCGACGCCTTCGAGCGCGAACCGGCGTCGACGCTCGGCAATCGCATCGCCGCCGCGTACGCCGGCGGCGAGTCGAGCGCGGCGGTCGTCATCGGCGAGGTCGAGAGCGCGGTCGACCTGTCGCGGATGATGCAGGAGCTGCCGGCGATCGAGGACCTGCTCGAAGCCAGCAACGACGCGCCGATCATCCGGATGCTGAACGCGCTGCTGACCCAGGCGGCCAAGGACGGCGCGAGCGACATCCACATCGAGCCGTACGAGCGCTCGAGCTCGGTGCGCTTTCGCGTCGACGGGACGCTGCGCGAAGTCGTGCAGCCCAACCGCGCGCTGCACGCGGCGCTGATCTCGCGCCTGAAGATCATGGCCGAGCTCGACATCGCCGAGCGGCGGCTGCCGCAGGACGGGCGCATCTCGCTTCGCATCGGCGGCCGCGCCGTCGACGTTCGCGTCTCGACATTGCCATCGGCGCACGGCGAGCGCGCAGTGCTGCGTCTGCTCGACAAGGCGGAGTCGAAGTTCACGCTCGAAGGGCTCGGCATGAGCGGCGACGTGCTGCGCCGTTTCGACCGGCTGATCCAGCAGCCGCACGGAATCCTTCTCGTCACCGGCCCGACCGGCTCGGGCAAGACGACGACGCTCTACGCATCGCTCGGCCGCGTCGACACCGCCGGCACCAACGTGCTGACGGTCGAGGACCCGGTCGAATACGAGCTCGCCGGCATCGGCCAGACGCAGGTCAACGCCAAGATCGACCTCACGTTCGCGAAGGCGCTGCGCGCGATCCTGCGCCAGGACCCCGACGTCATCATGATCGGCGAGATCCGCGACTACGAAACGGCGCAGATCGCGATCCAGGCGTCGCTGACCGGCCACCTCGTGCTCGCCACCGTCCATACCAACGACGCGCCGAGCTCGGTCACGCGGATGATCGACATGGGCGTCGAGCCGTTCCTGCTCTCGTCGAGCCTGATCGGCGTGCTCGCGCAGCGCCTCGTGCGAAAGCTCTGCACGGCGTGCCGCAAGGTCGACCAGCGCGGCCACTGGCACCCGGTCGGCTGTGCGCAGTGCGGCATGACCGGCTACAAGGGCCGCACCGGCGTCTACGAGCTGATGGATGTCAACGACGAGATCCGCTCGCTGATCCACGGCCGCGCCGCGGAAGCGGAGATCCACGCCGCGGCGCAGCGAAACGGACTGCAGTCGATGCGCGAGGACGGCGATCGGCTCGTCGCCGAAGGCGTCACGTCGGCCGAGGAAGTCCTGCGCGTCACGCGCGAATAGCGCGAAGAGCCCTTGCCCGCCTACCGCTTCGAGGCGCTCGACGCCGCCGGCAAGTCGCAGAGCGGCCTCGTCGAGGCCGACAACTCGCGCGCCGCGCGCTCGCAGCTGCGCTCGCAGCAGCTCGTCCCGCTCGCGGTCACGCAGGTCGCGACCGAGCAGAGCGTCGTCGCCGGCTTCAGCCTCACCCGCAAGGTCTTCAACGCGACCGCGCTCGCGATCTGGACGCGCCAGCTCGCCGGCCTCGTCGGCTCGGGGCTGCCGCTCGAGCGCGCGCTGACCGCGCTCGCCGACGAAGCCGAGGACGCGCGCCAGCGCGAGCTCGTCGCCCACCTGAGGAGCGAAGTCAATGCCGGCGCGCCGTTCGCGCGTGCGCTCGCGAGCGTGCCGCGCGAGTTCGACGACGTCTACCGCGGCGTCGTCGCTGCCGGCGAGCAGAGCGGCGCGCTCGGCCTCGTCCTCGAGCGGCTCGCCGACGACCTCGAGGCGCGCCAGGAGCTGAAGGGCCGCCTCATCGGCGCGACGCTCTATCCCGCGATCGTCTCGGTGATCGCAGTCGTCATCGTCGTCTTCCTCGTCACCTACGTGGTGCCGCAGGTCGCGACCGTCTTCACGAGCACGAAGCGCGCGCTGCCGCTGCTGACCGTCGCGATGATCGCGTTCAGCGACTTCCTGCGCGGCTGGGGGTGGCTGCTCGTGCTCGCGATCGCGGGCGGCGTCGCCGCGCTCGCGGCGATGCTGCGCAATCCCGAGTTCCACGAGCGCTTCGACGCCGGCGTCCTGCGCCTGCCGCTGGTCGGCAAGCTCGCCCGCGGCTACAACGCGGCGCGCTTCGCGGGGACGCTGGCGATGCTCGCCGGCGCCGGCGTGCCGATCCTGAAGGCGCTGCAGGCGGCCGCCGAGACGCTCTCGAACCGCGCCATGCGCGCCGACGCGATGGATGCGCTCGTCCAGGTCCGCGAGGGTGCGCCGCTCGCCTCCGCGCTCGCCGGCAAGAAGCGCTTCCCCGGCATCGTCGCGATGTTCTCGCGCCTCGGCGAGCAGACCGGCCAGCTGCCCGAGATGCTCGACCGCGCCGCCCGCCAGCTCGGCGGCGAAGTGCAGCGGCGTGCGCTGCAGATGGCGACCGTCCTCGAGCCGCTGCTGATCGTCGGCATGGGCGGCGTGGTGATGCTGATCGTGCTCGCCGTGCTGCTGCCAATCATCCAGCTGAACTCCTTCGTCAAATGACGAAAGAGTCCAGCTCACGCTGGCAGGGCTGCACCCTGCCCGCTTCGCTCCCCTCCCGCCGGGCGGGATGGGCGGACGCCTTCGGCGTCCCTTGGGTCGCGGCGGTTGCGATTGCACTGCTTCTGGCGATCGCGCCGACGTGGGCCACCGATTGGGTCATCGTTCCCGGCAAGCGCGTCGGGCCGATCGATGCCGGCGCGAGCGAGGCGAAGCTCGTCGAGCTGTTCGGTCGCGGCAACGTGGCGAGCGAGCCGTTCGAGGTCGAGCCCGGCGTCGCCGTGCCGGCGACGATCGTGTTCGCGGGCGACCCGACGCGCCGCGCGATCGTCCTCTGGCGCGACGAGACGCGAACCGGGCCGGAGTCGGTGCTGATCCGCGGCGAGCGCAGCGTCTGGCGAACCGACAAGGGCATCACGCTCGGCACGCCGCTCGCGACCCTGCGCCGCATCAACGGCAAGCCCTTGACGCTGATCGGCTTCGGCTCGGACGTCGGCGGCACCGTGCTCGACAACGGCGGCGGCGCGCTCACCGAGCTCGGCGCGCCCGAGAAGGGCGAGCGGGTCGGCCGCATGCTCGTGCTGCGCGTCGAGCCCGACCCGTCGCAGCGCGATTCGCCGGCCTACCAGCAGGCGATCGGCGACGTCGAGCTGTCGTCCGAGAGCGATGCGATGCGCTCGCTCAACCCGCGCGTTTTCCAGCTGATGGTCGACATCGCGACGAAGTGAGCCGGCGCGTCCGTCGCGCACTCCGCCGCGCCTATGATCGTTCGATGCCTGCCACGCTCGCCGGCCAGCTCGTCGTCGCGATCTCGTCGCGCGCCCTCTTCGACTTCGAGGAGGAAAACGAGCACTTCGAGGCGAACGACGACCGCGCCTACATGCAGCTGCAGCTCGAGCGCATCGACACCGTCGCCAAGCCCGGCGTCGCGTTCTCGCTGGTGCAAAAGCTGCTCGCCTTCAACGACGCCAGCGCGCAGCGGGTCGAGGTCGTCATCCTGTCGCGCAACGACCCGGTCTCGGGGATGCGGGTTTTCCGCTCGGCGCAGTCGTACGGGATGCCGATCCAGCGCGGCGTCTTCACCCGCGGCGGCACGCCGTGGCGCTACCTGAAGCCGCTCGCCGCGAACCTGTTCCTGTCGGCCAACGAGATCGACGTCCGCTCGGCGCTCGAGGCCGGCGTTCCCGCGGCGCGCGTCTTCCCGCGCTCGGCGCGCGCCTCCGATGCGCATCCCAAGGAAGTGCGGATTGCGTTCGACGGCGACGCCGTCCTCTTCTCCGACGAGGCCGAGCGCGTCTACCAGGAGAGCGGCCTCGACGCCTTCCAGGCGCACGAGCTCGAGCAGGCGACAACGCCGCTCGCCGCTGGCCCCTTCCAGCCGCTGCTGCTCGCGCTGCACCGGCTGCAGAACGAGCCGGCGCACGGCATGCGGATCCGCACCGCGCTCGTCACGGCGCGCAGCGCGCCGGCGCACGAGCGCGCGATCCGCACGCTCATGGACTGGAAGGTCGAGATCGACGAGGCGATGTTCCTCGGCGGCTTGAGCAAGGGCGAGTTCCTGCGCGAGTTCGAGCCCGACTTCTTCTTCGACGACCAGACCGGCCACATCGAGAACGCGTCGCTGCACGTGCCGTCGGGCCACGTCGCCGCGGGCGTTCGCAACGATTGAGCGCCGCGCCGCGCTTCTGGATCGGCGTCGCGTCGCGCGACCACGTCCGCCGCGGCGTCGCCGGGGGCTTCTGCCAGCTCGGCCACGGCAAGGCGGCGCCGATCCGGCGGCTCGCGCCCGGCGACTGGATCGCGTACTACTCGCCGCGCGAGAGCTATCCCGACGGGGCGTTGCTGCAGGCGTTCACTGCGATCGGCGAGGTGCAACCCGACGAGCCGTACGCGGTCGACATGGACGAGGTCTTCGTGGCGACGCGGCGCGACGTGCGCTTTCGCAGCGACGCCAACGAAACGCCGATCCGGCCGCTGCTCGAATCGCTCGTACTGACGCGCGGCAAGCCGAGCTGGGGCGCCGCCTTCCGGCGCGGCCTGGTCGAGGTCACCGCCGACGATTTCGCACACATCGCCGCGGCGATGGGAGTGACGCTGCCGGGACGGGCTTGACCAAACAAGTGTTTGTCTGTCCAATCCCGCGATGTCCGCTGCCCTCGCATCGCCGGCGGCTGCCGCGCGCAGCCCGAACCGGCGCGCGACGAGCCGCCTGCCGCACCTCCTCGACGCGGCCGCACGGGCGTTCGCCGAGCGCGGCTTCGCGGCAGCCTCAGTGCGCGACATCGTCGGGCCCGTCGGCATGCTGCCCGGCTCGCTCTATTGCCACTTCGCGACCAAGGAAGCGCTGCTCGCCGCCGTCTACCGCGAAGGCGTCGAGCGGATCGGCGCTGCGGTCGACGCCGCGGTCGCGCCGCTCGAGGATCCGTGGCAGCGGCTCGAGGCGGCGTGCGTCGCGCACCTGACGTCGCTGCTCGACCAGACCGACTACTCGCAGGTCGTCATCCGCGTTCGACCGAGCGACGCGCCGGCGGCGGCCGCCGAGTTGATCGCGCTGCGCGACGCCTACGAGAAGCGCTTCGCGCGCCTCGTCGCCGCGCTGCCGCTGGCGCGCCGCACCGACCGCTCGATGCTTCGCCTGCTCCTCGTCGGTGCGCTCAACTGGAGCCAGACGTGGTATCGCGACGGCGGCGGCGCGACCCCGGCGCAGATCGCGCGGCGCTTCGTCGGCGTCCTCAGATCGAGCGTCGCCGCATAGCTCGCGGCAACGCCGGGAGATCGCATGAACGACACCGCAGCGCCCGCGTTTCGACCACGCGTCCTCGTCACCAAGATCGGGCTCGACGGCCACGACCGCGGCAGCCGCATCGTCGCCGCCGCCTGCCGCGACGCCGGCATGGAAGTGATCTACACGCCGCCGTGGCAGAGCATCCCCGCGGTCGTCAAGCTCGCGCTCGAGGAGGACGTCGACGTCATCGGCATCTCGTCGCTCGCGACCGACCACCTGGTCGTGCCCAAGCTCATGGCGGCGCTCGGCGACGCCGGGCTCGGCGACGTCCGCGTCGTCGTCGGCGGCATCGTCCCCGAGAACGAGGAGCGGGCGCTGGTCGCGAGCGGCGTGCGCGCCGTCTTCCATCCCGGCAGCACGCTCGACGAGATCACGACGCGAATTCGCGACTACGCCGGCGAGACGCGGCGCGCGCGCACCGGCGGCGAGGGTGCGCGATGAACGCGCCGGCAGACCGTTCGGTCGCCGCCGCGAGCGCCCACGAGCGCTGGCAGCGCGAATACCGCGAAGGCGTCGGCGACGAGCGCGAGATCGCCAACGTCTCCGGCATCCCGGTCGCACCGCTCTACACCGCCGCCGACCGGCCGCCCGGCCGCGACGCCGCGCTCGGCCATCCCGGCCAGCCCGACTACACGCGCGGCATCTACGCGACGATGCACCGCGGCCGCACCTGGACGCAGCGCCAGCTGGTCGGCCTCGGCACGCCGGCCGACTACAACGCGCGGCTGCTCGCGCTGCTCGAGCGCGGCGCGACCGCGGTCTCGCTGATCCCGTGCAACTCGGTCTACCGCGGCCTCGACGCCGACTCGGTCGACCTCGAGCTGCTCGGCACCTGCGGCACCGTCGTCAACGACGCCGAGCACATGGCGCGCTGCCTCGACGGCGTCGACGTCGCCCGCATCTCGTGCGCGATGAACGACCCGTCGCCGTTCACCCTGCTCGCCTTCATGCTCGTCGCCGCCGAGCGGCGCGGCATCGACTGGAAGCAGATCACCGGAACGTCGAACCAGAGCGACTACCTCTCGCACTTCGTCGCCAACCACATGTTCTACCGGCTCGCCCTGCCGGGCGCGCGGCGCGTGCTGATCGACCACATCGCCTGGTGCCGCGCCCACGTGCCGCGTTGGAACCCGATGTCGGTCGTCGGCCAGCACATGCAGCAGGCGGGAGCGACGCCAGCCGAAGCGATGGCGTTCACGCTCTCGACCGCGGTGCAGAACGCCGAGGACTGCATCGCGCGCGGCATGGACCCCGACGAGTTCCTGCCGCGCTTCACGTTCTTCTTCGACATCTCGATGTCGTTCTTCGAGGAGATCGCCAAGTTCCGCGCCGGCCGCCGTATCTGGGCGCGGCTCGCGCGCGAGCGCCTCGGCGCCAAGGACGAGCGCGCGTGGCGCTTCAAGTTCCACGCCCAGACGTCGGGAGTCGATCTCACGCGCCAGCAGCCGCTCAACAACATCGCGCGCGTCGCCGCGCAGGCGATGGCCGGCATCTTCGGCGGCCTGCAGTCGCTGCACACCGACGCCTACGACGAGGCCTACGCGACGCCGAGCGAAGCCGGCGCGCGGATCGCGATCGCGACGCAGAACATCCTGCGCGAGGAGGCCCGCCTCACCGACGTCATCGACCCGCTCGGGGGCTCCTACTACGTCGAGTCGCTGACCGATGCGATGGAGGAGAAGATCGTCGCGATCATGACGACCGTCGACGACGCCGGCGGCATGTACAAGGCGGTCGAGTCCGGACTCGTGCAGCGCACGATCGGAGCATCGGCGATGCGCTTCCAGCAGCGCGTCGAGAGCGGCGAGCAGGTCGTCGTCGGCGTCAACAAGTACCGCGCCGACGACGACGCAGAGCACCGGCCGCCGGTCGAGCGCCCCGACCGCGATGCGATGCAGCGCCTGCGCGATGCGTTCGTCGCCGCGAAGGCGCGGCGCCCGGCCGCGGCAGTTGCCGGCGCCCTCGACGGCCTCACGCGCGCAGCCGAGAGCAAGGACGGCAACCTCTTCGCCGCCGTCGTCGACGCCGCGCGCGCGGGCTGCAGCAACGAGGAGATCTGCACGCGACTGCGCCGCGACCTCGGCTTCGGCCACCCGCTCGTCATCGTGTGACCGCGAGGACGACCGTCGACGAGCTCGGCGAGCGCGCGCTGGCGGGCGATCGCGGCGCGCTCGCGCGCCTGCTGACGCTGATCGACGACGACGCGCCCGGCGCGCGCGCCGCCGCCGCGCGCATCGCCGGGCACGCCGGCCGCGCCTGGGTCGTCGGCGTCACCGGCGTTCCCGGCAGCGGCAAGTCGACCCTCGTCGACGCCTTGCTCGGCGCCTGGCTCGCCGAAGGGCACACCGTCGCCGTCGTCGCGATCGACCCGTCGAGCCCGGTGAGCGGCGGCGCGGTCCTCGGCGATCGCATCCGCATGGGCGCGAACGCCGCCGACGAGCGCGTCTTCATCCGCTCGTTCTCGGCGCGCGGCGAGCTCGGCGGCCTCTCGCGCGCGGCGCGCGCTGCGGTCGACTGCTTCGATGCCTGCGGCTTCGACCGCATCGTCGTCGAGACCGTCGGCACGGGCCAGTCGGAGACGGCGATCGTCTCGCTCGCCGACACCCGCGTCGTCGTCTGCCCGCCCGGGCTCGGCGACGAGGTGCAAGCGATCAAGGCGGGAACGCTCGAGATCGCCGACGTCCTCGCCGTCAGCAAGGGCGACCTGCCGCTCGCCGCGCAGACCGCGCGCGAGCTGCGCGACATGCTGCTGCTCAAACCTCGCGCGGCCGGCGAGTGGCGGCCGCAGGCGATCGTCGTCTGCGCGCTCGACGGCTCCGGACTCGACGACCTGCGCACCGCGATGACGGCGCACCGCGACGCCGTCGGCGTCGGCCGACGCAGCAACGTCGGGCCCGGCACATCGGTCGCGCGCGCGATGCCGCCGCCGAGCGACAACGACGGCTGGCGCGACCGCATCGCTGCGCTCGTCGCGCGCGACGCGCTCTGCACGACGCTCGGCATCGCAGCGCGCGGTGGCGGACCGGGCAGCGCCGAGGTCGCGATGACGGTGGATCGGCGCCATCTCAACTTCAACGGCGTCTGCCACGGTGGCGCCATCTTCGCGCTCGCCGACTCGGCGTTCGGCCTGGCGGCGAACTCGCACGGGCCGGTGGCATCGGGGATCGACGCGCACATCACGTTCCAGACCGCGGTCGCCGCCGGCGACACGCTCGTCGCGCGCGCAATCGAGGTGCAGCGCAGCCGCAGGATCGGCGTCTACCGGATCGACGTCGTCCGCGCGGACATCGGCGGCGAGATGCCGGTCTCGAGCTTCACCGGCACCGTCTACATCCGCGACTGACGGCGCGCGACCGGCGGTCGCCCGGCAGGGATAGCCCCGAGGGTGGCCGACGTGGTTTTTCCTACAGTCGGCGCAACCATGCCCGGCGCCCTGCCGGCTTCTAGGCCGACCACCGTGCAGACCACCTTTCCTCGCCTTCTTCTCGAGCACGCCGCGGCACGGCCGAACGCGCCGGCGTTGCGCGAGAAGGAGTTCGGCATCTGGCAGACGCTCACGTGGCGCGACCTCGCCGAGCTCGTCGAGGCGCTCGCCGGCGGCCTCGCCGACGCCGGCCTCCAGCGCGGCGAGCACCTCGTCGTCGTCGGCGAGAACCGGCCGCGGCTCTACGCCGCGATGCTCGCGGCGCAGGCGCTCGGCGCGGTTCCGGTGCCGCTGTATCAGGACGCTGCCGGCGCCGAGTTCGTCTTCCCGCTGGTCAACGCCGAGGTCGCGTTCGCGATCGTCGAGGACCAGGAACAGGTCGACAAACTGCTCGAGATCCGCGGCCAGTGCGCGAAGCTCGCCCGCATCTGGTTCGACGACGCCCGGGGCCTCCGCCACTACCGCGAGCCCGGGCTCGCGTCGCTCGACGCGCTGATCGCAGCGGGACGCGCGTACGCCGCGGCACACCCGGGCTTCTTCGCCGCCGAGGTCGTCAAGGCGAGCCCCGACGACGTCGCCGCGATGTTCTTCACGTCGGGGACGACCGGAACGCCGAAGGGCGTCGTCCACAGCCACGACACGCTGATCGACCGCGCCCGCGCCGGCGCGCGCTTCGACAAGCTCACCGAGCGCGACGAGGTCCTCGCGTACCTGCCGCCGGCGTGGATCGGCCAGAACATCTTCTCGTATGCGCAGTGGCTCGCGTGCGGCTACGTCGTCAACTGCCCGGAGTCGGCAAGCACCGTGATGCTCGACCTGCGCGAGATCGGGCCGACGTACTACTTCGCGCCGCCGCGCATCTTCGAAGGGCTGCTGACGACGGTGACGATCCGCATGGAGGATGCGGCGCGGCCGAAGCGCTGGCTCTTCGATCGCTGCATGGCGCTCGCCCGCCGCGTCGGCCCGGCGCGCATGGACGGCAAGCCGCTCGCGCTCCTCGATCGCATCGCCTACGCGATCGGCAACCTGCTCGTCTACGCGCCGCTGCGCAACACGCTCGGCTTCTCGCGCGTGCGCGTCGCCTACACCGCGGGCGAGGCGATC
>Ga0207706_10007038_pt1 | contig 10397 bp, 7 predicted proteins | sample KBSC53metaG_FD_184318 | JGI IMG/M metagenome (GOLD analysis project Ga0207706, IMG submission 184318) | Corn rhizosphere microbial communities from Kellogg Biological Station, Michigan, USA - KBS C5-3 metaG (SPAdes) (version 2) | ecosystem: Host-associated > Plants > Roots > Rhizosphere > Soil ... | reverse complement strand
GCAGCGTCAGACCGTTGGTATCCGGTGCAGCAGTCAGGTCGGCCGTTGCGGGCACGAACACGTCGCCGGCCAGCACCTTCTGAATCGCGACGATCATCTCGTCGGCGGTGAACGATTTCGGGATGAAGCCCGAGGCGCCGGCCGAGACGGCGCGGGCCGCGACGCCATGCTGCTCGTCGCCCGAGATCATGATGCAGGCGGTCGTCGGGAATTTCTGCCCGATGACCTTCAGCGCGTTGAAGCCGTCGTCGCCGCGCAAGTGAATGTCGAGCAGCACCAGGCCGATGTCCGCGTCGCGCTGAAGCGTCTGCAGGGCCTCGTTGACTGAAGACACGCTGAGCACCCCGGCATCGAGCGTGCTTTGTTCGAGAACCGCCTGGAAGCCAGCGCGGAACAACGGATGGTCATCGACGATAAGAATTTTCATGACAGCTTCCCCGGTATCAACATCTGCCAATGAAGGAATCGCAGAGCCCCAGCTGCGAGCGACACGGTTGTAGTCTGGCTAGCGAGCGCGGGCCATCGTACGTCCGGGCTAAGGCGAACGGCAATTGCCCTTTGGTGCAGCGCAGTGAGACCTAGGTCACATGCGGCCCCAAGGGCGTATGGCGCCTTGCGGGGGTTCGCGGCGAGCATCGTCCGCGCAAATCGGTTCCCCCGTGAGAGCGTTACGCCGGCCGTCCACGAGACCGCCGGCGTTTTTTTTCAGCTCGCCTTCGCTCCGGCCGGCGGACACTGGGCCTTTTTCAGCCACTGCTGCACATCCGCGATATAGGGATGCTTCTTCGGCAGCCGTTTGCACTTCACGTTGGCCGTGTAGATCGCCAGCGCCTTGTTGAACTGGTCGCACGCGCCCGGCACGTTTCCCATCTCGAGGTACAGGCGTCCGAGGAGCGCATGGTCGTTGCCGACCAGCGTGTGGCCCGGGCCGCGCAGCTGCTCGTCCAGCCCCAGCGCCTTGCAGAGATGCTCCTTGGCCGTCGCGAATTGACGCGTCCTGGTCAGCAGCGAGCCGAGATTCGCATAGGTATCGATCAGGTTGGGATGTCCGGTCCGGCCCAGCACCTGCTCGTAGACGCGCACGGCTTGCAGGTAGCCCTGCTCGGCCTCGGCAAACTTCAGCTGCTCTTCCTGGACGGTCGCGAGGTTGGCACGGTGAGTGGCGTACTTGGGATGGTCGACGCCGACCTGCTTCTGATCGATCTTCACCGCCAGCGCTAGCGCTGTGCTCGCCGGGCCAAGCTTGCGCAGGCCGAGCAGTGCGCGACCTTTGACGTCCAGCAGCCGGCTGGTGTTCGGATCCTCGTTGTAGACCTTGCACTTTTTCAGAATCGCCAGGCCCCGCTCGGCCGCTTTCAGCGCGCCGCTGTAATCCCCCTGATAGAGCCGCACGCAGCCGAGCTCGTTCATGTTTGCTGCCAGCGGCAAGCCGCTGCTGCCGTAAACCTTGCGGTTGATGACGATCGCCTTGCCGACTTCCTTTTCGGCCTCGATCAACTCGTCGCGATTGCGCAGCACGCGCGAGTAGCTGTTGTAGCTCGCAGCACTGAAGGGATGGTTCTTGCCGAAGTTCGCGAGCCGAATGTCGCGGGCCGCCTCGACGAATCTGGCTCCTGCATCGATGCAGCCGCGGTTCAGCAGCGCCATACCGATGGCGTCCAACACCGTGGCGAGCAGCTCGGGCTGATCGTGCAGGCTGCAAGGCGGGCAGGGCGGCAACGGTTGCGGCGGCGGGCAGCCGTCGGTTCCGCTGACGGCACTCGTGCCCTTAGCCGGGGCAGCGGCGGCGCTGCCGGCGAAAGCGAGTACGACGCTCTCGACGCTCGGAGTCTTGTCCGCGGACTTACCGACCGGCGCGCGCGCGAACATGTCCTGCACCGACGCTGGCAGGGTCGACGAATCGTCGGCAATGAGAATTCGCATGGAAGCTCTCCCTGGACTTCAGCTCTTTGTTGGCGTGGCGGGCGTGCGAGCTGCGGATTCTGCGCGATTGCAGCCGCTCGCGCGAGCCGGACGATAGGACTATGGGTTGCGCGCGCTGCGGTCCTCGGATTGCACCTGTTTGAAATAGGCCTGCGCCTGCTGCGGCCGGCCTGTCGACCGATACAGATCCTCGATCCAACGTCGCACGGACGCCGTGTGGTGTTCTTCCATCCTGGCGCGTAGCAGTACCGGGTAGGTTTCCAGCAGCGCCGGTTCGGCCTCCGCGTATCGTCCCTGCAGCGCCCATGCCCGACCGAGGAACGCCCGCGCCAACGCGTACCAGGGGCTTGCTGTGCCGAATTGCTTGGACCATCCGTCCAGCGCGCGTTGCAGGGTGGCTTCTGCGTCCTTCGGCCTGTTCAATTCCAGCAGCGTGCGGCCGAGCATCGTCAGGGCAGCATCCGCGTAGCCGTGGTCGGGCGGCAAGGTCACGCGGTAGATCTGCAGCGCCTCGCGCAACCGCTGTTCGGCCTCCGTGTACTGCTTGCGCGCCAGGGCGAGCCGGCCCAGGTCGCTGAGCAGATTGCCCACATCGACGTGTGGCTCGGGGTGTGCCTTGCGGGTCGCGGCCAATGCGTTCGAGTAGATTTGCTCGGCTTCATCGAAGCGCCCGCGATCCTCCAGCAACCGTCCGAGGTTGCTGGTCGCGTCCAGTGTCTCGGAGTGCTGCGGCCCAAGGATGCGCTGACACTGGGCCACGACTTCGCGATACAGCGGCTCGGCGGCGTCCAGATCTCCCTTGCCCTGCAAGGCTGTCGCGAGGTTGTGCAGGTGGCGGATGTACTGCGGATGGTTCTTGCCGCGCGTGCGCATATCGATACGCAGTGCCTCGCGGTAGAGCCGCTCCGCGGCGACAAAGTCGCGACGGTCCTGCGCCAGCCGCGCCAGGTTGTCGAGAGGCACCGTGATCTCTTCGTGATCCGGACCGAGGCGGGCGACGCGGATGCGCAGGCATTCGTTGAGCTGCCGTTCCGCCTCGGCGAGCTCGCCCTTGGCGTGCTGGATGACGCCGAGGCGGCACAGGCCGTTGGCCGTCTCGAGGCTGTCGCGACCGGTCAGCGCGCTGCTGATCGCGAGGCTGTCGATCGCGAGCGCTGCGGCCCTTTTCAGGTCTCCCTGCTTTTCTGCGACTCGACTGAAGCTGTAAAGGCTGTGCGCCACGTCCAGATGCCTTTCGCCGAACAGCTTGCGCCGCACAGCGAGTCCCTGCTCGATCAGGGGCTGCGCATCCTCAGGCAAGTCGAGGCTGAGGTAGACGCTCCCGATCGTGTCGAGCAGCGTCGCCTGCAGGTCCGGCTGGGCGCTCAGCTCCTTGCCGATGCGTGCCGCGCCCTGATCGAGGATTTCGCGAGCGGTGATTTTCTCGCCGCGTGCGTGGGACGGATCGGCGAGCCGGAACGAGTCGATCAGGAATTCGGATACCTCTTCGGCGCGTCGCTGTGCTGTCTGCGCGCGGGCCCGTTCCACCTGCGCGACGTCGCGCTCCCGCGCGATGTGTCCGGACTGGACATAGGTCGTGATCGAGAAGCCGATGAGCAGCGCGACGAAGGCCGCTGCCAGTCCGGCAACCAAAGCGTGGCGCGCGAGGAACTTCCCGGCGCGATAGCTCCAGGCGTCGGCGCGCGCGAGCACCGGCATACCATCGAGGTAGCGCGCGATGTCGGAGGCGAATTGCTCGACCGAGGAATAGCGCCGTTCGGCTTCCTTGCGCATTGCCATCAGGACGATGTTGTCCAGATCGCCGGCCAGCTCCCGCCGCAGTCGTGCCGGGCTCATGCCGCGCTGTCTCGCAATCCCAGCCGCGTCGTCACGTGCTTGCACCACCATGCTCGGCAATGGCGGTGTCTCCTCGCAGATCGCTCGTTCGAGATCGCCGAGACGGTTGCCCTGGAGCGTGAACGGTTTGCAACCGCATAACAGCTCGTACAGCACGACGCCGAGCACATAGGTATCGCTCGCGGTCGTGATCGGGTCGCCGCGGATCTGCTCCGGACTGGCGTGGTCGGGCGTCAGCACACGGTAGTCGGCTTGCGTGACCGCCATCGTGTGCATCATCTGGCGGTCGTCGAGCATCTTGGCGATGCCGAAGTCGAGCAGCTTCGGAGTGCCATCGCGCGCGACCAGGACATTCGACGGCTTGAGGTCGCGATGCACGACCAGATTCTGATGCGCGCGGTGTACAGCGGAGCATACGACTTGGAACAGCCGCAGCCGCTGCTCGATGCTGAGGCAGCGTGAATCGCAATAAATGTCGATCGGCTCGCCGTCGACATACTCCATTACGATGTACGGCGTGCCGTCGCTGGTGGTGCCACCGTCGAACAACCGCGCGATGTTCGGATGGTCGAGGGTTGCGAGGATCTGGCGCTCGAGCTTCAGCCGGCCCTGGAGGTTGCGCGACAGGAGCCCGCGCCGGACCAGCTTGATGGCGACCTGTTGCTGGAATTGCTCATCGGCCCGGTCGGCGAGAAACACTTCGCCCATGCCGCCGCGGCCGAGGCTGCGCACGATGCGATAAGGACCGATGCGCTCGCCGGTGAGATCGGCCGCCGCATCCTCCGGACTCTCCGGCGCCGCCGCACCATCCTCACCGAACCATTGCTGACGCGATTCGAGCTCATGCATCGCGCTCGCATACAGGTCGCTGTCGGTGGCGCATGCCTCTCGAATGAAGCGCAGCCGTTCGTGCGGCGGCAGGGTCTGGGCCTCGTCGAGGATCTGTTGCAAGGTCTTGGCAGGCACTACCCCATCTTAACCCCGATGCGCCCTGTCCTTCGGCCGGGTTGAATCGGCGCGCGCGCGCAGGCACTCTCAGCCGTTGCAAATTCGCGGAGCGCTCGCCATGAACCGATCCCAATCGAAACTACAACCGGTTCGCAAAGGCCTGTTCGGCGGCGGTGGCATGAATCGACCGATCAAGGTCTGATCACAATTCTGTCATCAGCCGGTCTGCAATCTCAGTGATAGCCGCTGTCCGCGGCGACCTTGCCGCGGAACACCGAGTATGACCACCACGTGTAGCCCAGCACTGCGGGCAACATGATCAGCGTGCCCGCGAGCACGAAGCCCTGACTCGCCGGCGGCGCTGCTGCCTTCCAGATCGTCAGGTCGGGCGGCAGCAGATTCGGCCAGATTCCCAGCACCAGTCCGCCGAAGCCCAGCGCGAAGAACGTCAGCGCCAGCAGGAAGGGCATGTATTCGGCGCGGCGCAGGACAGCGCGCCACAACCACACGGCGTTCGCGAGCGCCAGCAGCGGTACCGGCGAGAGCCAGAGGAAATTGCCGCTGTCGAACCAGCGTGCCATCACCTGGCTGCTGAGAAACGGCAACCACGTGCTGACCAGGCCCATGAACGCGACGACGACCACCACCAGCGGCCGGGTCAGCGCGTACGCGACGTTTTGCAGCGCGCCCTCGGTCTTCATGATCAACCACGTGCTGCCCAGGAGCGCGTAGCCGAACACGACCGCGACGGCGGTGAGCATCGAGAACGGGCTGAACCAGGCGAACGCGCCGCTGAGGTATTTGCCGCCCTGCAGCGGCATGCCTTCGACGATTGCGCCGAGCATCAGTCCCTGCGCGAACCCCGCGGCGATCGACCCTGCGGCGAAGCACACGCCCCAGATGCGTCGCGACGTGGTCGCCTTGAAGCGAAATTCGAACGACACGCCGCGCAGCACCAGCGCGACCAGCATCAACAGTACCGGTAAGTAGAGCGCCGACAGCATGACCGCGTAAGCCTTCGGGAATGCAGCCAGCAGCCCGGCGCCGCCAAGCACGAGCCAGGTCTCGTTGCCGTCCCAGATCGGCGCGGCGGTCGTCATCATGTGATCGAGCTGCGGTTCGTCCTCGGCGAACAACGACAGGATGCCGATGCCGAGCACGAAGCCGTCCATCAGAACGTACATCAGCACCGCGAAGCCGATGATCGCGAACCAGACGACCGGCAATACCGTCGCGCTGTCCATGCTCAGCCGCGGTCCTCGATCGGCTCTTCGGGCAACGAGAAAGGGCGCAGCGCCGTTTTCTCGGGATGCAGCAGCGCTTCCCCGACGGGCTGCGGTCCACGCCGCAAGAGTTTCAGCAGGTAATACGTGCCGGCGATGAAGACGAACAGATAGACGGACGCGAAGACGATCAGCGAGGTCAGCACGCTGCCCGCATCGATTGCTGTCGCGGCTTGCGAAGTTCGCAGCAGGCCGTAAACGACGTACGGCTGTCGCCCGATCTCCGTCGTGTACCAACCAGCGAGCACTGCGATGAAACCCGCGGGCGTCATCAGCATCCAGGCGCGCAGCACGATCTTCGATTCGAACAGTCGACCGCGGCGCCATTGCAGCGCGGACCACGCGACCAGCGTCAGCATCAGGATGCCGATGCCGACCATCACGCGGAAGCCGAAGAACACCGGCGCGACCGGCGGCCGCAACTCGGGCCCGACTTCTTTCAACCCTGCAACCTTGCCGTCGAGCTCGTGCGTGAGAATCAGGCTGCCGAGCTTCGGCACGCTCACCTCGTAACGATTCGTCTCGCGCGCCTGGTCGGGCCAGGCGAACAGGATCAGCGATGCGCCGCGCACCGTTTCCCAGTGACCTTCGATCGCAGCGAGCTTCACCGGCTGATGATCGCGCACCTTCAGCCCGTGCAGGTCGCCGACGATGACCTGCAACGGCACTGCGATCGCCGCGAAGCAGATCGAAAGCTTGAGCATCAGCTGTGCAGCTTCGCGATGACGTTGACGCAGCAGGTACACGGCGCTGATGCCGCCGATCACGAAACACGTCGTGATGAACGCGGCGAGCGTCATGTGCGCGAGGCGCACCGGGAACGACGGGTTGAAGACGATGCTCCACCAATTCTCAGGCTGGAACACTCCGTCCACGATGCGGTAACCCCTCGGCGTTTGCATCCAGCTGTTCGCCGCGATGATCCAGAACGTCGAGATCAAAGTGCCGAGCGCCACCATGCAAGTCGCTAGGAAATGCAGCGAAGGCGAGACACGCCGCCAGCCGAACAGCATCACGCCCAGGAACGTCGCTTCCAGGAAGAACGCCGTGAGCACCTCATAGGCGAGCAACGGACCGAGGATGTTCCCGGCGCGCGTCGACAGCTCGGCCCAGTTGGTGCCGAACTGAAAGCTCATGACGATGCCCGACACCACGCCGAGCGCGAACGACACGGCGAAGATCTTCAACCAGAACACGTACAGGTCGCGCCACAGCGCGCGGCGCGTCTTCAGATACGCACCGGCCAGGAACGCCAGCCAGCTCGCCAGCCCGATCGTGAATGCGGGGAAGATGATGTGAAAGCTCATCACGAATCCGAACTGGATCCGCGACAGCAACAGCACCGTGGGGTCCGACATGGCGGCGCGATTGTGGCCGCGCGTCACCCCTGCAGCAACTGCGGAAACGCACGACGACGGCGCGCACGAAGGCTGACTTCGTGAAAGGCGGATGCCGGGCGAGTACACTGACGCGGCACCCATCGATCAAGAACATCTTTCATGGGGAGTTTCCTATGCGGTTCACTAGAACGTTCCTGCTGTGCGGTCTCGCCTGCGCCGTCGCTGCCTGCGGCAAGAAGGAAGCCCCGGCGTCCGTTGCGCCCCAGAATGAAGCAGCCTCAACGGCGCTCGAAGGTCAGGTCGACATCGTCGCGTGGCCCGGTTACATCGAGCGCGGCGAGAGCGACAAGAACTACGACTGGGTGACGAAGTTCGAGGCCGACACCGGCTGCAAGGTCAACGTCAAGACCGCGGGCACGTCGGACGAGATGCTGTCGTTGATGAACCAGGGCGGCTATGACCTCGTCACCGCCTCCGGCGACGCCTCGCTGCGCTTGATCCGCGGCGGCACGGTGCAGCCCGTCGACACCGCGAAGGTAGCCTCGTACGACAGCGTCGATCCGCGCCTGAAAGAAGCACCGTGGCACTACGTCGACGGCAAGCACTATGGCGTGCCGTATCAGTGGGGCCCGAACGTCCTCATGTACAACAGCAAAGTGTTCAAGAAACCGCCGACTTCGTGGAGCGTGGTGTTCGAGCCGGGCAAGCTGCCGGACGGCAAGCCGAACAAGGGCCGCGTGCAGGCGTACGACGGGCCGATCTACATCGCGGACGCCGCGCTGTACCTGATGACCAAGAAGCCGGATCTCGGCATCAAGGATCCGTACGAGCTCAACGAGCAGCAGTACACGGCGGCGCTCGACGTTCTTCGCACTCAGCACCCGCTGATCCAGCGCTACTGGCACGACGCCAACGTGCAAGTGCAGGACATGACCAACGAAGGCGTGGTCGCGTCCGGCTCGTGGCCGTTCCAGGTCAACACGCTGGTCGCGAACAAGCAGCCGATAGCGAGCACCGTGCCGGCCGAGGGCGCAACCGGGTGGGCGGACACGACGATGCTGCACGCGAGCGCCAAGCATCCGAACTGCGCGTACAAATGGCTCGAATGGTCGATCAGTCCGAAAGTGCAGGGCGACGTCGCGGCGTGGTTCGGCTCGGTGCCGGTCGTGCCTGCGGCGTGCAACGGCAACGAGCTGCTCGGCGCCGAAGGCTGCAAGACCAACGGCATCGATAACTTCGACAAGATCAAGTTCTGGCGCACGCCGGAAGCGAAGTGCGCGACGCAGAACGATGCGTGCATTCCATACAGCCGCTGGGCAACTGACTACGTGGCGGTGATGGGCGGTCGGTGACCGCTGCCGCCATCGAGTTCCGCGATGTGTCGCGCGTCTACGGTGAAGTGCGCGCCGTCGATCGCGTCTCGCTGACGGTGCAGGCTGGCGAGTTCTTCGCGATGCTCGGGCCGTCCGGCTCGGGCAAGACGACGTGCCTGCGGCTGATCGCCGGTTTCGAGACGCCCGACAGCGGCAGCATGCTGCTGGACGGCCGCGACGTAACCGACGAGCCGCCGTACGCGCGCGCTGTCAACACGGTTTTCCAGGACTACGCTCTGTTTCCACACATGAGCGTGCTCGAAAACGTGGCCTACGGGCCGCGCGTGCGCGGTCAGCGCAAGGAAGCTTGGCGCAAGCGTGCGCTCGAAATGCTGGAGCTCGTCCAGCTCGGTGCTTACGCCGAGCGTCGTCCCGCGCAGCTCTCCGGCGGTCAGCGCCAGCGCGTTTCATTGGCGCGAGCCTTGATCAATCAACCTCCGGTGCTGCTGCTGGATGAGCCGCTCGGCGCGCTCGACTTGAAGCTGCGCGAAGAAATGCAGATCGAGCTGAAGAATCTGCAGCGGCGGCTCGGCATCACGTTCGTGTTCGTCACGCACGACCAGGGCGAGGCGCTGTCGATGGCGGATCGCGTCGCCGTGTTCAATCACGGCAGGATCGAGCAACTCGACACGCCACGCGTGCTCTACACCCGCCCGACGACGGCGTTCGTCGCGCGCTTCGTCGGCAGCGCGAACGTCGTGACGGGCGAGCTGGCCCGGCGGCTGAGCGGTCGCGCCGAACCGTTTGCCGTCCGTGCGGAGAACATTCGGTTGCGCGCGCCTGCGGCCGCTGCGAATGGCGACACCATGAGTTGCCTCGGCGACGTCGCCGACGTGCAGTACCACGGCGCGCTCAGTCGCTGGCAAGTGCGGCTTATCGGTCCGGCCCCTCGCAATGCGAAGGGCGCTCTTCGCGCCGTGCGCCGGTGGCGCGCAAACGGCGCTCATCGGTCCGGCCCGCCGCAGCGCGGCGGGCGCTCTTCGCGCCGCGCGCCGGTGGCGCGCAAACGGCGCTCATCGCCCATCGTTGTCGGCGTCGCCGGGGAGGGCGCGTTCGATGTGGTGCCAGCCGTCGCGCACCGCGCCCTTGGCTTCGGCCCAGCCGAGTCGCGAGTCGGCCTTGGCCGCATTCCAGTCGCGCTCGAGCTGCGGCTCGACGTCGTCGAAGCGCTGGCCGCGATACTGGCCGTAGGTGTCGTAACCGTACTTGTAGGCCGGCTGGTAATCGGTCCAGGTACGTTCGGACGAGTAATACGGCGCGCTGCGATACGTCGACTCGAAATGCCGGTCGTAATCGGTGGGGTTGATCGCTTCGGCAACGCTGTCGCCCGCCTTGGCGCCGACCGCGCCGCCGACGATCGCGCCGACCACCGTACCGGCCGGGCCAGCGGCAGAACCGACCGCCGCGCCAGTGATCGCGCCGGCAACCGCGCCGGTGCCTTCGCCGATGCTGTGGTCCTTCTTGATGTCGCTCATCGTCTTGTCTCCTTCGGGGGAACCGCGCCAGCGGAATGCGGCGCAGCTTCCGCATCGTGGACAACGCTGCGTGGGAGGGCCGTGAACTCGCGCGGTGCGTGCGCTCACGCAGCCGCACTTGATCGAGGAATGGCTGATGAAGAACGACTTCAAGCCGGTCGAGGGTCACCGCTTCAATCTTCGCGGCGACTGGGGCGGTGTGCTGGACTGCGAGGTGCT
>Ga0207706_10007037_pt1 | contig 10399 bp, 6 predicted proteins | sample KBSC53metaG_FD_184318 | JGI IMG/M metagenome (GOLD analysis project Ga0207706, IMG submission 184318) | Corn rhizosphere microbial communities from Kellogg Biological Station, Michigan, USA - KBS C5-3 metaG (SPAdes) (version 2) | ecosystem: Host-associated > Plants > Roots > Rhizosphere > Soil ... | reverse complement strand
CAGGAACGAGGCATCGGATTCATCGGCCTCGACGACGATGTAGTCGCCCGAGCCGAGCCGCGAGTTGGCGCCGGCGCTGTTGAGCTTGCCGCCGATCACGAAGGTGGGGTCGACGCCGGCCTCGGCCAGCACGCAGGTGACCAGCGAGGTCGTCGTGGTCTTGCCGTGCGTGCCCGCGATCGCAATGCCGGATTTCAGCCGCATCAGCTCGGCCAGCATCACCGCACGCGGCACCACCGGCACGCGCTTGGCGCGCGCGGCGATCACCTCGGGGTTGTCGCCCTTCACCGCGGTGGAGGTGACCACGGCCTGCGCATCGGCGATGTTGGCGGCGTCGTGGCCGATCTGCACCTGGATGCCCAGCTCGGCGAGGCGGCGCGTGGTCGCGCTGTCGGCCTGGTCGGAGCCCGACACCGCATAGCCGAGGTTGTGCAGGATCTCGGCGATGCCGCTCATGCCGGCGCCGCCGATCCCGACGAAATGGATGCGCTTGACTGCGTGCTTCATGTGTTCTGCTTCCTCTGCACCAGCCCCTCGATTTCGTCGGCCACGCGGGCCGCGGCGCGCGGCCGGCCCAGGTGGCGCGCTTTTTCGGCGATGCCTTGCAGCGTCTCGCGGTCCAGCGTCTTCAGCAGGTCGGCCAGGCTCTGCGGCGACAGCTCTTCCTGCGGCAGGTGAATGGCTGCACCGTGCTGCGCCATGAACTTGGCGTTGTCGCGCTGGTGCCCGGTGGTGCTGACCACCAGCGGCACCAGGATGCTGGCCACGCCGCCGGCGCACAGCTCGCTCACCGTCACCGCGCCGGCGCGGCACAGGATCAGGTCGCACTCGGCCAAGCGCTGCGGCATGTCGTCGATGAACGGCAATATCTCGGCCGGCATGCCGACCATCTCGTAGGCCTTCTTCACCGCTTCGTAGTTGGCCTGCCCCGTCTGGTGCGTGACGATCGGGCGCTGCGGGAGGTCGAGCAAAGCCAGCGCATTCGGCAGCGCCTCGTTCAGCGCCTTCGCGCCCAGGCTGCCGCCGACGACCAGCAGGCGCAGCGGCCCGGTGCGCCCGGCAAAGCGCTCGGCCGGTTCGGGCATCGCCTCGATCTCGGCGCGCACCGGGTTGCCGGTGACCACGGCCCGGCGCACGCGCGCCGCGGCCTCGCCATCGAAGCCGAAGCCCACCTTGCTGGCCAGCGGCAGCAATGCCTTGGTGCTCAGCAGCAGCGAGGCATCGGCGTTCACCAGCATCAGCGGTTTGCGCAGCAGCGTGGCCACCACCCCGCCGGGGAAGCAGACATAGCCGCCCATGCCCAGCACCGCGTCGGCGCCGCGCTGGCGCAGGAAGGTCAGGCTTTCGCCGAAGGCCTTCAGCATCTTGAAGGCGCCGGTGATCGTGTGCTTGAGGCCCTTGCCGCGCAGGCCGCTGAAGCCGACGGTGTCCATCGGGATGCCCGACGGCGGAACCAGCTTGTTCTCCATGCCGGTCGGCGTGCCGAGCCAGCTCACGGTCCAGCCGCGGTGCTGCATCTCCTTGGCCACTGCAAGGCCGGGGATCACGTGGCCTCCGGTGCCTGCGGCCATGATGACGAGGTGCTTGCTTTGACTCATGCGCGCCCTCCCCGCATGAGCTGCCGGTTCTCGATATCCACCCGCAACACGATCGCCAGCGCGATCAGGTTCAGCAGCACCGCCGATCCGCCATAGCTCATCAACGGCAAGGTCAACCCCTTCGTCGGCAGCACGCCCAGGTTCACGCCGATGTTGATGAAGGCCTGCCCGCCCATCCAGATGCCGACGCCCTGCGTCATCAAACCGGCAAACACGCGGTCGAGCGCGATGGCCTGCCGCCCGATGTGGAACACCCGGCGCGTCAGCCAGAAGAACGCGATGATCACCGCCGCCACGCCGACGAAGCCGAGCTCCTCGCCGATCACGGCGAGCAGGAAGTCGGTGTGCGCCTCCGGCAGGTAGTGCAGCTTCTCGAGCGAGGCGCCCAACCCCTGGCCGAAGATCTCGCCGCGGCCGAAGGCGATCAGCGAATGGGTGAGCTGGTAGGCCTTGCCCTGCGCATAGGCCGGGTTCCACGGGTCGAGGTAGGCGAAGATCCGCTGCCGGCGGAACTCGCTGAACACGATCATCAGCACGAAGGCGCCGACCAGCACCGCCACGCTGAGGAAGAACATCCGCCCGTTCACGCCGCCGAGGAACAGGATGCCCAGCGCGATGGCCGCGATCACCATGAAGGCGCCCATGTCGGGCTCGGCCAGCAGCAGCAGGCCCACCACCGCCAGCGCCACCGCCATCGGCGTCACGGCACGGAAGAAGTTCTCCTTCACGTCCATCTTGCGGACCATGTAGCTGGCCGCGTACATCGCCATCGCGAGCTTGGCCCACTCGCTGGGCTGGAAGTTCATGATGCCCAGCGGGATCCAGCGGCGCGCGCCGTTGACGCCCTTGCCCACATGCGGGATCAGCACCAGCACCAGCGACAGCAGCGCGGTGACGAACAGCCACGGCGCCCACTTCTCCCACAGGCTGATCGGCATCTGCACGGTGACGAGCGCCGCGACCGCGCCGATCGCGATGAACAGCATCTGCCGCGTCAGGAAATGCGTCGGCGCATAGCGCGCGAAACGCGGGCTGTCGGGCAGCGCGACCGAGGCCGAATACACCATCACCAGGCCGAACGCGAGCAACGCGACCGTCACCCAGATCAGCGCCTGGTCGAAACCGAGCACGCGCGCCGGCTGGCCGGTCGAGACGTTGACCCAGTCGCGCACCGGCACCGCGTCGCTGTCGGCCGCCTTGCGGCCGGGCAGCAGCGCAGCCAGGCGCTGGAACATCGCGCCCGGTGCGAGGATGGCGAGGCCCTTGATCACGCGAGGGCCTCCCCGCGGTCGGACGCCAGCGCCTGCACCTCGGCGACGAAGACCTCGGCGCGGTGCTTGTAGTTGCGGAACATGTCCAGGCTGGCGCAGGCCGGGCTCAGCAGCACCGCATCACCGGGCTGCGCCTGCTCGAAGCACCAACGCGTGGCGGCCTGCAGCGTCTCGTGGCGCTGCATCGTCAAGCCGGTGGTGTGCAGCGACGCCGCGATCGCCTCGGCGTCGCGGCCGATCAGCGCCACTGCGCGTACATGGCGCGCCACGCCTTCGGCCAGCGGCGAGAAGTCCTGCCCCTTGCCGTCGCCGCCCAAGATCACGACCAGCTTGTTGGGCGCCTTGTCGGCGCCCAGGCCGCTCAGCGCCGCGACGGTGGCGCCGACGTTGGTGCCCTTGCTGTCGTCGAAGGCTTCGACGTTGCCGATGGTGCCCACGTACTCCACGCGATGCGGCTCGCCGCGGTATTCGCGCAGGCCGTGCAGCATCGGCGCCAGCGGGCAGCCGATGGCGGTGGCCAGCGCCAGCGCGGCCAGCGCGTTGGCGGCGTTGTGGCGGCCGCGGATGCGCAATGCGTCTGCCGGCATCAGGCGCTGGAGGATGATCTCCTCTTCCTCGCCCTTCTTGCGCTTGACGGTCTCGTCGCTTTCCATCGCGCGCACCAGCCAGGCCATGCCGCTCTCGACCACGAGGCCGAAATCACCGGGGTGCTGCGGCGCATCGAGCCCGAAGCGCACCGCCTTGCGGCTGACCGTCTTGCCCGGCTTGCCGCGCGTGCCCTTGATGAACACCGGCGCCGGCACCATCGCCTCGACCTTGGGATCGTCGCGGTTGACCACCATCACCGCGTGGTGTCCGAAGATGCGCGCCTTGGCCGCCGCATACGAGGCCATGTCGCCATGCCAGTCGAGGTGGTCCTGCGTCACGTTGAGCACCGCGGCCGCGCTCGGCTCGAAGCCCTTGACCTCGTCGAGCTGGAAGCTCGAGAGCTCCAGCACCCATACCTCGGGCAGGTGCTCGAACACCGGCGCCTTCGGCGGCGGCGGGGCCAGCTGCAGCGGGGCGTCTTCCTCGGTGGATTCGACCGGCGCCACCGCGAACGCATCGGTGTCGGCCACATGCGGCGCATCCTCGGCCGGGGCCAGGGCCTCCGGCTCGTTCTCGTCGCGCTCGGTCGACAGCACCTCGGCCTGGGCGAAGGCGTCGCTGTCGGCGATCTGCGGGTCGTCGACCGGCGTCTCCGCGGGCTGCGCGGCTTCGCTGTCGGCCACCACCGGGTCTTCGGCCGCCGGCTCGTCGCCGATCACCTCGGCCTCGGTCTTCGGTGCGTCCAGCTGCTCCAGGTCGAGCGCGGCGGCCAGCGTGTCGAGCATCGTCGGGCCGATGTTGCCGGCGGTCGCGACGCGCCGGCCGGTGCGCTCGACCAGCAGCGCCGTCAATGCGGTGGTCGTCGTCTTGCCGTTGGTGCCGGTGATCGCCAGCACCTTGGGCGCGTAGCCGTGCTCGGCCTTCAGGTCAGCCAGCGCGCGGTTGAACAGGTCGAGCTCGCCCTGCACCAGCAGGCCGGTGTCGAGCGCTTGGTTCAGCAGCGGCGCGATGCGCTCGTCGCGCGGCGAGAGGCCCGGGCTCTTCAGCACCAGCTGCACGCCCTGCAGCATCGCGTGCACATCGATCGCGCCGGTGCTGAACGCGGCATCGGGCACGAGCTCGTGCAGCGCCTGCAGCTGCGGCGGGTTCTCGCGCGAATCCCACACGCGGATGCCCTGCGCGCCGCAGCGGGCGCACCAGCGCGCCATCGCCAGCCCGGAGTCGCCGAGGCCGAGGATGAGGACGGTGATGCCGTGGAGGTATTTCATCGGGGCATCACCGCAGCTTCAGGCTGGCCAGGCCGACGAGGCACAGCAGCATCGTGATGATCCAGAAGCGCACGACCACCTGCGTCTCGGTCCAGCCGGACTTCTCGAAGTGGTGGTGCAGCGGCGCCATCTTGAAGATGCGCCGGCCTTCGCCGTATTTCTTCTTCGTGTACTTGAAGAAGCTGACCTGCAGCATGATCGAGAGCGTCTCGACCACGAAGATGCCGCCCATGATGGCGAGCACGATCTCCTGGCGCACGATCACCGCGATGGTGCCGAGCGCGCCGCCCAGCGCCAGCGCACCGACGTCGCCCATGAAGATCTGCGCGGGGTGGGTGTTGTACCAGAGGAAGGCCAGGCCCGCGCCCGCCATCGCCGAGCAGAAGATCAGCAGCTCGCCAGCGCCCGGGATGTACGGGAACAGCAGGTACTTGGAGTACACCGAGCTGCCCACCACGTAGGCGAACACGCCGAGCGCCGAGCCCACCATCACCACCGGCATGATCGCCAGGCCGTCGAGGCCATCGGTGAAGTTCACCGCATTGCTCGAGCCCACGATCACGATGTAGGTCAGGATGATGAAGCCGAACACCCCCAGCGGATAGCTGATGGTCTTGAAGAACGGCACGATCAGGTCGGCCTTGGGCGGCAGCTCGTTGCTGAAGCCGCTCTGCACCCAGCGGATGAAGAGCTCCAGCACGCGCAGGTTCGAGGTCTCGGAGACGCTGAACGCGAGGTACAGCGCCGCCACCAGCCCGATCAGCGACTGCCAGAAGTACTTCTCCTTCGACGACATGCCCTCCGGGTTCTTCTGCACGACCTTGCGCCAGTCGTCGACCCAGCCCACGGCGCCGAAGCCGAAGGTCACGATCATCACGATCCAGACGAAGCGGTTGCTCCAGTCGAACCACAGCAAGGTGGCGATGCCGATCGCGATCAGCACCAGCACGCCCCCCATGGTCGGCGTGCCGGCCTTGGCGAGGTGGGCCTTCACCCCGTATTCGCGGATCGGCTGCCCGAACTTGAGCTCGGTGAGCCGGTTGATCACCCAGGGCCCGAAGGCCAGGCCGATCACCAGCGCGGTCAGCGCGGCCATCACCGCGCGGAAGGTCAGGTATTGGAAGACGCGCAGGAAACCCAGCTGGTCCGGATAGGCCAGCTGAAGCCATTGCGACAGCGTCAGCAGCATCAGGCGGCTCCGGTGGAAGAGGGTTGACCGATCAGGGCCTGCACGACGCGCTCCATCTGCATGAAGCGCGAGCCCTTGACCAGCACGGCATTCGCCTCGGGGGCCTGCGGCAGCGCGGACACCAGCTCGGGCACCGTGCCGAAGTGGCGGGCGTTCGAGCCATAGGCCTGCGCGGCGTGCACGCACAGCGCGCCGGCCGTCCACAGCGCGGCCAGGCCGCGCTCGCGGGCATAGGCGCCGACCTCGGCGTGGAACTGCGGGCCTTGCGTGCCGACCTCGCCCATGTCGCCCAGCACCAGCCACTGCGGGCCCGGCATCTCGGCCAGCACGTCGATCGCGGCGCGCACCGAATCCGGGTTGGCGTTGTAGCTGTCGTCGACCAGCGTGGCCGCGCGGCCCGCCTGCGTGAACGACTTCAGCTGAGAACGGCCCTTCACCGGCTCGAAGGCCTCGAGCCCGCGCGCGATGGCTTCCAGCGGGACGCCGGCCGCCAGCGCGCAGGTGGTGGCGGCCAGCGCGTTCTTCAGGTTGTGGCGGCCAGCCACGCGCAGGTGCACGAGCGTGGTGCCGGCCGGCGTGTGGAGGGTCAGCGCCCAGGTGCCGTTCTCCCAGGCCTCCGTGCCGGTGACGTCGGCGGCGCCGTGCATCGCGAAGGTGAGCTGCGGCCGCTGGCCGGCCAGCGTGTGCCACAGCGGCGCATGCGCATCGTCGGCCGGGAACACGGCCACGCCGGTGGGGCCGAGCGCCTCGATCACGCTGCCGTTCTCGCGCGCCACCGCCTCCACGCTGGCCATGAACTCCTGGTGCTCGCGCTGCGCGTTGTTGACCAGCGCCACAGTCGGCAGCACCAGCGCCGACAGCTCGGCGATCTCGCCGACGTGGTTCATCCCGAGCTCGACGACGCCGGCGCGATGCCAGACCTTCTCGTCCTGGCGCAGGCGCAGCAGCGTCAGCGGCACGCCGATGTGGTTGTTCAGGTTGCCCTGGGTCGAGAAGGCGCCCTCGCCCAGCCATGCGCGCAGGACGCTCGCGATCATCTGCGTCACGGTGGTCTTGCCGTTGCTGCCGGTCACCGCGATCAGCGGCAGCTCGAAGCGGCGGCGCCAGTTGCGGCCCAGCTGCTGCAGCGCAACCAGCGTGTCGGGCACCAGCAGGCCGGGCAGGCCGGCTTCGGCGAGGCCGCGCTCGGCCAGCGCCGCCACCGCGCCCAGCGGCTTGGCCTGCGCAAGGAAATCGTGCGCGTCGAAGCGCTCGCCCTTCAGCGCGACGAACAGGTCGCCGGGTTGCAGGCTGCGCGTGTCGCTGTGCACGCGCGCAATGGGCGTCGCGCCGTCGCCCACCAGGGTGGACCCGGGCAACAGCACGTGCGCGTCAGCCAGCGTCATCATCATGTGTCAGTTCCTTCGCCGATCGAGCGCCTGCGTGGCCTCGATCACATCGGAGAACGGGTGCTTCACGCCCGCGATCTCCTGGTAGTCCTCATGGCCCTTGCCGGCGATCAGCACGACATCGCGCGCATCGGCTTCGGCAATGGCCTGTGCGATCGCCTCGCGGCGGTCTTCGATCACCTGCACGCCGTCGGCACGTGTCATGCCGGCCCGGATCTGCTTCAGGATCTCGGCCGGCGATTCGTCGCGCGGGTTGTCGCTGGTGGCGATGACACGGTCGGCCGACGAAGCGGCGATGCCGCCCATCAGCGGCCGCTTGCCTGGGTCGCGATTGCCGCCGCAGCCGAACACGCACACCAGCGCGCCACCGCGCGCTGCCGCGAGCGGGCGCAGTGCCTTGATCGCCTTGTCGAGCGCATCGGGGGTGTGGGCGTAGTCGACCACCACCTCCGGCACGCCGGGCCGCCCTGCCGCCACGCGCTGCATGCGGCCGGGCACCGGCGTCAGCTGCGGCACCACACTGCACGCCTCGGCCAGCCCGATGCCGCGCGCCCGCAGCCCGCCGATCACCGCCAGCAGGTTGCTCGCGTTGTAGTCGCCGATCAGCGTGCTGCGCACCGGCGCGCTGTGCTCGCCTTCGCGCAGTTCGAAGGCCAGCCCGCCATCGACATAGCGCAGGTTCTCGGCCTGCAGCCGCGCTGCGCCCTTGGTGGAGTAGGTCCACAGGTCGAGCGTGGAGCCCTGCAGCTCGAGCGCCAACTGCGCGCCGCGGTCGTCGTCGATGTTGACCACCGCGGCCTTCAGCCCGGGCCAGCCGAACAGCATGCGCTTGGCGGCCCAGTAGGCATCCATGCTGCCGTGGTAGTCGAGATGGTCCTGCGTGAAGTTGGTAAACAGGGCCACCTCGATGCGCGTGCCGGCGAGCCGCTGCTCGACGATGCCGATCGACGAAGCCTCGATCGCGCAGGCGCTGAAGCCGGCATCGGCAAAGCGGCGGAAGCCGGCCTGCAGCAGCACCGGGTCGGGTGTGGTCAGGCCGGTGAACTGCACCTCGGCATTGGGGTTCACCGCGGTCGGTGGCTCGCCGATGCCCAGCGTGCCGACCAGGCCGCAGCGCTGGCCGAGCAGCGTGTGGGCCTGCGCCGTCCACCAGGCGGTGGAGGTTTTGCCGTTGGTGCCGGTGGTCGCGATCACCTTGACCGCATCGCTCGGATGGCCGTAGTAGGCATCGGCGATCGGGCCGGTCGCGGCCTTCAGCTGCGGCAATGAGGCCACGCGAGCATCCTTGAAGCCGAAGGCCTCGGCGCCCTCGCGCTCGACCAGCGCGGTGGTGGCGCCGGCATCGAGCGCGGCCTGCACGAAGCGGCGGCCGTCCTGGGCATAGCCGGGCCAGGCGATGAAGCCGTCGCCGGGCTGCACCTGGCGGCTGTCGGTGCGCAGCGTGCCAGTGACCCATTCCTTCAGCCAGCGCGCGGCGGCCTCGGGGGATTTGAGCAGGACGGTAGGCATGGTCAGAAACTTTCCGGCTCGGCGTCCTGGTCGGCCAGGATCTGGGGTTTGACGTCGAGATCGGGCGCGACGTTCATCATGCGCAGCGTCTGCTGCGCGACCTGGCTGAACACCGGCGCGGCGACGTCGCCGCCGAAGTACTTGCCGTTGCTCGGCTCGTCGACCATCACGCCGATGATCACGCGCGGGTGGTCGATCGGCGCCAGGCCGACGAACCACGAGCGGTACTTGTGCTGCGCGTAGCCCTTGCCTTCCTGCTTGTGCGCGGTGCCGCTCTTGCCGCCCACCGAGTAGCCCAGCGTCTGCGCCTTCGGGCCGGTGCCGCCAGGCCCGGCAGCGGCCTGCAGCATCTTGCGCACCTCGCGCGCGGTTTCGGCCGACATCACGCGCACGCCGGCGGGCGGCTGCGCCTGCCGCATCACGCTGACCGGAATGACCTCGCCATCGCGCGAGAACGCGGTGTACGCATGCGCGATCTGCAGCAGCGAGGCCGACAGGCCATAGCCGTAGGCCATCGTGGCCTGCTCGATCGGGCGCCAGGTCTTGTAGGGCCGCAGCCGGCCGGTCACCGCGCCGGGGAAGCTGATCTGCGGCTTCTGGCCGAAGCCCAGGCCCGAATACAGCTCCCACATCTCGCGTGCCGGGAACTGCATCGCGATGCGGGCGGCGCCGATGTTGCTCGACTTCTGGATCACCTCGCGCACGGTCAGCACCGGGTGCGGGTGCGCATCCTTGATCGCGGTGCCGGTCACCACCAGGCTGCCGGGCGCGGTGGTGATCGGCGTATCCGGCTTCACCCGGCCGGTGTCGAGCGCGTGCGCGATGATGAAAGGCTTCATCGTCGAACCGGGCTCGAAGGTGTCGGTCAGCGCGCGGTTGCGCAGCTGGCCGCCGGTGAGGTTGCGGCGGTCGCCGGGGTCGTAGCTCGGGTAGTTGGCCAGCGCCAGGATCTCGCCGGTCTGCGCGTCGAGCACCACCACGCTGCCGGCCTTGGCGTTGTGCTCCGCCACCGCGTCGCGGATGCGCTGGTAGGCGAAGAACTGCACCTTCGAGTCGACCGAGAGCTCGATGTCGCGGCCGTCCTCGGGCTCGACCTGCTCGCCGATGTCTTCGACCACGCGGCCGAGGCGGTCCTTCACGACACCGCGCGAGCCGTCGCGGCCCTGCAGGTCCTTCTGGAACGCGAGTTCGATGCCTTCTTGCCCCTTGTCTTCGATGTTGGTGAAGCCGACCACATGCGCAGCGGCTTCGCCCTCGGGGTAGCGGCGGCGGTATTCGCGCACCTGGTACACGCCCTTGATGTTGAGCGCCTTGATGCGCTCCCACAGCGGGTCGTCGACCTGGCGCTTCAGCCACACGAAGTTGGGGCTGTCGTCGAGCTTGTTGGCGAGCTCCGAGGGCGTCATGCCCAGCAGCCTGGCGAGCTGCTTGCGCTGGTCGGCGCTGGCTTCGAAATCCTTGGGGATCGCCCACACCGAAGGCGCCGGCACGCTGGCCGCGAGGATCTGGCCATTGCGATCGACGATGCGGCCGCGGCTGGCGGGCATCTCGCGCGTGTGCGCGTAGCGCTTCTCGCCCTCTTTCTGGA
>Ga0207706_10007036_pt1 | contig 10402 bp, 7 predicted proteins | sample KBSC53metaG_FD_184318 | JGI IMG/M metagenome (GOLD analysis project Ga0207706, IMG submission 184318) | Corn rhizosphere microbial communities from Kellogg Biological Station, Michigan, USA - KBS C5-3 metaG (SPAdes) (version 2) | ecosystem: Host-associated > Plants > Roots > Rhizosphere > Soil ... | reverse complement strand
GCTCGTCGCAGCCGCGGACCAGCTGGGGGAGCCCACGACGGTGTGGGGGGCGGCGGACCTGCTCGGCATCGACCGGGAGGCGGCCGCGCCAAGTGCGGACGCCGGGCTGCTGGAGATCGGCACCCATGTTCGCTTTCGCCATCCGCTTGTGCGGTCGGCGGTCTACCGCGCCGCGGCGCCGCATGCAAGGCAGGCGGCTCACCGTGCGCTCGCAGAGGCAACCAATCGCGAGCTGGATCCCGACCGGCGCGCCTGGCACCTGGCCGAGGCCGCCACGGGACCCGACGAGGAGGTCGCGGCCGAGCTCGAGCGGTCGGCCGGAAGGGCGCAGGAGCGCGGCGGGCTTGGTGCGGCGGCCGCCTTCCTCGAGCGCTCAGCCGAGCTCACGCCCGAGCCCGAGCGACGGGCGCTGCGCCTGCTGCTCGCCGCCGGCGCGGATCTCGCCTCCGGGGCGAACGACCGCGCGCAACGCTTGCTGCAGGAGAGCGTGCCGCACCTGAGCGACCCAGTCTCGCGCGCGCAGGCGCTTGGCATGGAGGGAGCCATTCGCTTCGCGGATGGGCATGGAGGGGACACGCCGGGTCTGTTGTTCGACGCCGCCATGGCGCTCCGGGAGATCGATGCCGGGATCGCGCGAGGGACGCTCATGGACGCGTTCGAGGCCGCCATGTGGGCGGGACAGCTGACGAGCGGCACGAACGTGCACGACGTTGCCGAGGCCGCCCGCGCGTTGCCGCCGCCGGACGGCGACGAGGCGACCCCGAGCCTGCTCCTCAGCGGTTACACCGAGTGGCTGACCACCAGCTATGCCTCAGCCGTCGAATGGTGGCGCCGCGCGGCGGAGGCGTATCCCGACGAGCTCGGGAGTCAGCCCAACCCGCAATGGCTCGGGATGGTCTGGAACGCGACCGGTGAGCTGTTCGACTTCGAGACGCACCTCGGGGTTGCGCGAGAACGTGTGCGGGTCGCGCGTGAGTACGGCGCGCTCGCCACGCTGCCGGTCGCGCTCAGCTGCCAGGCGTGGTCCGAGCATCTGGCCGGGCGGATCGGCCTCGCCGAGACGCTCACCGCCGAGGCGCGCGATATCGCGGCCGCGCTCGGAACGCCGGCAATGCCGGGGGCGCACGAGGTCATGAATCTGGCAATGCTCGCCTGGCGGGGTGTCGAGCAGGAGACGAGGCAACTCGCCGACGCCGTCATCGCCGACGCGGTCGCGCGGGGGCAGGGGCTCGGGGTCACGCTCGCCCAGCTCTGCCTGACGACACTGGAGCTGGGCCACGGCCGCTACGAGGAGGCACGGGTCTTCGCCCTCGAGGCCTACAAGGCGGATGCGCCCTACATCGGCTCGATCTACCTCGCCGACACCGTGGAGGCGGCGGCACGTGCCGGGGACCTCGAGGCGGCGCGTCACGCCCTCGACCGCCTGTCCGAGCGCGCGCTCGCGACCGGAACCCCCTGGGGTCTGGGCATGCGGGCGCGGGCGCGTGCGCTGCTTGCGGAGGATGATGAGGCCGAGGCCCTCTACGAGGAGTCTCTGGATCAGCTCGAGCACTCGGGCGTGGTCACCGATTTGGCCCGGGCGCGCCTGAACTACGGCGAGTGGCTGCGGCGCAGGCGGCGGCGCCGAGACGCCCGCATGCAACTGCGGCTCGCGCACGACATGCTGCAGGCCACCGGCGGGGGTGCGTTTGCGCACAGGGCTCGGGTCGAGCTGCTGGCCACCGGCGAGCACGCGCGCGCGCGCGTAGAGGAGTCGCGCGACGAGCTCACGCCGCAGGAGAAGCAGATCGCGCAGATGGCCGCCGACGGCGAGTCGAACGCCGAGATCGCAGCGCAGCTGTTCATCAGCCCGCACACCGTGGCGTATCACCTCCGCAAGGTCTTCTCCAAGCTCGGCGTGAGCTCGCGCAACCAGCTTGCGGGCGCTATGGACGAGCAGCGGGAGCCGGTACCGGCAGGCTCGTGACGTCGCGGAGCCCTCTGAGCAGGAGCACGGCGATGGCGCCGCCGATGACGATCGAGCCCGCGGCGATGCCGATCGTCAGGGGCGAGCCGGACGCGACGCCCTGGCCGAGCAGCGCGTACGGCGTGGTGCGGAGCAGCGCGCCGATGGCGATCGCCGCGGTGAACGCGCGGGGCCTCACGGGCGAGATGCCGGCCGCGTAGTTGAGGCCCGTGGCCGGGACGCCGGGCATCAGGCGGGCGGCAAGCACTGCGGCGAACCCGCGCCGCTCCAGGACGGCGTGGATCCGCTCGAGCCTGGCGCTGCGTCGCGTGAGCTGTGTAACCGGCCCACGCGCGACAGTTCGCGCGAGCCAGAAGGCCGCGACGCCTCCGAGCACGGCACCCGCGCACGCGAGCGCCGTCCCCCCGACCGCGCCGAAGGCCAGCCCGCCGGCGGCGGCGAGCACCGGTCCCGGGAAGAGCGCCGGGGTGAGCACCACCCATGCGGCGAGCGCGGCGGCGGGCGCAGCCACGCCGGCAGAGAGCGCGAGGTCGCGCAGCTCGGAGGGCGAGTGGGGCAAGAGCAGCCCCGCCGCGATGACCAGGAGAACCACGGGCACGGCCGCGGCCAGGCGTCGGAGCGGCATCCAGCCGAGGGTAGCGTCCGGCGGATCGTGACCGGCACCTGCAGCCAGAGCACGGTCGTCGACGTGTCGTGTGTCCTCCACCTCCACTCGACCTACTCGGACGGCACGGCGACCGTGGAGGAGATCATCGCCGCGGCCGCCGCGGCCGGCGTCGACCTGGTCCTGCTTACCGACCACGACTCGCTCGGTGCACGCCGGAACGGCTGGGAGGGCAGGCACGGCGGCGTCGCCCTGCTCGTCGGAACCGAGGTCAGCCCGAAGCAGGGCCACTATCTCGCCTTCGGTGTGGACCGGGAGATCCCGCACGACGGGCGCTCGGCGGTTCAGATCGCGCGGGCGGTCCGGGATGCCGGCGGCGTCGGCTTCGCCGCGCACCCGTTCTCGGACGGCGGGCGCATGCTCGTTCCGGGCCTCGCCCGCCGGATCGTGCTCCCGCACGGCTGGCCTGCGCTCGACGACCCGGAGGGCTGCGACGGCATCGAGCTCTGGAGCCTCACGACGGACGCCGCCGAGGCGTGGCGCACGCCGGCGGAGGCGGTGCGCTGGCTACGCGACCCCGAGCGGGCGATCGCCCCCGGACCGCCGCCGCATCACCTGCGCCGCTGGGACGAGCTCTCGTCGCGCCGGCGGGTGCCGGCCATCGGCGGGCTCGACGGGCACCAGCCCGGATTCCGTGTCCGCGGGCGGGTCAGATCGCCGCTGCCGCACCGGCGCACCTTCGACCTGCTTCGCACCCACCTGCTCTGCGAGCGAGCGCTGACGGGCGACGTCGAGGACGACTGGCAGACCGTGCTGGCTGCCCTTGCCGCCGGCGCGGCCTGGCTGACGTGCCCGTGCGTCGCGCCTGCTCACGGAGCACGGCTGTGGGTCGAGCAGCCGGACGGCACCGTCATCCCGATGGGAGGGGAGGGACCAGCCGTCCCGTCGGTCCTCCGGGTGCGGCTGCCCCGGGACGGACAGCTCCTGGTCATTCGCGGCGGCGCTCCGATCCTGGAAGCGCAGAGCGCGGGGCTCGACCTCCCCATCGACGGCCCGGGCGCCTACCGAGTGGAGGCGCGCATAGGCGGCCGCCTGTGGCTCCTCTCCAATCCCGTTCACCTGCGCGCGCTCAGCCCTCGTGGCTGAGAACCCTGTGGTGCAGCGGGCGTGGAATGCGCCGGCTCGTGTATTGGGTGAGCGCCCACGCGGCGAGGAACAGGCCGCCGATCGCCGCACCCAGGAAACCGTCGGCCAGGTCCGTGACGGTGTCGGTCTCGCCTATGAACAGGTGCTGTCCGAACCAGTTGTCGACGACCCATTCGTAGATCTCGTAGAAGCTCGCCGCGGTCACGCCGATGCACATCGTGATGAGCGCCATGCCGAGCAGCTGCGAGGTGCTGCCCACGCGCTCGGACGGGTCGGGCACCACGTCCAGGCGCGAGAAGCCGATGTACAGAATGGGCGCGAGGCTCATCGGCAGGGTGATGTGGACGCTGTTGTCGTACCACCAGAACTCGCTGAAGAGGTGGAGGGCGTTCCCCCAGCCCTGGAAGAACATGGCGAAGCAGAAGACCCAGTCGATTGGGCGCGGGACGTCGATGGCGCGCACGATCAAGACGGCCACTCCGGGGAGGAGCAGCCGCACGACCGCATCCCAGTCGCCGAGGATGGCGAAGATCAGGGCCCCGACCGGGAAGCTGAGCCGGAACAGGTCGAGCGGGTCCCGCAGGACCGGGTGCCAATCCCGGATGAATACCAGCGTGATGAATCGCTGCAGCCACGCCGGCTCGTGCGGTGCCGGTTGATGAGGATGAGCCTGTTCGTTCATCGCATCCTCTGGCACGAGCCGGCGGGCTGCAGTGGTGGGCTCAGGAGCTCGTTGTGGGCTGGGGAGTGGCCTCCGCCTGGCCGTTCCGCGCGGCCGCGTCGGGCTGGCCGGCGGCCCAGGCCTCGTCGACGTCGTTCGGAAGGGTCTTGAGCTCGAACGCGAGCACGACGCGCATGGCGCCGACCGCGACGGCCCAGATGCCCGCGACGGTGATGAGCGCGGCGAGCGTTGCCCCCGGGTTGGCGAGCGCAAGCACGCCCAGCGGGACCTCGAGCAGGCCGAGGATCAGCAGGAGCCACCAGTTCGGGAGGACGCGGCGGGTTGCGAACGCGCCCGAGATCGCGAGCGTGCCCGAGACGATCAGCCACGCCCCGAGGAAGATCGCCACCGCGGTGAGCCCGGGACCGGGCCAGACGATGATTGCGACGCCGGCTGCGATCGAGAGGAGCCCCGAGAGGACGTTGGTCCGTCTGACACGAGCGTCGATGCCGGACGTCAGCGCCTGCGAAAGGCCCTGGAAGATGAACAGCGCGCCGATGAAGGTGGCGAGCTCTCGAATCGTCCAGTCGATGCTGAAGATGAGCACGCCGGCCACGATCAGCACGAGGCCGTTGAACAAGAGCAGCGTCCAGTTGCGGGCCAGGCGCTCCGCGGCATCGCGGGTGAGCTTGTGCCCGATTTCAGGCACTGTCCCTGGAGCGACGAACATTGGATTCCTCCGGGTTCGGGTGTATGCCCTCAGGCTGGTGCGAGCGGCGCCCTCGCCCTAGACGCCAGGCGTCGCAGGCCCATACCTCGCACGTATGGCGCGCTTCCTCGCGGCTCCATCAGACGTAGCCATGACGGCCCAGCCACCGGAGTGAGAGATAGCCCCAGATCGGCGGGAGATAGAAGGTGCAGAGGCGCTGCGTGATGGCCACGGCGAAGGCGGTCGACTCGTCGACGCCCATGGCGATGAGGCCGGCCGCGAGGGCCGCTTCGGCGGGGCCGATGCCTCCGGGGGACGGGATAACGCTCGAGAGGATGGCCGCGGAGGAATTTATGAACACGAGCTGCGCGAGGTTCAGATGAAGCCCGTACGCCAGGCACGTTGCTCCGAGGGCGATCGCATAGGTCAGCTCGGACAGGACGTTTCCGCCGAACAGCTCGATTCTCTTGTGTCGATCTCGGGCCACGCTCCAAACCCCGGACAGAGCGCTCTTCAGTGCCGGAACGACCTTGTCGCGCAGCTTCCGCACCGCGAGGACCACCGCGACGCTGATGACGACCGCGACGCCGATGCCCACCAGGAGCCGCGTATCGGGCCCCTGAAATTGGCTCGTGTCCACGCTCGCGCCCACGAGGGGCAGCGCGAGCAGCAGGAGCGCCACCTGGACCATCGTCTCGGACACGTCGTCGACGGCGCCGGACGCGAGCGCCTGGGCCCGCGGAACCCCCATTTGCTGGAGAAAGCGAAGGTTCATCCCGATTCGACCCGCGGAGCTCGGCACCGTCAGGTTGATGAACTTGATCGCCGACTGCAGCACGATGCACGGCAGGAGGGCCAGGCGCGTCGGCACGGCTCCCCGCACGGAGATTCCCGACCCAACGAATGCGGACTGAGCGAGAAGCAGCGCGACCACGACCCACGCCGGCTCGGCTTCGCCCAGCTCGCGGGCGATCGTGTCGAAGCCGATGTCGGCGAGCTGCGTAATGACGGCATAGGCCGCGACGACCAGGGCCACCATCGTCACCACGTCCTTCGGGCGGACGCGGCGAAGAGGAGCGATGTCCGGCTCGGCGGTCCCGGTGGCCGCCGCGGCCGCTGCCCGGAGCCTCCCCAGATCGACTTCGTGGGTGCGGGAGAGATCGCGCAGGTGCGGCGTCAGCGCCGCGCTCTGCAGGTAGGGGAGCGCGCGAGCGATGGAGTCGGACCACCCCGCGTGCACGGCCACGCGCAACGCACGTTCCGGGCCGACGAGCACACAGCAGGACACGAGCAGCTCCGCCACGTCCATGTCGAGCGCGGATTGCGGCGCGCCGAGGGTGGCGGCCGACAGGTCGACCAGCATCGGCTCGCCATCCACAACGATCACGTTGCCGACGTTGAGGCGGCCGTGCGAGATGCCGGCGGCATGCAACTGCGCGACCTGTCGGCACAGCTCCTCGAGCAGGCCGTCGCTGACATCCTCGGGGCGCGCGAGCTCCAGTGAGGCGAGATCGGGCTGACGAGTGACCAGCACTGCGTCGCCCTCGGCGCTGAGGCCGGCGGTGACGACCTTCGGCACCCGCACGCCGGTCCGCGCGGCGATCAGCGTCGCCAGCGCCTCGTGCTCGACCTGCTCGAGGCGCCCGATAGGCGCGCTCCGCGGTGGGTCGCGGTAGGCGAGCAGCCTCCAGCGACGCGCGACGCGCTGGGTGTCCTGGGCATCTCGCCCGAGCACGCGCACCTTGAGCGCTCTTCCGTCTTCGCCTTGCCCGAAGTACTCCGTCGCACCGATCCGCTGGCGCTCCGCGATGCGCAGGTCGCTCACGTCGACACCGAGGGAACCGAGCGCACCGCGCACGCGATCGATGGGGGGCACCCCGAGCGGCGAGCCCAGCACCAGCCGCACCAGGGCACCCGCGCCGAGACCAAGCGCCAACCCGGCGAGAACGTCCGCTGGGAGCGCGATTTCAAGCGCGACGACGCCGAGGGACGCCAGCGCGACCAGCCAGATCGCGACCACGCGCACCGGACGCACCAGCTCCGGGCGAGCGACCGCGATTACCGCCACCACGCATGCGATCCGGAGCTCGGGGAACCCCCAGTACGACAGCGGATCCAGCTCGAACTGAACCCATTCCGAATCGACGATCCGTGCAAGCACCATCGCCGCGACGTTCACCAGCAGGAGGGCGATCACCAGGTCGCGGACCAGCAGCCATCGCCTTCGAACAAGAGCGTCCACCACGATCACGACTGCGAGCGCCAGCGTGACCAGAAGGACTGCACGCCAGAGGCCCGGCGCCCAGCCGAAGAGCGTGGCGAGCGCCTGTCCGATCTCCTCGTCGGTACTCGCCGCGGAGCGAGCTACCACGGCTGCGAGCCCGATCACAACCGCCGCGGTCGCGACCAGAACGCCGTCGACCGTGCGCCTGTTTCTCCGACCGGGCTCGGCCGGAACGAGCAACGCGAGGCCCCACGAGGTTTCCGGCCGGCTCACTCAGGTGAACTTAACCCGCCGCAGAGAGCGCGGGAAGCTCGCCCGGAAGGGGAGCGGATGACGCGAGCTCCGCGTCCCGGCTGACCAGCGTGGAATAGCGACCGCCTGCGCCGATCAGTTCCTCGTGGCGGCCCGATTCGGCGATCCGGCCGCGATCGAGCACGATGATCTGGTCCGCGTCACGCACCGTCGAGAGGCGGTGCGCGATCGCGATGGTCGTGCGCCCCTCCGACAGGCGGTCGAGCGCCTCCTGGACCAGTCGCTCGGTTTCGGTGTCGAGCGAGCTCGTGGCCTCGTCGAGGATGAGGATCGGCGGATTGCGGAGAATCGTGCGCGCGATCGCGATCCGCTGCTTCTCGCCGCCCGAGAAGCGGTAGCCGCGCTCGCCCACGACCGTGTCGTAACCGTCCGGTAGAGCGGTGATCACCTCGTGGATGCGGGCCGCTTCCGCCGCCTGCTCGAGTTCCTCGTCGGTGGCGTCCGGCTTCGCGAAGCGCAGGTTCTCGCGGACCGAGGCGTGGAACAGATAGGTCTCCTGGGAGACGACCCCGACCAGATCGCTCAGGCCCTGGAAGCTCAGGTCGCGGATGTCCACGCCGCCGATCGTGATCCGCCCGCGGGTGACGTCGTACAGCCTCGCCGCCAGATATCCCACCGTGGTCTTGCCGGAGCCCGTCTCGCCGACCAGCGCGGTCGTCGTGCCAGCCGGGACGGTGAACGACACGTCCTCGAGCGTCCAGTCATCGCCGTAGCGGAACCAGACGTCGTCGAAGGCGACGTCGCCTGCCGTCGCGACGCGCCTGGCGTCAGGCTTCTCGACGATGTCGATCGGCTGATCCAGATACTCGAAGATGCGGTCGAACAGGGCGAGCGAGGTCTGCACGTCAAGACTGACTCCGAGCAGTGACCCGACCGGGAAGAACAACCTCGTCTGGAGCGTCGTGAAGGCGACCAGCAGCGGGAGCGAAACGGCATCCGATCCGCCCGCCAGTGCGAGCCCGCCGAACCAGTAGACCGCGGCCGGCATCACGGCGAAGCTGGTCTGGATCGACGCCATCACCCAGCGCCCGGCCATGCGCTGGCGGACCTCCAGGTCGGCCAGGCGCTGCGAGTCGGCCTCGAAGCGATCCGCCAGCTCGCTGCCGCGACCCATCGTCTTGCCGAGCAGGATCCCGGAGACGGAAAGCGACTCCTGCACGAGGCTCGAGATGTCGGCCAGCGTCTCCTGCGTCGTCTTCGCGATCCGCCGCCGCTCGTTGCCGACGCGCCGCGTCAACAGCACGAACAGCGGGATCAGCGCGAACGCGAACAGCGCCAGCTGCCAGCTCAGCAGGAGCATGCCCACCATCGTCGCGACGACCGTCGTCACGTTCGACGCGATCGAGGTGGCGGTGTTCGTCACCACGCTCTGGACGCCGCCGATGTCGTTCGAGATCCGCGACTGGACCTCGCCGGTGCGGGTGCGTGTGAAGAAGGCAAGCGACAGCTTTTGGAGATGCCGGAAGACGGCCGCGCGCAGGTCGTGCATGACGCGCTGTCCGACCTGATTCGACAGCAGCGTCTGGATCACACCGAGGACACCGGTCGCAAGCGCGATGGCGATCATCCCGCCGGCGGCGATCGACAGCGCCCCGGTGTCGTTGCGCGAGATCGCCTCCAGCACGTTCTTGAGCAGGAAGGCCGGCACGACGCCGAGCGCCGCCGAGGCGACGATCAGCAGCAGCAGGCCGCCGAGCCGCAGCCTGTACGGAGCGAACAGCCTTCCGATCCGGCGCAGGTTCGCCTGCCGCAGAGCCGGGTCCGCGGGCCGTTCGGGCGATTCACCCGTGCCATGGAGGAATGTGCGCACTCAGTCGAGATTACGCACGCCATCAGGCACCGAATGCCTGCTCGACCAGTTGAGGAGTGATCTCGCCGACGACCTCGACCGTGGCCGCTGCGAGCGCCAGCGCGTCGGCGCTCGGTGGGTAGTGCGGGTTCGGCACCGCGATGACGGGCATCCGCGCGGCCACGGCGGCGCGCAGGCCGTTGCTCGAGTCCTCGGCCGCCACGCAGCGCATGGGGTCGGCGCCGAGCGCGCCGGCGACCGCCAGGTAGACGTCGGGCGCCGGCTTGCCGCGCTCGACCTCCTCGGAGGAGACGGCGACCCGGAAGCAGTCAGCGAATCCGCTCAGCTCGAGCACCAGGTCGATGACCTCACGGTTGGACGAGGAGGCCAGCCCGAGAGGCCAGCGAGCGGCCAGCGCGCGCACGGCCTTCTCGGCGCCCGGCAAGAGCGGTAGCTCCCTGCGGTATCCCTCCATCATGCGGCGCACGACCTCGCCGCTGATGGCGTCGAGGTCCATCGGGACGCCGAGCTCGTCCCGGAGGTACGCGGCCCACTCGGGCGAGCTCATGCCCATCATCACTCTCGGCGCGTCCTCTCGCCACCGTCCACCGGTCTCGCGCACGAGCGCCTCCTTCGCGGCGTTCCAGGAGGGCTCGGAGTCGATCAGGACCCCGTCGAGGTCGAAGATCACGGCCTCGGGTGCAGCAGCGCGCCGCTCGTGCATCGGCGGCGAAGCTCAGTCGGGGTACTCGTCCTTGCGCCAGGCGCGGGGCACGTCGGGCCCGGGCTTCGGCGTCCGGTCGAGCAGGAACGAGTTGTACGGGGCGACGAAGGGATCGGGTGCCGAGACGGTGTAGGTGTGGTAGACGGTTCCGTTGTCGCGCGCGAAGGCAATGAAGCTCGGGTTCTCGCGCAGCCCGTCCTCGAGCTTCGCGCCGACCTGGCGTCCCCAGTCCTCGAGCCACTCCGGCGGGTTGTCGAGCATCTCCGT
>Ga0207706_10007024_pt1 | contig 10408 bp, 10 predicted proteins | sample KBSC53metaG_FD_184318 | JGI IMG/M metagenome (GOLD analysis project Ga0207706, IMG submission 184318) | Corn rhizosphere microbial communities from Kellogg Biological Station, Michigan, USA - KBS C5-3 metaG (SPAdes) (version 2) | ecosystem: Host-associated > Plants > Roots > Rhizosphere > Soil ... | reverse complement strand
AGCTCACGGCGGCGGTGACGCCAGGGATTCGTGAGCCCGCGGGCGCCGCGGCCATCGTGGCGAAGTATCCGGTCGGCCGGCAGGTCACCGTCTTCTACAACCCGGCCGACCATGGTGATGCGGTAGGTGCCCGGCTTGGTCACGGCGAGCGTCTTGCCAACCGCGAGCCGCTCGTGGAGGCTGCCCCCTGCGAAGACGAGGGCGGCCTCATCGCGGTTCACGAAGCTCGTCGGCCCGCCGACGACCAGCCGCGCCGACTTCTTGCCGTCGACCTGGAACCAGTGACAGCCAGGGTCCGCCATGACGATCGGGACGATGCTCGGCTTCGCACGCGCAGACGATGCGAGGGCCGTCCCCGCGCCGGCCGCCAGGACGGCCATGAGGGCGAGAGTTGCCAGGAGATAGGTGGTGATCCGCTTGGTCATCGTTCCGGCTCCCTTCCGTGGCGGCCTGCAAGCAGTCGCCTGATTTCTCATACGTGGAGCTTGCAGCGAGAGCCGGTTACGGCGCCATCACAGGGGCGTCACAGGTCCGTTACAGCGTCGGAGCGGTGAGCATGTACCCGAGGCCGGGACGGGTGACGATGTAGCGGGGAGGGTCGTCCGCGAGCTTCTGGCGTAGGCGCCAGAGCGTGACGCGCAGGATCTCGTCCTCGCCCTTGTACGCGTTCCCCCAGACGCTCGTGAGCAGCTCCTCGCGGCTCAGGACGACGCCGGCGTCGGCCGCGAGGCAGGTGAGAAGCCGATACTCCGTCGGAGAGAGGCGTATCTCGCGCCCCGCGAGCGTCACCTCCTTTCGCTGCTCGTCGATACGGAGCTCGCCGAGCTCGATCGTCGCCGCGCTGCGCGCGACGTGCTCGGGCGGGCGCGCACGGCGCAGCACCGCCTCGACCCGGGCGAGCAGCTCCTGGGCCGAGAACGGCTTCGTGACATAGTCGTCGGCACCGAGCCGTAGCCCCCGAACCTTGTCCTCCTCGGCGCCCCTGGCGGTCAGCATGATGATCGGGCAGCCCGAGCGTTCGCGGACGGACCGGCAGACCTCGAATCCGTCGATGCCCGGGAGCATGAGGTCGAGCACGATCAGGTCGGGCTCGTCCGCTGCGACGAGCTCGAGCGCCTCCTCCCCGCTGGCCGCGCAGGCGACCCGGAAGCCCGCGGTCTCGAGATTGAAGCGGATGATCTCGAGGTAGCGCGGCTCGTCGTCGACGGCAAGGACGCGCTCGCCGGCCACTAGTCAGGCCTCCGCTTGCGCGGGTGGCGCCGCACGGCGTGTGCGGTGGCGACTCCGACGGTCTGGCGCGACACTGTGTCGGTGAACCGTAACGGCCGCCGGAGCCTGCCCGTCTTCTGGCGAGGGCTCAGGCTCTGGCCGCGGCTCGCGATCGGAGCCACGGCGGGGTTCCTGATCCTCTTCGTGGGCTTCAGCGCGCTTGCCCTCCGCGCCGTCGACGCGAGCACGAACCGAATCCTGCACGAGCGCCTGGCCATCACCGAGGAACTCGCGGACGACTTCGACGGCCTTCTCGAGCACCGGTTCGCCGACCTGGTCGCATTCGACGCGCGCCCGGCCCCGCCTGAGGTCCAGCGCCGCTTGCTCGCCGAGGTCTACCGCGCCTCCGGCGGAGCGTTCACGTCGGTCTCGCTCCTGGACAGGAACGGCCGGACTCTCGAGGCCTTCGGCCCGAGCGCGTCCTCCGCCACCGAGCACCTCACACGGACCGGCTATGTGGGACGGGCCCTTCGAACGGGCACACGCGCCATCTCGCCGGCGTTTCGCGACGGGCGCGGCCGCCCGATCGTGGCACTCGGCGTCCCGGTGCGCGTGCGGGGCGGCCGCGGGCTGCTGATCGGCACGCTCGACCTGGCGGGCCAGGACGTCGTCGGTCGTCTCGGTGCGGCACGAAGCCTCGGGCGCACGGGCCACGCCGAGCTCGTCGGGCCGGCAGGAATCGCTCTCGCGTCCACCGAGGGCGGAGCGGCTCTCGTCCCCGGAGAGCATCTCGCCTTCTACCGGACGATGCTTCGCACGAGCCAGCCCGCGGTCGCCGACGTCTCCACTGCGCCGAGCGCGCAAGAGCCGGCCGAGCTGCAGCACGCGCGTCACGTGATGGCCTTCGTACAGCTCACGGCCGCGCCATGGGCAGTCGCACTCGGCGGCACCACCGACGAGACGTACGCACCCGCGCGACATCTCCGGCGCACTCTCATCCTCGGCGGCGGCGGCGCGCTCGCGGCGCTCTGGCTGCTCACGCTGCTCGGCGCCCGCCTGCTCGTGCACCCGGTCCGCGGCCTGACGCGCGCCGCCGAGGAGATGGCATCGGGGGATCTCGAGCGATCGGTACACGTCTCCGAGGGAGGCGAGATCGGCGTGCTCGCCGAGAGCCTCGAGACGATGCGGGTACAGCTCAAGGGCTCACTGGACACCGTCCGCCGGTGGGGCGAGGACCTGGAGCTCACGGTCGCGGACCGTACGGCCGAGCTCAACGCCCGCAACCGTCAGCTCGCGGCCGTGAGCGCGATCCTCGCCGTCGCCAACAGGGCTCACGACCTCGACGACCTGCTCAGCGGCTGCCTCGACGTCGCGCTCGAGCAGACCGGCGCGGACGCCGCCGCGATACGAGTGGTCGACGAGGGCGACAGCGAACCGACCGAGGCCGTCGCGCACGGCACCTGGACCGCGTTTCCCTGTCGGGACTGCACCGACCGGTTTCCCGAGAGCGGCGACGCCCGCCCGGTCTACCTCGACGCACAGCAACGAGAGCGCGGACATCCCGGCTGCCTCCTCGGGGACGGCGCGATCAGCTTCCTGCCGCTCCAAGGTCGGAGCGGCTACATCGGCGGCCTGACGCTCGGGCGCCGCGACGGGGTCGTGCCGGGCGAGGACGAGCGGCCGATCCTGACCGCGATCGCCGACCAGATCGCCGTCGCAGTCGAGAATGCGCGGCTCGCCGCCGAGCTGCGACGGCTCGAGGCGCAGCACGAGGTCCAGCGGATGCGCAGCGAGCTCATCTCGGCCGTCTCCCACGAGCTCCGGACGCCGCTCGGCTTCATCAAGAGCTACGCCACGACCCTGCTGCGCGAGGACGCACCCATCGACGACGCGACGCGCCGGCGCTTCCTCGGGATCGTCGACGAGGAGACCGACAAGCTCGAGCACATGATCGGCGAGCTGCTCGACGCGGGGCGCCTCCAGGCCGGTCGCCTGCCGATCGAGCCGGAGCCCATCCTCCTGGGCGCGCTCGTCGCGCACGCCGTGGAGAAGGCCGAGCCGTCCCTCCGGGCACAGGGGCACCGCGTCGCCGTACGCCTCCCGGGTCACGAGGTCCACGTGCTGGCGGACCCGCTCCGGATCGAGCAGGTGCTCGACAATCTGCTCGAGAACGCCGGCCGCTACGCAAGCCCTGCCTCACCGGTCGACGTCGCCCTCCTGGCCGAAGGGAGCCATGCGATCGTCACGGTCACCGATCGCGGCGACGGCCTACCCGCGGATGATCTCGAACCGATCTTCGAACCGTTCTACCGCGGTCGCAACGCGACGAGCCGTCGGATTCGCGGCGCGGGCCTCGGCCTGTCGATCAGCCGCGGCATCGTCGAGGCGCACGGAGGCAGGATCTGGGCGGAGACGGGCGAGGGCCGTACCACCTTCCTCTTCACGCTGCCGGTCGCGGAGATCACACCCGGCGCTGTTGCGCACGAGGGCGAGCGACCGACGGCGGGGCTCGCTCGTCGGCCGCAGGAAGACCCGCCTCCTGAGCCGTCGATCGTCGGAGACGGGCCGACCTGAGCCTGCGCGGGCCGGCCAACGGGACCTGAGCAACCGACCGACGCTTCCCGACGATCCTCGCCGCTGCGCACGGCCGGCTCATCGGTAGAAACTACGAGACCTTCGGCGGCGATTCCGTGCGGTCAGGCTTCGGGGCGCTCGTTGCAGACGGCGGCGATGTCCGCGGAGATCCGCACCTCGTCCGCCACAAGCACCCCACCCGTCTCGAGCGCCTGCTGCCAGCGGAGCCCGAAGTCGCTGCGGTTGAGCGTGCCGCGCGCCTCGAGGCCGACGCGGTCGTGCCCCTGGGCGTCGCGGGTCACGCCGTGCACGGTGACGTCGAGCGTCACGGGATGCGTCTCGCCGTGCATCGTCAGGTCGCCGGTCACTCGGTAGTCGCCGCGGTCCTTGTGCTCGACCCGCGTCGAGTCGAACTCGATCGTCGGGTGGTTCTCGACGTCGAAGAAGTCGGCCGAGCGGAGATGCTCGTCGCGGCGCGTCTCGTTCGTGTCGATCGACGCCGCCTGGATCGTGCCGTGCACCTTCGAGTCTCGGTACTCCGGCGCGGCCTCGATCGTGCCCTCGAACTCGCCGAAGTGGCCGCGGACGGTCGAGATCATCATGTGCTTGATCCTGAACTCGACCGACGAATGGGACGGGTCGACGGTCCAGGTTCCGGTCGGAACCCGAACGATGCCCTGATCGGTCTCGAGCTGCGTTCCCATGGGCGCTCCTCTCCTGTATCCGACGGTCGTCCCCCTTAGGCGCGAGGCCCAAACGGGCGCCTTCGCCGTTCGCAGGAGCGGTCGTCCCTCCAACACCGGCCCAACAACGTGGCAACAGCTAGCGTGGACCCCGATGGCGACGCGGGAAGCGGCGTGTCACTGCGGGCAACTTCGGCTCGAGGTAGAGGGCGATCCGTTCGTCGTCTCGATGTGCCACTGCCTCGCCTGCCAGCGCCGGACGGGGAGCGCGTTCGGCATGCAGGCCGCCTTCAGGCCGGATCAGGTGCAGGTCCACGGCCGCTACAGCGACTACACGCGCATCTCCGACGAGGGGGACTCGAAGGAGCACGCCTTCCATTTCTGTCCCGAGTGCGGGTCGCAGGTCTTCTACACCGAGCCGGAGGAGCCGGACCTGATCGTCGTCTCGGTCGGCTCGTTCGCCGACCCGTCCTTTCCCCCGCCTACCGAGTCGGGCTACGAGTGGCGCCGGCACGAGTGGCTGCCTGTCCCAGAGACGATCGAGCGCGACCCGGTTCGCGCGCTCTGGGACCCGGTACAGCCGCTCTACCGGGCGGGCGCGTACGCCGAGGCCGCCGACCGCGGCCGAGAGGTGCTCGAAGCGAACGACCCCCACCCGTATCTGCTGTTCAACCTCGCCTGCTGCGAGAGCCTCGCCGGGCGGACGGCGGACGCGCTCGACCACCTCGAGCGTGCAATCGAGATGTGGGGCGGGTGTCGGGAGATGGCGCGGGAGGACTCGGACTTCGACCCGATCCGAGGCGAGCCGCGCTTCCAGGAGCTGATGTCGCAAGACGCCGCGCAGGCCGACACGCGCACAGTCACGGAGGCGACCCTCGAGCGAACCGAGCACGGGCTCGTGCCGAAGGGCGCGGGATGGTTCGTCGTCAACGCGCGCGAGGCGCCGTGGTGGCACAGCGAGACGTTCGGCTCCTCGTGCGTCTTCGAGGGCGACGCGCACTTCGCCGAGGTCGGAGTCAACATCCAGGTGCTCGCCCCGGGCGAGCCGAACTGCATGTACCACGGCGAGAGCGCCCAGGAGGACTTCCTCGTCCTCTCCGGCGAGTGCCTCCTGCTCGTCGAGGGCGAAGAGCGCCCGCTCCGGCAGTGGGACTTCGTCCACTGCCCGCCCTGGACCGAGCACGTCTTCGTCGGCGCCGGCGACGGCCCGTGCGCGATCCTGATGATCGGCGCCAGACACGAGCACGAGGAGCTCCTGTACCCGGTCGTCGAGGTGGCCCGGAAGCACGACGCCGGCGTGGCGAAGGAGACGTCCTCCGGGCGGGAAGCCTACGCGCCGTTCCCGGAGCCCACCGCGGGCCCATACCGGGACGGGACGCTGCCGAGCCTGCCCGACTGAGCGCCCACGTTCAGTCGCTCTCGACGCGGTAGTACCACGTTTGCGCGCGGATCAGCCCGTCGCGGATGACGAACGTGTCGGTGCCGTGCTCGACCCGCGCGCCTCGGGCCGTGGCCGTCCACTGGAGGTACCCGATCTCGCCGTCGACGTAGGTCGTGACGTACTCGTACGAGGCGTCGGGAAGCTCGCCTGCGAGCTGGCGGGCCGCGTCGCGGACGCCGGCATGGCCGCGGCGCACCGTCTCGCGGTCGATCAGCACCACGTCGTCGGCGTAGTTCGCGCCGATGTCGCCCTCGAGGTCTCCCTCCTTCGCACGACGGAGATGGTCGTCGAGTACCTCGGTAGGGCTCCGCACCCCACCTGCGTACCCCTCCTGTCACGGAACCGAACGCGGGCGCGCGACTATTCGTGTATTACTTCATTTCGTAAAGCGTGCCCTGCCGGAGTGGTACGCACACGTACGGGAGGCCCAGATGAGCGTGACCGACGAGCTGCTCCAGAACGCCGAGCGCTACGCCGACGAGTTCGACCGAGGCGGTCTGCCGCTTCCGCCCGCGAAGCGGGTCGCCGTCCTCGCCTGCATGGACGCCCGCCTCGATCCCCACCGCGTCCTCGGGCTCGCCGAGGGCGACGCGCATGTGATCCGCAACGCGGGCGGCGTCGTCACGGACGACGAGATCCGCTCGCTCGCCATCTCGCAGCGTCTGCTCGGGACCGAGGAGATCATCCTCATCCACCACACCGACTGCGGGATGCTGACGTTCCGGGACGACGAGTTCCGGCACCAGGTGCAGCAAGAGACCGGGATCAAGCCGCAATGGGCTGCAGAGTCGTTCGACGACGTCGACGACGACGTGCGCCAGTCGGTCGCGCGGATCGAGGCAAGTCCCTTCATCCCGAGGAAGGACAGCGTCCGCGGCTTCGTCTACGACGTGGAGACGGGACGGCTCCGAGAGGTCTCGCCGAAGAAGGCTCGCGAGGAGGTCGCAGCCGCGTGAGCGTGAGCGCGGGGCGCGCAACGGCGAGGACGGGGCGTAGTCCAGGGCGAGGCTGGAGCGTGCCTTCAGCCTCGCTCCTCTTCGTGTGGCCCGGCGCACACACCACCAAGACAGACGAGGCTTGGGCCACGTCCGTTCACGGTCAGCGGCCGGGGACCGGCTCGGCGTCGTATCCCGCCTCGTCGATCGCTGCCATGAGCGCCGCGTCGTCGAGACCATCGCCGCGAACGGTGACGAGCTTCGTCTCGAGATCGACGTCGACCGCGGCGACACCCGCCACGCCCGAAAGCTCCTCCGTGACCGCCGACTCGCAGTGAGCACAGTGCATGCCCGGAACCGAATAGGCCCTCGTCTCCATCTCTTCCTCCTCGTCTCGTTTCTCACTGTACCCGGTGGGGGTATCAGAAAGGCTCCCGCGACGACGGGTTACGCGGCGATCGTGGCAGACCGTCGATCGTTGTGGATCGAGCCCACCGGGTACCCGCCGCTCGAGCGCGATCTCGAGGTCGACGTTGCGGTCGTCGGCGGCGGGATCGTCGGCATCACGACCGCGGCTCTGCTGGCGAAGGCGGGCCGGAGGGTGGCGCTGCTCGAAGCAGACCGCGTGGCAGGCGGTGTGCTCCAGGGCCCGGCGAGGACGCGGCTCGCCGACAGGTTCGAGCTTCTCGCGGCCGTGCCCGCGCAGCACTCCTGAGCAGTCTCAGACCTTCCTCGGGACCTTCCCCGTCAGCGTCAGCACGGCGCGCATCGCCTTGTGCCCGAAGTCCGCGGCCGGGTCGAACATGCACGGGCACCCGCCGGCGATCACCGTGATCCCGCGGTCCCTCCCGTAGGCGGCGGCCGTCTCCGAGACGCTGCCCGGGCCGGGCCCGCGGTGCATCCACACCTGTCGGATGCCGAGCTCGGCGCACTCGCGCATCGTCTCCTCCGCGTGCTCCGGTCTGGTCGCGATCACCACTGCGTCGACGCCTCCGGGAATCGATCGCAGGTCGTGGTACGCAGGATCGCCCTCGACCTCGTCTGCGTTCGGGTTGACGGCGAACACCTCGTACCCGCGGTCCCGGAGCCGTTGGTAGACGACGTTGCCCCCGTGGCCGTTCGCCTCCCGCGAGACACCGGTGACGGCAACGCGCTTGTTGGCCAGGAAATCCGATGCTGCTTCCTTGAGCGTCGGCATCGGCTGATACCTCCTCTGTGAACGACACCGGTCACCGTAGGCGCGCGCCCCCGCCGCGGCATCGGGGCAGACGCTGATCGACGTGCATGGAACTGCGCACGTGACCGGCGTTCAACGCTTCGCGCAGGGCACGAGCTGTGCGGACGCCCGTGCTCGCGGCGGCCGAACCACATGCGGGCTCCGGGGCTTCGCGGATGACGTCCGTTGCGGGATGGGGCACGGTTCTGGCGATGAGCTCTGCGTTCCGTGGCGCGACCGGGTCTTCGGGCCGCGACGTCGTCGTCTTCCGGTGCGCGACCGGGATCGTCGGCGTGCACGCGATCGTCGACTCCTTTCTCGCGACCGAGCCGGGCACCGGAGCCGACGACCACGTCCTGCGAGGGTCGGTGTCCCTCGCGCTGCTCGCGGCGGCGGCGCTGGCCTACCCACGCCTGCGCGCGGGCGGCCGGGCCGCGCTCTCGTTCGCGCTCGGCGTGCTCTCGCTCGAGGGAGCGGCCCTCGCAATCGCCGACGCACGCGGCGTCGGCGCCCGCGGCGAGGACTGGACCGGGTTCCTGCTCCTCCCCGTCGGGTTGGCGCTCTGTGCGGTCGCGGTTGCGCTGCTCTGGCGCTCGCGCAAGCCCGGCCGGTGGCGCTATCTGCGGCGGGTGGGAATCGGCGTGGCCACCGTTGTCCTTGCCTACTGGCTTCTCCTCCCTCCGGCGATCGGGATCCTCGCCACGCACCGCCCTCGCGCGGCGGTCGAGCGCGCCGACCTCGGCCGCCCGTACGAGACGGTGACGCTGCGGACGAGCGACGACCTCGAGCTCGCCGCGTGGTACGTCCCGTCACGCAACGGCGCGGCCGTCGTGTCGTATCCCACCCGGCAAGGCAAGCTTCCCCAGGCGCGCATGCTCGCGCGGCACGGCTACGGCGTGCTACTCGTCGACGCCCGCGGCTACGACGGCAGCGAGGGCGCCCCGAACCTCTTCGGCTGGGCCGGCGCGAAGGACATCGATGCGGCCGTGGCGTGGCTTCGAGCGCGACCCGACGTCCGTGACGGACGGATCGGCGGCATCGGGTTCTCCGTCGGCGGGGAGATGATGATCCAGGCCGCGGCCTCGAACCCGGCCCTCCGCGCGGTGGTGTCCGAGGGCGCCGGAGTCCGATCGGTGCGCGAGCACCTGCTGCGCGGGCCGCGCGGCTGGCTCTCTCTGCCCGAGTCCGCGCTCGAGACCGTGGCGGTCGCCGTGATGAGCGGCACCGCGCCTCCGCCTTCCCTCACCGACCTCGTCCCGCGGATCGCACCGCGGCCCCTCTTCCTCGTCTACGCGGGTCACGGGCAGGGCGGCGAGGATCTCAACCCGCGGTACTTCCGGGCAGCCTCCGAGCCGAAGATGCTCTGGAAGATCCCCGAGGCGCAGCACGTCGGCGGCCTCGAGGCGCGGCCGCGGGAGTACGAGACGCGCATCGTCGGCTTCTTCGACCGGGCCCTGCGCGGGACATGACCGACGCCTCGGCGGTCGATCTCTTGTGGCTCCCCCTCGGCGCGGGCGGGCATTCGGTCCGCGTCAACGGTCTCGTCTTCGAGGCCGTCGCCGCGGCGGTCGCGCGGCGCGAGCGCCGTGACCTCTACCACTCGGCGCTCGAGGTCAGGGTTCCCGCCGGGCGGTACGTCGTCGAGCAGGCGCCCGCGTGGGGCGAGGGCGGCGAGCGTGGCGTCGTCGCCGGCGGGGCCGTCGGCCTTCGCCCGCTCGGGCGTCTTCGGCTGTTCCGCTACGAGGTCAGGCGCTGGCGCGGCGGCACGATCCCCGACGTCCGCGAGGCGGTCGAGAGCCCGCGCCGGCTGAGCCGCGACGCGGCCGTCGCCCGGCGCGTGCTCGAGCTCGTGCCGCAGGCGCCGACCCCCGTCTGGGGCCGCGACGAGCTCCACGCGGGCGAGATGTGGAACTCCAACTCGCTGATCTCGTGGCTGCTCGCCCGATGCGGGATCGACGTCGAGGGCATTCCGCTGCCGACCCGAGGTCGCGCACCGGGGTGGAGCGCGGGCATCGTCGTCGCTCGCCGCGCGGACGCACGTACGGGCGGGGCTGCGGGGGCGCCCCGCCCGTGATGCGGCTCTTCAGCCGATCGACGGTCGCGCCTCGAGCGGCTCTGCCGCCGGCGAGGACGCCGTACGGTCCCGGCCCTGGCGATCCCAGGCGATATCGAGCAGCACGAGCACGAGGTTCGCGCCGACCGTCGCCCCCGCGATCGTCGTGACGAGCGCCAGCAGGTCGGTGGCCGCCTGGAAACCGAGCCAGGCGCCGGTCAGCGCTCCCGCGAGCGCCGCCGCGAACCCGATGCCCTTTCTCTCCGCCGTCCAGTCGCGGTGGGCTTCGCTGCGCTC
>Ga0207706_10007023_pt1 | contig 10409 bp, 9 predicted proteins | sample KBSC53metaG_FD_184318 | JGI IMG/M metagenome (GOLD analysis project Ga0207706, IMG submission 184318) | Corn rhizosphere microbial communities from Kellogg Biological Station, Michigan, USA - KBS C5-3 metaG (SPAdes) (version 2) | ecosystem: Host-associated > Plants > Roots > Rhizosphere > Soil ... | reverse complement strand
CGGATTCGGTTGGCAGCTGCTCGCCCGCTTTCCACTCGCCGTTCGCGAGACACTGCAGCATGTTGCGCTCGATCTGCTTGTACAGCGGCTGCGCAGAGCGCAATGGAAGCGTCGACTTGATTCCGCTTTCACGCATGGCGGACGGGCCTGGAAAAAAATGATTTGCCGAAAGTATAGTGGTTTCTATGAAATCGTCATACTTGCACACAACACATTTAAACCATGCGGGATCCTAAAGCAAGGCGGCGGACTTGATCTAAATTAGGAAAAAGCGGTCGTCAGGCGCCGGCAAGCAGCGAGGGCCGGCAGGTCAGGGGCAAGGCCGGGGCCCGAGCGCGCCGCAGCAATCCTGCGTCAGGCGCGCAGACGCTTTAGCGCGTCAAGCGGCTTGTTGCCGTAGGCAAGCTCGATCAGCATCTGCAGTGGAACCGGGAGGCGGCGGCTGCCGGTTTCATAGCGGCTGCCGGCGCTCTGGGTGACGCCGACGCGCGACCAGAATTCGTCCTGCCGCAGTCCGAGTTTGAGGCGCAGCTTCTGCGCGCGGTTTCCATTTGTGATTTTTGTCGTGGTCATATTCGCTCGAGGTGAGGCGCAGCCAGGAGTTCGCTCGCCAGGCGACGCAAATTTGTCTCTATATCATCCGGATGATATGCATTTTACAGAGATTTGGCGGGCAGGCAAGACAAAAAGGCCGCGCCGGAAGTGTATCGTAAAACGATGTGCAATTGCCGTCCGCGACGCCGCGCAATCCAGAAGTCAGGTTATCCACGCAATAAAGGCAAGAAATGGAGCGGTGGATGACGTTTTTCGTCGAAGGATTGGCGAGCTTCCCGATCGCGAACAGGCGGTCCGCCGCATCGGTGCATACTCGACTCTCGATGAAGCGGTGCTCGCTGCCAGGCGCGAGATCGACGAATTTCTTGCCGTCGAGCTTGCGCCCTGCATACCGCTCGCCAGGCTATCTGCACGGTATCAGAGCCACGGCGAGGCGCCCATCATATTTCGTGATGATGACGATAAGACCATCAACGCCGGCGCTTTTAACCTGGAATATTCACCCACTTTACTTGTGCGGCGCGGTTGGCTAAGGTGACTTATGGCACTGAGAACCGTCAATCACGAACATGCCGCGCCCCGCAAAGGCCGCGGCGCTGCGATCAACCCCGAAGGACGCTTCGAAAAAATCGCGCGCGAGGCGGTTGACGATGGCTGGAATACGGCGCCGGACGAAGAATTGCCGGCGCTCAAGACGCACGTCACGATCGAGCACGCGAAAAGTATCATTTCGCGCAACAGTTCACCCGACATACCGTTCACGCAGTCGATCAATCCCTACCGCGGCTGCGAGCACGGCTGCATCTACTGCTACGCGCGGCCCAGCCATGCGTACGTGAACCTGTCGCCGGGCGTGGACTTCGAGACGCGCCTGTTTGCGAAGGTCAACGCGGCCGAACTGCTGCGCGCCGAGCTCGCGAAACCCGGCTACCGCTGCGAACTGATCTCGCTCGGCGCCAATACCGACCCCTACCAGCCGATCGAGCGCGAATATCGGATTACGCGCAGCATTCTCGAAGTGCTGGCAGAGTGCGAGCACCCGGTCGGCATCGTGACCAAGAATGCGATGGTGGAGCGCGACATCGATATCCTCGCGCCGATGGCGGAGAAAAATCTCGTCAACGTCTACATCTCGATCAACAATCTCGATCATGAGCTCGCGCGGCGTCTCGAGCCGCGCTGTTCCGCACCCACGCGCCGCCTCGAGGCGATCAGACGCCTGTCCGCCGCCGGCATACCGGTCGGCGTGCTCGTGGCGCCCGTGATACCGTTCCTGACCGATCATCAAATCGAGCCGGTGCTGGAAGCGGCGCACGCGGCAGGCGCCGGCAGCGCGGGCTACGTGCTGATGCGGCTGCCATATGAGGTCAAAGACCTGTTTCGCAACTGGCTTGAGGTACACTACCCGCTGAAGGCCAAGCACGTGATGAGCCGCGTGCACGAAATGCGGGGCGGGCGCGACAACGATCCGGAATTCGGCAGCCGCATGGTGGGCGCCGGCGAACTCGCGGAATTGCTCGGCAAGCGCTTCGAAATTGCGAGTAAACGGTACGGATTCGATACCGGCAAGCGGCACCGCACGCCGGTGACAACGCGTTTCAAGCCGCCGGCCGTGAAGCGCGATGACGGTCCGCAACTCGCATTGTTTTAATACCACACCAATAATAACGGAGGAGTGCATGGGTATCGGACGACGCAGATTTCTGGGCGGGCTGGCCGCGGCAGCCGGCGCTTCGGTGCTCGCGAGCTGCGCGGGCGCGCCCGCGCAGCGCGGCATACGCGGCTACAGCGTGCGGGTGATCGACGCGCATGCGCACTGGCATTCGCCGGATTTCGTCGCCCTGCTCGAAAAAGAAGGCCCGGCGAACGGCGCCAAGATGAGCCGCAACGCGCGCGGCCAGGTCACGTTCAATTTCCCGGGCTATACGACGGTTTTTCAGGAGACTTATATGAGTCTCGAAATCCGTCTCAAGTACATGGACGAGACGGGCGTGGACATTCACGCGCTGTCGCTCACGTCCCCGATGGTCTACTGGGCGCCGCCGGCGTTCGGCTTGAAACTCGCGCAGGTCTATAACGACGGACTGGCCGCCGCGCATCTCAAATATCCGCAGCGGTTTTACGGCCTGCTGACGCTGCCAATGCAGGCGCCCAACCTTGCGCTGCAGGAACTCGACCGCGCCGCCAACCTGCCCGGCATGCGCGGCGTTTATCTCGCGACTCACGTGATGGGCAAGAACCTCGACGACAAATCGTTCTTGCCGGTATATGAGCGCTGCCAGGCGCTGGGATTCCCGATCCTGCTGCATCCGGTCGATCCGGTGGGCGCCGACCGCATGCGCAGCTACTACCTGCGCAACTTCCTCGGCAACCCGTACGACACCGGTATTGCCGCTGCGTCGCTGATGTTCGGCGGCGTGATGGATGCCTATCCGAAGCTGGAAGTCGTGCTGCCGCACGCGGGCGGCACGTTCCCGGCGCTGATCGGGCGCATGACCCATGGCTCTGGCGTGCGTCCCGAAACCAAGCACATGACGAAGGCACCGATGACTTACCTGCGCCGCTTTCACTACGACACGATCAGCCACAGCCCGCAGATCATGGGTGACATCATTCGCCTGGTCGGCGCCGACCGCGTGGTGATGGGGACCGATCATCCGGCCGACATGAGCCTGGCACGCCCGATCGAGTTTATCGACTCGATTCCCCAGCTCTCGAATTACGAGCGCGAACTGATACTCGGCGGAAACTCGGCGCGCCTCTTCAAGCTGTAAAAAACCGAAAAGAGATCGTCATTTCCCGCGCGAAGCGGGAATCCTGCAGATTTTATGGGGTCTGATTTATTGCCCGGTTACCCGCCTCGCGCGCGTATGACGGTTTGAAAACCTTGGTCTGTGTTCACAACGAACTGGAGTCGCAAATGAAGTTACGCCTCGTTACCGCCGTACTCGCAACGTTAGCCGTCATGGCTCCATTCGAAGGTGAAGCGGCGGCCGCCGACAATTATCCGAGCCGGCCGATCCGCCTGATCACGCCGGCGGCGCCCGGCGGGACGACGGACTTTCTCGCGCGGCTCGTCGGTGCCAAGCTCGGCGAAGCATTGAAGCAGCAGGTGGTCGTCGACAATCGGGCGAGCGCTTCAGGTGTCATTGCCGCGGAGCTCACTGCGCATTCGCCGCCCGACGGCTACACGCTGTTCGTGGCCTATCATCAGCACACGGTGAACGCGGCGTTGAATCCCAAGCTTCCGTATAAGGTCCTCGACGATTTCACGCCGATCACGCAAATGACCGCGGCCGGCTTGCTGCTGCTCGTGAATCCGTCGTCGCCGGCCAAGACGCTGAAGGAATTCGTCGAGTGGACGCGCAATTTCAAAGGGCCGCTCAATTTCGGCTCGGCGGGCATCGGCAGCGGCGGCCATTTGGCCGGCGAACTCTACAACCTGATGGCGGGCGTCAAGGCGCAGCACATTCCGTATAAAGGCACCGGCCCGGCGCTGATCGATCTGATCGGCGGCCAGTATCAATACAACTTTGCCGGCCTTGCCGGTGCGGTGCCGATGATGAAATCAGGCAAGTTGCGCGGCATTGCCGTCACCACGCCGAAGCGGCTCGCCGCATTGCCCGATGTGCCGGCGATGGCCGAAGCGCTGCCGGGCTTCGAGATCGTCGGCTGGTACGGTATTTTCGGCCCCGCTAAAATGCCCAAGCCTCTCGTGACGCGGCTCCACGATGAGATCGTCAAAGTATTGCAGCGCCAGGATGTCAAAGACATTATCGCGGGCGACGGCGCCGAGCCCGTCGGCAATACGCCAGAACAATTCCGCAAGTATCTGGACGCTGATGTCGCAAAATGGGCGAAGCTCGTCAAAGAGAGCGGCGCCAAGCTGAACTAGGCAGCGGGAATCGGAGTCCGGCATGACTGCAGATGTACTGCTCTACGTCGGTGAGGCGCTCGGCAAGTATGGATTTCCGAACGGGCACCCGTTCGGCACGGATCGCCAGGATGCGTTCTGGAAAGAGACCGTCAAGCAGGGCCTCGACAAATCCGCGAAACTCGCCGCGCCGCGTGCCGCCACGCGCGACGAAATCGAGCGTTTTCACAGCGCGCGTTACGTGGAGCGCGTCGACGGGCTGAGCGAACTGGGCGTAGGCTCGATCGATTACGGAGACACGCCCGCTTATCCCGGCGTCTACGACGCGTCCGCGGCGGTGGTCGGTTCGGCGCTCGAAGGCCTCGAGCGCGTGATGAGCGGCGACATCTATCGCACGTTTCAGCCGATCGGCGGCCTGCACCACGCACGGCGCGACAATGGCGCGGGCTTCTGCGTGTTCAACGACTGCGGTGTGGTGATCGATACGCTGCGTGAAAAATACGGCATCCGGAAAGTCGCGTACGTCGACATCGACGTCCATCACGGCGACGGGCTTTTCTATCCATACGAGCACGACCCCGAAGTATTCGTCGCCGACATTCACGAAGACGGCCGGTTTCTTTATCCAGGCACCGGCGACGCCAGCGAGACAGGCAAAGGCGCGGCCGCCGGAACCAAGCTCAACATTCCGATGCAACCCGGCTCAACCGATCGACTTTTCATGCGCGAGTGGGAGCGCGTGGTCGAATTTGTGCGGCGCTTCAAGCCCGAATTCATCGTGTTCCAGTGCGGCGCCGACAGTCTTGCCGGCGATCCGCTTGCGCATTTGCAATACACGCCGGCGGCCCACGCGCATGCCGCGCGGAGCTTGTGCGGGCTCGCCAATGAGTTCGCGAGCGGACGTATCATGGGCTTTGGCGGCGGCGGCTATAATCGGACCAACCTCGCGCTCGCGTGGAACGCGGTGCTGAGCGAGTTTATCCGCGGCTCCGAACGCTAGATCGCTCAAGCAAATCTTAGCCACAGAGGACACAGAGAAAAGCGAAAAACGAGAATCGATAATCTGGTTTTGATTTGTTCATTCTCTGTGATCTCTGTGCCCTCTGTGGCTCGCTTTTGCACTTCCTAATCTAGGTTTGCCAATTTGAAGCTCAGCATCCTCGACCAGTCGCCCATCATTAGCGGCCATACGCCCGCGCAGGCGGTGGCGGAAACGATCAAGCTCGCGCAGGCGGCGGAGGAACTCGGTTATTACCGCTATTGGCTCGCGGAGCATCACGCGCTGCATGCGTTGGCGGATCCGTGTCCTGAAGTCCTGGTGACGCGCGTCGCCGCCGCGACATCGACGATACGCGTCGGCACCGGCGGCATCCTGCTGCCGTATTACAGCCCGCTGAAAATCGCCGAGCAGTTCCGCATGCTGGAGGCGCTGTTTCCGCAGCGCATCGATCTCGGGCTCGGCCGCGCGCCCGGCGGCGATCAAACCACCGCGATGGCGATGGGCGAAGGCCGCTACCCCACCGCGGAGAATTTTCCCGAGCATGTGCAGTATCTCGTGGCCTATCTCGACGATGCGATGCCCAAAGGGCATCCGTTCGCGAAAGTCAAAGCGCAGCCGATGGGGCCGACCGCGCCCGAAGTGTGGCTCCTGGGCTCGTCGGATTACAGCGGCGCGCTTGCGGCGGAACTCGGGTTGCGTTTCGCGTTCGCGCATTTCATCAGTGCCGATGGCGGCGACCAGGTGATGCGCGATTACAAGCGCAAGTACCAGCCGTCGCCGCGCGAGGCGGAGGCGCATGCGCTGCTGACGGTCTTCGTCATCTGCGCCGAGACGGACGCCGAAGCCGAGCGCCGCGCCATGAGCGTGGATTTGCGGCGGCTCAACATGGATTACGGGATCAACTCGCCGGTGCCGAACCAGCGCGAAGCCGAAACGCGCGCCTACACCGATGTCGAGCGGCAGCGCATTGCTTTTCACCGCCGGCGCGTGGTGCTCGGCAAGCCGGACACGGTCAAGGCAAAGCTGCTGGCGCTCGCGGCGCAGTTCGAAGCCGATGAATTGATGGTGATTACGATCACCGGGGATTACGGGACCCGGCTTGAGTCCTACCGGCTGCTGGCCGGCGTATTCGAGCTGTGTCAGCCGGCTTGACCATCCGCGCGTTGTATTGTTTGTCCGGAGAGGCTGGGGAGTAATGGCCCCGCAGTTCCGGAGAGCAGGCTTATCAACCACCCTCCGGGAGGAATGTCATGAAGAAACTCATCGCAGCAGTTTGTTTCATGTTCGCGCTGTCACCGCTCGCATACGCGGCGGACAAGGCGACGACGGACGACAAGAAAGCAGCACCCGCGGCCGAGAAAGCGAAGAAAGAGCCGACCGCGAAGCAGGCGGCGCAGCAGGAACGCATGAAGAATTGCAACGACAAGGCGACCGATAAAAAGGGTGATGAGCGCAAGAAGTTCATGAGCTCGTGCCTGAAAGGCGAAGACCCGGACGCGTCACCGAAGCAGAAAGCGCAGCAGGACAAAATGAAAACGTGCAACAAAGACGCCGGCGACAAGAAACTAAAGGGCGATGACCGCAAGAAGTTTATGAGCGAGTGTCTTAAAGGCTGACCGTTAACGCCTGATTCGACGCGCACCCCAGGCGGGACGCACCGGCTACCCAAAGTCCGGGCGTCCCGTTTGTTTTTGCAGTATCTTTCCCCGCCGCTTTTAAACGCAGGTGAACGCAGACGGTCTAACGGCTATCTGCCGGAACGGCCTATGGACGAAACCATCAATGTGCGAACGCAGGCTTGGAATCTATCGGCGCTTGGCTGCATTTGTGCACGCCAGTGCGGTAATTCTGATCGTGGCTTGTGCGGTTATGCCTGACGCCGAAGGTCAGGACCGGCACGCTGCGCCGCGCAAAGCGATGGTCGACACGATCGTCGCGCTGACGCGCGAAACCGCGGCCGAAACCGGGCGGGCGAGTCTCGACAGTCGCGTGCTCACGGCGATGAACAAGGTGCCGCGTCACCGCTTTGTACCAGCTGACCAGGAACCGAACGCTTATGCGAACCGGCCGCTGCCGATCGGCAACGGCCAGACCATCTCGCAGCCTTTCATTGTTGCGTTGATGACCGATATGCTCGGCCTGAAAGCGACGGACCGTGTGCTGGAGATCGGGACGGGCTGCGGCTATCAGGCTGCCGTGCTCGCCGAGCTTGCGCGCGAGGTCTACACGATCGAGATCGTGGCGCCGCTCGCGCGCGAAGCGGCGGCGCGGTTCGCGGAGCTCGGATACCGCAACGTCAATGCGCGCAGCGGCGACGGCTATCGCGGGTGGCCGGCCCACGCGCCGTTCGACGCGATCATCGTGACGGCCGCCGCCCCCGAAGTGCCACCGGCATTGATCGAGCAATTGAAGCCCGGCGGCAAGCTCGTGATTCCGGTCGGCGCGCAATGGAGCGGCCAGGAACTGCGCGTAATCGAGAAAGATCAGCACGGCAAAACGACGACCCGCAACGCGCTGGCCGTGCGTTTCGTGCCGCTTACGCGCGAGAAAGAATAAGCGCAGCCGCTCGCACAGGCTACAATGACGGCCCGCGCATCCGGGGCGTTAGCTCAGTTGGTAGAGCAGCGGACTCTTAATCCGTAGGTCGAGTGTTCGAGCCACTCACGCCCCACCAAAAATCAAAAAGTTAGCTGGTAGTTAGTTCGCCTTCCCAACGGACGGCATTTTCATCCCGTCACGCGTGCTGAAGCAGCGGTCGAAGCGCGGCGATATTCTTCACATTTTCGAGCGCAAATATCTTCTCGATGAGCGCCGCGCATTTTTCGCTGCCGAGCACCGGCGCCATCAGGTCCCGGGCTTTCGCGCTGACTTCCTCGCTGGTCATCGGATTTTCCGGGCTGCCGCGAACGGTATCGTTGCGTTCCGTCAGCGTGGTGCCGTCGCTGAACGTGATCTCGACCACGGCCACTCGCTTGGGCAAAAGACGCTCGAGACTCTCATCGGCGATCACTTGGATCTTCGCTTTCTGGCGGACCACGGCGGGATCGTGCATGCGCGGCTCGTCGTGCGCCGCTTTGAACGACAACGTTTTGTCGATGAGCATGACCGCAATTAAATACTGCATCGACAGGTTGACCATGCCGCTGTCGTCGATTTTGTCGGCCGCACTGGTGGCGACCCGGATGGTGACCCGGCTGACATCGTCCGCCTCGAAGGGCCGACGCTCGCGTATCAGAGAGACCGCTTCGAGCGGCGACTGGATCGGCCCGCCCGTGCTCCATTTTTTGATGATCGTCTTCTGTACTTCGTATTCTTCCCCAAGCTTATGCACCAATATCCCGGGATCCACGTTGGGTGCGTAAGACTGGAATAAATTCCCCGGTCCCGAGAAGACGTCGTTGACGCCCGTCCACCCCGCCTGCACGAACATGGCCGCCGTCACGCCATTGCGTGCGCCCATCCCGCCGAACATGAAAGATTTTTCGACGTGCTCGGTGTCCCGTCGCCACGCGCCGATGCCGGCGCCCGCCTGCTGGGACGCATAATCGATCAGCGTGCGCATCTGCGGCGTATCCAAAGCCACCGCGCAGCCGCAGGCCGCCGCCGCGCCAAATGTTCCAACGATGTTATGCGTCTCGCTCAGCACGCCGCCCTTGGCGACCAGCTTGAACGCCCTCAAGCCGACGTCATAGCCGAGCGCCACCGCGCGGATAAAGCGCGTACCATCGATCCCATTCTTCTCGCCGATCGCCAACGCCGCCGGCACGATGGCGCAGCCGGGATGGGCGCCGCCGGTGCTGTAGTTATCGTCGGTTTCGTCGGCATTCGCGAGTATGCCGTTCGCCATCGCCGCCTCGATCGGACCGGTCAAAAAATCCGCGCCAACGACCGTCGCAATTTTCTCTCCCCCATAAGCCCTGGCAAAACGAATTGCGTGAAGACCGGGTTTGAGCTCCGCGCCCGACACCATGGCCGCGATGGTGTCCAGAATGTGGTGTTTCGTTTCCGTGATGACGCTGTCCGGCAGCTTGCGCGCGGCCGCCGCACTCATATAGGTGCTGAGCGCCGCCATGATTGGATGGATCGCTTCCCCAGTCGCGGATTGCGGACGAGTGCCGCGATTGCGCGCTGCATGGTCTTTCTTCATTGCGTATTTTCCTCCCGAGGGCCGGGCGCATTGCCGTTGGACATTTTATGGCCAGCCGGCGGGAGAATGATATGCTTTTGCCCTCGGCGCCTGGTGCGGGCCACATTCGAGCAAACCAGCATGAACGTAGATTCTGGCCATCTGATTAGGTCGCTGGCCGTCATTGTGGTGGTCGCCGCAGCATTCGCGGGCGGCGTCCAGGCCCAGCCATTTCCCTCGAAGCCGATCGAGTTCAACGTCCACACTGCGCCCGGCGGCGGCACCGACGTGTTTGCACGCGCGGTCAGTGACATCATGGGCCGCGAGAAGATCTTTCCGCAGCCGCTAATCGTATCCAACCGCGGCGGTGGCAGCGGCGCGATTGCATTCAACTACGTCAAGGCCAAAAGAGGCGATCCGCACGTGATTCTCACGATCGCGTCCGGCTCCTTCCTGGCGGCCGCCAATCGCAAGGAGCTCGATCTCGGGCTCGAGAACTTCACGCCGATTGCGGCCTTTGCGCTGGATCCGCAGGCGGTCGCAGTGGCGGCCGACTCGAAGTTCAGGACGATAAAAGACCTGATCGAAGCCGGGCGTAAGGAGCCGAACGTGCTGACAGCGGGCATCTCATCCGCCACCGGGACAGGCCGGCTGCTGCTGTATCTCGTCGAGCGCGGCACCGGCGCCAAATTCAGGTACGTCTCGTTCAAGAGCGGCTCGGAGGCGGCGGTTGCCGTCGCCGGCGGGCACGTCCACTTCACGCCGGAAAACCTGAGCGAGATGCTGGGGCTCGTGGAGAACCGGAAGCTGACGGTGATCGCGGTCACGAGTGAAAAGCGCCTCGCCGCGGTGCC
>Ga0207706_10007021_pt1 | contig 10410 bp, 9 predicted proteins | sample KBSC53metaG_FD_184318 | JGI IMG/M metagenome (GOLD analysis project Ga0207706, IMG submission 184318) | Corn rhizosphere microbial communities from Kellogg Biological Station, Michigan, USA - KBS C5-3 metaG (SPAdes) (version 2) | ecosystem: Host-associated > Plants > Roots > Rhizosphere > Soil ... | reverse complement strand
CCGGCTGAGCGCCCCGCTAGCCGCCCGGCTCGCTCCCAGCGGTTACGACCCGGACAGATGCGCCGTACATCCCGTACCCGAGCAACCCGGACCGGATCCGTCGGGATCGTAGCGGCCCTAAGCTGGAACGGTGACCGCCGAGCCCCCTTCGCATACCGCGCTGGTCAGGCGCGCCCGCCGGATCGCCCGGGAACTGGCCGTGCTCTATCCCGACGTGTACACCGAGCTGAACTTCACGACCCCGCTCGAGCTGCTCGTCGCGACGATCCTGTCCGCGCAGACCACGGACAAGCGGGTCAACCTGGTGACCCCGACGCTATTCGGCCGCTACCCCACGGCCGCGGACTACGCGGGCGCCGACCGCGAGGAGCTCGAGAAGATCATCCAGTCGACCGGCTTCTACCACGCCAAAACCACCAGCCTGATGGGCCTGGGGCAGGCGCTCTGCGAGCGGTTCGGCGGGGAGGTCCCGGGGCGGCTGAAGGACCTGGTTACCCTGCCCGGCGTGGGCCGCAAGACGGCGAACGTGGTGCTCGGCAACGCCTTCGGCATCCCCGGCATCACCGTGGACACCCACTTCGGCCGGCTGGCCCGCAGGTTCGGCTGGACCACGGACCTGGACCCGGTGAAGGTCGAGGAGCAGGTGGCCACGCTCATCCCGCGCAAGGACTGGACCGACCTGTCCCAGCGGATGATCTGGCACGGCCGGCGGGTCTGCCACTCGCGCCGCCCCGCCTGCGGCGCCTGCGGGCTGGCCCGCCTGTGCCCCTCTTACGGCGAGGGGCCCACCGACCCGAAGGTGGCCGCGAAGCTCGTCAAGCCCGGCCCGTTCTCGTGACCCCGGGCCGCGAGCCGGCCCCGCCCGAGCCGGCCCAGTCCAAGTCGGCCCCGTCCTGGCTGCTCCGGCTGGCTCGCGCGGCCGGGACGATGGAGGTCCCGGCACTGCTCGCGCCGCCCGCCACCGGCGGCAGGCCGTCGGCCGTGCTGGTCCTGTTCGGCGACGGACCGAACGGGCCCGACCTGCTGTTCATCCAGCGCAGCGACGGCCTCCGGCTGCACGCGGGCCAGCCGGCCTTCCCCGGCGGCGCCATCGACGACGATGACGGCGGCCCGGTCGGCGCCGCGCTGCGCGAGGCGGCCGAAGAGGTCGGCCTGGATCCCGGCGGCGTCGATGTGGTGGGAACCCTCCCGGAGGTCTTCATCGAGCGGACCGGGTTCCGCGTCGTCCCGGTGCTGGCCTGGTGGCGCGAGCCGTCCGCGGTGGCCCCGGTCGACGCGGGCGAGGTGGCCGCGGTGGAACGCGTCAGCGTGGCCGAACTGGCCGATCCCGTCACCCGTCTGATGCTCCGGCTGCCGAACGGGCGGAGCAGTCCCGCGTTCCGGGTACGCGGCATGCTCATCTGGGGTTTCACCGCCGCGCTCGTGGACCGGCTGCTCGCGCTGGGCGGCTGGGAGAAGCCGTGGGATGCCGGCGTTGTCGCCGACATGTGATATCCGCCCCAGGGCTTGACAGCGGCGAAAACGCTATACCGTTAGCTCGTGCACGGTGACGTACTCGACCTCATCCTGATCGTGATCGTGGCCGCGTTCGCCGTGTCCGGATACCGGCAGGGCTTCATCGTCGGTGTGCTCAGCTTCCTCGGCTTCGTCGGCGGCGCCCTGCTCGGCGCCGAGTTCGGCCCGGCCATCTCCCGCGCCCTGGTCGGCGGCCAGACCCAGCAGGACATCATCGCGGTCGTCCTGCTGGTGAGCTTCGCCGTGATCGGGCAGTTCATCGCCTCCTCCATCGGCGCCGCCATGCGGTCCACGGTGACGTGGCGCTCGGCGACCGCGGTGGACTCGGTCGGCGGCTCCGTGGTCAGCATGATCTCGGTGCTGCTGATCGCGTGGGTGGTCGGCTCGGTGCTGAACGGGTCCCCGTTCCCCGTGGTCGACCAGCAGGTGAACAACTCCCTGGCGCTGCAGACGCTGGACAAGTTCATGCCGACGCCCGCCAAGACGATGTTCAGCGATTTCCGCCGGCTGCTGGCCGAGAACAGCACCTACGCCCAGGTGTTCAGCGGCATCGGCGCGGAGCGCATCCTGGCCATCCCGGCCCCCGACCAGAACGTGCTGAACAGCGCGGGCTTCCGCGCCGCCGCGAACCGCGTGGTCCGGATCCAGGGGATCGCGCCGAGCTGCGGGCGTGCCATCGAGGGCTCGGGCTTCGTCATCTCGCCGAACCACGTCATGACCAACGCGCACGTCGTGGCCGGGGTGACGCAGCAGCAGACCGTCACGACCACGACCGGCCAGCGGCTGGACGCCACCGTGGTGTTCTACGACCCGCAAGTGGACGTGGCCGTGCTGTACGTGCCCGGGCTCAACCTGAGGCCGCTCCACTTCGCCGGCCAGGCCAACCCCGGCGACAACGCCGTGGTTGCGGGCTACCCGCTCGACGCGACACGCTTGCACGCCGTGCCCGCCAGGATCGGCGGCATCCAGAACGCCCAGGGCCCGAACATCTACCAGACCGCCACGGTCACCCGGCAGATCTACGAGATCCGGGCCATCGTCGAGTCGGGCAACTCCGGCGGGCCGCTGCTGGCCTCCGACGGCACCGTCTACGGCGTGGTCTTCGCCGCCGCGGTCGGTGTCGACGACACCGGCTTCGCCCTCACCGCCGCCCAGGTCCACGCCGACGCCCAGGCCGGCGAGCATTCCACCACCGCCGTCTCCACCATGAACTGCGACTAGCCCGCCGCTCAGGCGCCAGCCAGCAGGCCGGGTGACAGGTCGGCGGGCGGAATCCCGTCCAGGCCGTCCCGTTCAATACGTGCGGCCAGGTCGTCGGCTGCCGCCAGGAAAACATCAACATTCATACCGAACGGGCTGGCCGACCGCTCCACCGCCCGCTGGGAGCCCACTCCGGCCTGGTAGCCGCGGACGCGCTCGGCGCCGCGGCTGAGCAAGGCGACCGCGCCGCGGGCGTTGCCGCGCCTGGCGTGGGTCAGCCCGACCGCGATCTGGGCCAGGCCCTGCCACAGGTCACGTTCGGAGGCCGGGCCGGATTTCCAGGCCGCCTCGAGGACCTCGTGCGCGTGGAACGGGCGCCCGTCGCGGAGCAACCGGTCGGCCAGCGCGGCCGCCTCGGCCCCGGTGATCACCAGGTCGTCAGGGATCCGGTCGGTCCCGGCGGCCCCGGAACCGGGGCCGGGGCCGCCGGCGGGGTCCAGGGGTCGTCCCAGGGCGTCACGCGGGCGCGCGTTGCGCGGGCGCCCGGCCGGGTCGCGATCCCGCGTCACCGCTCCGGTTCCGGGTCGGCCAGCCAGCCGAGCAGCTCGGTGTCCAGTACCTCCGGGCGTTCCTCGTGCGGGAAGTGCCCGGCGCCGTCGATCACCCGCCAGCGGTACGGGCCGTCGACGTAGCGCCCGGCGCCGCGCGCGGTCTGCGGCAGCACGCAGGTGTCCATGGCGCCGTGCAGATGCAGAACGGGAGCCGCGATGGGCGTCCGCATGTGCCGGGCGTAGCGCAGCCCGTCGGGCCGCACGCCGCTGCGCGCCAGCCAGCGGTGGTACTCCAGGGCGGAGTGCGCGGCAGACGGGATCCGCATCGCTCGCTCGTAGATCTGCTCGGTCTCCGGGTCGGGCCAACCGGGGGCGGACCACTTCTCCAGCAGCTTTCCCACCTGGTAGGCGCCGTCCTTGAGCAGCTGGCGCTCGGGCCAGATGGGCAGCTGGGACGCTAGCGCGTAGCCGCTGCGGCGGCCCTGGCCGAGCGGGTTGGTGACCACCGAGGAGCGCATCCGCAGCGGGTGCGCCATCGAGATCACGGCCAGCCGCCTGACTACCTTGGGGTAGTAGGCGGCCAGCGTCCAGCCGACCAGCCCGCCCAGTCCGTGGCCGACCACGATCGCGTTGGCCTCGCCCAGCGCCCGGACCAGCCCGGCCGCGTCCGAGGCCGCCGTGACCAGGTCGTAGCCGCGGGGCGGCTTGTCGCTGCCGCCGTAGCCGCGCAGGTCCACCGCGACCGCGCGGAAACCCGCCCCGGGCAGTACCGCCAGCTGGTGGCGCCAGGTCCACCAGAACTCGGGGAACCCGTGCAGGAGCAGCACCAGCGGCCCGTCGCCGGCCTCGGCGGCGTGGAAGCGGGTGCCGTTAGCAGAAATCGACCTGTGCGCCCAGGGGCCGCCGATCTGGACCACGGCGTCGGCGCCGCCGGCCATGACGGTCACCTCACCCGGTCTTGCGCGCGGTGATCTCGGGCTGCTGGCCGTCGGGCTGCTGGCCGTCGCGGCCGAGTATCCCGAGACCCTCGGACACGGTCTCGCGCGTCTTCTTCAGTCCGGACAGCCGCCGCAGCTTCAGGTAGGCGATCCCGAGCACGAGAACCGCGAACAGCACGTAGGCGCCGGACACGATCAGGAAGGCCGCCCACGCCCAGATGCCGAGTGCAATCAGGCCGAACGCCAGCGCGATGGACAGCAGGACGAGCACCAGGCAGGCCACGAAGGCAGCGACGCCGCCCAGGGCCCCGGCCAGCCCGATCCGCTGCACGTCGTCCTTCAGCTCGGTCTTGGCCAGGTCGATCTCGTACCTGATCAGCTGGGACACGTCCTTGGCCGCCAGCGCGACGAGATCCCCAAGTGACTGGCCATCGCCGGCGGGTTCCGGCACTTCGCTGCGGACCATCCGTCCCATCTCCCTCGTATGCGGACCACTACCCGCGCTCCCGCACGGCTCTAGGGCACCCGCGTTCCGATTGCTCCTCGGGGCTCGCTCATGTTCGGCAAAGTCCAAGGCTAGCGTTGTTGTTCGTGAACGGTCAGCACCGAGGACCGGTACGGCGTTTCAGGTCCCGTGTTGCGGGCCTGAAGGTAGCACCGCGCCGCGGCGGCGAGCATACCGGCAGGCAGGCCGGTCCGGAGGCCCGGCCCAATGGACGGAACGCGAATGTTGTGGCATTTACACCCATGTGTAGCGTTTCGCCGGATTGTACCGTCACAACCGCACACGGATGCACGTCCAGAAACCGAGCCAACCGGAGTCGGCCGTAAAGCCGGCGGCCGACACGGTCCCCGGAAATGCGAGCGGCGCCCCTGGCCGGGGCGCCGCTGCGAAAAACCACGTCAGGCCTGGCTACCAAGCGTGCACCTTCTCTTGTCAGCCAGGGCAGGCCGCTACCGCTCCTGCCTGGCTTGACACGCCTCCCGCGGCTGGTCGCGCGTGGGTACCTGGCTGCCGTGCCCGGACGAGTGAACGTCCGTAGCACCTTTCTACGACGAAATCACCGGCGTGGATAGCCCTGGCGTGTGATCAATTCGTGATCTCAATCAGTTGCCCCGATCACATGCCGTAAACGAAGGACTCGGCGCTCCGGCCCCGCGAAGTCGGTAGCCGGCTTTCGGCGGCTTTTACGGCTGGACAGGAGGCTGAGGCCGTATTCGCCGTTGTTCGCGGACAGTGTCCGGTGTTGCGGGTGGATGGCCGCCCTAGACATCGATATCTTACTGGGTGATACCCCGGTAACCGGGCGGAGCTACCTTCCGGTAGGAATCTGGTCCGGAACACTAGCAGCGGTGCTCCTGGTTATGTTGTAATCGATCTGGGTTACGCTGCAACGAGTACCTGTTGCGGATTCACAACTAGTCGTCGCGAAACCGACACTGGTGGTCGCATACGGGGGCACTTTGCAGCTATCCTTATTAGATAGGACGGGATCGGCCTCCCCCCCCAGGGCCGAACCGTGCGCGCGGGCGCCGCTCTCCCCCCCGGCGGCGCCCGCCACCTATTCTGGGGCCGCCTTCTGCTGCCACTTCTCCGGCAGGTGCCGAGGGGCGGACCTCAGTTCGCGTCAGCCAGCCCCGTATCGGCCAGCCCCGTGTCGGCTAGCGCTGCGTCGGCCAGCACGGTGTCCAGCAGGGCGACCGCTCCGCGCTTGGACAGCGGGTGGTTGCCGTTCCCGCACTTCGGCGACTGCACGCAGGAGGGACAGCCGGACTCGCAGTCGCAGCCCGCGATGGCCTGCCTGGTGGCGCGGAGCCAGTCCGCGGCGGCCTCGAAGCCGCGCTCGGCGAACCCGGCGCCGCCGTCGTGCCCGTCGTAGACGAAGACGGTGAGCTTCCCGGTGGCCGGGTGCCTGGCCGCCGAGACCCCGCCGATGTCCCAGCGGTCGCACGTGGCGAACAAGGGCAGCAGGCCGATCGAGGCGTGCTCGGCCGCGTGCGCCGCGCCGCCCAGGTCGATGCCCGCCTCGGCCAGCGCGCCGGCCGCCTCCTCGGACAGCGTCCACCACACCGCCCGGGTCACCAGGTGCCGCGGCGGCAGGTCGAGCGGCACCTCGCCAAGCAGGGCGCCGGTGTCGGCGCACCGCTGGGTGAAGCTGACCACCTGCCGGGTCACCTGCACGTCGCCGAACCTGACCTCGGCCGGGCCCCAGGCCGCCGTGCGCAGCTCGCCGCGGATCTCCACCTCGGTCGCGGTCTTGGCGGTGGTGGTGTAGCCGGGCTCGCCCGCCTCGACCAGGGCGACCCGGTCGCCCAGGTCCAGCGTCTGGACCAGGTAGCTGTCGCCCTGGTGCACGTAGACAGCGCCCTCGTGCACGATCAGATGAGCCGAGGGCTCGTCTACCGTGCCGACCAGGCGGCCGGTGGCCTGTTCCACCACCCGGATCGGCGCCAGCCCGGCGCCGCGCAGCCCCAGCGCGGCGGCCGCGTCGCGGCGCATGCTGAACCAGCCGGCCGGCCGGCGGCGCAGCCGCCCGGCCCGGGTCAGCTCGTCCACCGCCGTCCGGGCTGCCGGGCCGAAGATGTCCAGGTCCTGCTCGGTCAGGGCCAGTTCGGTGGCTGCCGCGCACAGGTGCGGGCGGAGCACGTACGGGTTGTCAGGGTCCATCACAGTAGCCTCGACCGGATGCCGCAGCAGCATCTCCGGGTGCCGGACCAGGTAGGTGTCCAGCGGATCGTCCCGGGCGATCAGCACCGCGGCCGCGGCCTGCCCGCTGCGCCCGGCCCGGCCCGCTTGCTGCCATAGCGCGCTGAACGTGCCGGGCCAGCCCGCGATCAGCACCGCGTCCAGGCCCGTGATGTTGACCCCGAGCTCGAGCGCCGTGGTCGTGGCCAGCCCGATCAGGCTCCCGTCGGACAGCGCCGCCTCGAGCCGCCGCCGGTCCTCGGGCAGGTACCCCGAGCGGTAGGCCGCCACCCCCCCGAGCCCTCCCGAGGATTCCAGGGACCGGCGCGCGGCCAGCGCGACCGCCTCGGCGCCGCGCCGGGACCTGATGAAGGCGAGCGTCTGGACGTTCTCCCTGACCAGCCGCCCGAGCAGGTCGGCCGCCTGCGCGGTGGCGGTGCGGCGCAGCCGGGCGCCCGCCTCGCCGCGGGACTCGGTCAGCGGCGGTTCCCACAGCGCGAAGGCCAGCGGCCCGCGCGGCGACCCGTCCTCGACAATTTCCAGGGCGTCCAGGCCGGTCAGCAGCCGGGCGCAGACGCCCGGCGCCCCGACCGTGGCCGAAGCGAGCACGAACACCGGCCGCGGCCGGCCGTCGCCGTCAGCGGGAGCGTGATGCGCCACCACCCGGCGCAGCCGCCGCAGCACGTGTGCCACGTGCGAGCCGAACACCCCCCGGTACCCGTGGCACTCGTCCACCACCACGTAGCTCAGCCGGCTGAAAAAGCCGGACCAGCGGTTGTGCCGTGGCAGCAGCGCCCGGTGCAGCATGTCGGGCGTGGTGAGCAGGTACCGTGCGTGGCTGCGAGCCCAGTCCCGTTCGGCCCGGGTCGAATCGCCGTCGAAGACGGCCGCCTGCACCCCCGGCAGGCCGAGCGCGCGGATCGAGCGGAGCTGATCGGCCGCCAGCGCCTTGGTCGGCGTGACGTAGAGCACGGTGTCGCCCGCTAGGACCGCGGTGAGCGCGGGCAGCAAGTACCCGAGGGACTTGCCGGACGCCGCCGCGGTGGAAATGATCACGTTCTGGCCGGCCCGGGCGTGGTCCGCCGCCAGCGCCTGGTGCGTCCATGGCGCGCGGATGCCGCGGGCCGCGAAGGCCTCGGCCACCGGCGCGGGTACCCACGACGGCCACGGCACCTCCTGGCCTGCCCGCGCCGGGATGTGCTCGACGTGCACGGGGCGGCCCGCCCCGGGGTCGTCGAGCAGGATGCCCAGGGCGCGGTTCCCGGCGCCGTCCGCGGGAACACCCGCCGGGACGGCCGCAGGCATAACCGGGTCGGCTGGGGGAAGAGCCGGGGGAAGGGGAGTCAGGGTCGACACAGCCATATCAGTGTGACATCCCGCTCGCCGATGATCGGAGATTTTCCGTGTGTCGCCCCGCCAAGGGGTGCCGGGAGGCATGATTTCGTATAGACATGACACCGGAGCGTGGTTGAATGCCGCAGACGATCACGCCTTAGGCTCTGCTAGTGAGCCCCCGCGCCTGATGCGGGACGCTGAGATGACGCCGTGCATGGCGCTGGAGGACTTTGTGGATCTGAAGCTGGGTCACTACAACAAGGACGGCATCGAGGTCGTCGATGTCGAGGGCGAGATCGACGTCTACACGGCCCCGCGGCTCCGTGAGCTGCTCATCGATCTCGTCAACAAGAACAACTACCAACTCGTCGTCAACATGGAGAAGGTCGAGTTCCTCGACTCCACCGGCCTTGGCGTGCTGGTCGGCGGGCTGAAGCGGGTGCGGGCGCACGACGGCTCGCTCGATCTTGTGTGTACGCAGGAGCGCATCCTCAAGATCTTCAGGATCACCGGCCTGACGAAGGTGTTCGGCATCCACGAGACGGTGGACGAGGCCATCGCGGCCAAGAAGCTCGAGAAGTAACGCCTGCCAGGACCCTGCCGCCGATGGCCACCGTAGAAGTCACCTTCACCCCGCTGCCCGCGCATGTCCGCACCGCGCGGCTGGTTGCCACCGCGGTAGCGCGGCGGAGCGGGGTGGACGAAGCGCTGCTCGACGAGGTGCGGCTGGCCGTGGGCGAGGCATGCTCGCGCGCGGTCGAGGCGCACCGGCGGCACTGCCCGGCCGAGCCGGTCAAGATCGAGATGACCGATCAGGGGGAGCGGTTCGTGGTCGTGGTGAGCGATCAGGCCCCGGCGAGCAACGCCACCCTGCACGGCGCCACCGCGGGCGCCAACGGGCATGGCGTCACCACCCTGATCCAGGGCGCGGATGACGCCGGGATCCCGGTCGGCTTCGGCCTGGCCGTGATCTCCGGCCTAGCCGAAGACGTGCACGTCTCGTCCACCAGCTCAGGTGTGAGCGTCCGGATGAGCTGGCCGTCAGCCACCGCGGCCGGCTGAGCCAGGGTACGTCGGCCTGTCCATCCTGCGTGCGTGCCGTGCCCGTCAGGGGCACGGCACGCACTGCGTTTCCGCCCGCTGTGTCCGTTCGCGGCAACCGTTACACTGACATGTCGTGGTGATAACGAGAGAGTCACGAATTTGTTAGGAATCGTTCGGTGTTAGTGGTTCGGCCCGCGCGTGCGTAGACTCCCGGCCACTCGTCTAATCCCGATCGGCAACGTCTTCCGTTCGGTTTCCAGGAGGTCGAATGTTCAGGCATGTCCCTGCGCTGGCGGCGGAACCCGTCAGCGTGAGCGGCTCCAACCTGACCTGGGTCATCATCGTCGCCGTGGTCGCGCTGCTCGCCCTGGGCGTGGCCGGCGTGCTGGTGCGGGAGGTACTGGCGGCTGGCCAGGGGACCCAGCGGATGCAGGAAATCGCCCGCGCCGTGCAGGAGGGTGCCGCGGCGTACCTGCGCCGGCAGTTCAGGACCCTCGGCATTTTCGTGATCATCATCTTCTTCGTGCTGCTCGTGCTGCCCGCCGACGGCGCCAGCGTGCAATGGGGCCGGAGCATCTTCTTCCTGGTCGGCGCGCTGTTCTCGGCGGTGACCGGGTTTGTCGGCATGACGCTGACCACCCGCGGGAACGTCCGGGTGGCGGCCGCGGCGCGTGAGGGCGGCGAGCGGCGGGCGTTCCGGATCGCGTTCCGCACCGGCGGCGTGGCCGGCATGTTCACCGTCGGCCTGGGCCTGCTCGGCGCCGCCATCGTGGTGCTGATCTACAAGAGCAACGCGCCCAGCGTCCTGGAGGGCTTCGGCTTCGGCGCGGCCCTGCTCGCGCTGTTCATGCGTGTCGGCGGGGGCATCTACACCAAGGCCGCCGACGTCGGCGCCGACCTGGTCGGCAAGGTCGAGCAGGGCATCCCCGAGGACGACCCGCGGAACGCCGCCACGATCGCCGACAACGTGGGCGACAACGTGGGCGACTGCGCGGGCATGGCGGCGGACCTGTTCGAGTCCTACGCGGTCATGCTGGTGGCCTCGCTGATCCTGGGCAAGGTGGCGTTCGGTAACGACGGCCTGGTCTTCCCGCTTATCGTGCCGGCCATCGGGGTCCTCACCGCGATCATTGGTATCTTC
>Ga0207706_10007020_pt1 | contig 10411 bp, 7 predicted proteins | sample KBSC53metaG_FD_184318 | JGI IMG/M metagenome (GOLD analysis project Ga0207706, IMG submission 184318) | Corn rhizosphere microbial communities from Kellogg Biological Station, Michigan, USA - KBS C5-3 metaG (SPAdes) (version 2) | ecosystem: Host-associated > Plants > Roots > Rhizosphere > Soil ... | reverse complement strand
TTCACGCAGCCTCGCGGAGGAGTTGTTGCGCCAAAGCGAGGGAGCGGTGTCGAGATTACAGGCCGTCTTACAAGAGCGCGTCGCGCGTTCCGCCGAGGAAAGCGACCGCGTGGCGACCTGGTTGAAGAGCGACCAAGCGAAGGAATTTCTCCGCCGTTCGCCTCAGCTCAAAGAGGTTTTCTCCAGCGCTGCGGCCGCGGCAAAAACAGCTCCAAAAGAGCAGGCCGCCGCGGTTGCTTCGGAAGTGAAGGCTCTTGACAAGGTTCAGGCCCAATTGGCTGCTTTTCGCGTCAAGAAAAGTGAATCCAACCGGATTCGAGCCTGATTTCGGTCCTTTGCGGCCGTGGCCGATTTCGATATAAGACATGACATTACGACCGAAGTCGTCTGCCACGCCACCTGCTCGCGAGACCTTCCATCATCCCTGCTTCCAACCGTTGCCGTTTCCGTCGGGCGTGAGGGCTGGAGCTAATTCCGGCGTAACATCGATATCTTCGGGCGCGTCTTCCCAGCCGACATCCATCAGAGACTTTTCATGATGCTCTTTCGCGATCAACATATACAGCGAAGGAACGATGAAGAGGGTGAAGATGGTTCCGATTGTCATCCCGCCGACGAGAACGAGACCGATGGAATTTCGCGCCGCTGCGCCCGCGCCAGTCACGAGCGTGAGTGGAAAGTGACCCGCGACAGTTGCAACGCTCGTCATCATAATCGGACGCAAACGAATGCGCGCGGCTTGCGCGACCGCCGCCAGTTTTGTCAGACCCTGCCGTTGTAATTCGTTCGCGAACTGGACAATCAGAATTCCGTTCTTCGAAACGAGGCCGACCAGCGTCACCAGACCGACTTGCGAGTAGATATTGAACGACGTAGTCCAACGATCCGTGAAGAACTGCCCGAACGGCATTTTCAAGAACATGAAGAGACCCGCGCCGAACATGGCGAGCGGAACCGACCCCAACAGAATAATGAACGGGTCGCGGAAGCTGTTGAACTGCGCCGCCAGGACGAGAAAGATCAGCACCAGCGAAAGCAAAAACACGCCCAAAAACTTGCTGCCTTCGGTCTGCAACTGGCGCGACTCGCCCGTGTAATCGAGCACGTAACCTTTTGGCAGAATCTTGTTTGCCTCATCCTGCAGAAACTTCAGAGCAGCATCGAGCGAAACGGCCGGAACCCCGCTGATGGTGACCGCGTTGAGTTGTTGCATCCGATTGAGCGAACGCGCGACGGTTTTGTGGTTGATGGAAGCGACCGTGCTGAGCGGGATGAGCTGGTTGTTCGGTCCGCTGACGTAAATATTTTTCAACTGCTCAGGATTTAATCGATCGACGCGTTTGATTTGCGGAATCACTTTGTAACTGCGCCCTTCGATGTTGAACCGGTTGACATAATTGCCGCCGATGCTGGCCGAGATATCGGCGCCCACTTGCTGCATGTCGAGACCGAGCGCCGCGACTTTATCGTGATCGAAGTCGATCGCCGATTGGGGCTGGTCGATTTTCGTATCGATGTCGCCGAATTGGAAAATGTGCGCCTGCATCGCCTTTGCGAAAATCTGTTTAGCGAATTCGAGAATGCGTTCCTGGTCGGCGGTCGAGGTGATCACGAAGCTGACTGGAAAATTATCCGCGCCGGGAAGCGCCGACGGCATGATCGGAAACATTTGGATGCCGGGAATCGCGCCCAGTTTTTCCTGGATTTGCGGCAGGTAGGCCTTGGTCGGCGTTTTGCGAACGCCCCACGGCTTCAAAACCATTCCGCCGAATCCGTTGTCCGGGAACGTAAGTTGAAACGTGAACCGCGTGTCCGGGATGTCCTGAAAGACTTTCCCAGCAGCATCCGCGTAACGGATCGTGTCGTCGATGGTCGCGTTCGCCGGCGCGGTGATGATCCCAAAGATCACCCCCTGATCCTCTTTCGGCGCCAACTCCTTCGTCCCAAGTTTCGGAATCATCGTGAACATCAAAACCGCGAGAAGTGAAATCCCAGCCCAAAAAATGTAGACCGCCGGCCGCGCATTCAACGTGCGATCGAGATGACTTCCGTACCAATCCCGGAAGCGGTCGAACGTTCGGTTAACTACCCCAGTGAATCCCTTATCAGTGTGGCCGGCGCGCAAAAGATGTGCCGACATCATTGGCGAAAGTGTCAGTGCGACGACGCCGGAAATGAAAACCGCGCCAGCAAGGGTCAGCGCGAATTCGCGAAAGAGCGCGCCGGTTAAACCGCCCTGCAGCGCGATCGGTGTATAAACCGCCGCCAGCGTGATCGTCATTGCAATGATCGGCCCGATCAATTCGCGCGCGCCTACGAGCGCGGCATTCATGCGCGACATGCCTTCGCGCATATGACGCTCGACGTTTTCGACAACGACGATCGCGTCATCGACCACCAATCCGACCGAAAGCACAATCGCTAGCAGTGTCAGCAAGTTGAGGCTGAACCCGAATAGCTGCATGAGAAATAGCGCGCCGATCAGCGAAATTGGAATCGCGACGACCGGCACCACCACCGAGCGGATCGAGCCGAGGAACAAAAAGATTACGACCATCACGATGAGCAATGTGTCAATCAACGTCTTTACGACTTCGTGGATGGCGTCGTTGATGTAAGCCGTAGCGTCGTAGGCGACTTCGCCTTTCATTCCGGCCGGCAATTCCCTTTGGATTTGCTCCATCTCCGCGCGAACGCGTTTGATCACGTCCACCGCATTCGCATTCGGCAGAACGTAAATTCCCATGAAGACTGCTTTCTGTCCCGAGAACCGCACCTCGGTGTTGTAATCTTCCGCGCCGAGCTCGACGTCCGCGATGTCGCTCAACCTGACGAGATTTCCTTTCTCCTGGCGAATGACCAGTTTTTTGAAATCATCCACCGTGTGCAGGTCGGTGTTCGCGGTCAGATTGACCTGAAGCAGCGAACCTTTTGTGCTACCGACGGCCGAGAGAAAATTATTTCGCGCAAGCATGTTGCGCACTTGGGCCGGGCTGATGTTTAGCGCAGCCATCTGGTCCGGTTTCATCCAGATGCGCATCGCGAACGTGCGGCCGCCGAGAATGTCCGCTTTCTGCACGCCGCCGACTGCAGTGAGACGCGGCTGCACCAGTCGCACGAGATAATCGGTTACTTCGTTAGGCTGCAGAATGTCCGAAGTGAAACTTAAATAACAGGAGGCGGTCTGTGTATCGGCTGATTGGATTTCTAACACCGGAATCTCCGCGTCCGGCGGCAGATCGCGCCGGATCGCGTCGACCTTCGAGCTGATGTCTGACAACGCCTTGTTTGCATCGTAATTCAGTTTCAGCCGTACGGTAATTGTCGAGGTGCTTTGAGAGCTTTGCGATTGGATGTAATCGATTCCGTCAGCTGCGGCGATGGCACGCTCGAGTGGCGTTGTGATAAATCCCCTAACGAGTTCAGCATCGGCGCCGACATAAACTGTCGTTATCTTGATCGAGGCGATGTCGCTGCGCGGATATTGCCGTACGTTGATCGTCCGTATCGCCTGCAAACCGGCGATCAGGATCACAAAGCTAACCACCAGCGCCAGCACCGGGCGCTTGATGAAAAGGTCAGTGAAAGATTTCATGTCGCTCTTCGATGGCTACGAATCGATTGGGTGCGGATTTACCTGCGGGTTCGGTGCCAGGTCGTTGTTGATCGTCACCGTCATTCCGTTTCGCAGTTTGAAAACTCCCGTGCTCACAATAGTTTCGCCGGCTTTCAATCCTTGCGTAATCGCGACGAGATCGCCGCGCGCTTCACCGACGCGCACAAATTGCTGTCGAATCACTTGCGATTCTTTACCGGTCTTTTCGTCTTTCTTTTTCTCAATCACAAAAACCGAGTCGCCGAACGGTGCATAAGAAATTGCGGATCCCGGAACGACAAGCGCCTTGTGGTTTTCGGGCAACGTGACTTCCGCTTTCGCGAACATTCCGGGCCGTAGCACGTGATCGGGATTCTCCAGCGTCGCCTGCAGGGTGATGTTGCGCGTGCTCGAATCGACCATCGAATTAATTGCGGTCACCTTTCCGGGAAATACATGGCCGGGAAGAGCGTCCGTGGTCACGTGCACCTCCAAGCCCGGCGTTAACTGACCAAGATATTGTTGGGGCAAGGCGAAATCGGCGAAGAGTGAGTCGAGTGAAGTGAGCTGCACCACTTGTTGGCCCGAGTTGATCATTTGCCCGACGTTCACCTGACGAATCCCGAGCTGGCCATCAAATGGCGCGATAATCGTTTTCTTCCGAATATTAGAGCGCATTTGATCGGCAACAGCATTCAGCCTATTGAATTTCGATTCCGCAGCGTCGAGCTCAGCCTTTGAAACCACCTTTTGCGACGCAAGGCCGCGACTTCGCTCCAAGTCCTGCCGTCCCAGCTCGGCTTCGGCTTCTGCCGATCGCAAAAGCGCCTCTTCGGCCGACGCGTCGAGTTGGAGCAACAGATCGCCTTTCTTCGCGGTTCCGCCGTTTTCGAACGCGATTTTGCTGACGACTCCGCCAAGCTCGCTGGAAACGACCGCGCCCTGTACCGCCGAGATCGAACCGACCGCCGACAACGTCGGCGCCCAATCTTCTTCCTTCACAGTTACGCTCGATACTGTCGTCGGCGGCATCACCGTGGGCGTGGACATCATCTTGCCGATTTGCATGGCCTTGATACCGACAATGAGAACAAGGAGAGCGACCAAGCCGCCAACCGCCAGGCCCATCGTTTTGAGCTTCGATTTCATCTGTGTTTTGACCGGCCTCGCGACATCATGCATAAGCGACTTCTGCCTCCGGTTTAAACAACAAGCGCCAGAGTCTGCGCGTCACTTCCAGTTGTCGCTCCCGCCGTTCCGCGGCTGTCATCTGCTGCGGGCGTAAAACATCCAGCATCAACATCCCCCGTGCCACCGCGTAGATTAGTTCTGCCAGCTCGGTCGGGCTCAGACCGTGCGCCGCGGCTTGCGCTTCAGGTGCACGCGCAATCAAATCCGTCACACCGTCCATGGCCGTCTGCAAAACGTCGCGGACCAAATCGGCAACACGCTGATTCCGCGAGGCCTCGGCGTAAAGATCGACAACGAACGCAGAGACCACTTGGGGCGCGTCTTCGCAACAATGCGCGGTGAACAAAATCTCAAGCGATTCAAGCAGCGTCGGCGCCTGTTTGGCGCGCTGAACGACCTCGTGAATTTCTTTTTTATGCCGATCGGCCATTGCGGAAATGACCGCATCCTTGTTCTCGAAATAGCGATAAATCAGGCCAACACTGATCCCAGCCTCGGCGCTGATATCGTGCATGCTGGCCTGGTGGAAGCCTCGTTTGGCGAAGCAGACCAGGGCCGCATCGAGAATTTGGACGCGTCGATCTGAGCTGGAATCTATCTGAGGTTGTGACATAAAATCAGAAGGTGAATGAACGTTCATTCATTGTCAAATCGCAATTATTAGCGCTTCTGTGCGACCTTGGAATACGACCTTACAGGGACAACCGCCGGCTTGCTCTCAAGATCCGGCATCCAGATGCCGTTCCGCAGCGTGGTGCGACACGACAGGGGCGGGCTGCATCCCCAGTGCCATACCATCAACAGAAAGCCGGCTCGATTGTCCGACGAACTGCCAGATCGCGACAATCGCGCTCAAAATGCACATCGCATAAACCGCGGTTTCCAGCAGGTCCCGACTCTTTTCTTCTGAGCGAACCAAGAGCGTGTAAGTAGTTGGACGGTTCATAGGTGCTTGATCCTTTCTCCTAAAGACGCCGCTCGCTTCCGTTTTTGTCTGGAAGCCACCACATAAATAGGGAATGAGTGCATCGAATATTGGATGCGACGACGAAATGGATTGGATTCAAATTAATCCGCACTTGCCTGGCAGCTTTGCACCTGAGGCACGCTAGCTGGTTGGCGTTTCCGGGAGACGCTGACTCAGTCGTGTTGCTCCAGTGTCTAGCCTTCTGTTCAACGGCCGGCTCGGCTGGGCCGCGCCAACACGCTAGGTAGTCATGCTGCTGATCGCGATCCGGCGCCGCGTCGGCCGGGCTGCTAGTCGGCCGGCCGTCCTTGCCTTCAAATAATCGGAAGGGCCCCGTGGACGGGGCCCTTCCTGTTTGCATTCTCTACGTCGTCGTCAGGCGACGGGTACTTGCCCTAGTGAACAGATGCCTCCGCCACCGCGACCTGGATGTCGGTCCCGATCGAGATCCCGAAGCCATTCGCCTCCGTCACGATGAGCTCGATCATCCGGACCTCGATACTGTTCGACGTCTGGATAACTCGATGGAGCCAGAGCGTTCCCAGCCCGGCGATGTTAAGCCTTGTGTTTGGTGGCACATCATCGCCGATGTTCGGGAACCCGGTGACGTGGAGGTCGACGAACATCGAGCCGGTATCGCTGAAAGTCAGGGTTCCACCGATGTTTGAAGCGTGCGCGTCGGCCTTCACCAGGCTCGCCGTCACCAAGCTCGTGACAACGTCGATGCCCTGGACTGTTGATGTCAACTCACCCACCGCCGAGGTGCTGTTCACGGTTCCCAGCGCGGTGTCCACCACTTCGCCCACTGAGAAGAGAGGAGGAACCTGAACCTCAGCGACCGAGTTGGTCCTGAGGGCGCCATTGGTCCCCAGGCACGCCATCCGCACGCGAGCGCTCGGGCCCGATATGACCACGTTCGTCACCCTAGCTTGTGTCCCGTACGCCTGCCCGTCCAATGTCCCCTGAACCCCAGAGGTCAAGCCGCTAAAGGCGTGAGACACGACGATTTGCGTCCCAATGGGGATGTTTAGGATGTTCGCCTGAGTGATGAAGACATGGATCATGTTCACGGTAAGAGACGCGGACCTTTGCCTCGTGCTTGTGATCTGCTCATTAAGCACGACGTGGCCGAAGCCGACGAGGTTGATGTCCGTGTTCGGCGGAGGATTGACAACAATGGGGACCCCGGCCACCACGAGGTTGACGAAGGTCGAGCCCACCGCGTTCGTGTGGAAGCCGCTGTTATCATGTGTGGTTGTACTCACGGCCTTGACCTCATCCGCCGTGATAAGCCCGGCCAACAGGTTGGCGTCGTGGACGTCGGCGGTGGCCATGGCCTGCAGCGTGTTACCCTGCAAGATGCTCCCGTCGGCTGTCGTGTTGATGACGCCGGTGCTGAACAGCGGGGGCAAGCTCGCGTTCGCGACCGTGTTGTCGTTGTGCACAGGTGGCTCCACGATCCCGCATGCTCCCAGGGAAGAAACCGCGGTCTTACCCGCGACGACCACGTTTCCGAGGGTCGCTTGCGTGCCGTAGGCGTCTGCGACGAATTGGAATCCGGAGCTCGTTCCTGGTTGGAGCGATGGCGTCGCCGTGCGTGCGGCGGGGCCGAAGCCGAAGACCAGTCCAAGTCCGAGGATCATCACTGCAAATCCCTTCATCGTCCCTCTATCGATTTTGTTTTTCTCTTTCATTTTGAATTTTCCTTTCATTTTTCTCTCTAATCATAAAGTCATAAGAAGTTTCGGTGCCGTGTTACCAAATACGCGGAAATATATCAATATTTATTAATTTGGTTTTCCGCCATTGGCACGCGCCGTGCTCCCAAGCCCTCCCGACAGAAATTAGAATCATGGCAAACGCACGTTTTGCTTAAACGAAGAAGGTGACGTCCAACGCGATCGACGCGAAGCCGGAGCAATTACCTGAGGAACACTTGACCTGCCTCTCGCATAGTTGCCTCCTCTTATACCAATGAGGCGTCGCTGTATTCGGTTTGAATCCGACACGCTGCGGAAATTCCCGCGGCACCATCGCTACTTGATTGGTGTTTCGGGCGGGCGCGATTCGGTCGCACTGCTTCATTGGCTAGTCGAGCTTGGTTACCGCAAGTTGATCGTTTGCCATCTTAATCATCAACTGCGCGGCCGACCTTCGCGGGCCGATGCTCGCTTTGTGGAGAAGCTTGCCGAAAAATATGATGTCGGTCTTGATCTCGGCTCGGCGAACGTTCGCGCGCTGGCAAAGAGAAAAAACATGTCGATCGAAACCGCCGCGCGTGAAGCGCGCTATAACGTCTTTGCGAAATTCGCGAAAAAGAGACGCTGCCGCACAATTTTTCTCGCACATCATGCCGACGATCTTGTCGAAACGTTTTTGATCAACTTGTTTCGCGGCTCTGGCAGTGCCGGACTGGCTGGCATGCGCGAAGTCTCCACGCGTCGCATCGAAGATGTCGATCTGACGATTGTGCGGCCACTACTGTCCGTCTGGCGTGACGAGATCGACAGCTACGTGCGTGAACACCGACTTAAGTTCCGCGAAGACGCATCCAACAAGAATCTCGCTCCGCTGCGCAACAGAATTCGGCGTCGCATCATTCCTTATTTGGAGAAAACGCTCGGCCGCAGCATTCGGCAGAATATCTGGCGAACCGCCGCCATCGCCGCCGAAGAAGAGACCTGGATCGAAAGCCAATTGCCGATTTCTGCCGATCATGACGACGATGTGAGTGTGAGAGAGTTTCGGGGCCTGCCCATCGCGCTGCAGCGCAGAGCGATCTTAAAATGGTTGCGCGCGCAAAATGTTTCCGAGATTGGATTCGAAGTAATCGAACGTGTCCGCTCGCTGCTCGATCCGGCCACTCGGGTTGCGAAGGTGAACCTCGCGCACGATCGACACGTGCGTCGCCGCGCGGGGAAGATCTTCATTGAATGATGTAGCCGTCGCCAGTGGTCGATGCCTCGCATAGCAAGGTGGCTACAGGAATCCGTGTTTCATCCGTGTTAATCCGTGGCTAAGCTAATGATCTGATGGATCCTGCTATCCGCGCCCGTTTCGCCCCCTCGCCTACTGGCTATCTCCACATCGGCGGCGCGCGAACGGCGCTCTTCAACTGGCTCTTTGCGCGGCATCACGGCGGGAAACTCGTTTTGCGAATCGAAGACACCGACCGGACGCGCCATGTCAAAGAAGCGACGACCGCAATTTATGATGGCCTTAAATGGCTCGGTCTCGGTTGGGATGAAGGCCCGCATGTGGGTGGCGATTTCGGGCCATATTTGCAAAGCGAGCGCACAGAACTTTACGAGCGCTATCTAAAAAAACTTCAGGACGCCGGCCACATCTTCGAAGACCAGGGCGCCTTGCGTTTCCGTTCGCCACGCGAACACGTCGTCGTCGACGATCTTGTGTGCGGCAAGATAGATTTCGATCTCACCAATCCCGGAACCCACCCGGACATGACCATCCGGCGCCCGGACGGCTCGTGGATTTTTCATTTCGTGAATGTGATCGACGACCTCGAGATGAAAATCTCCCACGTCATTCGCGGCGAAGATCACCTCTCGAATACGCCGAAACACATTGAGCTTTTTCGCGCGCTCGGCGCGACGCCTCCGCATTACGCCCACATTCCGCTAATCCTGAACAGGAACGGTTCGAAGATGAGTAAGCGCGATGAAGGCGCGCGCGTAGAGTACTACATGAAGAGAGGCTATCTGCCGGCGGCCGTTCGCAATTACCTTTGCCTCCTGGGTTGGTCGCCGAAAGACAATCGGGAGAAGATCGATATCGAAGAGATCATCCGCATTTTCGATCTCAAGCATGTGGGGCGCAGCCAAGCCACGTTTGACCCCGATAAGTTGCATTGGTTAAACGGGGAGTATGCGCGCGAGCTGAGCGACGCCGAGTTTTACGACCTCGCTGTAGCGAGGCTGAAGTCGAACGGCCTCGGGATCGATAACTACTCAGAGGAATACGTCCGCGCAGCGCTGCAAACCTGCAAAGGCAAGATCAACACCTTCGACGAATTGCCATCTTATTGTGGGTTCTATTTCACAGACGATTTCAATTATAATCCGGAGGGCGTCGCGAAACATTTCACCGCCGAGAACAAGCCGCGGCTCAAAGCTGTCCGCGACGCATTGGGTGCGATGGAAAAATTCGACGCCACGCAAATCGAGGCAACGTTCAAAGCCACAGCTGGCGAGCTTGGCGTCAAAGTCGGCGCGCTGGTGCATCCGGCACGGCTCGCCGTCACTGGGAGCAACGCTGGCCCGAGTTTATATCATCTCCTCGAAGTTCTCGGAAAAGAGAAAGTGCTCGCCCGAATCGATCGCGCGCTGGCGATCGGAAGATAGGCTTCCAGCCTGTCTTGGCCGGCAAGCATCCTGCTTGGCGTATGAAAGCATGGGCAGGCTGGCAGCCCGCCGGCCGAGTCAGGCAAGATGCCTAACCTCCCATGCGAGCATTATGCTCGCGCTCCCCTACTTTTTCGCCTCTTTCGCCCAGGTATCTTTCAACATGATCGTCCTGTTCCACACCGGGATCGTGATGCGATCGAATCCCGATGTTCCAACCGACGTCAGCGTCGACCGCATGCGGGTGACGACGCTCGACAACATCGCACGGCGCTTCCCCAAGCTGACGATCATCGG
>Ga0207706_10007019_pt1 | contig 10412 bp, 9 predicted proteins | sample KBSC53metaG_FD_184318 | JGI IMG/M metagenome (GOLD analysis project Ga0207706, IMG submission 184318) | Corn rhizosphere microbial communities from Kellogg Biological Station, Michigan, USA - KBS C5-3 metaG (SPAdes) (version 2) | ecosystem: Host-associated > Plants > Roots > Rhizosphere > Soil ... | reverse complement strand
CGTCGAGCGCGGCGTAACCACCCATCGGCTGCGCCTGCACCAGCACCTTGCGGACCGTGATCGTCTTGCCGTCGCCGACCGGAATCTCGCCTTCGTAATGCGAGCGCAGATAGTCGCGGCGCTTGCTGTCGTTGTACTGGTTGACCGGCAGGCCGAGCACCAGCATGTCGATCACCGAGTCGCCCGCCTCCAGCATGTAGCGAAGCGCGCCCTTGGTCAGTGCCTCGTAGATCGAGCCGCGGTAGAACTCGTCGGTCACGTCCCGGCCGAAGCTGCCGCCGGCCTGCGCCAGGCCGACGTCGCGGCCGACCTCGTAGTCTGCGCCGTTCACCGGAACATCGAAGGTATCGCGCTTGCGCGTGCCCAGCGTGCGCACGGCGCTCGCGTCCGCGGGGATGGCCATCGACGGGAAGTTGATGAAGTCGATGCCGTTGCCCTTGCGGACGCTCAGCTTGACCAGGCCGAAGCCGACGTCGATCGCGCGGACCACTGGGGCCCTCGACGAGGACTCTTTTGCCTCGGAATTGACTTCACGCAGTTTCGAGCTGGAAGCGGCGGACATGGAGGTTCTCCGATTGGAATCTGACTTTCGCGATGAAGCAGCCATTGATGACACGTGGTACGAAATGGGGCCGGCAGCGCCCGGCGCTGCAGATCGAGCAGGACACCTCGATACGATTTGCGAAGTGCAAGGATCGACCGGCTAGTTTGCCTGCGTACGAGTGTCACGACTGTGTGCAAGCGTACGCGGCAGCCGCACGCGGGCGCTCGGCCGGACGGCCTAGTCGATGAAGAGCGTGGCTGGGTGCTCGAGCAGCTCGCGCACGCGCTGGATATAGGCCGCCGCCACCGCGCCGTCGACGACGCGGTGGTCGAACGACGACGACAGGTTCATCATCTGCCGCACCTGCACCGCGCCGTCGCGCACGACCGGGCGCGCCACGATGCGGTTGATGCCGACGATCGCCACCTCGGGGTGATTGATCACCGGCGTCGAGACGATGCCGCCGAGCTTGCCCAGGCTGGTGACCGTGATCGTCGAGCCCGACAGCTCTTCGCGCGCCGCCTTGCCGGCGCGCGCACTGGCCGCCAGGCGCGCGATCCCGGCGGCGCACGCCCACAGGTCCAGCGTCTGCGCCTGGCGCAGCACCGGCACCATCAGGCCGGCATCGGTCTGTGTGGCCACGCCCAGATGGACCGCTTCGTGCAAGGTCAGCACGCCGGCCTCGTCGTCGAAGCGGGCATTGACCTGCGGGAAGCCTGCGACCGCCCGCACGACGGCGCGCACGATCAACACGAGCGGCGACAGCTCGCCGCGCGCCGCGCCGTGCTGCCGGTTGAGCTCGTCGCGCAGCGCGACCAGCTCCGTCACGTCCACTTCCTCGACGTAGGTGAAGTGCGGGATGCGGCGCTTGGACTCCTGCATCTTCTGCGCGATCTTGCGGCGCAGTCCGATCAGCTTGATCTCGCGGGCGGCGTCGGTCGGCTCGCCGCTCTGGCGTGCGCCGCCCTGCCCCAGCGCGTCGAGATCGGCATGGACGATGCGGCCGTCCGGACCGCTGCCCCGCACCCGGGCCAGCTCGATGCCGAGCGCGCGGGCGCGCATCCGCACGGCGGGCGCGGCGAGCGAGCGCGGCGAGGCCGGGGCCGGGGCCGGCGCGGGCGGTGGGGGTGACGGCAAGCTCCGCGGCTGGGCCGCAGGTGCCGGGGGCGCCTGGGGTGCAGCGGGAGCCTGGGGTGCCGGCGCCGGGGTCGGCCGGGGGCTCGCAGGCGCGGCTGCGGCCTCGGCTGCCGGCGCCGCCTCGTCGTCGATGCGGATCAGCACCGCCCCGACCGCCAGCACCTGACCTGCCTCGCCGCCGAGCTCGGCCACGCGCCCGGCCATCGAAGAGGGGATCTCGACGGTCGCCTTGTCGGTCATCACGTCGCACAGGACCTGGTCTTCGGCGACCAGGTCGCCCGGCTTGACGCGCCACTCGGCCAGTTCGACCTCGGCGATCCCTTCGCCGAGGTCGGGGATGCGGATGGTGTGCAGCGTCATGGCGCTTTCGCCTCGCCGGGCACCTCGCCCATCACGGTCCGATAGGCCCGGCCGACGCGTGCCGGGCCCGGAAAGTACGCCCACTCGAGCGCATGCGGATAGGGCGTGTCGTATCCCGTCACCCGCTCGATCGGCGCCTCCAGGTGATAGAAGCAGTGCTCCTGGATCAGCGCGGTCAGCTCGGCCCCGAAGCCGCTGGTGCGCGTGGCCTCGTGCAGCACCACGCAACGGCCGGTCTTCTTCACCGACTCGACGATCGTCGGCAGATCCAGCGGCCACAGGCTGCGCAGATCGATCACCTCGGCGTCGATGCCGGTCTCGCGCGCCGCGGCCTCGGCGACGAACACCATGGTGCCGTAGGTCAGCACGGTCAGGTCGTCGCCGGGCCGCACGATGCTGGCCGAATCGAGCGCGACCGTGTAGTGCCCCTCGGGCACCTCGCTCTTCGGGTGCGTGGACCAGGGCACGACCGGCTTGTCGTGATGGCCGTCGAAGGGGCCGTTGTAGATGCGCTTGGGCTCGAGAAAGATGACCGGGTCGTCGCACTCGATGGCGGCGATCAGCAACCCCTTGGCGTCGTACGGGTTGCTCGGCATCACGGTGCGCAGCCCGCAGACGTGCGTGAACAGCGCCTCGGGGCTCTGGCTGTGCGTCTGCCCGCCGTAGATGCCGCCCCCGCAGGGCATGCGGATCACGATCGGCGCCGTGAAGTCGCCTGCCGAGCGGTAGCGCAGGCGTGCCGCCTCGGAGACGATCTGGTCCGAGGCGGGGTAGAAGTAGTCGGCGAACTGCACCTCGACCACCGGCCGCAGGCCGTAGGCGGCCATGCCGATCGCGGTGCCGACGATGCCGCCCTCGGCGATCGGCGAGTCGAACACGCGCTGCTTGCCGTACTTGGCCTGCAGGCCTTCGGTGCAGCGGAACACGCCGCCGAAGTAGCCGACGTCCTCGCCGAAGACGACGACCTGGTCGTCGCGGCCCAGCATGACGTCCATCGCCGAACGCAGGGCCTGGATCATGGTCATGGTCGCCATGGTCAGCCCTCGTGTGTTCCGTCGTACTCGGCAGCCTGCCGCATCTGCTCGCGCAAGTGGGGCGGCATGTCCTTGTAGACGTCCTCGAACATCGTGGCCAGCGACGGGATGTGACCGTCGAGTACCGAGCCGTACTTGAGCGCCTCCTTCAGCGCGGCCGACATTTCCGCGTCGAGTGCCTTGCGCGTCTGTTCGTGCTCGTCTTGCGACCACGCGCCCAGCCCGATCAGGTGCTGCTTGAGCCGCTCGACCGGGTCGCCGAGCGGGAAGTGCTGCCACTCGTCGGCCGGCCGGTAGCGCGAAGGATCATCCGAGGTCGAGTGGGCGCCGGCGCGGTAGGTGACCCACTCGATCAGCGTCGGCCCGAGATTGCGCCGCGCCCGCTCGGCCGCCCAGCGCGACGCGGCGAGCACCGCCAGGAAGTCGTTGCCGTCCACCCGCAGCGACGCGATGCCGGCGCCGACGCCGCGCGCGGCGAACGTGGTGCCCTCGCCGCCCGCGATGGCCTGAAAGGTCGAGATCGCCCACTGGTTGTTGACGACGTTCAGGATCACCGGGGCGCGATAGACATGAGCGAAGGTCAGCGCGTTGTGGAAGTCGGCTTCGGCGGTCGAGCCGTCACCGATCCAGCCGGAGGCGATCCTGGTGTCACCCTGGATTGCCGAGGCCATCGCCCATCCGACCGCCTGCACGAACTGCGTGGCGAGGTTGCCCGAGATCGTGAAGAAACCCGCGCGCTTGTACGAGTACATCACCGGCAGCTGGCGGCCGCGCAGCGGGTCACGCTCGTTGCTCAGCAGCTGGCACATCAGCTCGACGATGTCGATGTCGTCGCGTGCGAGCAGCAGGCCCTGCTGGCGATACGAGGGAAAGCACATGTCGCCGCCCTGCAGCGCCTGCGCATGCGCCACCGCGATCGCCTCCTCGCCCAGGCACTGCATGTAGAAGGAGATCTTCTTCTGCCGCTGCGCGATCATCATGCGCGCGTCGAAGGCGCGCGTGCGCAGCATCGCGTACAGGCCGCGCCGCAACGCCTCGACCTCGACCTGCGGTGCCCACGGGCCCACCGCCTGGCCGGCGTCGTCGAGCACGCGGATCAGCTTCCATGCCATCGTGCCGGTGTGCGACGGCACGATGTCGACCGCCGGTCGCTGCACGGTACCTGCGGCCGAAGCCCGCAGGTAGGAGAAATCGGTGGCCTGCCCTGGCCGGCCGGTAGGCTCGGGCACGTGCAGATGAAGCTTCGGCGGGTCGCCAGGCATCGCTGCTCCTGGCCGCTCGGTAAGCGGCGCTTGGGCCGATTCTGGATGAACTCGGCGGCCGGCTCTATGCGCGTTCGTCCCAGGTGGACGGCCTGCGCGCGGGCAACTCGATCCCCGATACCCCCAAGGACCTGCGTTGCGAGCCGCACCGAATCCGGCGAACATGCCGGCCACCACACAGCCTCTTCGCGGGGTGAGCGTTGCGCCAAGGTTCCGATCCTCGAGACAGCGATTCGGGCTTCACCCTCGACTCCACGCTGCTCGCCCGGCGCAAGGCCCGCAACGAGCGCCGGATCGCCACCCAGCAGATTCCGGCCATCCGTGCGGGCGGCTTCGTGGTCCTGTGCGCGATCGTCTGGCTGCAGGAGCAGCAGGCTCCGGCCGACGGTCGGATGGCGCTGACGACGCTGTTCGCGATCAATGCGGCCTACGTGGCGTTCGGCTGGCTCTTGCTGCGTATCGGCCACGGGCGCAGCGGGCGGCTCGATCTGGTGATGCTGATGTTTCACCTCGACCTGCTGGTCTGGCTCGTCAACCTGCATCGGATCGAACCGGGGCAGCTTTACTTCGCGTACTTCCTGCTCGTGCGCGTGGCCGACCAGGTCGGCTTCGGCTTGCGTCGCGCGACCTACTTCGCGCACCTGGTGCCCTTCGCCTACCTCGCCTACACCGCGTGGATGGCCGCGTTCGAACCCGCCGAGGCGCACACGCTGCAGCGAATCTCGATGGCCGCGATCATGTACCTGGTCGGCGTGTACCTGGCGTTCACGTCGGTCGTCAACGAGCGGCTGCGCAACCGCACGCGCCACGCGGTGCGCGCGGCCCGCGAGCTGGTCGAGAGCCTGCGCCAGAAGTCCCAGTCGCTCGAGACGCAGACGAAGGAGCTCGAACGCGCCCGCTTGCAGGCCGAGCAGGCCAACCTCGCGAAGTCGCAGTTCCTTGCAATGGTCAGCCACGAGATCCGGACGCCGATGAACGGCATCCTCGGCACGACCGAGCTGCTGCTGAGCTCGAACCTGAAGCCCGACCAGCGGCGCTATGCCGAGACGGCGTATCGCTCCGGCAATGCGCTGCTGGCGCTGATCGACGACGTGCTCGATCTCTCGCGCATCGAATCGGCGGGGCTGACGCTCAACGTCGCGCCGCTCGACCTGCGCGCGCTGGTCGCCGAAACGATCGAGCTGATGGCCGCAGCCACCCGCGACAAACCGGTGCAGCTCGCGAGCTGGCTGCCGCCGACGCTGCCGGCACGCGTGAACGGCGACGCGCTGCGCCTGCGCCAGGTGCTCGTCAACCTGCTCCACAACGCGATCAAGTTCACCGACCGCGGCCGCGTCGACCTGCGCATCGAGGTGCTCGCCGAAACCGGCGCGGGGCTGCACCTGCGCTTCGTGGTGCAGGACACCGGCATCGGCATCGCCGACGAGCTGCGCGACACGGTGTTCGAGCCGTTCACGCAGGCCGACGCGTCGAGCACGCGGCGCCATCGCGGCAGCGGCCTGGGCCTTGCGATCGTCAAGGAGCTCATCGAGCGCATGGGCGGCACGATCGGTGTGGAGAGTCGGCTCGGCAAGGGTTCGGAGTTCTGGTTCGAGCTCGAACTGACACGGGCGCCCGCCCTGCTCGACGTCAACCAACGCCCCGCGCTTCGCGAGCGCGACGCCGCCGAGCTCGAGCTCATCGTGCTGGTCGCCGAGGACGACGTCGTGAACCAGATGGTCGTCGTGCAGATGCTCGAGCTGATGGATTGCCGGGTCGACGTCGCGAACGACGGCGCGGCCGCGTTCGCCCGCGCGTCGTCGACCGACTACGACCTGATCTTCATGGACTGCCACATGCCGGTGATGGACGGATTCGAATCGACCCGCCGGATCCGTGCGTTCGAAGGCATCGGCCGCAGCCGCACGCCGATCGTCGCGCTGACCGCCGACACGCTCGCGAGCGACCGCGAACGCTGCCGCGACGCCGGCATGGACGACTTCGTCACGAAGCCGGTCAGCAGCACGATGCTCGCCGCGACGATCGAGCGCTGGACCGGCCGGCCGACGCACCCGCTGACGCAGTGGTGATCGGCGGGCTCGTTGGTGCACCCTACGGCCTGCGGCCGGTCCCGCCAAGCGGGAATGAGCCTCTACGGGCGGCCGGGCGAGGCTCATGAGCCGTCCCTACGCGAAGCGGCGCCGTACTTGGTCGATCACCCAGGCCGCGTCGTCGAGCGGCAGGTCGTGGCCGGCCCACGGGTGGCTCTCGATGTCGCAGCGCCAGGCGCGTGCGAGGGCGAGCGAACAACGCGTGTCGACCAGGCCGTCGTGCGCGCTCGTCAGCACCAGCACGCGCACGCGCGGCGGCACCGGCGGCGCGACGAAACGCGCCGCCGCCCAGAGCTGGCGCAATGCGTTCGCCGCCGACACCGGGTGCTCGCGACGGTAGGCGGCCCACTGCCGCGCGAGCGTGTCGTCGCGCCGCGGGGCGTTGCTGGTCAGCGCGAGCACGCCGCGCTCCCACGCCAGCGCATCGCGGCCGCTCAGGGCCAGACGCAACACGGCAGCTCGCGCCTTGAGCCGCTGGTGCGGCGGGCTGAACGGGCGCAGGCTGGTGTTGATCAGCACCAGCCCGGCAACCTCGTCCGGATGCGCGCCGCACCACGCCGTCGCGACCATTGCGCCGAGCGACATCGCGAGGATGCGATACGGCGGCACGACGCCGCGCGAGCGCAGCTCGGCGCGGCAGAACGCCGCCATCGCGTCGACCCGGGACGGGCTGCGCATCCCGTTCAGCACACCATTGCCCGGCAGGTCGAGCGTGATCACCGGCGCGTTCGGGAACGCGGCGGCGAACTCCGCCGCAAACGTGCCCCAGTGGCGCTGCTCGCGGGTCAGCCCGCGCAGCAGCACCCACGGCATGTCGCTCACGCCGGGGTGCCCCGATACCAGCGCGACAGCGCCGCCTCGTGCACGAGCTCGCGCAGCTCGCCTTCCGGCACCCAGCGCCGATGGCTCTGGGCGGCGCGCATCACGAAGTCCAGCCAGGCCGTGTGGCGCCTCAGCACGCGCTGGCGCCGGTGCTCGATCAACGGATTGAAGATGCCCTGGCGCGAGAACAGCTGGCGCGGGTTCTTCTTGACCCACAGCCACGAGCCCATCTCGAGCGTCAGCGGCAGGAACGTGTGCTGCGGCCGCGCCAGCGCACGCTGGTACAGGTGGTCCCACAGGTCGCCGTGCGCGAGGTACTGGCGGCTCTGCGGCTCGACGATGTAGCGGTGATGCGGATGCACCTCCTCGAGAATACGCTCGAACGCGAACACCTCGGCCAGGTGCGGGATCGGCCGCGCCGTGTGCGCGTACGGAAACCAGACCCGGTCGCGCGTGCCGAATCCCGAGTGGCAGTCGACGACGACGCTGAACGGGCGACCCAGCAGCTCGGCCTCGACGAGCCCGCACAGCGCCGCGCTCTCGCGCTCCATCGGCGCGCCGGCCGGGCCGCGGTACCACGGCAGGCGGCTGCTGCGACGCTGGCCGCCGACGAGGAACGCGACCGTGTCGTCGGCCTCGACCGGTGCGTTGCGCATCAGGTCGACGCCGTTCGGATTCGCGCGCGTGCCCTGCGCCATGCCGCCGGGGTTCACGACCGGCACGAACACGAGGCGCAGCGCTTCGAGCTGGCGGTGCAGGCTGCTGTCCCAGCGCAGGCGCATCACGAGGCTGCGCAGATGGGCGATCACGACGTCGGTCCCGATGCGTTCGAGGCCGTGCACACCACCGACGAAGCCGACGCCGGGAACCGCCGGGTCGGGATTGCCGAGGGTCACGGCCAGGACCGGCCAGCGCTGCGCGCCGCAATCCGCCTCGCACAGCACGCGGCGCTCGAGCAGCGAGCCGCCTGCCGCGATCACCTGCTCGAGCTCGGCGAGCTCGGGCAGCAGCGGCGCGGTCAACGCCGCACGAAGTGTCGCGCACGCCAGAGCGCAACGACCTCGTGCACTCCTGCGAGCAGCGCGAGGCCGAGCGCGAACAGGCGCAGCGGCGCGGCGGGGCGTGGGTGGGCGTTCATGCGCACGAACATAGGCGCGGACTGTGACGTCCGCATGTCGACTCCATGACGAGCGCGATCTCTGCTCAGTGCGCGGCGACGACGACGAACTCGCCCGGCACGCGGTAGCCGTCCCCGTCGCGCCACGGCGCAATCGCCTCGAGGTAGCGCGCGCGCACCCGCTCGCGCACCTCGGTGCCGAAACGCGACCACGCGAGCGCGACCGGCCCGCCGACGAAGGCGGCGCCGCACGCCGCGTCGGCATCGGCGTACACGAGGGTCGACGCGATGCGCTGCTCGCGAACCGCCTCGAACCGTGCCGCGGCGCACGCGCGTGCGAGTGCGTCGTGCTGGCCGAGGCGGAAGAACAGCGGGCAGACCTCGCTCGTCACCTCGGCATCGACGATCGCGAACAGCGGTGCCCAGCCGCAGCGCGCACGTTCGCCCCAGACCGCGACGACGAGCCGGCCGCCCGGCCGCAGCACGCGCCGCATCTCGCGCAGCGCCTGCTCCGGCTCGGGCATGTACATCAGGCCGAGCGCGCACAGCACGACGTCGAAGCTCGCGGCGGGCAGCGCGAGCGATTCGGCATCCATGCGCTCGAACGTCGCGTTCGGCAGCGCGCGCTGCAGCGCGCGCTCGCGCGCCGCGTCGACCATCGCGCCCGACAGGTCGACGCCCAGCACGCGCCCGGCGGGGCCGACCGAACGCGCCGCGCTGAACGAGACCAGCCCGGTGCCGCAGGCCACGTCGAGCACGCGCTCGCCGCCGCGCAATGCGGCTGCGGCGAGCAGTGCATCCTGCGCCGCGGCGAGCTGGGCCTGCCAGAGCGCTTCGTAGTCGGCAGCGGCAAGGTCCCAGCCGTAGCGCTGGACACGACGCTGCAGCCGGGCGTCCATCGCCGGCGCACGCATGTCGCCTCAGCGCCGCGTGACGACGATCTCGAGGTACTCGCTCGGGACGATCAGCGACTCAGGGCCGGCGCGGTTCAGGGTGTTCATCAGCTCGGTCAGGTCCTTCTCGAGCGCGGCCGCGCCCTCGACGGGCAGCGCCGCGAACGCCTTGTGCACCGGGCCGTACCAGGTGCGGAACACCTCGATGAAGTGCGCCGGCGAGCGGTAGCGGAAGTTGAAGATCCGCGGCGTGATCGCGATCGATGCGGCACGCTCGCCGAACAGCTCCTTCAGGTGAGCCTCGGTTCCCCACAGCGACGGCGACTGCACGCCGGCCGGCGGCGGGACGTGCTTGCCCAGCACCTTGAAGAGCTGGCCGATGAAGCCGGCAGGCGTCCAGTTCGCGAGGCCGATGCGGCCGCCGGGGCGGCACACGCGGGCAAGCTCGGCAGCCGATCGGGCGTGGTCGGGCGCGAACATCACACCGAAGGTCGACAGCACCGCGTCGAAGCTCGCGTCGTCGAACGGCAGCGCTTCGGCATCGGCGGCCTGGAACCTGACGAGCAGGCCTTCGGCGCGCGCTCGCTCGGCGCCGCGCTCGAGCAGGCTCGCTACGTAGTCAGTCGACGTGACTTGCGCGCCGCGCCGCGCGGCAGCGAGCGTGGCGTTGCCGTTGCCGGCGGCAACATCGAGCACGCGCTCGTCGCAGCGCAGGTCGCAGGCTTCGGCGAGCTGTTCGCCGACCAGTTGCAAGGTGGTGCCGATCACGGCGTAGTCGCCGCTGGCCCAGGCGGCCATCTGGCGGGTCTTGAGGGCGTTCAGGTCGGTCGGAGCATTCATCGTTGGATTCCTTGAAAACGGGTTGCGAGGGCCGGTGCGCTGTGCCGCGCCGTCCGGTGCCGAACTGTCGATCGCCGACCGCTGCACTGTCCTGCTCGCGCGTCGCGCGTCGCTGCCCGATCGTCCGCAAGTGGCCGCCGCGTGCCGGCGGGCTGGCCGAACGTCCGGGATTGCTGCCCCAGCATCCATGAAGCCCGCATCGGCAGCAGGTTTCGCTGGCCGCGGCGCGCACACGCACCGAGAATCCGGCGATCGGCCAGGCTCGGAGGTCTCGATGGCGACGATGGACGCAGCAAGTGGTGACGTGGCGCAG
>Ga0207706_10007016_pt1 | contig 10415 bp, 10 predicted proteins | sample KBSC53metaG_FD_184318 | JGI IMG/M metagenome (GOLD analysis project Ga0207706, IMG submission 184318) | Corn rhizosphere microbial communities from Kellogg Biological Station, Michigan, USA - KBS C5-3 metaG (SPAdes) (version 2) | ecosystem: Host-associated > Plants > Roots > Rhizosphere > Soil ... | reverse complement strand
CGAGAAGACTCGAACTTCCACGGCCTTTCGGCCACAGCGACCTCAACGCTGCGCGTCTACCAGTTCCGCCACGACCGCACGTCATGAAATGAGCCGGCTGGGATGAGCCGGCACTGGCAAGGCGCGGCCCCTAGCAAAGGCTCCTGACCCGCGCAATGCCGTCGCGCCGAACGGCAAATCCGGTCCACAATGGGACAATCCTTAAAGCCGTATTTACCATATGCCTGCGACCGCGTTAGGCATGTTGCTCATGGTCCCGATCGCCGCTGCCTTCCTTGCCATGTCCGCGCCGCAGTCCCGGCCGGCGCCGGCGGCCGTCCAGGCGACCGCGACCATCCGCATCGTCTCGGCGGTTCGGCTGAGGCTCGATGCGCCGACCAACCCCGACGCGCCGCCGACCCATGAAACGTCAGTGCGCGCGGTGGCCGGGATACCGACTCCCGCAAAGCTCATCGAATTCCAGTAATCCGGCGCGTCAGGTCCTGGGCTGGCCAAGCGTGATGGTCAGCTCGTCGCCTCCCGGCGGGACGTTCACTTCGGCGCTGTTGAAGCTTGCGCTAGCGCCGGCGGGAAGGGTGTGGGCCGGCGGTTGGATCGTCCAGCTGTAGACGACTTTTCCGGCGCGGCTGCGAAGCTGGGCCTGGAGCGGCGGCACGTCCTGCTCCTTTGCGGTGGGGTTGATCACCCGGCCGGTTACCGTGAGCAGTTCGTTGCCGCTTTCCAGGCGCTGCCGGTCCATGTGCGTGGTGACCAGGGCGAGCGGGCTGGCGCCGGCCGCCGCGATCCCGAGCCGCGCCTTGAGATCGGGCGGCGCAAAGAACCAGAACAAGGCGGCGAGGATGATGACGACCAGCGCGATGATCAGGATCGTGACCAGCGGGCTCCGGCGGCGGGGCTCCGCGGCGTCCTCGGCAAAGGGGCTGAACACGTCGGCCGCAGCCTCCGCGTGCGGCGGCTCTTTCCAGTCTTCGGATGCTACGCCCTCCGCGGGCTCCGCTTCTTCAGACGTTGCAGCCATCTCTTCGGCGGAACTCTGGCCGACGGTCGCGGCCTCCGGCTCTCCTTCGAGCATGGCTTCTTCATAAGCGCGCTCTTCGGCTTCGGGCCCGTTTCGAGGATCGATCAGCGTGGCCTCGGCGACGCTCTCGTCGTCACCTGAGGTCGTCGGCTCGGTGGCCTGCGCCATCCCTTCGGCTTCGGTTGCTTCGGAAGCGGCCTCTTCGGAGACCGCCTCTTCGGAAGGGACGTCCTCCGACACGACTTCATCGGTTGGCGCTGTCGCCACCTCGTCGGGATCCTGGTGCCAGCTGTGCTTGCAGGCGGCGCACCGCACCTGGCGCCCTTCAGGCGGAATTGCGCCGTCCTTCACCACATATTGGGTGCTGCAATTGGGACAGCTCAGGATCATTGATGCAAAAGCCCTCTTCCGGGACGGTGAGCACAAGGTAAACAGGAATGAATGATAGTTGGCAAGGCAGCGGACCCGCGGGCGGGCCTTGCCGTGGGCGGGGAGTGACGTGGCAGCAGTCGCCGAATTCGATAGTGTGGGGCTGCGCTACGGCACGGGCGCCGAGGTCCTGCGCGACCTCGACTTCCGGCTTCGGACCGGCGCCTTTTATTTCCTGACGGGCCCTTCGGGGGCAGGAAAGACCTCGCTCCTGAAGCTGCTCTATCTCGCGCAGCGTCCGACCCGCGGTCGGATTCGGCTGTTCGGCGAGGAGCTGAGTGAGGCGCCGCGCGAGGAACTGCCGCCCTTCCGCCGCCGGATCGGTGTCGTGTTCCAGGATTTCCGGCTGGTCCGGCACTTGTCCGCGTTCGACAATGTTGCGCTCCCGCTGCGGGTTGCCGGGGCGGCTGACGAGGACGTTGAGGGCCCGGTGCGCGAGATGCTCGCCTGGGTCGGCCTTGCCGATCGCGCCAGCGCGCGTCCGCCAACCCTGTCCGGCGGAGAGCAGCAGCGCGTGGCGATTGCGCGCGCCGTCATCAACCGGCCCGAGTTGCTCGTGGCCGACGAGCCCACGGGCAATGTCGATGCCGACATGGCAAACCGGCTGATGGGTCTGTTTACGGCGCTCAACCGTCTCGGCACGACCGTGGTTGTTGCGACGCACGACGTCGGCCTCATCAATGCGACTCCGGGCGCGCAGCTGATCCGGCTGGAGAACGGCACCGTCATCGATCCGACCGGGACGCTGAGGAACCCGCCGCGGCCGCCACGGGGCGCGGCCTGATGCTCGACTGGTTCTTCGTGTCCCCGGCCGAGCGCCGGCTGCTCGGGACCTCGCGCCTCGGCGGCCCGACGCCGTGGGTGATCGCGATCATGAGTTTCTCGATCGTGCTCATCGCTGCCACCGGACTCGCGCTCGCGAGCACGGCCGGCCTGCTCAGCCGGGCGATCGAGGCTCGCTACGCGCTCGAGGTCCCCGGCGGAGGCGCCAACCTCGATGTCCTGGTCCAGGCGGTTCGCTCTACGCCGGGCGTTACTCGGGTCGAGGCCGTCCCCGAAAGCGAGATGCGCAAGACACTGGAACGGTGGCTTGGCCCGGCGGCTAGAAGCGGCGAGCTTCCGGTGCCTGCGCTGGTCAATTTCGATGTCACGAACGGCGCCAGTCTCAACGCCGTCCAGCAACGCGCTCAAGGGATCGCGAGCGGCGCCCGCGTCGTGTCGCACCGTGACAGCGTCGGTCCCCTGCTGCGGTCCCTGACCCTGTTGCAGTCGGTCGCATTCGGGCTGGTGCTGCTGCTGAGCGCCGCCGCCTCGGCGGCCGTCGTCCTTGCCGCTCGGGGCGCTCTCGACACCCACCGCTTCACGATCGAGGTCATGCACGGGATCGGCGCCACCGACCTCCAGGTCACGCACCTGTTCCAGCGCAAGATCGCCATCGACGCATTGATCGGAAGCGTCGCAGGCGCGCTGGCGGCGGGGCTGGTGCTACTCCTGCTTGCTAGCGGCGCTTCATTTGCCGGGGAACTGACGGGGGGCGCGACGCTGGGTGCCGGCGATTTGCTGATCCTGGCGGCGCTGCCCTTCGCGCTGACGTTGCTCGCGACCTGGGTTGCCCGGTCCGCGGTCCTCCGGACATTGCGCGAAGCCCTATGATCACGCGCATCGGCTCGCTCATCCTGCTGCTTTATGCGCTCGGTTTCGTCTTGTTCGCGTTCACGCTCGGCAAGCCGGCCCGCGCTGGCGCTCCAGCGACCGATGCGGCGGTGGTCCTGACCGGCGGACCTGGCCGGATCGAGCACGCGATCGACGTTCTGAAGGTCCACAAGGCGCACCGCTTGCTGGTCGCGGGAGTCGACCCGGCCGTCACCAAGCCCGACCTCGCCCGGCGCATCCCCGGCAGCAAGAAGTGGCTCGCCTGCTGCGTCGATCTCGGCAGCGAATCGGTGGACACGCGCTCGAACGCTGAAGAAGCGGCGCGCTGGCTCGCCAAACACGATTACCGGTCGGTGCGGCTTATCACCAGCGACTGGCACATGCGCCGCGCCCGCTATGAGTTCGATAAGGTGCTCGGGAATCGATACGTGCTCGCAACCGATGCGGTCCGGACCGAGCCGAGCTTCCTCACCTTGTTCGGCGAATATAACAAATATCTGCTGCGGCGCCTTGCCGTGTGGGCCGACATTTGATGACCGTCCTCCGGTCGCTGCTCTACGCGGCGGTCTTCTATCCCATGACCCTGCTGTGGGTTCTCGCCGGGATTGCGGCGAGCCTCTTCGGACGAGAGCCGACGCTTGCCGTCGTCCGGAGCTGGGTCGAGGTCCATCACTGGCTGGCGGTCCATATCCTCCACATCCGCACCCGGATCGACGGGACCATTCCACAGGGCCAGCACCTCATCGCCGTCAAGCATCAGTCGATGTTCGAGACGATCGAGATGCTGCGGTTCACCCATTTGCCGGTGATCGTGATCAAGCGGGAGCTGGCCGATTTGCCGCTCTTCGGCTGGATGACGCGGCGTTATGGCGTCATTCCGGTCGAGCGCTCGGCGGGCGCAAAGGCGCTGCGCGCGCTCGTCGAGGAGGGCCGCGAAGCGATCGCCACCGGGCGCCCCGTGATCATCTACCCGGAGGGAACGCGGGTCCACGTCGGCGAGACGCCCGAGCTCAAGTCGGGCTTCGCCGCGCTTTACCGCGCGCTGGGCCTTCCGGTCGTTCCGGTCGCGGTCGACAGCGGACGGTTGTGGGGTCGCGGCCTTGTCCACCGGGGCGGTGTCGTGACCCTCAAGATCGGCGACACAATCCCACCCGGGCTGAAGCGTGACGAGATCGAGCGGCGTGTCCACGCCGCGATCAACGCGCTCGAACTAGGTCCTCAGCCGGGCGCCTAGTTTCTCCGCGGCGGCGACGATGCGCGCCGAGACTTCGCTGATCTGCTCATCGGTGAAGCTCTTGTCGGCCGGCTGGAGCGTCACCTCGAAGGCCAGCGACAGGCCGTCAGGAGTCTCGAACCGGTCGAACAGGCGCGCCGCGGAGATCGCTGCCTTGTCGGCGCCGCGGACCGCGCGGAGCAAATTATCCGCCGTTACGTCCGGTGGCACGATGAACGCAAAATCGCGGGTGACCGCCTGCAGTGCGGGCGGCGCAAAGGCCGGGCGGGTGCGGCCTGTGCTGCGCGGCGCCGGGATCGCATCAAGATAGATTTCGGCCGCCACCGCCCCAGGCGGGCCGTCCAGGCTCTTCTGGAGGCTCGGGTGAAGCTCGCCGAACGAAGCGAGGATGGATTTCGGCCCGAGCCCCAGCCGGGCCGACCGGCCGGGATGCCAGGTCGGGCCCGCGTCCGGAAACACCTGCAGGTTCGCGACCGGCGCGCCGGCCGCTTCGAGCAAGGCTAGCACTTCGGCCTTTGCGTCAAAGGCGTCGAAGCTTGACGACTTGCCGGACTGCCACCCGCGCCGCTGCCGTTCGCCGGCCAGGAGCAATGACAGCGTCGAACGCTCGGCGTCGGGCAGGTAGCGTCGCCCGATCTCGAACAGCCTCACCGTGAAGGCACCGCGGTCGAGGTTGCGGCGCGCAGCCGCGACCAGCCCGGGTAGCAGCGAGGGGCGCATGACCTTCATGTCTTCGCTGATCGGATTGGCGATCGGCCAGGTGCTGCCGCCGAACAACCCAGATTCCTTCTCGGAAATGAAGCTCCACGTGACGGCCTCGTCCAAGCCTCGCGACGCGGCGGTACGCCGGACGCTCCGCTCCATCAGCTGCGAACGGGTAGCGGTGGGCTTCGCAACGCCGGCCACGCGGTCGAGCGGCGTCGAGGGCACCTTGTCATAGCCCGTGATCCGCGCGACTTCCTCCACCAGGTCCGCCTCCCCGTCGATGTCAGGGCGCCAGCTCGGCGGCCGCACCTGCCAGCGATCGGGATCGGAAAGATCCATGTCGACAAATCCGAGCCTGACGAGGATGGCGCGCTGTTCGTCCGCCGGGAGGTCGATCCCGCCGAGCGTCTTCAGCCGCTCCGGCCGATAGGGCTTCATCGGCAGCGTGTAGAAGCTTTCGTCCACCCGGTCGGTCGCGATCAGCGGTTCGGACGGCTCGCCTCCGCACAGCTCCAGGATCATTGCCGTCGCATATTCGATCCCGCTCGACAGGCTCGCCGTATCGACCCCCCGCTCGAACCGAGCGCGCGCGTCGGAGATGATGCCGTGGCGGCGGCCCGCCGCGGCGACCGCCTCAGGCTCGAACCAGGCGCATTCGAGCAGCACGTCAGTCGTGCCTTCGTCGACCCCCGTGCTCTCGCCACCGATGACGCCGCCGAAGCCGATTGCCCCGCTGTCGTCGGCGATGACGCAGTCCATTTCGGTCGGCGCATATTCCTTGCCGTTGAGCGCCAGGAACTCATCGCCGGTGCGGCCGCGGCGCACGGTGATTCCTCCCTTGAGCTTGGCGATGTCATAGACGTGCAGCGGTCGCGCGCGGTCGATCGTGAAGAAATTGGTGATGTCGACCAGCGCCGAGATCGGCCGGAGCCCCGCGGACTTGAGCCGCTGCTGAAGCCATTCCGGGCTCTGGCCGTTGCGAACGCCGCGGATCACTCGGCCCCAGAACACTCGGCATCCCGACCCCTCCTCGATGCGGATCGGGACGGGGCAGGGGTATTTGCCTTCGACGACCTCGTAGCGGTCGGCGTGGTGCGCCGGCTGCCCGATACCGGCGGCCGCGAGATCGCGCGCGATTCCGTTCACGCCGAAGCAGTCGGGCCGGTTGGGAGTCACGTTCACGTCGAACACCGGATCATCGAGGCCCGCATATCGAGCGAACGGCGTGCCGACCGGGGCGTCGTCCGGCAATTCGATGATGCCGGCATGATCGTCGCCAAGCTCGAGCTCGCGCGACGAGCACATCATCCCATGGCTCTCGACGCCGCGGATTGCCGCGACTTTCAGCGTCAGGTCGCTGCCTGGAATGTAGGCGCCAGGCGGACCGAACACGCCGAGCATCCCGGCCCGCGCATTAGGGGCGCCGCACACGACTTGCACCGGGCCGTCGCCCGCATCGACCGTGAGCACCTGAAGCTTGTCGGCCTGGGGATGCTTGTTGGCCGTCAGGATTTTCGCGATGCGAAACGGCGCCAGCGCATCGGCCGGGTTGGAGACGTCCTCGACCTCGAGCCCGATGGCCGTCAGCTTGTCGGCGATCTCCTGGACCGAAGCGCTCGTCTCGAGGTGCTGCTTCAGCCATTCGAGCGAGAATTTCATGCGCCCACCCCGCCCGACAGAGTCGGCACGTCGAGCGCGCGAAAGCCGTAATGTTTGAGCCAGCGGATATCGCCGTCGAAGAAGGCGCGCAGGTCGTCCATGCCATATTTGAGCATCGCCAGCCGGTCGATTCCGCAACCGAAGGCGAAGCCTTGCCATTCGTCGGGATCGAGCCCGCAATTGGCGATAACCCGGGGGTGGACCATCCCACTCCCCAGCACTTCCATCCACCCTTCCATTCCGCCAACCACACGGCGGCCCTTTTCCATCGACCAGCCGACGTCGACCTCGGCCGAGGGCTCGGTGAAGGGGAAGTACGAGGGCCGCATCCGAAGCACGACGTCGTCGCGCTCGAAGAAGGCCTTGAGGAAAGTCTCCAGCGTCCACTTGAGGTGGCCGAGCGTGATGGCCTTGTCGATCACCAGGCCTTCGACCTGGTGGAACATCGGCGTGTGCGTGGCGTCGCTGTCGGATCGGTACACGCGGCCCGGCGCGATCACGTAGAGCGGCGCGCCAAGCTTCTCGCCGGCGCGGATCTGAACCGGTGAAGTATGGGTGCGCAGCACGTACGGCTCGTCGCCCGGCGACTGCGGTTCGAGATAGAAAGTGTCCTGCATCGCCCGTGCCGGATGGTTTTCCGGCATGTTGAGCGCGGTGAAATTATACCATTGGGTCTCGATCTCGGGACCTTCCGCAACCGAAAAGCCGAGGTCGGCGAAAATCTCGGCAAGCTCGTCCATGACCTGGCTGACCGGATGGACGGTCCCGCTGACGCTTTCGCGGGCTGGCAGCGACAGGTCGAGCTTCTCGGTCGCGAGCCGCTTGTCCAGCTCGGCATTCTCGAGCGCCGCCTTGCGGTCTGCAAGCGCGTCGGACACCCGTTCCCGCAGCGCGTGGATCTTGGGCGCTTCCGCCGCGCGCGTGTCGGGGTCCATCGACCCGAGTGATTTGAGCTTGGCCGTGACCTCGCCCTGCTTGCCGAGCAGCGCCACGCGCACGGATTCGAGATCCTGCAGGGTCGCGGCAGCGGCAATACGGTCGAGCAGTACGTCGGACATGGCCGCAAGCCTCTAGCAATGCCGCACCGCAAAATGCAAAGTCGGACCATCATGGCCGACTGGCCCGAATTGAATGTGCAGCACGATCACGAGACGCTCGCCGTCCTGCACCTCGCCGCGCAGATGCTCGGCAAGATGCGGGTCGCGCATGCGCCGTGGCTGAATCACGGCTGGCATGTCGCTCTGCAGCCCAACGCCCGGGGCCTCGGAATCCAGCCGACCGCGGCCAGCGGCGGCCGCACGTTCACGCTGACGCTCGACCTGTGCCGCCACGCGATCGTGCTGTGGATCAGCGATGGCGGCCGCGAAGAGCTTCCGCTCAACGCCGGCAGCATCGCGGCCCTGCATCGGCGCCTCATTGCGATGCTCGAGCTGCACGACCTTCCATCGAGCTTTAGTGGTACGCCCAACGAGATCGAAGATGCCGTGCCCTTTGCCGAGGACAACAGGCCCCGCGACTACGATCGCGACTCTGTGGAGCGATTCCGCGCGGTCCTGGCCGCGGTGCTGCCGGTGTTTGCCGAGTTTCGGGCCGGGTTCAGCGGCAAGGCGAGCCCGGTGCATTTCTGGTGGGGGAGCTTCGACCTCGCGGTCAGCCGCTTCTCAGGGCGCAAGGCGCCGCCGCATCCGGGCGGACTGCCCGGCCTCCCGGACCGGATCACGCGCGAAGCCTATAGCGACGAAGTCAGCAGCGCCGGCTTCTGGGCAGGGGGCGCGACCGCGGCCGAGCCGTTCTTCTACAGCTATATTTATCCCGAGCCCGACGGGTTTAGCGGCGAGAAAGTCGCGCACGGCAGGTTCGACGAGACTTACGGCGAGTTCGTCCTGGCCTATGCCGACGTTCGTGCGTCCGCCGAGCCAGGACGAATGCTCCTCGATTTCTTCCAGTCGACCTACGACGCCGGCGCGAACCTTGCGAAGTGGAGCCGTGACACGCTCGAGCGGGAGCCGGTCGCGCCCTAAGTCGGGACGAACGGGTACGGCGAAATCGACTTCCGGTTTTCGTCGACTGCGAGCATCCGCCCGGCTGGCGGGGTCGCGCGATAGGCGCATTGCAGCCGCGGGCAAATCGCACAGGCCGGGCCGACCGGAGTCGCCGGCGTGTGCACGAGATCGAGGCCGTCGGCGTAGGCGATCCGGGACGCATGCTTGATGTCGCAGCCGAGCCCGATCGCAAGGAGCGCGTCGTCTCGAAGGTCGGGGCGGATCGGCCGCTCGATCGTGCGGCTGATGGTGAAGAAGCGCTCGCCGTCCGGAGTCTCGATCAGCTGACGGATGGTCTGGCCCGGCGTCTGGAAGGCGGTGTGCATATGCCAGCGCGGGCAGGTGCCGCCGAAGTGGGAGAAAGGGAAGCTCTCGCCGGCATAGCGCTTGGAGATGTTCCCGGCCGGATCGACGCGCAGCATGAAGAAAGGCACGCCCTTGGCGCCCGAGCGGCTCAAGGTCGTGAAGCGGTGCGCCACCTGCTCGACATTGGCGCCGAACTGCGAGGTCAGCCGGTCGATCGCGTAGCGATGCTCTTCGGCAGCTCGCAGGAACTTGCCGTAGGGCATCATGATCGCGCCCGCGGCATAATTGGCGAAGCTCATGTGAAGCAGGCGCTTGCTGCCCGGGTCGGGCGGGCGCGCGACCTCCAGCATCTTCGCGATTAGCGTCGCGAATTCGAGCAGGGCGAGCTGATAGGCGATCCCGAAAGTGCGATTCTCCGGCCGCAGCAGCGAGGACAGCATCAGCAACCGGCGCTGCGGATCATAATGCTGGCTCGCGTCCGCAAGCACCTCAGGCTCGACGACGCGGACCTCGACGCCCCAGGCATCTTTCAGCCGCTGACGCAGAGGCTCGGAGATAGACAAAGGATGGTTTAGCGCTCCGCCCAGGGTCTCCGAGGCTTCCTCGAGCTCGGGATAATGGTTGCGCTGCGCCTGGATATAGTCGCGCACCCAGGTTTCGGGTGTGATCAGCGACCGCGGGTCGGCGCGCCGCTCTTCGCCCTCCGGGCGGCGCTGCATGTCGCGGACGGCAGTGTAAAGGCGGGCAATTCCTTCTGCGACGGACGGCGCATTGTCGGCCAGTTCGATCAACTCGGGGCGGCTCACGCCGAGGTCGGCGAGCAGGGGATCGCTGAAGATCTCACCGAGCTGCGTCGCGCCGCCGCCCTCCGTGCCCTCGGCGGCGAAAGCCCGCATGTCGATGTCGAACGCTTCGGCAAGGCGCAGGAGGATTCCCGCGGTCACCGGCCGCTGGTTGCGTTCGAGGTGGTTGAGATAGGAGCCCGAGATGCCGAGCTCGTCAGCCATCTGGCTCTGATTGAGCCCGCGCTCGCGGCGGAGCCGCTTGAGCCGTGCCCCGAGGAAGAGCTTGCGCTGCAGCATCAGTTGTGAAGCTGTCAAACATTTTACAAAAACACAAGTCCGTCACTGACACCGCAACACTTTTCGGTGCGACTTTTACCGTCGTGGTCGGTTCTCCTGCACCTCGACAAACAGGGGAATGCGTAATGAGCGAGTTCGGATTGGTGGTGGCGGCTCCGGATGGACGCTTCGAGGGGACCGAGCGGCCGTACAGCGTCGAAGACGTGCTGAAACTTCGCGGGTCGATCCCGATCGAGCACACGCTGGCTCGCCGCGGGGCCCTCAAATTGTGGGAGCTGTTGCATCGG
>Ga0207706_10007009_pt1 | contig 10420 bp, 9 predicted proteins | sample KBSC53metaG_FD_184318 | JGI IMG/M metagenome (GOLD analysis project Ga0207706, IMG submission 184318) | Corn rhizosphere microbial communities from Kellogg Biological Station, Michigan, USA - KBS C5-3 metaG (SPAdes) (version 2) | ecosystem: Host-associated > Plants > Roots > Rhizosphere > Soil ... | reverse complement strand
AACGCGTGGGTGACGATGTGCCGCGGGTCCATCCACTCGTCCAGAATATTCACCGTCTCGCCTTTGCCCGCGCCATCGACGCCGCCGATGACGATGATCACCGGGAAGTCCTTGTGCGCCAGCAGCTCGTACTGGGCCTTCAACAGCGCTTCGCGCAGCTTCGGCTCGGCGCGGTCGTATTCGCGGTCGGTGATGCAGTGCCCCAGTTCGGCGGATTCAAACATGCCGCTCACATTAGCACGATATCGAACTGCTCCTGGCTGTACTGCGTTTCAACCTGCAGTGACACGGGCTTGGCGATGAAATCCGACAGCATCGCGAGACTCTGCGATTCCTCGTCCAGAAACATGTCGATCACGGGCTGGGAAGCGAGGATGCGAAATTCGCGCGCATCGAACTGGCGTGCCTCGCGCAGGAGCTCGCGAAGTATCTGGTAACAGACGGTCTGCGCGGTTTTCAGCTCCCCGCGCCCTTCGCATACCGGGCAGGGTTCGCACAATACATGGGCGAGGCTCTCGCGCGTGCGCTTGCGCGTCATCTCGACTAAGCCCAGCTGCGTGAAGCCGTTGACCGTCATCCGCGTCCTATCCCGCGCGAGCGCCTTGCGAAACTCGTTCAACACAGCGTTGCGATGCTCTTCGGTGTCCATGTCGATGAAGTCGATGATGATGATGCCGCCGAGATTTCTCAGGCGCAGCTGGCGCGCGATCACCTGCGACGCCTCCAGGTTGGTTTTGAAGATCGTCTCGTCGAAGCTGCGGCCGCCGACGAAGCCGCCGGTGTTGACGTCGACGGTCGTCAACGCCTCGGTCTGGTCGATGATCAGATAACCGCCGGATTTGAGGTCGACGCGTCGGGCGAGCGCCTTTTCGATTTCGTCCTCGACGCTGTAGAGATCGAATATCGGCCGCTCGCCCGCGTAGTGCTCGAGCCGCGCTGCGACGTTCGGCATGAACTCGCGCGCGAACGCCTCGACTTTCTGAAACGTCTCGCGCGAATCGATGAGGATGCGCGCCGTTTCCTCGTTCGCGAAATCGCGCAGCACGCGCTGGGAGAGGTTCAGGTCCTGATAGAGCAGCGCGGCGGGCGCGGCCGACTTCGCCTTCTCCTGAATGTCCTTCCACCACTTGGCGAGGTATTCGACGTCGGCAGCGAGCTCGCGATCGCTCGCCGTTTCCGCCATCGTGCGCACGATGAAGCCGCCGGCGAAATCCGGCGGCATCATCTGCTGCAGCCGCGTGCGCAGATGCTCGCGCTCCGCCTCGTCTTCGATGCGCTGCGAGATGCCGATGCGCGACTCCTGCGGCAGATAGACGAGCAGGCGCCCCGCTATGCTGATCTGCGTGGATAATCGCGCGCCTTTGGTGCCGAGCGGATCCTTGACGACCTGGACCATCAGGTTCTGGCCCTCGGCGAGTAAGCGTTCGATGGGCCTGGCTTCGGCGCCGTCGTCGCGATGGCCCCAGATGTCGGCGACATGCAGGAATGCCGCGCGCGCGCCGCCGATGTCGATGAACGCGGATTGCATGCCGGGCAGCACGCGCACGACGCGCCCCATGCAGATGTTGCCGACCAGGCCGCGCGCGGACGAGCGTTCGACCTGCACTTCCTGTACGACACCCTGCTCGATTACCGCCACGCGCGTTTCCTGCGGCGTGACGTTAATCAGGATTTCCTCAGTCAAGCGGTCCCCAGTTCGAAGCGATGCCGAAACGCCATAATAATTCCGCGGTTGCAATCAGCGGCAGGCCCATGATGCCGGAATAACTGCCGGCCAGCCGGGTTATGAAAACCGCCGCCCCTCCCTGTATTGCATAGGCGCCCGCTTTGTCCAGCGGTTCGCCGCTCGCTGCGTAGATGCGGATTTCCGCGTCGTCGAGATTGCGGAATTCTACCGTAGAGGCGGACAGCGCAGTCTCCATGCGGTCGCCGCGCGCGATCGCCACGGCGGTCAATACCTCGTGGGTATGCGCGGAGAGCCGGCGGAGCATTTGCCCCGCGTGCTCTGCGTCAACCGGCTTGCCGAGAATTTCGCCGTCGAGCACGACGGTGGTGTCCGCCGCCAGCACCGGCAACGGCGCGAGCGCGCGGGACTCCACCTGTCGCCAGCCGAGCTCGGCTTTCGCGCGCGCCACGCGCATGACGTAGGCGGGCGCCGCCTCATCCGCGTGCGGTGTTTCATCGACGTCGGCGCCGTGCAATTCGTGGGGCAGCAATTCGTCGTACGCAACGCCGAGTTGCGCCAGCAATTCGCGCCGGCGCGGGCTGCGCGATGCGAGATAAATCCGGCCGCCGCTATGCGTCATCCGCATTTGCGTAAGGCGTGAGGCGATAGGCGTAAGGCGGAAAACATTTGTCTGGCGCAGCGCGCCTTTGCCCCTTCACGCCTCACGCCTCACGCCTCACTGCCTATGGTACGGATGCCCGGCCAGCAGCGACACGGCGCGATAAAGCTGCTCGACGAGGATGACGCGGCACAAGCCGTGCGGCAGCGTGAGCGGCGACAGCGACCACAACAAATGGGCTTGCGCCTGCAATGCGCGCGCGGTACCGTCGGCGCCGCCGATGACAAACGCGACGTCGCCGCCGTCCTGCTTCCAGCGTTCGAGCCGGCGCGCGAGTTCGGCCGTCGTCAGCGTCTTGCCGCGCTCGTCGAGCACCACCTTGAAGGCGCGTGCGGGCACCGCGGCGCCGATGCGCTGCGCCTCCAGGTCACGCCATTGCTCGATGGATTTCGGGCCGCTGCCGGTGCGCGCGGCCGGCTTGATTTCGGTCAGCTCGACGCGCACTTCGCGCGGCATGCGTTGCGCATATTCGGTGAAGCCAGCGGTGATCCATGCGGGCATCTTGTGCCCGACCGCCACTATGCGCAATTTCATCGGCCACGCAGCCTACGAGCGGGCGCCGCCGGCCGCGCGCCGCCTGGGCACGGGGGCCGCGTTACTCCATAGTTCCTCGAGATTGTAGTGCTGGCGGACCGCCGGCTGCATCACGTGCACCACCACCGCCCCCAGATCGACCAATACCCATTCTCCGGGATCCGTGCCTTCAACCCCATACACGGTGGCGCCGAGCGCCTTGACCTTGTCCTGAACATGATTGGCGAGCGCCTTGTTCTGCCGGGTCGAGTCCCCGCTCACCACGATCACCTTGTCGAAGAGCGCCGTCATGCGGCGCACGTCGAGTACCACAATGTCGCGCCCCTTGATGTCTTCGAGCGCATCCACGATGGTTTTAACCAGTCTATCGAGCCTCATTCACCTCCTGCGTAACATAAAGTCCGTTGCTTCGAATATAGTCGAGAACCGGATCGGGAAGCAAATAGCGCGGGCTCACGCCGCGCGCCAGCGAATCGCGGATCATCGACGCCGATATGTCGAGCGCCGCGATCGCCTGCGTCACGATGCCGCCGGCGGGCGACAGATGTATCGCGAACGGCTGGCGCATGAGCCGCGCCGAATATTCGCGCGCGAGCGGCTCGGGCATGCGTGCCGGCCACGACTCGGGCGGAAATCCGGGCCGGTGCGCGATGACGATGTGCGCGAGCGTAAATAATTCATGCCAGCGGTGCCACGTCGCAAGCTCGAGAAATGCATCGGCGCCCAGGAGCAGACATAAAGGCCGCGTGGCGCCGAGCTCGCGCCGCACTTCAGTCAGCGTGTCGATCGTGTAGCCGGGGCCGCTGCGCCTCACCTCGCGGTCGTCGATCTTGAACAGCGGGTTGTCACCGAGGGCCAGGCGCGCCATGTCCAGCCGCTGACCGGCGGTGACCTGCGGTACAGCGCGATGCGGCGGCGTGCCGCCGGGCATGAACCGCACTTCTTCGAGCCGGATCGACTCGGCGAGTTCCTGCGCCAATCGCAAATGGCCGAAGTGTATGGGGTCGAAAGTGCCGCCGAAAATGGCGACGGGCTTGATCGCCATGCGTCAAGCGCTCCTGAGGGGCGAGAGGCGAGAGGTGACAGGCGGGAGACCCGCGGCATCTCCTGCCGGCATTTGCCCCTCTCGCCTATCGCCTCTCGCTTCTCTCGTCACAGCACCAAGCGCCGGATGTCCGACAGCACGTTGCTCAAATAAGCGATGAAGCGCGCGCCCTGCGCGCCGTCGACTACGCGGTGATCGTACGACAGCGACAACGGCAGCATGAGCCGCGGCGCGAACTGCTTGCCGTCCCACACCGGCTTCATGACCGACTTGCCGACGCCGAGTATCGCGACTTCCGGCGCATTGATGATGGGCGTGAAGTAGGTGCCGCCGAGTCCGCCGAGGCTCGAAATCGAAAAGCAGCCGCCCTGCAGGTCGGCGGAATTGATTTTGCCGTCGCGCATGCGCGCGCTGATGACGCCGAGCTCGCGCGCGAGCTCGAGCAGGCCTTTTTTGTCCGAATCTCGAATCACCGGCACGACTAATCCGAGCGGCGTATCAACTGCCACGCCAATATTGAAATACTGTTTCAGCACCAGGTTCTCGCCGTCGGGCGACAGCGACGAATTGAAGTTCGGGTACTGCTTCAGGGACACGACTACGGCCTTGATCAGGAACGCGAGCAGCGTGAAGCGGATGCCTTCCTTTTTGGCGGCCTCCGCCTGCGACTTGCGGAATTCCTCGAGCTCGGTGATGTCGGCTTCATCCTGCTGCGTCACGTGCGGAATCGCGACCCAGTTGCGATGCAGGTTGGCGCCCGACAATTTCTTGATGCGCGACAACGCCTGCATTTGCACGGGCCCGAACTTCGCAAAATCGACCTGCGGCATCGGCAGCAGGTTGAATCCGAGCCCGCCGCCGCCGGCGCCGCGCGGGCGCGCGAGTTCGCCCTTCACGTAAGCCTGCACGTCTTCGCGCAGGATGCGGCCTTTCGGCCCGCTGCCGGTGACTTTGGATAGATCGGCGCCGAGCTCGCGCGCGAAACGCCGCACCGACGGGCCCGCATGCACCGACTTCATTTTCGCTTCGTCGATCGGCTCGAGCGACGCCGTGGGACTCGTCGCTGCCGGCGCAGGCGATGGCGCGGCAGCAGCCGGCTGCGCTGCTGCTGCGGGCGGCGGGGACGGCGCTTGGGCGGGTTGTGCGGCTGCCGGTTGCGTCGCCGGCGCGGCGGCGGCGGGCGCGGCCGCGGACTCCGCCGCATCGAGCATCAACACGAGCGTGCCCTCGGAAACCTTGTCCCCGACCTTGACCTTGATTTCCTTGACGACGCCCGACTTCGGCGCCGGGACTTCCATCGTGGCCTTGTCCGACTCCAGCGCGATCAGCGGATCTTCCGCATTGACGCTGTCGCCCTGCTTGACCAGGATTTCGATGATCGGGATTTCCTTAAAATCGCCGATATCTGGGACTTTGACTTCGATAACGTTGCTCATACGCTCAGCTTAGGGGCTTGTAGTTTCGACATAACGCGCCTGCGGCGCATTAGTCTGCACTGAAAACCCAACGGATTTTTGATCATACTGTAGTCGGGTTGGGTTTTTAGTTCCGACGTAACGCGCGTTCCGCGCATTAGTCTCCACTGAAAGCCGAATAAATTTTTAATCATACGGTAGTTGGATTCGGCTTTTCCGGGTCGATTCCGTACTTCTTGATCGCTTCGGTGACCTTCTTGCGCGGCACGAGTTCCATGTCGGCGAGCGCCTTCATGGCGGCAACCGCGACATAGTTGCGATCCACTTCGAAAAACTGGCGGAGTTTTTCGCGCGTGTCCGAGCGGCCGAAACCATCGGCGCCGAGCGCGTGAAAATGATGCGTGGGGAGAAAGCTGCGCACCTGGTCGGCGAACATCTTCATGTAATCGGTCGACGCGATGACCGGACCCTCGCGGTCCTTGAGACAGGTTTCGATGTGGGAAACGCGCGGCGCCGCTTCGGGATGGAGCATGTTCCAGCGTTGCACGTCGAGGCCGTCGCGGCGCAATTCGTTGAAGCTCGTCACGCTCCAGATATCCGCCGCAATACCGAAATCCTTTTCGAGCAGGTCGGCGCCCGCGATGACTTCGCGCAATATCGTGCCGCTGCCGAGCAATTGGACTTTGGGCGCGTTCTTTTTGCTCTTCCCTTCGCGCAGCAGGTACATCCCTTTCAGGATGCCCTTCTCGACCCCTTCGGGCATTGCCGGATGCTCGTAGTTCTCGTTCATCACGGTGATGTAGTAATAGACGTCTTCCTGCTCCTGGTACATGCGGCGCAGGCCGTCCTGGATAATGACCGCGAGCTCGTACGCGTACGTCGGATCGTAGGCGACGCAGTTCGGTATCGTCGCCGCCAGCAGGTGGCTGTGGCCGTCTTCGTGCTGCAGCCCTTCCCCGTTCAGCGTCGTGCGGCCGGCGGTGCCGCCGAGCAGAAAGCCGCGCGCGCGCATGTCGCCCGCTGCCCACGCGAGATCGCCGACGCGCTGGAAGCCGAACATCGAATAGTAGATGTAGAACGGGATCATCGAAATGCCGTGCGTGCTGTAAGACGTCGCCGCCGCGATCCAAGACGACATCGCGCCCGGCTCGTTGATGCCTTCCTGCAGGACCTGGCCCTTCTGGTCTTCCTTATAGAACATCAGCTGGTCGGCATCCTGCGGCGTATAGAGCTGGCCAACGTGAGAATAGATCCCAAGCTGGCGAAACATGCCCTCCATGCCGAACGTGCGCGACTCGTCGGGCACGATAGGCACCACGAACTTGCCGATCTTCTTGTCGCGCACCAGCATCGTCAGTATCCGCACGAACGCCATCGTCGTGGATAGCTCGCGTCCCGCGCCGCTCGCTTTTAGCAAGGTCTCGAACGCCGACAGCGGCGGAATTTCGAGCGGCTCCGCTTTGCGCCGGCGCGCCGGCTGATAACCGCCGAGCGCCTGCCGTCTTTCGTGCATGTACTTGAGTTCGGGCGAGCCTTCGGGAAAGTTGACGTACGGCGCTTCCTCGAGTTTGTCGTCCGGCACCGGAATCGCGAAGCGGTCGCGAAACGCCTTGATCGACGAGGTCCCCATTTTTTTCTGCTGGTGCGTGATGTTCTGCGATTCGCCGGATTCGCCCATGCCGTAGCCCTTGATCGTCTTGGCGAGGATCACGGTCGGCTGGCCGGTGTGTTTCATGGCTGCCGCATATGCCGCGTATACCTTGTGCGGGTCGTGGCCGCCGCGGTTCAGGCGCCAGATGTCGTCGTCCGTCATCGTCGAAACCATCTCCAGCAGTTCCGGATATTTGCCGAAGAAATGCTTGCGCACGTACGCGCCGTCCTTGGATTTGAATGTCTGGTACTCGCCGTCGACGCACTCGGCCATGCGCTTCAGCAATATGCCTTTGGTATCGCGCATGAACAGCGGCTCCCAGTAGCCGCCCCAGATCACCTTGATCACATTCCAGCCGGCGCCGCGGAAATCGCTTTCGAGTTCCTGGATGATCTTGCCGTTGCCGCGCACCGGCCCGTCGAGCCGCTGCAGATTGCAGTTGATCACAAAAATCAGGTTGTCGAGCTTCTCGCGGCCAGCCAGCGAAATAGCGCCGAGCGATTCAGGCTCGTCCATCTCCCCGTCGCCCATGAACGCCCATGTCTTGCGGCCCTGCGCTTCGAGAAAACCGCGATCCTTGAGATAGCGCATGAACCGCGCCTGGTAGATGGCCATCAACGGGCCGAGACCCATCGATACCGTCGGAAACTGCCAGAAGTCCGGCATCAGCCACGGGTGCGGATAGGACGAGAGCCCTTTGCCGTCGACTTCCTGGCGGAAGTTGTCCATCTGTTCATTGGTAAGCCGGCCCAGCATAAAGGCGCGCGCATAAACGCCGGGGGCTGAATGCCCCTGCACGAAGACGAGATCGCCGCCGAACGTGTCGGTCTGCGCGCGCCAGAAATGATTGAAGCCGACGTCGTAGAGCGTGGCGGCCGATGCGAAGCTCGCGATATGGCCGCCGACATTGGTGTGCTTGTTCGCACGGATGACCATCGCCATCGCGTTCCAGCGCACGTACGAGCGGATGCGGTGTTCGATTTCTGCGTCGCCGGGACTGTGCTCTTCGAGCTGCGGCGGAATGGTGTTGATGTACGCAGTGTTCGCGCTGAACGGAATATAGGCGCCGCTGCGGCGCGCTTTGTCGACGAGTTGCTCGAGCAGGAAGTGGGCCCGGTGCGCGCCTTCTTGTTTTAAGACGCCGTCGAGCGCTTCAAGCCACTCCTGGGTTTCTTGCGGATCGGTATCAGGGATGTCCTGCATATCCATGGCTTCACCTTCGTGGGGTTTGCAGCTTCCGGTCGGGATGCATCGGGTGGATTCCGGCGCTGGTGGCACCGGTTTTGCGATCAATTATATCATCGTAAGTAAGCGGTTCCGGCGTGGGTAATCAGGCGCATCGCAGCTTTTTTCGGTCTACAGCTTGCCAATCGATAAAAACCGCGCGGCGAGGGCGGGCATCGCTGGCGGCCAGTGCTGCCGAGGGCGCCCAATCACTTTTTTGGTGCGCGGCCCAGCAGGTAAAACTCGTCGTTCGGGCGCATGTTGATCAGGTTCGCCATGCGGTTCGACAGCGCGAATAGCGCGGCAATGGCACCGATGTCCCAGATGTCCTCGTCGGAAAATCCGTGCGCCCGCAGCGGCGGGAAATCCGCATCCTGGATCTCGTGCGAATGCAGCGCGACCTTGAGCGCAAAATCGAGCATCACTTTCTGATGCGGCTCGAGATCGGCCTTCCGGTAATTGACCGCGATCTGGTCGGCGATCAGCGGGTTCTTCGCATAGACGCGCAAAATCGCGCCGTGCGCAATCACGCAGTAATGGCACTGGTTGGCCGCGCTCGTCGCCACGATGATCATTTCGCGCTCGGCCTTGGTCAGCCCGCCCTCTTTCAGCAGCAGCGCGTCGTGGTACGCGAAAAACGCGCGGAACTCGTCGGGCCGGTGCGCGAGCGTGATGAACACGTTCGGCACAAACCCGGCTTTTTCCTGGACCTGCTCGATGCGCTCGCGCATGTCCGCCGGCAGATCCTCGAGCTTGGGCACCGGATAGCGGCTGATGGATGGCGCGCTCATGTCAGCTGTCAGCTGCCTTCGAATTTGGGCGCGCGCTTGGCCAGAAACGCGGTCATGCCTTCCATGCGGTCCGCGGTGCCGAATGCAAATGCGAACAAGGTGGTTTCAAGCACGCAGCCATTGGCGAGATCGAGGTCGAGCCCGCGCTGCACCGCTTGCTTGGCGACACGCACCGCCACAGGCGCTTTTGCCGCGATCATGCGCGCCATCTCCAGCCCTTTTTCCATCAGCTGGGCATCGGCAACCACCTCGTTGACGAGCCCGATGCGCAGCGCTTCCGGCGGCTTGACCTGGCGGCCCGTGGTGACGAGCTCGAGCGCGCGCGCGCGGCCGATCAAGCGCGCGAGTCGCTGCGTGCCGCCGAAGCCCGGCGGGATACCCAAGTTGACTTCCGGCTGGCCGAACACCGCGCGCTCCGCCGCGATGATCCAATCGCAGCTCAGGGCGAGTTCGCAGCCGCCGCCGAGCGCGTAACCGTTGACCAGCGCGATCACCGGGATCGGCAACGCTTCGATCGCCTGCATCACGCGCTGGCCCTTCTCCGAAAACGCCTGCGCCTCGAGCGCGCTCATCGCCTGCATCGCTGCAATATCGGCGCCCGCGATGAATGCCTTGTCGCCGCCGCCCGTAATCAGCAGCACGCGCGCCGCTTTGTCGTCCGCGACCTGCGCCAGCGCCTGCATGAGTTCGCCGAGCGTTTCCGCGTTGAGCGCATTGAGCGCCTTGGGCCGGTTGACGGTCAGCACGGCGACCTGCCCGCCTTCCGCCGATTCGAGCGACAAATTTTGATAGGTCATGGGTGTTGTGTCGTGAGCGGACGCCATTACCTGGCGGTCATGCGGATCGCGCCGTCGAGGCGGATTACTTCGGCGTTGAGCATGGGGTTCTCCACGATGAACGCCACGAGCCGCGCATATTCCTCCGGTTGGCCCAGGCGCGACGGAAACGGCACCTGCGCGCCGAGCGACGCGCGAATTTCCTCGCTCATGCCCTGCAGCATCGGCGTGTCGAAGATGCCGGGCGCGATCGTGTTCACCCGTATGCCGAGCTTGGCGAGCTCGCGCGCGATCGGCAGCGCCATCGCGACGATGCCGCCTTTGGATGCGCTGTACGCGGCCTGCCCGACCTGACCTTCGAAAGCTGCGACCGACGCGGTGTTGATGATCACGCCGCGCTCGCCATCGGCGTTCGGCGTATTTTTGGCCATCGCGTTCGCCGCCAGCCGCAGCGCGTTGAACGTGCCGATCAGATTGATGTTGATCACGCGGCTGAAAGTTTCCAGCTTGTGCGGGCCGTTCTTGCCGACCACGCGCTCGCCGGGCGCGACGCCGGCGCAATTGACGAGCCCGTGCAGCGCGCCTAAAGCAGCGACGGCGGCATCGACCGCCTGCTGGACCTGCATTTCGTTGGTCACA
>Ga0207706_10007008_pt1 | contig 10420 bp, 8 predicted proteins | sample KBSC53metaG_FD_184318 | JGI IMG/M metagenome (GOLD analysis project Ga0207706, IMG submission 184318) | Corn rhizosphere microbial communities from Kellogg Biological Station, Michigan, USA - KBS C5-3 metaG (SPAdes) (version 2) | ecosystem: Host-associated > Plants > Roots > Rhizosphere > Soil ... | reverse complement strand
AGCGTCGTCGACCATTGTGGCGAGTGTGTCTTCGGTGTTGCGCGTCGAGAACTCATACTGCACATGCTCTTCCCAGAGATGGCGTAGAGTCTCCTGGGCAGGAGTAAGATTTATGTTTGCGTCCGTCTGCTCGGGCTTCGCCATGATTTCCTCGGTCCTCCGTTTTATGAAACGCGGCTACAAAATATGACCGTTTACGGGAGAAACAAAGACGCAATCTTTCTCATCGTGCTTGGTTAGGCCGCTTTGTGTCACAGTTTTCGTCTTCAAATCAACTCGGTAAATCTTGTCACGCTCGGATGTCACAACCAGCGCTCCATCTCGAATGTTAAGCTCCTTGATAAAAACCCACTGAACGTCCTGCTCGAGCGTTGGATCAATCCGATTCTTGAAGATCGTCAAATCCCAAAGCTTTTTGTTGATCTGAACATCCCAGGCCTCAATGTATGCTCGGCGACCATCGTCATTCGGAGCGATGTATCGAATACCCTGATAAACCACAGGCTCGACCCTTGCTGGCGCAACACGCTTGGCGAGCACCAAACTCGGAACGAGCAGCGCCACCGCGATAAAAATGAGAACGAATCGCGACATGAATGTGAAGAATCTTGAGGAGAAAGAGATCAGCTACCGCTGGCGAGAGTTGGCTGCACCGATCGGTTAGATTGCGCCATCAGGTGAATCCGTGCTGGTTTATGTTCATCGATCTCGTTGGCTTCAGGCTTCCAAGCGGCTCGCCTTCCAGCGTAACAAATCCACCCTTGAGGTCGATTCTATCCTCGTCGGCTGGTGTTAGCTGGGACCAGCGGGCCCGCTTCCGAGTGCACTTATCGGAAGAGGCATGCTCCTGCCACCGCTCGACCCTTAACAACCTCTTGGCCAGCGACGGAGCCCGAAGCCATTGACCTTGATGTATCCACACCTTTGCGTCCTCATCCTCGACGGTAGCCCTCATCCATGAAACAGGGCAGCTTCGTTTCGGGTGGAGCTTGGCAAATTCCCACACACTCGGCCGATGCACTCGACCGCGAACCGATTTGCGGCCTCTCCCATGGCTGGGGCGATGTAGTACTGCGCTCGATATCCGGCTGCAGAGCTATGGAACAGATCAACGTGCACAGGGCTGAAGCACTTCAGCGTCGCGTTCAGGCGGAAGTAGTCGCGATTGCCGCAGCAGCGTTCGCGTCGATACTTGACCACGTGAACGGTATCAGCGAGGTCACGAATGATCTGCTCATAGTTCGGACCTTGTAAAAGATGGGTCCGTCTCTCAGGGGGCATAGCGCCTTTCAGGCGCCACTCATCGGCTGAAACTCGACCGAACGCCAACAAAAGGCAAAATTTCCCAGTCTATTTCTGGAATTTTCCAAGCTATCGCGTTGCAAAAGCTGCAAACGGTTAAACGTCGTAATACATCGCGAATTCGTACGGGTGTGGGCGGAGCCGCAGGGCGTCGTATTCTTTTTGCTTCATGTCGATCCAGTTGGCGATGAAGTCTTCGTTGAAGACGTCGCCGCGCAAGAGGAAGGAATGATCTGCCTGGAGCGCTTCGATCGCGCCGCGGAGTGAATCGGGGACGCTGGCGACTTGCGCGAGTTCTTCCGGCGGCAGTTCGTAGAGATTCTTGTCGAGTGGATCGCCGGGATCCATCCGGTTTTGGATTCCGTCGAGACCGGCAAGAAGCATCGCCGAGAAAGCGAGATATGGATTTGCAGCGGCGTCCGGCGTGCGGAATTCGATGCGCTTTGCTTTCGGACTTGGGGAATACGTCGGAATTCGAATGGCGGCGGAACGGTTGCGCGCGGAATAGGCGAGGTTCACCGGTGCTTCGAATCCGGGGACGAGCCGCTTGTAACTGTTGGTGGTTGGATTCGTCAGGCCGGTGAGCGCGGGCGCGTGTTTCAAAATTCCGCCGATGAAAAACAGAGCCAGTTCCGACAGCCCGGCGTAACCGTTTCCAGCAAAGAGCGGTTTGCCGTCTTTCCAAAGCGACATGTGGGTGTGCATGCCGCTGCCGTTGTCAGCGTAGATTGGTTTTGGCATGAACGTGACCGTTTTGTTGTGGCGCTTCGCGACGTTGCGCAGGATGTATTTGTAATACTGCATCGAATCGCCCATCACTTTGAGCGGCGCGAACCGGACATCGATCTCGGCCTGGCCGGCCGTTGCGACTTCATGATGTTGGCGCTCGATCGCGACCCCCGCTTTCTCCAGTTCCAGACACATTTCGTTGCGAATGTCCTGCAACGTGTCCATCGGCGAGACCGGAAAGTAACCTTCCTTTGGCCGAATCTTGTAACCGAGATTTGGAAATTCTTCGCGGGCGCTGTTCCAATGGCCCTCGGCGCTGTCGACCATGTATGACGATGCGTTCCCGCTATTCGCAAATCGCACATCGTCGAAAATAAAAAATTCCGCCTCCGGGCCGAAGAAGGCCGTGTCGGCAATGCCGGTCGATTGCAAATATGCTTCGGCCTTTTCGGCCACGCCGCGCGGATCGCGATCGTAGGGCTCGCGCGTGATCGGATCGACGATGGTGCAAATCAGACTGAGGGTCGGCTCGGCGTTAAACACATCGATCCATGCCGTCGCCGCGTCCGGAATGACGAGCATGTCTGAGGCGTTGATCACGCGCCAGCCGCGAATGCTCGACCCGTCAAAGCCGAGTCCATCGGTGAAGATTTCCTCGTTGTATTCGGTGAGCGTGGTCGTGAAATGTTGCCACGTGCCGAGCAAATCCGTGAACTTGAAGTCGATCAACTTCACGTTGCTGTCTTTGATCATTTTGCTGACGTCGGATGGAGTTTTGTCTTTGGCCATTTGGTTCGTTGAAGGGTTGAAGGGTTGAAACGTAAATAGTTAAATCGTTAAAACGTTACATCGTTAGATCGTCAAGCAGTCAAATGTTATACCGTTTTAACGTTGTAACGATTCAACGTTGTAACGCAGCGTGCAGAGCACGCTACACCGCTTTCTCGCCGATCTCTTCCGTGCGGATGCGGACCGCGTGTTCGACTGGAAGAACGAAAACTTTTCCATCCCCGATCTTGCCGGTCTTAGCCGCGGCTACGACGACGCTGACCGCTTTGTCCACCATATCGTCGGCGAGCACGACTTCCACTTTCACTTTTGGCAGAAAATCTACAGTGTATTCGCTGCCGCGATAAATCTCGGTGTGGCCTTTTTGCCGGCCGAACCCCTTTACTTCGGTGACGGTCATCCCTTCGATGCCAAGTTCGGCGAGCGCCTCCTTGACCTCCTCGAGCTTGAACGGCTTGATGATCGCTTCCAGTTTTTTCATGTCGCTGTAAACTCGGCATCGCGCGGTGCTTTGCAATCGAAAGCTGACCGTGGCACGCGCCCTCATAGCAACGCCACGGCGGGAATGCAAGCACCGTTTTTTGACCTTCGCGGTTCCGAAATTCGTGAATCGTGGATCGGAACACCGATGTAACGATGTAACGATTTACCGGTTCAACGGCGCTCTTCATCTTGCTGCCTTTGGCCTCGCATTTATAGTGAGCGCACATGCCCCGGGATTCTTTCGTTCATCTGCACCTGCACACCGAATACTCGCTGCTCGACGGTGCAATCCGAATGAAAGAGCTGATGAAACAGGCGGCGGAATTCAAGATGCCCGCCGTTGCGATCACCGATCACGGCAATCTGTTTGGCGCGATTGAATTTTACCAGGAAGCGACCCGGGCGGGCGTCAAACCGATCATTGGTTGCGAAGCCTACATCGCGCCCGGCTCGCACAAGGATCGGCCGGGCTCGCGGCGTGATGCGGCATATCACTTCACGCTCCTGGCGGAAAACGAGACTGGTTATCGAAATCTGGTGAAGTTGTTGACCGCGGCCCATCTCGATGGATTTCACTACGCGCCCAGGATCGACAAGGAGCTTTTGGCAGCGCATTCCGCGGGTTTGATTGGACTGAGTGGTTGTCTCGCGGGCGAAATCAATAGCGCGATTCAGGCAAACAACCTCGAGAAGGCGAAACAAAGCGCCGCTGAATATCGCGACATTCTCGGGCCGGAAAACTTCTTCATGGAACTGCACGATCACGGCATCGAAGCGCAACACAAATGCAATCGCGCGCTGCTGCAAATTGCGCGGGACATCGGCGTCGGATTGGTTGCCGCGAATGACGTTCACTTCTTGCGTCGGAGCGATCACGAAGCGCACGACGTCATGCTTTGTATCGGCACCGGCAAAATGGTGCAGGACGAAAACCGCATGCGTTACGTGCCGGAATTGTATTTCAAATCGCCGGCCGAAATGCGCGAGGTGTTTCGCGATTTTCCCGAAGCCATTACGAACACCCTGGAAATCGGCGAACGTTGCCATGTCGATCTCGAATTTGGCCGCTCCAAATATCCGGAATATCCGGTCCCTGCTGGAAAGATACGTGAAGGTTATTTGCGTGAGCTGTGTTATCAGGGCTTGCAGGGACGCTACGGCGAACGCGCGACGAGCGACGCAGAGTTGATCAAACGGCTCGATTATGAGCTCGGGGTTCTCGAGCGAACTGGGTTCGTCAGTTATCTGCTCATTGTTTGGGATTTCATTCGTTTTGCCAAAGAGAAAGGGATTCCTGTCGGTCCTGGGCGCGGTTCGGCCGCAGGGTCGATGGTCGCGTACGTCCTCGGAATTACCGACATCGATCCGCTCCAGTTTGGATTGATCTTCGAGCGATTTTTAAATCCGGACCGCGTTTCGCCGCCGGATATCGATGTCGATTTTTGCGAAGCGCGCCGCGGCGAAGTCCTCGAATACGTGCGCCAGAAATATGGTGAGCGCCGGGTCGCGCAAATCATCACTTTTGGCAAACTCAAGGCAAAGAGCGTTGTGCGCGATGTCGGTCGCGTCATGGGCTTGAGCTATCTCGCCGCCGATCGCATCGCGAAGATGATTCCAAATGAGCTGAATATCACTCTCGATTCAGCCGTGGAAAAAAATCCCGAATTGAAACGAGCCGTCGCTACCGAGCCGTCGACCCGCCAGCTTTTTGATTACGCCAAAATCCTGGAAGGTTTATCGCGTAATGCCGGTGTCCACGCGGCCGGCGTGGTGATCGCCGATCGGGATTTGTCTGATTACATCCCGCTCTGCCGCGACGTGAAAGGCAACGATGTTATCAGCCAGTATCCGATGGGCCCGCTCAACGACCTGGGTCTGCTAAAAATGGATTTTCTCGGGTTAAAAACACTAACCGTAATCGAGGACACGCTGGCACTCATCCACAAACGGGATCCAGGTTTTTCGCTGAATAATATTCCGCCGGACGACCCAGCGGCGTTCGCCCTTTATAATCGCGGCGAAACGATCGGCCTCTTTCAGATGGAGTCCGGCGGGATGACGAGTCTGTCGAAGCAGTTCGACGTAAAAAAGCTCGATGACATCATCGCGCTGATCGCGCTTTATCGGCCCGGCCCGATGGAACTCATTCCCGAATACGTGAAAGCAAAAAAGGGGATCACACCGATCAAATATCTGCATCCGCTGCTCGAAGACATCTGCGCCGATACTTATGGCGTGATGATTTATCAGGAGCAGGTAATGGCCGCTGCGAGCAAACTTGCCGGTTATTCACTTGCGCAGGCCGATCTTCTCCGGCGCGCCATGGGAAAAAAGGATAAGGAGAAGATGGCGAAGGAGAGACAGAATTTCATCGAAGGTTGCGCGCGCACGAACAAAATTCCGGAGAAAAAAGCCAACGCAATTTTCGATTTGCTGGAAAAATTCGCGGGCTACGGATTCAACAAGAGCCACAGCGCGGCCTATGGCGTTATCAGTTATCAAACCGCCTACCTTAAAGCGCATTATCCGGTCGAGTTCATGGCCGGATTGCTGAGCAATGAAATCAACAATACCGACAAGATTTCCGTCTTCGTTGGCGATTGCAAACGCATGGGCATTTCGATTTTGCCACCCGACGTTAACAAGAGCGGCTTGAAGTTTATTCCTGAAACTACTGTCCCGACACGTCGGGATGACCGCCGGACCCAGGAAGACGACGCTGGCAGAGCGCCGCTACAGCAAAACGCGATCCGTTACGGTCTCGCTGCGATCAAACACGTCGGCGAAAGTGTAATGGCAGCCGCGATTCGCGAACGCGAACGGGGAGGGGACTTCAGTTCGCTTCAGGATTTTTGCAGCCGTCTGGATTCCCGCGTCGCCAATCGGAAAATGCTCGAAAGCCTGATCAAAGCGGGTGCGTTTGATTTTCTTGGCCGCGAGCGAGCCGAGCTTTTCGCCTGCATTGATGAAGCCCTGAGTGCATCCGCGGCTGCATATCGGGACCGCATTGCGGGTCAAGTTTCACTCTTTGATGAGGCAACCGCGCCGACAACCTCGAGAAGAAAATCGATTAACCCATGGAGCGAACATGAAAAGCTCGCCTACGAAAAAGAGCTGCTCGGTTTTTATGTGAGTGGCCATCCGCTCGACGCGTATATCGATCTTTTTGCAGCGAAAAATTATCGACCAATCGGCTCGTTGGGCGAACTCGACGATCGCGCGCCGTTCAAGATCGCGGGAGCGATCGTGGAGGTGGAGAGAAAGTTTACCAGAAGAGAGGGCAAACCATTCGCAGTCGTTTGGGTTGAGGATTTGAATGACATGCTCGAGGTGGTCGTTTGGAATGAGGTTTACGTGAAAATTTCGAACGCGCTCGCAGCCGGACGCGTGGTTGAAATAAGAGGAACGCTGGATAAACGCGAGGATGCTCTCCGCGCCACCGCCCAAGAGATAAAGATGCTTGTTCCGGGAAAAACCAATGGGGCGAACGAAGGAGCGACGAATACATGCCAGGAACCGGCCGTGCTTTTGCAATTCTCTCCCGCAACGACGGGGGATGAACTGCGCGAAGTGCGCGAGATTCTCGCCAGTTCACCGGGTCGCCGTCCGGTTCAGTTGCTGTTTGATCGCACGAATGGCAATTCATTGCGGCTCGATGCAGGCACCGAGTTTCGCATCAACCTTACCCGTGATCTGGAGGCGAAGCTTGCACGCTGGCTGGTGACGACGAAGTCATAGTACGCGGCGTTTCACCCGCCTTCGCTGCGCTACGGCGCGGCAAGCAGAAAGGGCCTACAAATTATTGCGCCTTTGCAGCGCATCCGTCGCGGCGGACACCATTTCTTACTTACGTCTTTTTTTCGGGCGAACCGTGTCGGGTTGTGCTTCCGGCCGCGCAGGAGCCCCGAGCAACAATGTTTTTTCGTCCGTGTATGTGCTCGAAAAACAGAGCGGAAATTGTCGGGTTGCTCCGATCAGATTCAAAGCGGGGAAGGATTGAGGGCTTAGCGGTTCTTTCAAATCAATCATCCACTCCGATCGAAAAAGTCCTCCACGCAACTCAATTTCTGCTACCGCAGGTGCAAGAACTATTGTAACCGCGCCAATCTCGATTTTGCTCACGCAATCGATGGGTCGCATGGTTAGATCAAAAATTGGTGTCGCGCCGGCAATCTTGATCGCGAGGTCGCTGGTGTCTTGAAAGTCGATTTCTCCATTAAGTGAAAGATCGACATCTTTCGCCGAGGCAGTGAGAAAATCCAACGACGCGCGATCTCCTCTAAAAGTGATGTGACCGCTCACATCACTGAGGTCGAAGGAGGTCCAGCCTTCGCCGGACATCTTTCCTCCCGATAAAGCCATCTCGCCGGTGATTTGGGGATGTTGCAAGGTTCCGGAGAGAGAAATGTTCCCGCTTAGAATGCCCTCGCGGAAAATTTCCGGGTGACAAAATTGGGTGGCGTTTGCCAGGAAGATTGACGGAAAGCCCAGCGTCATATTGAAAGGAGCTGCCAGAAGTGCGGTCCAATCGGCGCCAATTCGTAACGGAAAATTAGCTGTGAAATCAACCGGGCTCGACTTTGGCAAGCCGATCGTGCCGCGCGCGTTCCACTTATTGGAGTCGATCGTTACGTCAATGTGCGCCTTGGCTGGTTTCGAGCTTTTCTTCGTAGCGCCGCAGAAGACTGTGAAATACTCTCCTAGATCATCGACCGTGGTAGTGATCGTTCCCGAGTAGTCATGCTCAGGTGACATGGCGATCCTGCCTTGAGCGGTGAGGAAATCGTTCTGGCGCCTCAAATCCAATTGTTCGATCTCGAGCTCGGTTGGTTTCAGGTTCAACTTCGCGCTCAGGGCGTCGATTGCAGTTTTGAAAAGTGTGAGCGACGCGCCGTCGAAGGTAAGATGTCCGCCAAATTTGCGATTACGCGTGTTCATCGTTCCCTGGATCGCAATTTTTCCAGCGAAATCCCCGGGATTTGCGCCAAAAAGCGCTGCGAAATCGCCAAGTTGATTGATTGACGCGGAAATATCGCCCTGAAAATCCGGGCTGAGCCAGTCAGATGAGTTGGACGGAAATGAAGCTTCACCGCTCAAAGTGAGCTGGTTTGTTTTTTGTCTTATATAAAGCTGCTGGAGTTGAATCTGTCGGTTGTAAAGCGCGGCTCCAAGCGTAATCGCTTCGGCCGTCCGATCGCGCCAAGTGAGCCCGGTCAATTCACTCCAGAGCGACGCAATTACCTGGGACGGCTCGGCCAGGTTGCCACTGAAAGTGAAATTACAGGCGTGAAGCAACCCATCGATGCGATCCGTGAATCCGATTGCTTCTGACGTTTGGGCCAGAGAAATGTCAGAGCCTGAGCCGGCGATCTTCCAGTTGGCCGGCTGAGAGCGCCATTCCTGCGAAATGTTTGCCCGAATTTTCCCGCCGAATGCATCAAGATCAAATTCCACTCCGACGCGTTGATCAGCGAGGCGCGAAAAGTCGGCCGTGACGGATTGCAGGTCGAGACCACGTGTCAGGGAGAGACCGGCTACCGCAAGGCGATTGTCCTGCCAGTTGGTCGCACCGCGTAAGTCTGAAAATGTTTGGCGAAACCACGGCGATGTCATCATGATCTCGGCAGCGTTAAAGCGACCAGCTTCTATTTCGCTTGCGGACAGGAAGCCCTTTCGCAGCAAAATCATCGTCGGCCCGACTTCAACCCGAATGTCCAGGCTGGCAACGCTGATTTTCTCGGGGAGCAATTGTTGCAAGGTTGCCCAGCTCTGCTGGGTCATCTTTCGTCCGGATGGATTGCTGCGGCGCAGTTCGCCACGCAATTCTTGAATCGAAAAATCGCGAATCGCGCGGCCACGCATGCCCAGAAGGATGTGCTTGAAATTCAAATCGAGGCTTGCTTGCTTCACCGTGAATTCGAAATGGAACGCCTGATCGGGCCCACTCCTCAAGCGACAGCCGCGGATTAGCACCGGACGTAGAAATGGCGCATCGACCTGGTCGAGACTAACAACAAGGCCCTGCTGCCGGGATTTCCACGAGACCCACAAACGGACCCCCTTGGAGACGATGAATGGGGAGAACCAAATCGCGATCAACCCCGCCGTCAGGATCAACAAACCCGCGAAAAATAATCGATTCTTGAACGGCATGAAATGGAAGAAAGGTGAATTGTGATCAGGATCTATCGCTAGTGGTCATCGGACCTTGCGCCGATCAAACTCCGGTCACTGAACACTCTTCGTCTTTTTGCCGTTCGTGAACATCAAGCGCAAGGGCTGTTGGGTGTGAATACGCTGCTCAAGTTGTTGCCGCAAAGCGTGTTCGGCTTGAGCAGGCAACCCGCTCTCGATTGCTTTTTCCCGGGCGAGCTGGGGCAGGACGGACAATTCGCCTTGCACATCTTCTCCGGAGATTCGATTCCAGAGCCCATTTTCAAAAGCGAGGACGTCGAGTTGGCCTTCCTCGATACCGAGAATCTGAGCGTGTGGCAGCTGAACAATAATTTCGTCTGGTCGAATATCGATCGAAAGATTTTGCCGCAAATCGAAGCCGGCTTTAGCGTTGAATGTACCGTGCAGCTTTACCCGCTTGGAGCTACCCACCCAGGTATGCAACAGTTCGTGTTCGACTTCGATCCCGCGTGACAAAACCACCAGTTCGCTCACTGGCCTGGTTTGTTCCATGTAAACCCGGTTGTTGACGGTGATGCGCGGCTGCAAGTGCGCGATATCGATAAACGCCGCGCGCAAATCTTTTCCGATGCGTTCCAATTCGACCGTGCCCTGATGTGCCGTCCGCGCCGGCCAACTTTCGATGCGCAAAAAGATAATCACGATCGTTGCGGCGACGAGCAGCGCTATCAGCGTAAAAGCGACTGGCCATGAGATACGCGCCGATCTCATAAGAGAATGACGAATCACGAGTGACGAATGCCGAATTAATGACCAATGACAAATGACGAATGCTAGAAAATGACTTTTTCGTTATTCGTGCGTTGTCGTTCTTTGGTCATTTGTCATTCGTGCTTCGTCGTTAAAAAATTACCGCCCCCCACGCCCGATAGGCGTGAAGGGCGGCTGTTCCCCCCAGAACAATCGTGAAAACTTCGACGCT
>Ga0207706_10007005_pt1 | contig 10420 bp, 7 predicted proteins | sample KBSC53metaG_FD_184318 | JGI IMG/M metagenome (GOLD analysis project Ga0207706, IMG submission 184318) | Corn rhizosphere microbial communities from Kellogg Biological Station, Michigan, USA - KBS C5-3 metaG (SPAdes) (version 2) | ecosystem: Host-associated > Plants > Roots > Rhizosphere > Soil ... | reverse complement strand
GTTTAGGTCGCTGTCATCCGTGGAATCCCGGTGGTTATGACCCGGTTCCACCTATCCCTACCTCCCGTTCTTCTTCGATGGCCGAGTAATCATGGATATCAAACGCACGATCCTGATCGTCGCCCTGGCAATCGTGTCCTACGTTATGGTTCTTAAATGGAACCAGGACTATGGCCAGGCTGCCCTGCCGACTCAGAATGTTGCTTCCAGTACGACTGCATCCGGTTTGCCGGACACCGTTCCTGGCAATAACGCTTCCGCCAGTGACGATATTCCGCGTGCCGCAAGCGACACCAGCGCACCTGTGGAAACCCCGGTCGCTGCCAGCAAGGATCTGATCCAGGTCAAAACCGACGTGCTCGATCTGGCGATCGATCCCCAGGGCGGTGACGTTGCTCAACTGACTTTGCCACTGTATCCACGTCGTCAGGATCGTCCTGATGTACCGTTCCAGCTGTTCGACAACGGCGGCGAACGTACTTATCTGGCACAAAGCGGCCTGATCGGCACCAACGGTCCGGACGCAAGCCCGGCCGGTCGTCCGGTTTACGCCTCGGAGAAGAAAAGTTATCAACTGGCTGACGGTCAGGACCAACTGGTCGTCGACCTGAAGTTCAGCAAGGACGGCGTCAACTACATCAAGCGTTTCACCCTGAAACGCGGCCTGTATGACGTGACCGTGACCTACCTTGTGGATAACCAGAGCGCTCAGCCTTGGTCGGGTTCGATGTTCGCCCAACTGAAGCGCGACGCCAGTGCCGACCCTTCGTCGACCACTGCCACCGGCACCGCGACTTACCTGGGCGCCGCCCTGTGGACAAGTTCCGAGCCGTACAAGAAAGTGTCCATGAAAGACATGGACAAAGGTCAGCTCAAGGAAACCGTCACCGGTGGCTGGGTAGCCTGGCTGCAACACTACTTCGTGACTGCATGGGTTGCGCCGAAAGGCGAAAACAACATCGTTCAGACGCGTAAAGACAGTAAAGGCAACTACATCATCGGTTACACCGGTCCTTCGCTGACCGCTGCACCGGGTGCGAAAGTTGAAACCAGCGCCATTCTGTACGCCGGGCCGAAAAGCCAGGCCGTACTGAAACAGTTGTCCCCAGGTCTGGAACTGACAGTCGACTACGGCATTCTGTGGTTCATCGCTCAGCCGATCTTCTGGTTGCTGCAACACATCCACGCGATCGTGGGTAACTGGGGCTGGTCGATCATCTTCCTGACCATGTTGATCAAAGGGATCTTCTTCCCGCTGTCGGCTGCCAGCTACAAATCCATGGCGCGCATGCGTGCCGTAGCACCGAAACTGGCTGCACTGAAAGAGCAACATGGCGATGACCGGCAGAAAATGTCGCAAGCCATGATGGAGCTGTACAAGAAAGAGAAGATCAATCCGCTGGGCGGCTGCTTGCCGATCCTCGTGCAGATGCCGGTTTTCCTTTCGCTGTACTGGGTTCTGCTGGAAAGCGTGGAAATGCGCCAGGCGCCATTCATGCTGTGGATCACTGACCTGTCGATCAAGGATCCGTTCTTCATCCTGCCGATCATCATGGGCGCGACCATGTTCATTCAGCAGCGTCTGAACCCGACTCCACCGGATCCGATGCAGGCGAAGGTCATGAAAATGATGCCAATCATCTTCACCTTCTTCTTCCTGTGGTTCCCTGCTGGTCTGGTGCTGTACTGGGTTGTGAACAACTGCCTGTCGATTGCCCAACAGTGGTACATCACGCGTAAGATCGAAGCGGCGACGAAAAAAGCCGAGGCGTAACTTACTCTGTGGATAACACCACTCAAAACGCCCCCTAGTGGGGCGTTTTGCTATCTGCCACTTTTGTCTGGATTCCGGTTTATGAGCGTACCTCGTGAAACCATCGCTGCTGTCGCCACCGCTCAAGGTCGCGGCGGTGTCGGCATCGTCCGTATTTCCGGGCCGTTGGCCAGCGTTGCAGCCAAAGCCATCAGCGGCCGTGAACTGAAACCGCGTTACGCGCATTACGGTCCGTTTTTCAATGCTGATCAGCAGGTGTTGGACGAAGGACTGGCGCTGTATTTCCCGGGACCAAACTCGTTCACTGGCGAAGATGTGCTGGAGTTGCAGGGGCACGGTGGCCCGATTGTTCTGGACATGTTGCTCAAGCGTTGCCTGGAACTGGGTTGCCGTCTGGCCCGCCCCGGTGAATTCAGCGAGCGCGCGTTCCTCAACGACAAACTCGACCTGGCTCAGGCCGAGGCGATCGCCGACCTGATCGAAGCCAGTTCTGCACAGGCTGCACGCAACGCATTGCGCTCCCTGCAAGGGGCGTTTTCCCAGCGTGTGCATAATCTCACCGAACAACTGATCGGCCTGCGCATCTACGTCGAAGCCGCCATCGACTTCCCGGAAGAGGAAATCGACTTCCTCGCCGATGGCCACGTGCTGAGCATGCTCGACAAGGTACGTGAAGAGTTATCCACCGTGCTGCGTGAAGCCGGGCAGGGTGCCCTGTTGCGAGATGGCATGACGGTGGTGATCGCCGGTCGTCCGAATGCCGGCAAGTCCAGCCTGTTGAATGCCCTGGCTGGCCGCGAAGCCGCGATCGTGACCGAAATTGCCGGCACCACCCGGGATATCCTGCGCGAACATATCCACATCGACGGCATGCCGTTGCACGTGGTTGACACCGCAGGGCTGCGCGATACCGACGATCAGGTGGAAAAAATCGGCGTCGAGCGTGCGTTGAAAGCGATCACTGAAGCGGATCGGGTGCTGCTGGTAGTCGATGCCACCGCACCGGAAGCTGCAGATCCGTTTGCTCTGTGGCCGGAATTTCTCGAAACCCGTCCGGATCCGGCGAAAGTCACCTTGATTCGCAACAAGGCTGACCTGACGGGTGAAGCGATCGCTCTGGAAGTCAGCGACGATGGCCACGTGACCATCAGCCTCAGCGCCAAATCCGCTGGCGAAGGGCTGGAATTGCTGCGCGAACACCTCAAGGCCTGCATGGGCTATGAGCAAACCTCGGAAAGCAGCTTCAGTGCCCGTCGCCGTCATCTGGAGGCTCTGCGCCATGCCAGTGCAGCGCTGGAACATGGTCGCGCACAGCTGACGTTGGCCGGTGCCGGTGAGCTGCTGGCCGAGGATTTACGTCAGGCCCAGCACTCTCTGGGAGAAATCACCGGGGCATTCAGTTCCGATGACCTGCTTGGCCGGATCTTCTCCAGCTTCTGCATCGGTAAATGACCAAATGGGCTGTGGACAATTTATCCACAGCCCCTTTGGGTTCACCAGTTGTAAGACACCGTACCGAGTAAGGTGCGATCTTCGCCCCAGTAGCAACGGCCAGCATCGTTGCATCCCGACACATATTCCTTGTTGAACAGGTTCTTCGCATTCAGGTCGACGCTCCAGTGCGTGTCGATCTGATAACCGATGGCCGCATCCACCAATGTGACATCGCCGGCATCCAGCTTGCCGTATAGCGAAGGCGAGGTGTAGGCGAAGGCACTGTCGAAGTAACGCACGCCGCCACCCACGTACAAACCTTTCAAATCGCCATCGAGGAAACGGTACTTGGTCCAGACCGACGCTTGATTACGTGGCACGCCGGTCATCTGGTGGCCTTTGACCAACGAGGTCGCCGCGTCTTTGGTAATCCGCGCGTCGGTGTAGGTGTACGCCGCAGTCACATTGAGGTTCTGGGTCAGATTGCTGTTGAGTTCCAGCTCCACGCCTTTGGAACGGCTTTCGCCGACCTGGCGATAGGTCGATGTGGTCGAGTCGAAGTAGGTGTCGTCCTTTTTGCGCAAGTCATATACCGACGCGGTGAACGCGGTATCCCAGCCGATCGGTTCGTACTTGAGGCCCACTTCGTATTGGCTGCTGGTGATCGGATCGAGCGGCGCGCCGGCATTGGATATCTGCTGCACCGGCACGAACGAGGTGGAATAGCTGACATAGGGCGTCATGCCGTTGTCGAACTGGTACATCACGCCGCCCTGGTAGGTGAACTTCTTGTCCTCGGAACTGATGTTGCTGCCCTTGGCCACTTTGTCGCGGAAATCACTGTCGACCCAGTCCTGGCGCCCGCCGAGCAAGAACAACCAGTGGTCATATTTGCTCTGGATCTGGGCATAAACACCTTTCATCTGTTGTTCGAGCAAGGTGTTCTGCACCGCAATCGGTGTAGTCGGATCGCGCAAATAAACCGGGTTGTAGATATTGATCGGCCCGACGATGCCGGCATTCCAGTCCTGATTGAACGAAGTGCGGTCGTAGCTGGCGCCGAACAGCACGGTGTTTTCCAGCTCGCCGACCTGGAATTTGCCTTCCAGTTGGTTATCCAGCGAATACACCATGGATTTGTTGAAGCGATCGTACGCGGTCATGTTCAGGCGCGTGCCGAACCCGGCGTTGTTCAGGTTGCCGGGCCAGGTCTCGTGGCGGGTGATTCGCGACTGCATGTAGCGCGAATTCTGGCGGAACTGCCAGTCATCGTTGAAGGAATGGCTAAACTCATAACCGGTGCTCCAGGTTTCCCGTTCGAAGGTGTTCCAGTCCGGATCGCCAAGCATGGTGCCTTTGGATAGCTTGCCGTTGGGATTGCTCAGCAATGTGCCGGCCGCCGGCAGACCCAGTTCCATATTGGTGTGATCTTTCTGGTAGTTGGCCAGCAGGGTAAGGGTGTTGAAGTCGTCGAAATTCAGGGTCAGCGACGGGGCGATGTAAATGCGGTCATCCGGTACGTGATCGGTCTGGGTGTCTGACTTGCGTCCGAGCATCACCACTCGTCCCAACACATTGCCGCTGTCGTTGAGTGGCCCGGACACATCGATGCCAATCTGCCGGCGATTATTCGAGCCATAACCCAGTTGCACTTCGCCGCGTGGAGCTGCGGTCGGCCGCTTGCTCACCAGATTCACCAGGCCGCCCGGTGCGTTTTCCCCATAGAGCAAGGACGATGGTCCGCGGAAAATTTCCACGCGCTCCAAACCGTAAGGTTCGGTGCTGGTGTCATAACGGTTGCCTTGCACGCGAAGTCCATCGCGCAACAGGCCGTAGCCGTAATCGGTGGCGTTGAAACCACGAATGAAAAACAGATCGCCGGCCAGGCTGTCGCCCGCTGCAAACGGTGGGGCGAAGATGCCGGGAACGTAGCCGAGTACCTCGGTGAGCGTCTGAGATTTCTGATCTTTCATGCGCTGTGCGGTGACGACTGACACAGAACGTGGTGTTTCCGACAACGGCGTGCTGGTTTTCGTACCGATCCGGCTGTTCTGCGCCCTATAGCCGACGTCGGCGGCGTAATCCAGATCCATCGGATTGGCCAATTGCCCGTTGATGTTGGTCGGGGCCAGCTCCAGCAAATCACCATTGGGCAGCGCCTGCAGAATGTAGCTACCCGGCGCTTGGGGTACGGCTTGCAAACCTGAGCCTTGCAGCAGTTGGGCGAATCCCTGTTCGACGGTGAAGTTGCCGTTCAGCCCGGTACTGCGTAAACGGTTGGTCTGCTGCGGCGAGAACGACAGAATCACGTTTGCAGTGGAGGCGAATTGGCTCAAAGCATTGTCCAGCGGGCCGGCAGCAATGGTGTAGCGCTGCGCGACCGTTGCCGCGAAGGCGTTATTGGTCATTGCCAGGCAGGACGCGGCACTGGTCATCAGTAGGCTGTAGGCAATGCAGTGGTGGGAAAAACGCTGACGGAACGTGGGAAGACGCATGTGTGGATAAGCCCTGAAGGTGGCGAAGAGCCGCGTTTATCGCGATTACCTGTAGGGCCGGGTCAGGACAAAAAAAGATAACCCTGCTTTCGATTTTTTTCCCCAGGAGATTTTCAATCAGACGCTATGGCTGATCGAGACCCAGTAACGGGTGAAGTAGCGGACGTTGATCGGTAACGAGGCCTGAAGATTGGCCAGCACGGCATCGGTGGAATCGAGCCGAAAGGTGCCGGATACGCGTAGATCCCGGGCACGACTATCGCAGTGCATAACACCGCTGCGATAACGCCCCAGCTCTTCGATTACCGCACCCAGCCGCGCATCGAGCACAATCAGCTGGCCGTTGGTCCAGGCCACTGCCGAGGATTTAAAGGGGTAAAGGACCCCGATATGCCGACTATCGAAATCCGCACCTTCGCCTGCTTTCAGGATCATCGCGCTCGTTGATCGATCAGCGGGTTGCACGCTGACCCGATCTTCCAACACGCCGACCCGCGTTGAGCCCGACAACTTATGCACAGAAAAACGGGTACCCAACGCTTGAATTCGGCCATCCGCGGTTTCGACCAAAAACGGCCGCTGATCGCCGAGCTTGCCGGTCTGAATGAGGATTTCACCCGAGCGCAAACGAATCAGCCGTTGCGTTGCGTCGAAAGATACATCGATGGCCGTATCGGTATTGATCTGAATCTGGCTGCCATCGGCCAATGAGATGTTGCGACGCTGACCAACGCCGGTTTTGTAATCAGCCCAGGCATTTCCAAGGGAGGTATGTTGTTGGGCGTTCCAGCCAAGGATCCCCGTCCCTGTCGCGAGCAGTAATAATTTCAGGATCTGGCGCCTTTGTTGGCCGGTATTCAGTGCGCGACGTTTCAAATCAAGCGGCAAAGTGCCGAGCTGACGCTGCAGTTGTTCCATCTGGTTCCAGGCCGCCAGATGCGCTGGATCGCTATCTATCCACAGCTGCCAGGCTTTTTGATCGGCGAGGGTCGGCGGATCGGCCTGAAACTGCACGTACCAACTGGCAGCCGCTTCGAAAACCTTGCGGTTCGGTGCAGTGGGCATCAACGCTGCGCCATGATCAGGGCACATTCCGTCAGGGCGCGGATCATGTGCTTCTTTACTGTGGTCAGGGAAACCTGCAACTGCGCAGCGATCTGTTGATAAGTCAAACCGTCGATCTGCGAAAGCATGAAGATCTTCTGGGTTCGCGCGCCCAGACCGGCCAAGGCTTTATCCACAGCGATCAGGGTTTCGATGATCAGCGCCTTGTCTTCTTCGCTGATGGCGGTGGCTTCTGGTCGAGCAGCCAAGGTCTGCAAGTAGGCAACTTCGATGGCCTGTCTTCGATAGCGATCAATGACGAGGCCGCGTGCAATGGTCGCCAGATAATCCCGCGGTTCGCGAATCTGCGACGCATTACGTGCCGCGAGGATCCGCACAAAAGTGTCATGCGCGACATCGGCAGCATCGCAGGCGTCGTGCAGTTTGCCCTTGAGCCATCCATACAGCCACGAATGGTGTTGCTCGTAGATTTGCTCGATCGCAGCATGATGGGCGGGTAGGGACATGGGAGAAACTGACGAGTTAATGATAATGGCTATTATTAGCCTCTGTTACGTTCTCTCACAATAGCCCTGTCACATCCCACTATCGACTTCATGCTCGTCTCCGATCTCTCGGTGGCGTTTTACTGCGTCCTGAAAAAACCGTCTGGTTGAATTTCTGTGGATTAAGCCCTGTGAATAACTGCCAATGAGGTCAGTTGATAACAGGGCGTGAAAACTGGATATAACTGCCTCTGTGGATAACCACCCCATTCATCCACAGGCTTAAACCGGTTATCCAAGGGCCTCCTGAGGACCTGATAACAGGGTTTTGAAACTCTGTACACATTGAATAATAAGGCCTGTAGCAATCTATCCACAGAAAGGTCGGTCAGTAAGAATAAGCATTAAAACAAAGGTTTTATAAATTTCTCTCTTTTATTCTTTTAACCTCGAGTTCTCCACAGCTGGTTAAATTTTGTGCAAAGGGTTCTTTAGGGAGGGCGAAGTCCCTATACTTGTCGACCAGGTCCAGAAACCTGATCTCAAACTATTCCTGAATACCTACTTAAGCAGGCACGAGGTGCGTGGTGGATTTCCCTTCCCGTTTTGAAGTGATCGTCATCGGCGGCGGTCATGCCGGTACCGAGGCAGCACTGGCCTCAGCACGTATGGGGGCAAAAACCCTGTTGCTGACGCATAACGTGGAAACCCTCGGTGCCATGAGCTGCAACCCGGCCATCGGTGGCATTGGCAAAAGCCATTTGGTCAAGGAAATTGACGCCCTCGGCGGCGCGATGGCCATGGCTACCGATCTGGGCGGCATCCAGTTTCGCGTATTGAACAGCCGCAAAGGTCCGGCCGTACGAGCGACCCGTGCGCAAGCCGACCGTATTCTGTACAAGGCCGCTGTCCGCGAAATTCTGGAAAACCAACCGAACCTGTGGATATTTCAACAGGCCGCTGACGACCTGATCGTCGAGCAGGACCAGGTACGCGGTGTTGTCACGCAAATGGGTCTGCGGTTCTTCGCCGATTCCGTGGTGTTGACCACTGGTACGTTCCTCGGTGGACTTATCCACATCGGTTTGCAGAATTTCTCCGGCGGTCGTGCCGGTGACCCGCCGTCGATTGCCCTGGCACATCGTCTGCGTGAACTGCCGCTGCGTGTCGGTCGCCTGAAAACCGGTACGCCACCGCGCATCGATGGCAAATCTGTGGATTTCTCGGTCATGACCGAGCAACCGGGCGATACGCCGATCCCGGTCATGTCGTTCATGGGCAACAAGGAACAACATCCGCGCCAGGTCAGTTGCTGGATTACCCATACCAACGCCCGCACCCACGAAATCATCGCGGCGAACCTCGATCGTTCGCCGATGTATTCCGCTGCCGGCGAAATCGAAGGCATCGGTCCGCGCTACTGCCCGTCGATCGAAGACAAGATTCATCGCTTTGCTGACAAGGAAAGCCATCAGGTGTTCATCGAGCCGGAAGGCCTGACCACCCATGAGCTGTACCCGAACGGGATATCCACAAGCTTGCCGTTCGACGTGCAATTGCAGATCGTGCAATCGATCCGCGGCATGGAAAACGCGCACATCGTGCGTCCGGGTTATGCGATCGAGTACGACTACTTCGACCCGCGTGACCTGAAATACAGCCTGGAAACCAAAGTCATCGGCGGTCTGTTCTTCGCTGGTCAGATCAACGGCACCACCGGTTACGAAGAAGCCGGTGCGCAAGGTTTGCTCGCCGGGGCCAACGCCGCGCTGCGTGCCAAGGGCAAAGAAGCCTGGTGCCCGCGTCGCGATGAAGCGTACATCGGCGTGCTGGTCGACGACCTGATCACCCTCGGTACCCAAGAGCCGTACCGCATGTTCACTTCCCGTGCCGAGTACCGCCTGATTCTGCGCGAGGACAACGCCGACCTGCGTCTGACCGAAAAAGGTCGCGAGCTGGGTCTGGTCGATGACGCGCGTTGGGCGGCCTTCTGCAAGAAACGCGAAAGCATCGAAATGGAAGAGCAGCGTCTGAAAAGCACTTGGGTTCGCCCAGGCACTCAGCAGGGCGATGCGATTGCGGAAAAATTCGGCACGCCGCTGACTCACGAATACAACTTGCTCAACCTCTTGAGCCGTCCGGAAATCGACTACGCTGGTCTGGTCGAAGTGACCGGGCAGGGCGCCGAAGATCCACAGGTCGCCGAACAAGTTGAAATCAAGACCAAATACGCCGGTTACATCGACCGTCAACAGGACGAAATCGCCCGTCTGCGCGCCAGTGAAGACACGAAATTGCCTGTGGATATCGATTACACCAACATTTCCGGTCTCTCCAAGGAGATTCAGAGCAAGCTCGGTGCGACGCGTCCGGAGACGCTCGGCCAGGCTTCGCGGATCCCGGGCGTGACCCCGGCAGCGATTTCGCTGTTGATGATTCATTTGAAAAAACGCGGCGCGGGCCGTCAGTTGGAGCAAAGCGCTTGAGTTCTAAGGTCACTTCGCAACACGCCGAAGAGTTATCCACAGGAGCCCGCGAGCTCGGTGTCAATCTCAGCGCGGCCCAGCACGAATTGCTGCTGGGCTACCTGGCCCTGTTGATCAAATGGAACCAGGCCTACAACCTGACTGCAGTTCGCGATCCTGACGAAATGGTTTCGCGGCATTTGCTCGATAGCTTGAGCGTGATGTCGTTCATCGAAAACGGCCGCTGGCTCGATGTCGGCAGTGGCGGCGGCATGCCCGGCATTCCGCTGGCGATCCTGTATCCGGACTCGCAAGTGACCTGTCTGGACAGCAACGGCAAGAAAACCCGCTTCCTGACTCAGGTCAAACTCGAACTCAAACTGGATAACCTGCAAGTTATCCACAGTCGCGTCGAAGCCTTCCAGCCTGCCCAGCCATTCAACGGGATCATTTCCCGGGCTTTCAGCAGTATGGAGAACTTCACCAACTGGACTCGCCACCTCGGCGATGCCGACACGCGCTGGCTGGCAATGAAGGGCGTTCATCCGGCCGATGAGCTGGTAGCATTGCCGGCAGACTTCAAACTCGATAGCGAACACGCCCTGGCCGTACCCGGTTGCCAAGGCCAACGCCATCTGCTGATACTGCGCCGCACGGCATGATTGGGAACACAAGCAAGAATGGCTAAGGTATTCGCGATAG
>Ga0207706_10007004_pt1 | contig 10421 bp, 10 predicted proteins | sample KBSC53metaG_FD_184318 | JGI IMG/M metagenome (GOLD analysis project Ga0207706, IMG submission 184318) | Corn rhizosphere microbial communities from Kellogg Biological Station, Michigan, USA - KBS C5-3 metaG (SPAdes) (version 2) | ecosystem: Host-associated > Plants > Roots > Rhizosphere > Soil ... | reverse complement strand
TCACGCTGACCACGGTCGCCCGTCGGCCGGCGCCGTCGGTGGTGGTGCCGTCGGTGGTGGTGCCGTCGGTGGTGGTGCCGCCGAGCCGCACGCCGGGCAGCCGCGCCAGCACCCGGAACAGGCCCGAGCGCAGCGCGGGTTCCGCGAGCGGTGCGGCCAGCAGCGCGGCGGCGGCGTGGAACAGCTTGGCGTCGACGCCGCACGAACCGGCGTCGATCGGGCACCACTGCACCAGCGAACGGCCGGCTGAGTCGTCGGTGAGCCGCCGGCGCAGCCAGGCCGCCAGGGCGGCCGGCCCGGTCGGCAGGCGGCCCAGCAGCTCTGCTTCGCGACGCAGGTCGGCCGATGTCCCGCCGAGCTCGTCGTCGAGCAGCAGCTGCCACGTGTCCTTCGTACCGGGGTCGTCCGTGACGGTGGCCGGCCCGGTCAGCGGCGGCCGTCCGGCCGCCACCCAGGCGGCCAGGTCCGACTCCGTGACGGCGGGCGGCGCGGCCTCCTGGTCGTAGCGCTGCCGATCCGGCAGGGCCAGCCACACCCGGGTGGTGAACCGCTGCGCGGTGAGGAAGGCCCGGCCGCCCGTTTCGGGCGTGGTGAGGCGGAGCTCCTCGTAGCCCGTCTCGGTGAACCACACCGTGCCGCCGCGGGCCGGTTCCGGTCCGCCCGCCGCGACGCCGGCGGCCCGGTCGAGCACCTGCGCGGCCGCCGGCCGCGCTCCGCCGCCGCGGACGGGCGCGAGCCCGAACGCGACGGCCGGCGCGGCCACCGCCGCGGTGCCGGCCGCCAACAGGGTCCGGCGGCGCACGACGCGACGGCGGTGCGCGCGGGCGATGAGCGCGCCTGCCGGCGGGGTGACCGGTGCGTCCCGGTAGTCAAGGGCGGTGCGGAGCTCGTCGACTGTCCTCACGATCGTTCCTCTCCGACAAAGGCGAACTCCGGCGCGACGCGCAGCTTGCCGAGAGCGCGGGCACAGGCGCTCTTCACCGTGCCGCGGGCGAGGCCCAGTTCCCGCGCGATCGCCGCCTCGCTCAGGTCCTCGTAGTAGCGCAGCACCACGACGGCCCGCTCCCGTCGGGTGAGCCGCGACAGCGCCCGTTGCACCATGTCGCGGTCGGCGACGAACCCGGCGTGGTCGGGCACCGCGTGGACGTCCGCCGCGACCGGTACCGGCCGCTCGCGCGACGAGAGTCGCCGCCACCAGTCGATGCGCCCGCGCACGAGGGCCGCCCGGACGTACCCGAAACGGTGCGCGGCGTCGATCGCCGACCAGCGCAGGAACGTCCTGACCAGCACCGTCTGCAACAGGTCCTCGGCCCGACCCCGGTCACCCACGATCAGGTCGGCGATGTGCAGCAACCGGTCGTAGTGCACCGACACGAACTCGGTGAACTCCACCTCGGCCGGCGCCGCCGCGCCGCGTGACCCCATGCCCTCAAGGACGCAGCGGCCGGATCATCCGGTTCCGTGCTTCGGTCAGTAGCCCAGGGCGAGTTTGATGGCGAACGCAATCAGCACCAGGCCGGTGAGCCGCTCGATGGTCAGCTTGACCCGCGGACGGGTCAGCCAGCCGTGCAGGCGGCTGATCGCCAGGATGTAGCACACCCACCACACGACGGCGAGGGTGATGAACAGCCCCGCCAGCAGCGCCGTGCGGGCCGGGGCGCCCGGCCCGGCCGGCACGAACTGCGGCACGAACGACACGTACAGGATGATGACCTTCGGGTTGAGCAGGTTACTGGTGATGCCCATCCCGAACGCGCGCCGTCGCGACGCCCGTCCCGTCTCGTCGGAGCCACCGGTGAGCGGCTCAGCGTCCGGGGGTCCGGCCGGCGGCCCTTCCACCGACCGGATCGCGGCATGACCCGTCCCGACGCCGACGGTGGCCTGCGCGGGCTGCGGCGAAGGGTGCGCCGCCAGGTGGCGCGTGCGGGTGGCCCACAGCGTCAGCCCGCCGATGTAGAGCAGGTAGAGCGCGCCGGCCAACCGCAGCACCGTGTAGAGCGTCGCCGAGGACAGGACCAGCGCCGAGATGCCGACGGTGGCGAGCGTGGCGTGGACGAGACCACCGACGACCAGCCCGGCGAGCGTCACGAACCCGATTCCCCGTCCGTACCGCACGACCTGTCGCGTCACGAGAGCGAAGTCGACCCCTGGGACGACGATGATGATGACGCTGGCCGTGATGAAGCCCAACAACTGCACGTCGAGATGTGGCACGGTTGCATCCTTTCCGGGGCGGCGGAAGAAGTGTCAGCCCGCCGGTATCTCATCCACAATGGACACTCCTTGGTCGCCCTGCGGGCCGTAGCGCTGCCACTGCTCCCGCAGCCGGATCCGCCCGTCGGCCAGGCGCTCCGGGTGGCTGACGCAGTCGCCGGCCACCACGGTGCCGTCGACGAGGACCTGGCAGTAGGCGAACCGGATGGTGCCGTCGGGCCCGCACGTCCCGGCGAGCGACCCGACGCGCACCGCGCCGCCGGATATCTCGCCCCACACCAGGTCGCCGGTCTGGTGGTAGTGCCCGCGCGGCACGCTGCCATCGGCGCCGGTGGTTTCCGGTGCGCCCGCGGAGGCGAAGGTCCGGCCGTCGTAGTGGAACCCGTTCGCCGTCATGCCCACACCGTGCTGAGGAAGTCGTCGTGGAACTGGCAGACCGTGCGCTCGGCGATGGAATTGAGAATCATCGCGCTGCGGATCGGCAGGATGCTCAGGTTCGAGTCGACGAGCCCCTGAACGTAGCGGCCGCGGTTGAGCACGAAGATCTTGTTGTTGTCCGAGTGCTTCCAGCGGATCGAGTAGTCGGGCTCGATGACGGGCTCGCCGGCGTCGTCGTACTCGATGACGTCGCTGAGCTCGTCGTCGAACGGCAGCGGAGCCGCCCGCCGGCCGGTGGCGACGATGACGTACGCGGTGCGGTGGGTCTCCTCGCCGCCGGCGGCCAGGCACTCCAGTTCGATCTCGTCGCCGACGTGTCGCGCGCCGGTCACCGTGCGGCTCGGCATGATGGTGACGGGGAAGCGACCGGTACGCAGCCGCTCCTCGTAGTTGGTCTGGTAGAGCCCGCGCAGCGTGCCGGGGGAGATGCCGTCGCTGGTGAGGATCTGGCCGCTGACCAGCCGCTGCCGCACGTCCTGCGACAGCTGGAGGAAGAACTCCTGATAGGCGGGGCGGTACAGGTCGTTGGCCGAGGGCGAGTCCTCCAGCGGGGCGAACCAGGACCGGCGGCCGATCCAGCGGATGTTGCCGAACCCGGCGCCGAGCAGCGCCCCGACGCATTCCGCGCTGGTCTGCCCGCTGCCGACGACCGTCCACTGGGTCATCGGGTCCAGCCCGGCGAGGCCGCCGAGCCGGTGGCTGAGGTCGTCGGCGACGAGGACGCGTTGCGGGTCGATGTTCGCGATGAAGTCCGGGACGTACGCGACGGTGCCCATGCCGAGGACGAGATGGGTCGACGTGGCAACCGGCCGGCCGTCGCTGTGGCTGACCAGCCGGTCGTCGTCCAGGGTGACCCTGTCGATGCGGGAGCCGTAGGTCAGGCGGGGTAGCTGCTCGGCGGCCCACGCCAGGTACTGGCTGTACTCGGCCCGTGGAATGGTGTCGAAGCCGGCACCGAGCAGCGCGTAGACGCGACCGGTCGTGACCAGGTAGTTGAGGAAGGAAAGGCGGTGTGTGGGGTCGTACAGCGTCACCAGGTCCTTGACCCAGCCGGTCTGCATCCGGACTCCACTGTGGAGCATGCCGTCGTGCCAACCCGGTCGGTGCTGGGCCTCGAAAACCGCGATCTCGTGCGGCGCCAACACGTCGTACATCGCCGCGAGACTCAAGGTGGCCGGGCCGGCGCCGACGCCGACTGTCTGGTAATGCGGTGTGGCGACGCCATTCTGGTGCTCGGTCATGTCGTTCCTCCGTGAACGGTCAACATCCTTGTCAGTTCGGCCGCCGCGACCCGGCTGGCCGAGAGTGCGATCTTGGCGGCGGCGCCGCTGCCGCCAGTGAAGGTCCACAACCCGGGGCCAAGCGTCCGCAGCGCGAGGCCGCCCGGTTGGTAGCAGTCGGCCGCGGTGACGATCCGGGTCGCCCCCTCGGTGATCAGGCCCGGCAGCCGTCCGGCGGCCGTCGCACGCACGCTCGCCTCGAGGTCGAGATCTGCCGGCGGCTCCGACGCCGCGACGTCCCAGTGCGGGCTGGGCAGGCCGAGCAGCACGAAGCCGGTGCCGTCGGTACGGCCGTACAACCCGCTCGTCTCGTCGACGAACGCCGGTGTCTGCGGGCCGGCGGCCGGGTACCGGCCCACCTGGATGTGCTTGGTGCGGGGCATCGCGGTGCCGTCCGCCAGTCCGCTGGCCCGCAACAGTTCCGGCGTTCCGGCACCGGTGGCGAGCACGACGACGCCGTGCAGCCGGCGCCCGTCGGCCAGCCGCAGTTCCCCGTCCGGCGTCGCCGCGGCGACCGTCACCGGCTCCGGTGCCGGCACGCCCGCGGCGTCGAGCCGGGCCAGCACGGCGTGGCGCAGCCGGTCGGGTGACAGGTAACCGGCCCGCCGCTCGTAGACGCCGACGGTGTCGGCGGGAAGCCCGACGAACCCGAACCGACGATTGACCGCCACGGCGTCGAGCACCTCCGCACCGGCCGGGACGTCTGTGTGCGACAGGCTCCCGGCGCGCAACAGGTACACCGATCCGGTCTCCCGGTAGGCGGCGACCCGGCGCACGTGCGCGTCGGCATGTAGTTCGGCCAGACTCTGCCGGGCCAGCGCGGCAGCCGCCGGATCGGGCTCGAAGGCCCGCACCAGCCCGCCCGAGACCGCAGTGGCGTCGGTCCCGCCGGCGCCGAGCAGCCGGACGTCGAGGCCGACGGCATGCAGGCGCTCGGCCAGCAGCGCTCCCGCCAGCCCGGTCCCGACAATCAGAACACGCATGGCCGAACCGTCAGTCCACGCCGGCCACGAGCCCGAGCACCGCACGGGCCCGGTCCGGTCGCGCCTGGGCGGCGGCGAGGGCGCACCGGACGGCGACGGCCGAGTCGAACGTCGCCGGACGCAGGGCGTCCATGGCCCGCTGCAGTTCCAGGTCGGCCAGCGCCGCCGGGACGCCGGGCAGCCGGCCGTCGAGCGCCTGCGCGAACATCTCCCGGAACGCCGCGAACGCCGTCGGCGTGAAGTCGGACTCGTAGCGGTCCGGCCGGTCCCAGGACACGAACGCCCGGACGGCGCCGGCGTCTTCGGTAGCGAGGAACTCGTGCGCCCAGATGGCGTGCTGCCGGCTGGTGGAGAACTTCGAGCCGGTCAGGCGGTAGAACTCGTTGACCACCAGCCCCGTCGGGCCGGTGGTGAGCCCGGCCGGCAGCCCGGCGGCCAGGTGGAGGGCCGGGATCAGCACCGCGTAGTAGAAGGCGTTGTCGATGCCGAGGAACAACCACTGCTCGGTGATGCCGCGCCAGGCCCGGACGCAGTCGGCGAGCGTGCGCACACCCGGGTCGAGGTGCCGGGCCGGGGCGTACAGGTTGGCCAGCGCCATCTCCGCCCAGACGTCGACGCGCAGGCCGTCGCCCCAGGCGATGCCCCAGTCGGTCGGGTAGGCCAGCGGCACGTCCGGAAGCCCGGCGTGGAGCATCGCGGCGATGAGCGCGCGCAGCCGGGGCGGCAGCACGGCGCGGGACCAGAATTCGCACAGCCGGTCCCGGTGCTCCTCCAGGCGCAGCACGGGCACGGTGTGCTCCACCGGCACCGGCTCGGCGTCGCAGCAGGTCGACCGCGCCCGCCGCAGCGTTGCCGCCGTGCAGAAGCCGCCGCAGCCCTCGCAGGTGCCGCCGGCCGCACCGGCGCCACAGGTGGGGCAGAGTCCGCAGACCCGGGCGTGGTGCAGCACCCGGCCACACCCGCCGCAGCCCGAAAGCGCGAACGGCCCGACCTCGACGGCCTTGGCCTCCACGAGTTCGGAGAGCAGCCGCCGCACGGCGTCCTGATAGCCGGTGTCGGTCATCGGCCGCAGCATGAGGTCGTACCGGATGCGTGCGGCGGCGAACCCGCCCTCGATCAGCTCGGCGAAGTGCGCGACGGTGTCGGCGGCCGGTTCGCCCCGCGCCTCGGCCCGGGTGAGGACGTAGTTCTGGTGCTCGTCCAGCCCGCTCTGGGTGATGACGTCACGGCCGGCGGCGCGCAACGCCCGCGCGGCGATGTCACCGGCCACGTACGGACCGGACAGGTGCCCCACGTGCAGCGGACCGTTCGGCGTCGGCGGCGGGGTCAGAACGAGAACGGCCTCACGCATCTGCCGGCCCGTCCCCGGAATCGGTCGGCAGCCAGTAGATGCTGAGAATGGTGAGCGGCTCCTCCGCGGACAGGTTGTGAATCGTGTGCCGCTGTTCCGGGTCCAGCAGGATCACGCCGCCGGTGGGCACCTCGACCTTGGTGCCGTCCGACTCGTAGACGGCCCGACCGCGGGTCACCACGGCGAATTCGACCTCGGGATGGATGTCCTCGGAACTGCTGCCGCCCGGCGGAATGACGCACCACATCGCGTCGAACGGCAGGCGTCCGAGGTCGCGGTACTGCGACCAGCGACCGATGTGAATGCCGTACTCCTCGGTGAGTTCCGCCGTGTCACTCACATATCTACGCACCATGCTCTCCTTTTCGAGGAATTCAATTTCCGGGCAGGATCGACCGGTCCACGGGGCAATCGCGTGCATCCGTCGACTGGCACGTCGCACTGCCGGAATAGCGAACCCCGCTATTCCGCAGTCGTCCGAGCGGTTATCGCCGCGGTGGCGCGAACCAGCGCGGCAACCGGCTCGGTTGCCTTATTGGAAGCGTTTTCCAGACGCCGTCAGATCGGGCGTCTGAACGGCCCGGGAGGGCCGGCCGCCGGTATGTCGATCACGGCCAACCTCCCCGTCACCGCTCGACTCCTCCCCCGTGCATGACCGACTGGCGGTGGGGCGAACCGATGTGTCGCCACCCCGTCATAGACGTATCTCGGTGTCAGAGCTTGGCACACGACGAAGGACCACACAACGCGAGACAGGAAGGTGGGTGATGGATTGTCAATGATGCACAGGCGCAGGGGTTGGGTCGGAGATGGTCCTATTTTCCGGTATGCCGCAACGCCTGAGAAACTTGATTGTGCAAATAAATAAATTCCTCCGGATGGATGGCGCTGAGAATGTCTCGACGTAGAGTAGGTGCGCTCCGATCCGATCGCGTGTAATCGGTCGCCTCAGCGACAACATGCCATTCCTCGGTGCCACCACCTGTTACACCTGTTGTCCATCCCGAACGGACGAGAGGACATCCGTGAAGACTCTGTTGATGGTCGGCGCCGGCGTCATGGGACGCGGATACGTCGACGCGGCCCGTCGGATGGGCGTCCGTGTCGTCCTGGTCGACCTGCCGCCGCGGCGCGCAATCTACGGCGACATCGTCGACGAGTTCCACGACTGCCCCGATCCGGCGGAGGAGACCTGGGCGGCGGTCGCCCTCGACGTCGCGGCCGAGTGCCGCCCGACCGGCGCGCTGGCGTTCTCCGAGCCGCAGGTGCTTGCCGCCGCCTGGGTGCAGCACGCCCACGGCCTCGCCGGGCCGTCCCTGCCAGCCGCGCTGGCCAGCCGGAACAAGGCCCTGCAGCGGACCCTGCTGCGCCGCGGCGGCGTGGGGCAGCCCGAGTTCCACGTCGTCGGCGCGCTCGACCCGACCCCCGCGCTGGACTGGGCCGAGCCGCGCTATCCGGTGGTGGCCAAGCCGCTGCGCAGCTTCGGCAGCCTCGGCGTGCGGCTGATCCGCGGCCGGGCCGAACTGACCGCGCTGCTGACCGACCGCTGGCCGGACGAGCCGGTGCTCGTCGAGGAGTACGTCGACTTCCCCGAGTACAGCTGGGAAGCGCTGGTGCAGCACGGTGAGGTGCGGTTCGGCAGCTACACGCGCAAGCACACGTCCGGCCCGCCGCAGTTCGTGGAGCTGGGACACGTGCTGCCGCACCCGTTCGATGCCGGCCAGCGCGACCTGCTCGACGCGGAGATGCGCCGGGCCGTCGCCGCGCTGGGCATCGAGTCCGCGCTGGTGCACCTGGAGTTCCGGTTCGACGGCAGCCGGGTACGGGTGCTGGAGGCCGCGGTGCGAACACCCGGCGACCACCTCATGGATCTGCTGGCGCTGGCCTACCGGCACGACTTCTTCGAGTCGACGGTGCGGCTCGCGCTGGGCGAGCGGCTGGTGCACATCCCGGTGGCGGTGGCCGAGGCGGCTGTCGGGTTCGTCACCTCGGCGCCGGGGGTGATCCGCTCCGTCGACGGCCTGGCCGAGGCCCGCGCGATCCCCGGGGTGGTGCGGGTGACCGCCGACCTACCCGAAGGCGCCGTGGTGGCGGATCTGCGCTCGTCCGCCGACCGGGTGGGTCACGTCGTCGCCGCCCGGACCGGCGGCGACGCGTGGGAAGTGGTCCGTGCGGCGCAGACCGCCGTCACGGTGTCGGTCGCGACGCCGGGGCCGGTGGACGCACCATCGTGACGTGTCCATTGTGGATACCCGTCGTGGAAGGGGCCACCGTCCTATGTGGAACGAGGACGCGTACAAACCGCGCTGTCTATGGAGTTCTACGCTCGAAACAGACATAATGCCACGTGAATATTTGACTGCGCAATCGCATTGCGCAACTCGGAATGCCGACTCGCCCGGACGCCCGGGTGTCGCTATTCTCTGCTCCGGGCTCATCGATCACGCTGGGGTGGGAGACCTACTGCAATGACGCAAACGGGGGATGCTGCTCGGCACGACGCGGTTCTGATCGTCGTGTCCAGCCTCGGCGAAAGTTCACGGCGGACGTTCTTCGAATCCGTGTCCAAGCACTATCCGATCTGGCTGTTCGTCGGTGGTGCGGGCAGGCCCGCCGAGCCCAGCTGGGAACTGCCGTTCATCGTCGGGCACACGTCGCTCGACACGCTCGACGCCGGCGCGATGATCGCGGCGGCGGCGGAGCTTTCCCGGCAGCGCCCGATCGCCGGCATCGTCAGCTACGACGAGGCGCGGATCCACGCCACGGCGACGGTGGCCACCGCGCTCGGGCTCCCGACGAGCCCGCCCGAGGCGATCGCGCGCTGCCGCGACAAGCACCTCACCCGCGAGGCGCTGGCGCGGGCACAGGTACCGCAGGCGCGGTCGGTGGCCGTGACGTCCCTGGCCGAGGCGGTGCGCGAGGCCAACCAGATCGGGTACCCGGTCGTCGTCAAGCCGCGGCACCTGGCCGCGAGCTTCGGCGTCGCCCGCGCCGACGACGACGCGCAGCTCGCCGCGGCCTACCAGGCGGCCCGCACGACCACGCTGCCGGAGGCGCCGGAGTACTACGAGGCGGGCGTGCTCGTCGAGGAGTACCTGGACGGAGCGGAGTACAGCGTCGAGTCGGTCTGCTTCGACGGTCGGGTCGAACCGGTCGCGGTCACCCGCAAGCGCACCGGATATTCGCCGAACTTCGAGGAGGTCGAGCACCTCGTCGACGGGGCCAGCCCGTTGCTGCGCGACGACGGGCTGCGCGAGGTTGTGATCGGCGCGCACCGGGCGGTGGGGTTCGACACCGGGGTCAGCCATGTCGAGGTGAAGATCGGCAGGCGCGGGCCCCGGATCGTCGAGATCAACGCCAGGCTCGCCGGCGACCTGATCCCGTACCTCGGCCACGTCGCCGGCGGCCCGGACCTCGAGCTGGCGGCGGCGGCCGTCGCGTGCGGCGACGCGCCCGACCTCGGTCGAGGAACTCCGCGGGTCGCGGCGATCCGTTACTACTACCCGGAATCCGACGTCACCGTTGCCGCCGTGCGCATCGACGAAACGCTGCTGCCGCCGGGCGTGGTGCGCGCGGCGCCGCTCGCCGATCCCGGGCAGCGCGTGTTGCTGCCGCCCCGCGGTTCGGCGTGGGAGAGCCGGCTGGCGCAGGTGGTGGTGGTCCGGGACACCGAGGCCATGTGCACGGCGGCGCTTGACGCGGCCGCCAAGGCGGTAGTCGTCACGCCGGACCACCCATGACGCGCCACCACGGGGGCATCGACACACGAGGGAGGACCCGGCATGGCCGGATCGGCTGAGGTCGCGGCGTTAGGCATGAGGCCGGGACGGAACAAACCATGGAACGGCACCAATCCTGACGGCGCAGAAGCCTGGTGGCGCGGAAGCCTGGTGGCGCGGAGCCTGAGAGCGCAGAAGCCTGCCTAACGGATGCCACAAAAGCGGAAGGGCGACGACCTTTCGGTCGCCGCCCGTTCCACCTCGATAGCTGTGGGAGGTCGCTACGAGGTTAGTTGCACTTCGGTTCGCCTTCGACGACCGCCGGGGCAACCGCTGCTACACCGACGAAGATGGCGCAGGTCTTGGTCGTACCGGAGTGACCAGCCGTCGAGCTCCAGCCCGTGCCGCCCGTCGCAGCCGCCGTCACAGTCACGCC
>Ga0207706_10007002_pt1 | contig 10421 bp, 7 predicted proteins | sample KBSC53metaG_FD_184318 | JGI IMG/M metagenome (GOLD analysis project Ga0207706, IMG submission 184318) | Corn rhizosphere microbial communities from Kellogg Biological Station, Michigan, USA - KBS C5-3 metaG (SPAdes) (version 2) | ecosystem: Host-associated > Plants > Roots > Rhizosphere > Soil ... | reverse complement strand
CGGCTCGACCGAGCTGTTCGCGATAACCCTGGCGGGCGCGGCGGGCTTTCGCATCGGCCTGGCAGTAGCTTTTCCCGGTCGGCAGACCCGGCTGGAATCGGCCATGTCTGCCGGCCGCACCGGGGGCACCGCGATGGCCGGCGTGGTGCTGATGTTGCTGGTGGCGGGCCTGCTCGAGGGGATTGGCCGGCAGACGATCCAGGTGGACTGGGAACGCTACGCGATCGGCCTCACCGTCTTCATCGGCTGGCTCGTCTACTTTTACCTGCCAAGAGGTCGTAATGCGTTGGCCTAAGCTCCGACGCGCGCGCGGTAAGCATTCGCTTCGGCGGCAGTTCGTGACGCCCGAAGGAGTCGATCTGCGGCTCGACCTGGCCGGTGCGGGGGAAAGGGCGACCGCTTTCCTGATCGATGCCGTGATCATGCTCGTCATCCTGATCGCGCTTACGATCTCGATCGTATTGGCGATGGGATCAGGCGGCGCCTCTGCGGATTCGGCCTTGGCGATCATTTGGCTCCTCGGCTTCTTCGTCCTGCGCAACGGCTGGTTCGTGCTGTTCGAGCTTTCCGGCCGAGGGGCCACGCCGGGCAAGCGTCTGCTGGGCCTTCGTGTAGTGGCGCGTGACGGCGCGCGGCTTTCCGGCGGAGCGGTGCTGGTCCGCAACGCGATGCGCGAGATCGAGCTGTACCTGCCGCTTTCGTTCCTCACGTTCGACGCCACCAGCAGCCGGCTCGACGCGTTAACCTACATCCTCGCATTCTCGTGGGTCGCTCTGTTCCTATTCTTTCCGCTGTTCAACCGCGATCGGTTGCGCGTCGGAGACCTTCTCGCCGGGACCTGGGTGGTGCACGCGGTGCGGGGCACGCTGGCAGACGACCTTGTCGGCATCCTCACGGTGAGAGAGCGCCGGACATTCCCCCGGGCGGCGCTCGACCTCTACGGAATTTACGAGTTGCAGACGCTGGAGGACGTGCTGCGCCGCGGCAGTGACGATGCTGTCGCGGTCGTCGCCGCGTCGATCCGCGCGAAGGCGGGCCTTGCGGACGACGGCGACGACTTCGGCTTCCTGTCCGACTACTACGCGGCGCTCTGCGCCCGGCTCGAACGCGATGCCCTGGTTGGTCGCAGGCGAGAGAACAAGTTCGTCGCCGCCAGCTAATCGCGGCGCGGTTCACCCGCCCCGGCCGGCGCTGGACCTTTGGCGGCAGACTCCTTATATACCGGTCGATATGGAAAACGTCGCCGCCCTCGCCACGCTCGCCCCTAGGGGCCGCCCGCGGGAGTTCGACGTCGATCTGGCGCTCGCCGCAGCCCTGCGCGTGTTCTGGAGCAAGGGCTACGAAGGTGCGTCGCTGACGGACCTGACCGAGGCGATGGGCATCACCCGGCCGAGCCTCTACGCGGCTTTCGGCAATAAAGAGGCGCTCTTCAAGCAGGCGCTCAACCTCTACGAGCGGGAGAAGCTGGCTTACGTCGGCCGCGCCATGGAAGCGGAGACGGCGCGCGGCGTGGCCCAGCGCCTGCTCGAAGGAACGACCGAGAACATCACCAGCGATTGCCGCGGCTGCCTGGGAGTGATCGCTTCGGTCGCTTGCAGCAACGAGGATTCGCCGATCCGCCAGGACGTGCAGAAGAAGGCCGAATCCGCCCGGCAAGCCATCGTCACGCGGATGTATCGCGCCATCGAGGAGCGCGATTTCACCGTCCCGGTCGAGCCCGAAGCGATAACGCGTTATCTCATCGCGGTGATGCAGGGCCTGTCGGTGCAAGCCAGCGGCGGCGCCTCGCGCGAGGAGCTGCAGCGGATCATCGACACCACGCTGGCGATGTGGCCCGGCCGATAGAAATTTTTGCTGCACTGCGAAAAAAATATCGGGCGGTATAAAATTAGCTCTTGACCTGAACGCCAGATTACATACTTATCGGTACAGAACGGTCGCGGATTTGATCGACGCCTGATTTCCGGCGTCGGCGAGCGTGGCCGGGACCGAAGATCAGCAATTCCTGAGATCGGCCTCTTGAGGCCGCGCGGGGCCGTCGCCGGCGGTCACCTCTCCCAAGCCTCGCTTTCGGGAGGTGGTTTCCTGCGCCCGTTCTCCTGGACTTGCATGAGCGGTGCCCGCGGGCGCGGCACGCGAATGAGGAACGGTAATGAACGAGATAACGTCTATCGACCTGGCCGACGATCTGAACACGGATATCTGGCACGCGGAGCCGCGTCGGCGGCGGCGGATCGTCTGGATCGCGCTGATCGTCGTTGCGCTCGTCGGCGCCTGGCTTGTCCTGCGCGGCCATGACGCGGCTCCAGCCGCGCCGCCGACGCCGGTCGTGGAAGTGGCCGCGCCGCTCCAGCGGCAAGTGACCGAATGGGACGATTACATCGGTCGGTTCGAGGCCAGCCGCTCGGTCGAAGTGCGCCCGCGCGTCTCCGGCCAGATCACCGCGGTGCACTTCCGTGACGGCGAAATCGTGCGCCAGGGGCAGCCGCTGTTCACGCTAGACTCGCGGCCCTATCGCGCGGCCTTGGCCGAGGCGCAGGCAGGGGTCGCCACCGCGAGCAGCGACCTGGCTCTGGCGCAAAGCGACCTCGGCCGCGCGCAGCGGCTCGTCGCCGCCGACGCCGTCGCGCCGAGCGAGATCGACGCGATCAAGGCCCGCGTCCGCGCCGCCCAGGCGGCGATCGCCGCGGCGAGGGCGCGCGTCCGCGCTCGCCAGCTCGACGTCGAGTTCACCACCGTCCGCGCGCCGATGAGCGGGCGCATTTCCGACCGCCGGATCGATCCCGGCAACCTCGTCGCGGCCGGCGACGGACCTACCGCCACCCTGCTGACGACAATCAACGCGCTCGATCCGATCTACTTCACCTTCGAAGGCTCCGAGGGCCTGTTCCTCAAGGCCAAGCGCCAGGGCGCCGACAAGGGCGCGCCGGTGGCTATCCGGCTGCAGGACGAAAGCGACTATCGCTGGCAGGGCACGCTCGATTTCACCGACAACGGGCTCGATCCGCGCTCCGGGACCATGCGCGCCCGCGCCGTGCTGAGAAACCCTGAGCTGTTCCTCACACCCGGGATGTTCGGCAACATGCGCCTCGCCAGTGGCGGTCAGGTCAATGCGCTGCTGGTGCCAGACACCGCCGTGCAGACAGATCAGGCGCGCAAGGTGCTGCTGGTCGTCGGCAAGGACGGCACCGTCGCGGCCAAGCCGGTGATCCTCGGCCCCGTCGTCGATGGCCTGCGCGTGATCCGCAGCGGGATTCTGCCCACGGATCGCGTGGTCATCCAGGGCACGCAGTCGGCGATCCCGGGCGGCAAGGTCAAGCCGCGTCCCGGCCGCATCGTGCCCGCGCAAGGTGCGCCGAGCGCCGCTACGGCCGCGATGCCCTCTGCCGAAGCGACCCTCGTCCGCTAACTCCTCTCCCGCGAAAGCCCGATCCATGCGCCTTTCCCGCTTCTTCATCGATCGCCCGATCTTCGCCGCGGTGATCGCGGTGATCATCACCATCATCGGCGCGATCTCGTACGTCTTCCTGCCGGTGTCGCAGTACCCGGAGGTCGTGCCGCCGACGGTCACGGTGAACGCGGTCTATCCCGGCGCTTCGGCTGAAACCGTGGCCGACACCGTCGCCAATCCGATCGAGCAGGAGATCAACGGGGTCGAGGGGATGCTGTACCTTTCCTCGCAGTCGACCGGCGACGGCCGCGTGACGATCACCGTCACTTTCAAGCAGGGCACCGATCTCGATGCCGCGCAAGTGCTGGTGCAGAACCGCGTCGCCATCGCCACACCGCGCCTGCCCGAGGAAGTCCAGCGGCTGGGCATCGTCACCCGCAAAAGCTCGCCCGACTTCCTGCTGATCGTCAACCTGATCTCGCCGAACGGCTCGCTCGACCGTGAATACATCTCGAACTACGCGCAGACGCGGATCAAGGATCGCCTTGCGCGCCTCGACGGCGTGGCCGACGTGCAGATGTTCGGCTCGCGCGATCTCGCCATGCGGGTGTGGATCGACCCCGGCCGAGCCGCCGCGCTCGGCCTGACGGGGAGCGACATCGTGTCGGCGCTCAGGGCGCAGAACGTTCAGGTTGCCGCCGGCACGCTCGGCCAGCCGCCGTCGGACGGCAATGCCTTCCAGCTCAACGTCGAGACCCAGGGCCGCTTCACCGATCCGCAGCAGTTCGCCGACGTGGTCATCCGCACGGATGCCGAAGGGCGCCAGGTGCGCGTGCGCGACGTCGCCCGGGTCGAGATCGGCGCCGAGGACTACGGCACTTCGGCCTACCTCGGTGACAAGGATTCGGTGATCATCCCGGTGTTCCAGCGGCCAGGTTCCAACGCGCTTCAGGCCGCCGAGAACGTCAAGGCCGAGATGAAGACACTGGCGAAGAATTTCCCCGCCGGGCTCGAATACCGCATCGTCTACAACCCGACCGAATTCATCCAGCAATCGGTCGACGCCGTGGTCCACACGCTGCTCGAAGCGGTGCTGCTGGTCGTGCTGGTGATCATCGTGTTTCTGCAGAAGTGGCGCGCGGCGCTGATCCCGGTGCTGGCGATCCCGGTGTCGCTGATCGGCAGCTTCGCCGTGCTGGTGCTGTTCGGCTTTTCGCTCAACAACCTGTCGCTGTTCGGACTGGTCCTGGCGATCGGCATCGTCGTCGACGACGCGATCGTGGTGGTCGAGAACGTCGAGCGAAACCTCGAGGCCGGGCAGACGCCCTTGCAAGCCGCGCGCACCTCGATGGACGAGGTCGGGGCTGCGCTGATCGCGATCGTGCTGGTGCTGTGCGCGGTGTTTGTGCCGACGCTGTTCATCGGCGGCCTTTCGGGCGCGTTCTACCAGCAATTCGCCGTCACCATCTCGGCCGCGACGATCATCTCGCTGGTCCTGTCGCTAACCCTGTCGCCGGCCTTCGCGGCGCTGCTGCTACGCCCGCATCGGCCCGCGCCGGCGGGGGCTTACTGGCACCAGCTGGTCGAGCGTGCGGGCGACAAGTTCAACCGCGCTTTCGAACGCTTCGGACACGGCTACGGCCGCCTGACCGCGCGCCTGGTAAGGCGGCCGAAAGCGATGATGGCGGCCTATGGCGTGCTCATCGCCCTGACCGGCGCGGCACTGTGGATCACCCCCACCGGATTCATCCCGGCGCAGGACCAGGGCTACTTCCTCACCGTCATCTCGCTGCCGCCCGGCTCCTCGACCGGGCGCACTGACGCGGTGATGAAGAAGGTCGCCGACCGGGTGCTGCGGATCGACGGGGTCAAGAACACCGTCATGCTCTCGGGGTTCGACGGCCCTTCGGAAACCCGCGCCGCCAGCTCGGCCGCGGCCTACTGGGTGCTCGACGATTTCAAGGAGCGCGCCGCCAAGGGCGAGACGATCGACAAGCTGATGGCCGACGCGCAAGCGGCGACCGCCGACATCACCGAGGCCCGGCTGATGGTGGTCAAGCCGCCGATCATCCGCGGCATCGGCTCGGCCGGCGGCTTCCGGATGATGGTCGAGGATCGCAACGGCGCCGGCTATGAAGCGCTGGGAAAAGCCGCGGGCGCGGTGATCGCCAAGGCGAACCAGGCCAAAGGGCTCGCCGGGGTTTATACCTTCTTCGACACCGGCACCCCGCGCGTCCACGCCGACATCGACCGCGCCAAGGCGGAGATCCTCGGCGTGCCGGCGCAGCGGGTGTTCGAGACGCTGCAGGTCTATCTCGGTTCGGCCTTCGTCAACGACTTCAACCTGCTCGGCCGCACCTACCGCGTGACGGCGCAGGCCGACGCACCGTTTCGCAACAGCCCGGCCGATATCGCCAACCTGCAGACCCGCTCCGACAACGGGGCCATGGTGCCGCTCGGCTCGGTCGCGACGTTCCGCGACACCACCGGGCCCTACCGCGTGACGCGCTACAACCTGGCGCCCGCGGTGGCGGTCGATGGCGACACCGCGCCGGGCTATTCGACCGGCCAGTCGCTCAAGACGATGGAGCAGGCCGCGGCCGAGTCCCTGCCGCGCGGGTTCGACACCGAGTGGACCGGCATCGCCTACCAGCAGAAATACGCCGGCAATACCGCGGGACTGGTCTTCGCGCTCGCGGTGGTGCTCGTCTTCCTGGTCCTCGCCGCGCAGTACGAGAGCCTGGTGATGCCGCTGGCGATCATCCTGATCGTGCCGATGTGCCTGCTCGCGGCGATGATCGGGGTGAATTTGCGCGGCATGGACAACAACGTCCTGACGCAGATCGGGCTGGTCGTGCTGATCGCCCTGGCGGCCAAGAACGCGATCCTGATCGTCGAGTTCGCCCGCCAGGCGGAGGAGGACGGCATGAGCCCGGCCGAGGCCGCCGTGCACGCCGCGCGGACCCGTCTGCGCCCGATCCTGATGACCAGCTTCGCCTTCATCCTCGGTTCGGTGCCGCTGGTGATCGCGACCGGCGCCGGCGCCGAACTGCGCCAGGCGCTGGGGACGGCGGTGTGCTTCGGCATGCTCGGCGTCACCGGGTTCGGCCTGCTGTTCACGCCTACGTTCTATGTCGTCTCCCGAGCCTTGGGCGAACGGCTGGCCGCGCTGCGTGGCCTGTCTCCCTCCGGCGACGCTGCTCTGCTGCCTGCCGAATAGGTGCCTCCCATGAAGACCAACCCAATCCTCCTCTCGACTTTGTCCGCGCTCGCCCTTTCGGGGTGCGCGGCGGGGCCGGATTACGTCGCGCCCATCCCCCCCGCGGCGGCGTCCGGCCCGTTCCTCTCCGCGAACGATGCCGCCTTCACGCCCGCTCCGGTGCCGGCTGGTTGGTGGCGGCTCTACGACGACCCGGTACTCGACGGCCTGGTGCAAGACGCACTGGCGGCGAACACCGACGTCCGGGCGTCCGTGGTGCGGATCGAGCGGGCCCGCGCGGCGCTGCGTGGTGCCCGCGCCGACCGTCTGCCGCAGACCTCGGTCGGCGCCAGCGCCAGTTACGGGCGATCGCCCGATAGCCAGGTGCTCCCCAACGCGGACCGCGAGAACTGGAGCCTGGATACCGGGATCCAGGTCTCTTACGAAGCCGATCTGTTCGGCCGTGTGAGCCGCGGTATCGAAGCCGGCCGCGCGGGCGTGGAGGCGGCCGACGCCGACGCCGATGCTGTCCGGATGATAGTGGTCGCCGACACCGCACGCGCTTATACCGACGCCGCGTCGGATGCGGCGCGCCTTCGCGTCGCCCGCGAGATCGTCGACCTTCTCGACCGCTCGCTCGACCTGACTCGGAAACGCCACGACGCGGGCCTCGCAACCGGCCTCGATGTCGCCCGCATCGCCGGTTTGCGCCAGCAGCGCGCGGCAGAGATTCCGCAGATCGAAGCCGAGCGCCAGGCGGCTCTGTTCAGGCTCGCGACGCTGACCGGCCGCACACCTGCCGAGCTGCCGTCGATCGCCGGCGCCCGCAGCGTGCCGCTCGAAATCACCAAACCTCTGCCCGTCGGTGACGGCAGACAGCTTCTCGCGCGACGCCCGGATGTTCGCGCGGCGGAAAGACGGCTGGCGGCGGACACCGCGCAGATCGGCGTCGCCACCGCCGATCTCTACCCGCACATCACTTTCGGCGCCTCGCTGGGTTCGACCGGGCCCGACATCGGCGACGTGTTCACCGGCGGGCCGCTGCGCTGGCTATTGGGTTCACTGCTGAGCTGGGCTTTTCCGAACCAGGAGCCGGCTCGGGCGAGAATCGCTGCGGCCAAGGCCGACACCCAGGCTTCGCTCGCGCACTTCGACGGGACGGTGTTGCTGGCGCTGCAGGAAAGTGAGACTGCCCTGTCCAACTACGCCAAGTCGCTCGAACGGCGCGGTGCGTTGCAGGCGGCCGAGAAGGAAGCCGAGAAGTCTGCCGGCATCACCCGCGCGCAGCAGCGCGAGGGACGGATCAACTCGCTAGACCTGCTCGACGCCGAACGCACGCTGGCCGAGGCCCGGGCGCAACTGGCCGATCAGGACGGCGCCGTGTCTGCGGCACAAGTCGACCTTTTCCGCGCCCTCGGCGGCGGCTGGGAGTAGCGACCATGGAACGGCAAGGCTTTCGCCGGCACTTCGAGGCGCTTTACGCGGGGGGCGCCGGGTTCCTGTTTGTGGTGGTTCTTTTCGTGCCGAGCTTGTGCGGACTCACGACCTGGACGCCGGTACCATTCTAGCGCCGCAATCTCCAAGCCTTTCTTCGGGTCAACAGGACGGCTAGGAGCGGAACCGCGCAGCATCTCAGAGAGGCAAAACGATGAAGTTCAGCCGCATCAATCCCATGACAGGCGAAGGTGCTTCCGAGGCCGAGGCGATGCAGGCCTCGCAGATGCCGGCAATCGCCGCTCGCGCCGCGGCGGCGTTCCCCGAGTGGTCCTCGCAAGGGCCCAACGCCCGGCGAGCGGTCCTGATGAAGGCTGCTGCGGCACTCGAGGGTAAGAAGGACGAGTTCGTTCAGGCGATGATGGGCGAAATCGGCGCCACCGCCGGCTGGGCGATGTTCAATCTCGGACTGGCCGCCAGCATGGTGCGCGAAGCGGCGGCACTCACCACGCAGATCACCGGCGAGGTCATCCCGTCGGACAAACCCGGCACGTTGGCGATGGCGCTCAGGGAGCCGGTCGGAGTGATTCTGGGCATCGCGCCGTGGAACGCGCCGATCATCCTCGGCGTGCGCGCGATCGCTGTCCCGCTCGCCTGCGGCAACACGGTAATTCTCAAGGCCAGCGAGAACTGCCCGCGCACGCATTCGCTGATCATCGAAGCCTTTGCCGAAGCCGGTTTCCCCGAAGGCGTGGTCAACGTGGTGACCAATGCGCCGGCGGACGCCGCCGAAGTCGTCGGCGCGCTGATCGATGCGCCGGAGGTCAGGCGGATTAACTTCACGGGATCGACCCACGTGGGCAAGATCATTGCCAAACGCGCGGCCGAGCACCTCAAGCCGGTGTTGCTCGAGCTCGGCGGCAAGGCCCCGCTGGTGGTGCTGGAAGACGCTGACCTCGACGAGGCGGTCAAAGCCGCGGCGTTCGGCGCGTTCATGAACCAGGGCCAGATCTGCATGTCGACCGAGCGGATCATCGTCGTCGATGCCGTGGCCGACGCCTTCGCGGCAAAGTTCAAGGAGAAGGTTTCGTCCATGCCTGTGGGCGATCCGCGAGCGGGCAACACGCCGCTCGGAGCGGTGGTTGACCGCCGGACCGTGGAGTGCGTCCAGAGCCTGATCGACGACGCACTTGCCAATGGCGCGGAGCAGCTTGCCGGCGGTGAGACGACCCACAACGTGCTGATGCCTGCGCATGTGATCGACCGCGTCACGCCCGAAATGCGGCTGTTTCGCGACGAGAGCTTCGGTCCGGTCGTGGCGATGGTCCGCGCGCGTGATGAAGAGCACGCGATCGAGCTGGCCAACGACACCGAATACGGCCTCTCGGCCTCGGTCTTCACGCGGGACGTCGCCAGAGGGCTGAAGATCGCCAGGCGAATGCAGTCGGGCATCTGCCACGTCAACGGCCCGACCGTTCACGACGAGGCGCAGATGCCGTTCGGCGGCGTGAAGGCCTCTGGCTACGGCCGCTTCGGCGGCAAGGCGGGCGTCGATGCCTTCACCGAGTTGCGCTGGATCACCGTCGAGACGGAGCCTGGGCATTTTCCTATCTGAGCCGCCAAGCTCAGAACGTTTTCTTGATTCCCACACGCGGTTTCGCCGGGGCGGAGAAGGGCGCGGACCTCGATTTCGGCTACGCCGGGCCCGCCTTCCCGTGCCGCGCCGGCTGAGCCGATGCGCTTGTCGCCTCGGCCGTAGACGCTGACCTGCCAGCCCTGCCCAGACGCGCGGGAAGCTTGATCGGCGCTGTCGGAGTTGCTTCCGCAGTCGCGGCGGTCGAGCCCGCCTCGGCATTGGGTGCCGGCGGCGCGGTTGCAAAGATATGCGCCAAAGCAGCGGCTGGGTGCAGCGAGTTCACTTCAGCGTCGGATCGCCGCCCTCCTTGCGAATTTCGTCCACCAGCTTCTTTTGAGAGGGGTACCAGAATTCGAGATGGCAACTCTCGCACACTCCATCGAGCTGATTGATGATTGGGCCCGCCGTGGCGGCGTCATGCTTGTTGGCCGCCGTGGCGAGGTCGGCCATGTCCTGCGCCAGCGAGTTCGCGTGATCGCGCAGTCCCTGCGGGTCCTTGTCGACGTTTTGCTGCACGGACTCTGCACTGTCGCCACCCGGTACGCCCTCATCGGCAATCGTCACGCCCGGCTTCGCCACCACGATTGGGTCCTTGAGATTGGCGATGGCGAGAGCGCCCTGTTGCAAGTTGACTGCGGCACTGGCGAGTTTCTTCCAGTCCTCGTCGCTCATGCTGGCGGCATCGATGCCTGCGTTGGGATCGATGTGCTTGTTGCCGATATCCCAGACGTCGTCGGCGCGGACGTCGACTTCGTCTTTCA
>Ga0207706_10007000_pt1 | contig 10423 bp, 10 predicted proteins | sample KBSC53metaG_FD_184318 | JGI IMG/M metagenome (GOLD analysis project Ga0207706, IMG submission 184318) | Corn rhizosphere microbial communities from Kellogg Biological Station, Michigan, USA - KBS C5-3 metaG (SPAdes) (version 2) | ecosystem: Host-associated > Plants > Roots > Rhizosphere > Soil ... | reverse complement strand
TGCTCATAGCTCAGCATTTCGGCGCCCACACCAAGGGCCACCAACATTAGGGCCGCGGATGCTTGCGCCAGCGCGAACTTCGGGGCGGACAAACCAACCACTGTCGCGGCGGCGACTGCGCTCAGGCACACGATCACGACGAACGGCACTGCCTGATTCATTTCGTTCCCGGACGAAGAGCGAACGCCACTTCGCTCGAACACGCCCTGCCAAGGGCGCGGCGAAAGTCTCGTCAGGTCACTACTTGGTCGGCTCAATGTTGTCGCGATCTAGGTCGTCAGTGCCACCAGTGGAGTCGCTCAGGGCGGCCTCTCCTCAGCGATTGACGCCGGGAAAGCCGCCCTTGGAAAATCAAACTGCAGCTAAAGTAGACACCGAGGGCCCCGTCCCTCCCTAGATCCAACTGATCATCTGGGCCAAGGCAAGGATCCAAGAGATCATAAAACGCGTCACCTCCCATCAGTAACGTCATACGCGCTTTTTGGGCGACGTATGCGACTCAGGTTGGCTCCGCTCGTAGTGCTTACTGGATTTGCCCGCTCAACTCGACTCCGCTCCTTGCGGGAACGGGGGCCGTCTCGGTTGTCGACTTACTTATCTGAGGATCGCCTCTCGACTCCTATTCCTGAAGTTTGATCGCAGTCGCACCGGCGCAGACACGGCACGACCTGTTCGCTATCGCGTATGCTATCGCGTATGCGCGATCCAGCGGTTCGTCGCATCCAACACGGCCAACACACTCGCCGTCTCGGCACTTTCCCGGATCTCGCAGCTTCCCGTCAACAAGGCACTCGTCCGCGCCAGCCGCGCCGTCACACCGACGAACACGAACTCGCGATCGAACGCCTCGATCAGTCGCACGCCATCCAGCGCCAACGCGCGATCACTCGGCTCCGCCAGCGCCAGCGCCTGTAACGCCGCCCGCGCCGCGAGCTCGATGCGCGATCGCTCGTTCTCCATTCCCTCGGCCTCGCCCACAAAGGACTCGTCGCCCTTCTTGAGCGTCACGCGACAGGCAATCCCCTTCGCGCGCGACCGGCGCACTTCGACGTCCTCGAAGTAGAGCAGCCGCCCATTCGCGCGCTCCACCTTCACCGGCAACGTCGGCGTGACGGGCGCAGCAGCGGCGGCATCCGCCGCCGCCTTCGCCTCACGCTCTTTCGCGGCCTCGCGCAACGCTTCCTTCGATGGTTGCGATTCCAACGTTGTCGCCACCGAGATCTTGCGATGGTCGACACGCATGCCGAGATGCGCGATCAACGCGCTCTCGATATTGCGAACCGTCTGCTTCGGTGTGACTTCCGACGTCGTGAGCACGTGGATCTCATCCACCGCGCCGTTGTCACTCGCGATGATCCGCGCCGCGATCACTCCCGGCAGCGTCGCCAGCAACTCCTCCGCACGCCTGATGGGAAGAACGCTGCCAGCTATGAGCGAAGAAGAATGCGGGAGCGGCTGCGGCACAGTCATTCGGGGAGGGGGCGAGGCAGGCCGCGATGCGGCCCAGTACAACGGCGTGTGTGACATGTTCCGCCGACAGTCTCCGGTAGGTCAACCGGGGGGATTTTGGCCGGACTATTATGAGCCCGATGAGGCTGTTAATCAAGCGCGGAAGTGTCCACAACCAATTGGTATTCTCTAAGCTTCCGGTACAGCGTCCGCTCTCCTATCCCTAACAACTCCGCCGCCTTACGACGATTGCCGCGCGTTTCTCGCAACGCCGACTCGATGGCCGCGCGCTCGATCTCCGCCATCGTCATCCCCGGCCGAATCGTCACAACGCTCGGAGGGGGCGGCTGGTCGCGCGGTTCGATGCCGATGGCGCCAAATGGAGCGCCGGACGACGCGTCCGCCGGCCATACCGGGCCGCGCCCAGGACCGAGTGCCGGGGGTTGCGCCGGGCCGGGCATCGTGCGCTCGATCACTTCGATCGGTGGTCCGAGGACACTACTCGCCGCGCGCGTCAGCTGCTCGCGCGCCATGCGCTCTTCACCGAGTTGCCGACGGAGCTCCTCCACCTGGAGCTTGAGCTCGACGAGACTCCGCACGATGAACTCCAACTCCCGCCCCTCGACGCCGGAGCGCTCGCGAACGATCGGCCCGACATGGACGGGAAGAAATCGTGCCGTCCCGCCCTCACGAATCTGACGCGGGATGTCGGCCGGGCCGATCTCGCGTCCGGGCGCGAGCACCACCATGCTCTCCACCAGATTGCGCAGCTCGCGCACGTTTCCCGGCCACGCATACTGTACGAGCTTGTCGAGCGCCTCCGGAGAGATGCCCTTGAACGGGCGATCGTGCTGACGCGACAGCTCGGTGATGAACTGCCTGACGAGTATCGGAATGTCCTCACGCCGGTCGCGCAGCGGCGGGAGATAGATGCTCAGCACGTTCAACCGGTAGTAGAGGTCAGCGCGAAACCTCCCCTCCTCGATCCCGTCGCGCAGCGGATTGTTCGTCGCCGCGACGACACGCACATCGACGGGAATGGTCTGCGTGCCACCGACGCGCGTGATCTCGCGCTCCTCGAGCACGCGCAACAGCTTCACCTGCGTCGCGAGCGGCACGTCGCCGATCTCGTCGAGGAAGATCGTGCCGGTATTCGCAAGCTCGAAGCGACCGATGCGTCGTTCGGTCGCGCCGGTGAACGAGCCCTTCTCGTGCCCGAACAGCTCACTCTCGAGTAGCGTGTCCGGCAGCGCCCCGACGTTCACGGCGATGAACGGCTTCGACCGTCGTGGACTGAGCCGATGAATCGCTCGCGCAACCAGCTCCTTGCCCGTTCCGCTCTCGCCCTCGATGAGCACCGTGCTGGATACCGGCGCGATCTGCTCGACCTTCACGAGCACTTCGCGGATGGCTTCCGACTGTCCGATCAGTCCCGTTAGGCGCGACAGCCGCCGCCGATCGAGCAGTCGCCGAATCGCGTCGACCACCTCGTCGACCACGATCGGCTTCGGATACACCTCCACGAAACCGATCGCGCGCAGCCGTTCATCGATCTCGGGATCGCGGACGTCCGCCAGCCCAACGACGGCCACACCTTCCCACAGCATCTCCCGAACGAGCGCGACGTTCTGCGGATCCACGAGCGCTCCAGTCATGACGATGACGTCGGGCTGCTCACGTCGGATGGCGCCGCGGACGTCGTCGAGTGGAGATACCACCGCGGTCTCCACACCGGATGCCTCGAGTTGGGCGTTGAGGCGAACCGCAGGTTCGACGTCGGTCAGACTAATCAGGACTTTCACAGAACGGCTGGCTGGTTGCTGGTGCTCGTACTCGTCCCCGGTCGTCGCGGCGCGTTGATCTGCTAGCGGCGACCAGTTGGCAGTGATTCAATGGTCGGTTCGTTCACCCCGGACGATCGCGACCGCGTGATCGACGATGGGCACGAGGGCGGCGAGCGCGTCGCGCACGCCGCCCGGCGACCCGGGCAGGTTCACGATGAGCGTGCGGTGTCGCGATCCCGCGACTCCACGTGACAGCGCCGCGCGCGGGAATGCGTCGATGCAGGTCACACGGATGCGCTCGGCGATCCCGTCCGCCTCGCGCTCGAGCACCGCGCGAGTCGCCTCGGGGGTGTTGTCGCGGGCAGATAATCCCGTGCCGCCCGTGGTCAGTACGAGGTCGGCACCGTCGCCATCGCACCAGGCGAGCAGCTGCCTAACGATGGCCACCGAATCGTCAGGCACGAGCGCGCGCCGCTCGATCGCGTAGCCGCGGCCTTCGGCCCAGGACACGATGGCATCTCCCGAACCGTCCGCGCGCTCACCGCGGGCGCCCGCGTCCGAGATGGTCAATACGGCGACGCGCACCACCGACTCCCTCCTGCTGGGCCGCTTCTCGGCTAAAGATGACTCGCGTTCTTGTAGAACGGAGTCTTCGCGACCTCCGCTTTGACGAGCTTGCCGCGAATGTCGATGCCGATTTCACTGCCGGGCTTCGCATGCGCAGTCGGCACGTAACAGGTGCCGATCGGGACGTTGAGCGACGGACTCAACGTGCCGCTGCAGACGAAGCCACTAGGCTCACCGTTGACCAGGACGGGGTAGCCATGGCGAGGGAACGCCCGCTCCGACGTCGTGAATCCCACGAGCTTGCGCGGAATTCCCTGCTCTTTCTGCCTGACAAGTGCATCGCGGCCGACGAAGTCCCCCTTCGCCAGCTTCACGATCCACCCAAGATTCGCTTCGAGCGGCGTCACGGTGTCGTCGATATCGTTGCCGTAGAGCGCCATGCCCATCTCGAGTCGCAGCGAGTCACGGCAGCCGAGCCCCGCGGGTGTGACCTCGCCGCCGGCGGTAAGCGCATTCCAGATGTGCGCGGCGCGCGTGTTGTCGAAGTACAGCTCGAAGCCGTCCTCGCCGGTGTAGCCCGTTCGCGAGACGATGATGTCCGGTATTCCTGCGACGGTGCCGACAGCGAAATGATAGTACTTGATCGTCGAGAGGTCGACGTTCGTCAACGGTTGGAGAATCCGCGCCGCCTGTGGGCCCTGCAGCGCGAGCAACGCGATCTCCTCGCTCACATCCTCGATGCGCGCCTCGAACCGATCGAGGTGCTGACTGATATGTGCGAGGTCTTTCACGACGTTCGACGCGTTCACCACCATCATGAGGTGATCGTCGAAGCGATACACCAGACAGTCGTCCTCGAACGTGCCGCGCTCGTTCAGGATCGACGAATAGTGCGCCTGCCCGATGGCAAGGCCGGCGACATCATTCGTCGTGACATGCGAGACGAACTTGATCGCGTCGGCACCACGAATGATGAATTCACCCATGTGACTGACGTCGAACAACCCGGCACGGTCCCTCACCGCCTTGTGTTCCGTGGTGATGCCGCTCGGGTACTGAACCGGCATCTCGTAGCCGGCAAACGGCACCATCTTGGCGCCGAGGCCGACGTGGATATCGTGGAGGGGCGTACGCTTGAGCGCCGCGCCGCTGTCGGTGGTGGTCATGATCGTGATGCTCCTGCAGGTACGCGAAGTACGGAGGTCGACAACATGGAAGGCAGGAATATGCCGGACTGGCAGGCGACGGCGAAAGGCCGCATCGCGTTTGTAACGCCGCTCGTGTGGCTACTCATGCTGGCAGTCAGTTCCTCGCTATGCAGCGCGCAGTTCGGCGTGCTCGGCGGCAAGACCGCCGGCGCCCAGGTGCTTGTGATCGGAAGTTACCACATGAGCAACCCCGGTCTCGACGCGGTGAACATCACCGCCGACGACGTACTCGCCCCGAAGCGACAGCGCGAGATCGAGCAGCTCGCGGATCGCATCGCCGCGTTTCGCCCGACGAAGGTCGCGCTCGAGATCCCGTACGGGCGAGACTCGACGTCCAACATGCTGTACCGACGCTACGTCCAGGGGACGTACGCGCTCGATCACACGGAGATGCAGCAACTCGGATTTCGCATCGCGAAGGCAGCAGGCTTGCCGCGCATCTACGGCGTCGACTACAACCTCGACGTGAACGTCGCCAGCGTCATGGTGTGGGCGCTCACGCACGGCCAGGCGGACCTGCCCGCGGCGGTGCAGTCGTTGAGCACGCGACTGATTGCCGAGGTGGACAGCATGATGAAGCACGCGACCGTGGGTGAGATCGTGGCGACGCTCAACTCACCGCGTGCCGACTCCGCGCACGCGATCTACCTCGCCGCCTTACGAGTCGGAGCGGACACGGCCTACGTCGGGGCGAACATGACGGCGCGATGGTACGAGCGGAATTTCAGGATCGCGTCAAACGTACTGCGTCTCATCGACGCGCCGACTGATCGGGTGCTGGTGCTCATCGGCGCGGCACACGGGCCGATCCTGCGCGAGATTCTGTCGGGCGTACCGGGCGTACGGATGCTTCCACCGGCCGACGCGCTGCGGGGCGCTCCTGGTCGTTAGGCGCCCCGCAGCGTGAACGCGCGGATCGTGGTCAGCGCGCCTCGGTATCGACTCCGCGCTGGAGCTCGCGCTCGTTCACCGTGCGAATGCTACCGACGTTCGGCGGCGACCCGGTGACAATGGCTTTCGCGACTTCGAACAGCACGATGGGTCTGGGCTTGGTCACCTTCATGTAGACCACCGACTCGGCTTCCACGAGGATGAGTGCGATACGCGGGTCGCGCGGGGAACCGTCGCGGTCGCCACCCTCGTCGCCGAGCCACGCCTTCCAGTCGGGCTTGTACAGCTCGCGTACGAGCTCCGGATCGCTAGAGACCGTCGCGAGTCCGGACACGGACACCCACTCGCGTGACCGGTCCTTGTAGTAGGCGAGGTTCACGTGGGGATCGTTCAGGAGATCATCGAGCTTGTGCGCCTCGACATTCGTCATGAACCACAGGTCGACGCCGCTCGTGCGCTCCTGGGTCTGCATCGGCCGCGATACGAGATGCCCATCGGCACGCCTGGTGGTGAACATGGCGATCTCGATGCCGTCGATCAGCTCGTACAGATCGTCGAGCTTCTTCTCGGTCGACACTGCGTCATCTCGATTTCTGTCCGTCGCCTTGTCCGCCATCGTCATCACCTCATTCGTTGTATCGGTGTTAAAGCGTAGGCCGAGGCCAAGGGCAGAAGACGTGCCGCAGCAAGGTCGACATGTCGGGAGATCTTCGGCTTCGGGCTCTTGACCTCGAGGTCCGGGCGGCGGAACGTATCGACGCTGTCGCCATGGCGTCTCGCATTGCGTCGTGCCTGCGCCCACGCGTCGCCAATCGCCTACAGAGGACGAGACAATGACCGTGCTGTTCGTGGGAATGAGTCACGCAACGGCACCTCTCGCCATCATCGAACGCATCGGCTTCACCGCCGACGACGCGGTTGCGACGCTCGCGCGCATAACGCTTGACGACGTCCAGCCCCCACTGCCGTTTCGCGAGCTCGTGGTGCTGTCCACGTGTCATCGCGTCGAGCTCTATGCCGTGCCCACCGACAACGCCACGCGACAGAGCGCCGCGCTCGACGCACTCGCTCGTGTTCTCACTGAACGCGCGAACGCGGGCGACGTGTTGGATTCGCACCTCCGCCGCCTCGTCGGGCCCGAGGCGGCGCGCCATCTCTTTCGCGTGGCCGCGGGCCTCGAGTCGATGGTCCTCGGTGAGTCAGAAGTGCTCGGGCAAGTGTCCGGAGCACTCGCACTCGGCTTGCGGGTCGGCGCGGTCGGCCCGGTGCTGACGCCAGTGTTCGAGGCAGCCATTCGCACGGGGCGTCGCGCGCGCGCCGAAACCGCGATCGCGACGGCACCGGCCACCGTCAGCTCCATCGCCGCCGAGTTGGCGGAGGAGCTCGCGGAGGAGCTGCGAGGACGACGCGCGCTCTTTCTCGGCGCGGGGAAAATCGCCGTGCACACGGCGAAAGCGCTGCGGACACGCGGCTTCTGGGATATGACGATCGCCGCGTCAGCACCGGCCGACGCTCCCGGACTCGCCGAGCTGGGCGCAACCGTGGTGGCGCCTGACGCGGCAGCCGGCGCAATCGCCGAGAGTGATCTGGTGTTCACGTGTGCGTCGTCGCCGCCACTCTTGGTGGACGCGGCGATGGTCCGTCGGGCCATGCGTGGTCGGAAGGCGCGTCCGCTCGCGTTCATCGACCTCGCCGCGGGTGACGCGTTGGATCCTGCGGTGGCCGAGCTCGCGGGCGTACGCGTGATCGGTCCCGCGGAGCTGCGCGAGCGTATCGACATGGCCATCGCCGGGCGTCGTCGTGAAGCGCCGCTTGTCGAGACCGTAGTCGAAGAAGAGCTTCGAGCCCTCCAGGCGCGCACCGAGGGCAGCTCGCTGAGCGGCATCGTCGCCGCGTTGCGCGCTCGAGCGGAAGAGATCCGCCAACGAGAACTGGCACGCGCGCTGGCCGCGATGCCTAACGCTGACCCCGTGGCCCGCACGCAGCTCGAGTGGCTGTCCGTGTCGCTCGTGAACAAGCTACTGGACGAGCCGACGCGCCGGCTACGCGCTGAAGCCACGCACGGGCACGTGAACCCGTTCGGGGACGTCACGCGCGAGCTGTTCGGGCTCTCGGGCGAGCGCGCCGACCTTCCGCCTGCCTAACGCTCATATCCGACAAAACCGCCCCGTTCTCGAGTAGAACGGGGCGGTTCGTCAGCTTGCTTCCAGCGCCTCCGCGACCTGCGCCGCATGGCCCGTGGCGTTGACCTTCTCGAAGACGTGCGTGACACGACCGTCGCGACCGATGAGAAAGGTGGTCCGCTCGACGCCCATGTACGTCTTGCCGTAATTCTTCTTCTCCTTCCAGACGCCGTACTGCTCGGCCACGGCATGCTCCGAGTCCGCGAGCAACGTGAACGGCAGCGAGAACTTCTTCTTGAACTTGGCCTGCGCGAGCACCGTGTCGGGGCTCACGCCAAGGATCACCACATCCAGTCCCTCGAACCGAGGGAACGCGTCACGAAACTCGGACGCCTCGGTGGTTCACCCAGGCGTATCGGCCTTGGGATAGAAGTAGAGCACTATGCGCTTGCCCACCTGATCGGAGAGCGTCAGTGGCTCTCCCGCGTCCGTGAGCAATGTGAAATCGGGTGGAATCGAGCCGGAAGAAATCATTACGTGCGGTGGGTGCTGGGTGGTCGTGCTGGGTGGACTGCTGCGTGCTGCTAGCTCAGGGCCTCGCCGCCGATCAATGCGGCCATGATCGCCTTCTGAATGTGGAGTCGATTCTCGGCCTCATCCCACACGTAGCTCTGTGGTCCATCGATCACGTCGGCAGTGACCTCTTCTCCGCGGTGCGCGGGAAGACAGTGCAGGAAGATCGCCTCGTTTGCCGCGCGCTTCATGAGGCGCGCATCGACCGTGTATCCGGCGAACGCTTTCTCCCGTTCCTTCTGCTCCTCTTCCTGGCCCATTGAGGCCCACACGTCGGTGTTGACGACGTGCGCGCCCGCGGCGGCCTCGTTAGGGTCTCGCACGAGCGTGACGTTCCCCTCGCGTCGCCCCCGCTCGAGAATCTCCGGATTCGGATCGTAGCCTTCCGGGCACGCCAGCGACAGCTCGAAGCCGAGCCGGTATGCCGCATTGATCCAGGAGTTGGCCATGTTGTTGCCGTCGCCGATCCACGCGACCTTCTTCCCTTCGTAGGAGCCGAGGCGCTGGCGAATCGTGAGCACGTCAGCGAGCACCTGGCAGGGATGGAGCAAATCGGTGAGGCCATTGATCACCGGCACGCGCGAGTACTGCGCGAGCTGCTCGACGTCGCTGTGCGCGAACGTGCGGATCATGATCCCGTCCACATAACGCGAGAGCACGCGCGCGGTATCGGGCACCGGTTCTCCGCGGCCAATCTGCACGTCGCGCGACGACAGGAAGAGCGCGTGCCCACCGAGTTGAAACGTCCCCGCCTCGAACGACACGCGAGTTCGCGTGGACGACTTGAGGAAGATCATGGCCAGCGATTTCCCGGCGAGCGGCTTCTTCGTGTACGCGCCGGTGCGCATCGACTCGGCGAGCTCGAACAGCTGGTCGAGCTCGGCGCGCGTGAAATCCGGGATCGCCAGAAAATGACGAGGCATTGGAGGCGAGGTGTGCGCTCGAAAAGTGGGAACCGGGAACGGGGAACCGGGAACGGAGGCTGCTCGCTGCCGACGATCCGCAGCAAATCGGTTCCCCCTTTCCGGTTCCCTGTTCCCGCTATTCTGAGCTACAGAATATATCGACGCAGATCCTCGTCTTCCATCACCGGCCGCAACCGATCGTTCACGACCGTCCGATCCACGTTGATCGGCGCCGTGCCACGATCGGGAAGCTCGTACATCACGTCCTCGAGCAGCGTCGTCATGACGGTGTGCAGCCGCCGCGCCCCAATGTTCTCCATGCGGCCATTCACCACCGTGGCGATGCGCGCGATCTCGGCGACGCCATCGGGCGTGAACGTCAGCTTCGCCCCCTCCGCCTCGACGAGCGCGGCGTACTGCTTCGTCAGCGCGTTCTCAGGCTCGGTCATGATACGAACGAAGTCCTCTTCCGTCAGCGGCTTGAGCTCGACGCGAATCGGGAAGCGACCCTGCAACTCGGGAATGAGATCGCTCGGCTTCGATACGTGGAACGCGCCAGCGGCGATGAAGAGTACGTGATCCGTCTTCACCATGCCGTACTTGGTCTGCACGTTCGAGCCTTCGACGATCGGCAGCAGATCGCGCTGCACGCCTTCGCGCGACACGTCCGGTCCCGCGCCGCCTTCACCACGCGCGCCGGCGATCTTGTCGATCTCGTCGAGGAAGATGATGCCTAACTTCTCCACGCGCTCCAGCGCATCGGCGTTGACGTCCTCGAGATCGATGAGCTTGTCGAACTCCTGCTCGAGCAGAATGCGGCGGGCTTCGGCCACCTTCACCGTACGCTTCTTCTTCCGCTTGGGAAGCATGTCCTGAAGCATCTCGGTGAAGTTCTCCATCCCCTCGGGCGCGCCCTGCGGGAC